>Ga0180435_10002389_pt1 | contig 19180 bp, 18 predicted proteins | sample SS_ome_3_FD_132467 | JGI IMG/M metagenome (GOLD analysis project Ga0180435, IMG submission 132467) | Hypersaline lake sediment archaeal communities from the Salton Sea, California, USA - SS_3_S_1 metaG | ecosystem: Environmental > Aquatic > Non-marine Saline and Alkaline > Hypersaline >...
CACCAATCCGTCAGGGCACTACGCTAGTGAGGCAGATTCAACATGATATGTCGTAACGAAAAAATACCTGTACCGCTTACACTCTGGCTTTTATTTCGGAACATATTTGTGACAGTTACTCTATAGGCATCATCAAAGGTGTGTTCCCCTATTGACGGCCGCGTCATGTCGCACAGCAATTTTTCGAAGAGATGGATTCGGAGACGTTCGCGCGTATTCGGCTAGCTCTGATGGTGGTCGCTGATTTTCGTGTTTAGCTGTTGCTTCAACCAATCCAGCCAGGGAGCCATTCCCGCTTCCGTCTTTGCGGACATTTCAAATACGGGCATTCCCGGATGGATCTGGTGGATGTTCTCAACCGCCGCAGCTGCATCGTAGTCTAAATAGGGCAGCAGGTCAATCTTGTTTAACAAGGCAGCGTCACACTCGCGGAACATGAGGGGGTATTTCAAGGGCTTATCCTCACCCTCTGTTACACTCAGGATGACCACGCGTGCGTTTTCACCAATATCAAATTCAGCCGGACAAACAAGATTGCCCACATTTTCAACAATCAAAAGTTGGATCGCGTTAAGATCGATACCCCCCAACGCTTTTTCGATCACATGGGCTGCTAAATGGCAGTCACCTCCAAATTCGTCGGTATTAACCTGGACAACGGGGGCACCCGATATGGCCAGACGATCGGCATCATTGGTGGTACATATATCGCCCACAATAACGGCGCACTGAATTTCCGGCATGATCTTGGACAGCGTCTTCACGAGCGTGGCTGTTTTGCCGGACCCTGGCGAACTCATTACGTTGAGAACGAAAACGTCATGATCGGCAAACAAGCGCCTATTTTGATCCGCCATTTGATCGTTTACATCCAGTACCCGTCGAACCACCTTAATCTCTCGGGTGCCGGATTTAACTGTGTGTAAGGCTGTTGTTTGGTTGGCATGGGTATGCGTATGGGGACCCTTGTGAGGCCCACTGTGATGGTTGGCTACCTGCTTTATATTAAACTGGTACATTTATTCACTACCCTCATCTGCAATTTCAATGGATTCGATGTTCAACTCCCGGCCGGATATAATATCAAGATTTCCGCTGTCACATACCCGGCACTTGAAAACCGGCTGATCGATGGTCCATTGGGCCTCACAATCTTTACAGCGTGCCCGGATGGGCACTTCTTCGATGTGCAAAACCGCTCCCGACAAGGGGCTGTCTTTGGCGGCGATCTCAAAGCAGAAACGCAGGCTATCCGGTACAATAGCAGCCAGTTTTCCCACTTTTAAATTAACTGTCTCGACCTGAACCGGGACATCGCTCTGAGGAATCGACGCAGCGGCAATCTCAATGATTTGAAGGGCGATACCCATTTCGTGCATACGTTCAAATTCCAAGATATGGGTTATTTACCCAGTTTGCAATTAGGTGAAAAATTGATGGATTTTGGACACCGTTTTAAGTTTTAAGTGTTAGGTGTTAGGTAGCTATGAGCGGGGAGCCTAACTTAAAACTTAACACCTAAAACTGAAAGGTTTTTTTGCATAATTCTCCCAGTCGTCCCAGGTCTTCGCAGACCGCAATCCCGCTGGATTTCATGGCGGCCACTTTCCCCTGGGCGGTACCACTTTTGCCGCTGATAATAGCACCGGCATGGCCCATACGGCGACCCGGTGGTGCTGTTAGTCCCGCAATGAAACCCACTACGGGTTTGTTCACATGCGCCTTTATATAGGCACTGGCATCTTCTTCTGCTGTTCCGCCGATTTCGCCGACCATCACAATGCCCTGGGTTGCGGCATCGGCCTGGAAAGCTTTCAGACAATCGATAAAATCGGTACCATTGACCGGGTCCCCGCCAATCCCGATACAGGTTGTCTGTCCGATATCATGACAGGTTAATTGATGCACCACCTCATAGGTCAAGGTTCCTGACCGGGAGACAACACCGATGGGGCCGCCGGGCTTGTGGATCGAACCCGGCATGATGCCGATCTTACTCTCACCCGGGGTAATAATACCGGGGCAGTTGGGGCCAATCAGGCGAACCGGTTTGTCCCTTAGAAAGTTTTTTACCTTCATCATATCCATCACCGGAATGCCTTCGGTTATGGCCACGATGATTTGCACCTGAGCCTCGGCCGCTTCCATAATGGCGTCCGCAGCAAAGGGTGGGGGCACAAAGATCAGACTGCAGTTGGCTCCGGTGGCAGCCACGGCCGCGGCTACCGTATTAAACACCGGTACCGAATCCATTTGCTGGCCACCTTTACCGGGTGTCACACCGGCAACAACCTGAGTGCCATATTCGATGCATTGTCGGGTGTGAAACTGACCCTCTTTGCCGGTAATGCCCTGAACCAGTACTTTTGTATTATTATCAACGAAAATGCTCACGATAGTATCATCCTAACTTCATTAAATGCGTTATGCTTACATGTTATACTTGGAATATCGGATACTGAATAATTGTTGCAGAATGTCGAACTTCGGCCTTCGGCCCATCTGCTCATAGCAACACTTCTGTATGCGAAAGTCCCTGTTCGAAATTCAGTATTCTAGTTTGGCAATTTTAGATCAAATCACTTAGCCTTTAAATCAGGCAACTATTTCGGCTACTTTCCGAGCCGCATCTTTCAAATCCACTGCCGTAATCAGGTTTAGGCCGGATTCGGCAAGGATCTGACGCCCGGCCTCAACATTGGTACCCTCCATTCGGACCACCACGGGTACGCGGATACCGGTTTTTTTTGCTGCCTGAACAACACCCTCCGCCAACACATCACATCGCAAGATGCCACCAAAGATATTGATCAAGATGCCTTTGACGTTTTCATCACTTAAGATGATGCGAAACCCGTTTTCAACCATTTCCGCACTGGCACCACCACCCACATCCAAAAAATTTGCCGGTTCGGCACCGGCCAACTTGATGATATCCATGGTGGCCATGGCCAGACCAGCGCCGTTCACCATGTTGCCCACATTCCCATCCAGATTGATATAATTTAGGTTATAGCGTGAGGCTTCGATTTCCAAGGGATCTTCCTCGTTGAGATCCCGAAGTTCCAGAATCTCTTTGTGGCGAAAAAGAGCGTTGTCATCAACATTTAGCTTGGCATCGAGTGCGATCAATTGTTCATCGCCTGTAATCACCAGTGGATTGATTTCCACCAGGGAACAATCATAGGTAACGAATAAATTGTATAGATTTCGCACCAATTGTTGAAAAGGTCTGATGACCGCAGTGGGTAGATTCAAACCAAATGCAGCTTCACGGCCATGATAGGCTTGAATACCCACGAGAGGATCCACACTGACCTTGATGATTTTTTCAGGGGTTTCTTCCGCCACAGCTTCGATATCCATACCGCCGGCCTGACTGGCCATGATAACGATTCGGGCGGTAGCACGATCCGGAACGATACCCAGATAGAGTTCTTTTTGAATGTCGAGACCCTGTTCCACCAGGATTGTCTCAACACGCCGTCCTTCCGGACCGGTCTGATGGGTTACCAGATTCATGCCGATAATATCTTCGGCCACGGAACCGGCTTCTTCACGCGATTGGGCCAACTTGACACCGCCGCCTTTACCCCTGCCGCCGGCGTGGATTTGGGCTTTCACCACCACAGGGTACCCCCCCAGCGAATCAGCAATCTGGACCGCCTCGGCAGCATTTTTAGCAATGTCGCCCCGGGGTACCGGAATGTTATGCTGTTTGAAAAGCGCCTTTGCTTGATATTCGTGAATTTTCATATGCGTCTATCCAATCACCAGCAAAACGTCATTCTTTGATACCGAATCACCGCTGGCATAATTGATGGCCTGAACAGTACCGCCGCAAGGTGCCGGCAGCGCGTTCTCCATTTTCATGGCCTCGAGTACGACAACGGTTTCACCCTCGTCCACGCTGTCGCCCACCTGTTTCAGATAGTTTACAATCATACCGGGCATGGGTGCATTCAAAGGCGTGCCTTCCACGGATGCAGGTGCTGCCGGTGCCTCGGCTACGGGTTCCGGTGCTTTTTTGGCGGCTGGTGCTGCTGCCGCAGGCTTGGGTGCCGCGCTGGGGGCTGCCATGGGTGCCATGGCGGGCATTGGTTGAGCCGGCATCTGCTGTACATAATTTAAAATAGGTGACTCGCCCAGGGCATCCACACCAACTTCAAAATATTCATCGCCTACAAACACATTGAAGGTCCGCAGGTTTTCACTCTTTTCAGGCGCCGTCTTGGATGATTTTTCTACTAGCAGCCCTTTTTTGGCTTTCTTTACCAATTCATCTTCAGCCTTTACCTGCGCCATGGTCCTGACTTTGACTTCCTCGGGTGGCTCTTCTTTGCCATATTTCCATTTCAAGAATTTCTTTCCGGTCACCGGATAGATAGCATAGAGTACCAGATCGTCCATATCCACAGCCAGGTTGCCGATTTCTTCCCTGGCTTTGCCCATTTCCGGTTCCAGCACTTCGGCGGGACGGCAGGTAATCGGTTCTTCACCGCGTTCATAGCCCTTAAGGGCTTTTTTCTGAACCTCTGGGTCTATGGGCACAGCAGTCTTGCCGTACAGACCGTAGCATAGGTCTTTCACCTGGCCGGTGATCATCTTGTAGCGTTCTTCGGGCGTATCGAACAGCACGTTGTTGACGGTCTGGATACCGACAATCTGACTCGTGGGGGTAACAAGCGGAATCTGTCCCAAATCTTTCCGAACCCGCGGCAATTCTTTATAGACCTCATCAATGCGATCCAGGGCATCCATGTCGCGCAGCTGGTTAACCAGATTGGAGAGCATCCCGCCCGGTGTCTGATGTAACAGCACGTTAATATCGATGATCCCTACCTTGGAATCATCCAGCAGGTGTTTGTATTTCGGCAATATCTCTTTCTCTAAAATCTCATTAATGGCCGCCAGGTGCTTGATATCAAAGCCGGTATCCCGGTTGGTCCCAAGCAAGGTCATGACAAGCGGCTCGATGGCTGCATGGGAGGTCCGATACGCATATGGTGACATACAGGTATCAATAATGTCGACCCCGGCCTCAATAGCTTTGAGATGACTCATGGATGACATACCGGAGGTAAAATGGCTGTGCAGATGAATAGGGGCTTTAACGGTCGCCTTGAGCGCCTTGACGATTTCATAGGCATCATAGGGCGCAATCAGGCCAGCCATGTCCTTGATACAGATGCTGTCGGCACCCATGTCTTCCAGATCTTTGGCTTTATTCACATAGTAGTCCAGGTTGTACACCTCGCCACCCAAGCGCGGTTCGGTCATGGTGTAGCAGATACATCCCTGGAAGTGTTTACCGTATTCCTTGATTTTGGGCACGACGGTGGTAAAGTTGCGATAGTCGTTCAAGGCGTCGAAGGTCCGGAAGATGTCCATGCCGTTTTCGCAGGCACGGTCCATGAACGCATTGGCCACGTCGTCGGCATAGTTGCGATATCCCACCAGGTTCTGAGCCCGCAGCAACATGGAAAACGGGGTTTTCTTCATATAGCGTTTCAACGTTCGGATCCTTTCCCAAGGATCCTCATTTAAAAAGCGGTGCATGGTATCAAAGGTGGCGCCGCCCCAGGTTTCCACCGCCCAAAAGCCAACTTCGTCCATCATTTCCGCCACCGGAATCATGTCCTCGGTTCGGCCCCGGGTTGCAAAGAGAGATTGGTGGCCATCTCGCAGTGTCAGGTCCTCGACCTTAACGGGGTTTTCGGCCGCTGGCCTATCCGTGTCGTAATTCATGCTTGTCATTTTGACTTGATTGTGATCGGTCATTTTTTACTTTCTCCTCTCAATAAAAAATTGCTGCGCGCAAACCTTCTGTCCATCAGCACCCGTTTATACGACTTGTCTGCTAACATTTTGCGCTATGGAAAGCTTTGAGCTGCATCATACTGCGCAGCTGCATTTGTGCCTGTCTTCCTTGTAAACCCCAAGGTTTCTGGGGCGGATGGGCAGGAGGCGGTGGTCCTTGCAGGCCCGCCTGAGTCTGCGTGGCCATTGCGCATGCAATTTCCTCCTCTTCCTTCATATAGGCCATCACCGCTGCAATCGCGGCAGCTTGTTTGGTGTCATCCATGTTGTCCCTCTCCCAATTAAGACTGCATTATATCAAACCCGAATAGATTGTCACAAAATCATTGCGGCGAAGCCGCTTCATAAGAGAAATGGCCACAACGCACCATGGCCATTTTTTTTATACAGGGATATTGCCATGTTTTTTGGGTGGCCTCAACTCCCGTTTGCTGCACATGATTTCAAGCGCCTCTATCAACCGGGGTCTGCTTTCACTCGGTACCAACACCGCATCGATGTATCCCCGATTGGCCGCGCAATACGGATTCGAAAAAAGGTCCTCATACGCTGCTATTTTCTCTTCCCGTTTAACGTTGGGATCTTCGGCTGTCTTAATTTCTTTGCGGTGGATAATATTGGCCGCACCAGCCGCACCCATAACCGCAATCTCAGCTGTTGGCCAGGCAAAAGCCATGTCAGCCCCCAAGTCCTTGGAGCACATGGCCAGATATGATCCGCCATAGTCCTTGCGCGTTACCAAAAGCAGCTTGGGTACCGTGGCTTCTGAGTAACACCATAACAGCTTGGCGCCGTGCCGAATGATGCCGCCCCATTCCTGATTGCTGCCGGGCAGATAACCGGGAACATCGGCAATGGTCAGCAAAGGGATATTGAAAGCATCGCAAAATCGAATGAATCGGGTGGCTTTATCGGAAGCATTGATGTCCAGGCAGCCAGCAAGTTCACGGGGCTGATTGGCAATAATACCGATGCTGCGACCGTTGAGTCGGGCAAATCCAACAATCATATTCTTGGCGTAGTACTGGTGCGGTTCAAAGAACTCGCCATTGTCAACAATGGATTTGATCACCGTCTTCATATCATAAGACTTATTGGGACTATCCGGAATAATACTGTCCAGTGCCGCATCCGTGCGATGGGGATCATCACCGGTGTTGACATGCGGTGGATCCTCCATATTGTTTGCCGGCAGATAGGATAGCAGTTGCTTTATCTTTTGGATGGCATCCGCGTCGCTTTCGCAGGCAAACTGGGATACACCACTTTTTTCATTGTGGGTCATGGCGCCGCCCAGATCCTCAAAGGTAATTTCTTCACCCGTTACCGATTTAATGACCTCCGGACCGGTAATAAACATATAACTGCTGTTTTTAACCATGAAAACCCAATCGGTCATGGCTGGAGAATAAACAGCGCCACCGGCTGTCGGTCCCATAATGGCCGAAATCTGGGGTATTACGCCAGACGCCAAAGAGTTGCGATAAAAAATCTGACCGTATCCGGAAAGCGCGTCCACACCCTCCTGAATTCGGGCGCCACCGGAATCGTTGAATCCAATGAAGGGCACACCGGCTTTGAGGGCCAAATCCATTACCTTGCAGATTTTTTTGGCATGCATTTCACCCAAACTGCCGGCGCGGGCGGTAAAATCCTGAGAAAAGGCGAAAACCGGGCGGTCATCCACAAGGCCGTGGCCCGTGACAACACCGTCGGATGGGATTTCCACCTCTTCCATCCCGAAATTGACACATCGATGGGTTACGAAACGATCGATTTCCCGGAATGTCCCCGGGTCAAATAACATATCCAGTCGCTCCCTGGCTGTTGCTTTGCCCTTTTCGCGTTGCTTGGCCACAGCCTTCTCGCCACCCATGGCCATTACCTTTTGCTCGCGTTCTTTGAGGTCCTTTATTTTATCCTCAACCATTCCCATATTCGGTTCCTTTCATAATAAATTTTGCTGCGCAAAATTTATGTAACGCGACGTCGTCGCAATGATAATCACTTTACCTGATCTATCCAGAAATAGGCGATTTCGAAAAAAGGTCAAATTCAAGGCGTGCAAATTTTGTAATCATGAGGCGTACGATTTGTACGTTGAATGTTTGCAAAATGCAGCACAACGCAGAAGTTGGGCTTTTTGCGAAACCGCAAAAATTTATCATTCTAAACAGGCCCGACATTGTCAAGTGAAAAAAGCAACTCATCCGCCGCGATTGTGGCGGATTTTTCACCCTTTTCCACCTGGCGGATGGTTTGCGGAAGTTGTTGCTGTATATTGGGACTCTTATAGAAACGTTCCTTGAGCCCTTCTTCCACAAGTGACCACATCCAGTCCACAGCCTGGCGACATCGTTTTTGATGCAGTTCACCATTTTGCTGTGCAGCGGTACGATGTTCCAATACGGCCGACCAGATGGCCTGAATTCCAGGATCTTCGGTATCCAAAGAGCTGCACGTCATGACTCTGGGTGTCCAGAAAGGTGAAGACGGCATTAAATAGTGCATGGCGCTTTCAATCTGCTTGCGGGCATGTTGCGCTTTTTCAACATTGTCCCCATCAGCCTTGTTGATTGCGATTACATCGGCTACTTCCAGAACGCCTTTCTTGATACCCTGCAGCTCATCGCCGGCCCCGGCGATCATCAATAAAAGGAAAAAATCTACCATGGACGCAACCGTTGTTTCAGACTGACCCACCCCAACGGTTTCTACAATCATGACATCATATCCGGCCGCCTCGCAGACCAGCATTGTCTCACGCGTCTTTCGGGCAACCCCCCCCAGCGTCCCCCCGGAAGGGGACGGACGAATAAACGCATTTTCCGCCGTGGAAAGTTTTTCCATACGGGTTTTATCCGCCAATACACTGCCACCACTGCGCTGGCTGCTGGGATCCACGGCCAGAACCGCTACCCGATATCCCTGGTTCACCAAATGAATACCGAGACTTTCAATAAAGGTACTTTTGCCGGCACCGGGTACGCCGCTGATGCCCAATCGAATGGCCTCACCGGTATGGGGCAACAGGTCATTGACGACCTGGCGGGCCAGTCGCTGATGTTCCAGACGGGCACTTTCGATGAGTGTGATGGTTTTGGCTAAAACACGCTTATCCTGAGTGCGAACACCTCCGGTGTAATAAGCCAATTCTTCGAGTTTGTTTTTTTTCTTCTCTGGCATCAGAATGGATTGGTATATCTTTTCTTCACAAGTTGCATAGGATCCGAGGGATCAAGGATTCCAGGGGTCAAGTGACAGCGAGTTGCGAGTTGCTGACAGAAAGATGTAATCCAGACAAAGCTATTAGCACTTCCTGTCATTCCCATGGAAATGGGAATCCAGTAAAGGCAATCGGCTAAGGGCTCTTCCTGGATCCCCTTTTTCAAGGGGATGACAACTGCGATGCAGCTTTCAGCGCAACCCGCACCGCGTAACACGGAACCCAGATTCACTCGAACCCCGGATCCTTGACTCCTTGAACCCTTTTATTATTTAGGCACGTTTAGAAGCTGCTGGTATTATCGTCGTAACAAATCAGAAATTAGCAAAACAGTGGGATCTCATTCCAGTGCATTCAATATCTTATTCGCCGACTCGGTCACCACAGTTCCGGGCCCGAATACTCCCACAGCCCCTGCTTCCTGCAAAAAGGCATAATCACCTGGCGGAATAACGCCCCCAACTACCACGCGAATATCCTCGCCGCCCGCTTTCTGCAACTCGGCTACAAGCTGGGGCACCAGGGTTTTATGCCCGGCTGCCAGGCTTGACACACCCACCACATGGACGTCGTTTTCCACGGCCATTTTGGCTGCCTCTTCCGGTGTTTGGAACATGGGGCTGATATCGACATCAAAACCCAGATCGGCCAAGGCTGTGGCGATTACTTTAATGCCCCGATCGTGGCCATCCTGCCCCATCTTGGTTACCAGTATTCGTGGTCGTCTGCCTTCCTTTTCCATAAAATCGTCCGTCCGCTTGCGGACGGATGCAAACACCTCACTATCGCCATACTCGGCGGCATACACACCTGAGATGCATTGGGTTGTTGCCACAAATCGGCCGAATACACTTTCCATGGCATCTGAAATCTCGCCCACTGTTGCCCGCGCCCGCACAGCCGCAATGCTGGCCGCAAGCAGGTTGCCGTCTGTATCGGCAGCCTTTTTAACATCTGCCAGGGCCTGCTGCACGGCCGACTTATCGCGTTGGGCCTTTATTGCGGTGAGTCGTTGAACCTGCTCATCCCGAACAGCCTCAGAAACCTCCAAAACTTCATCAAGGGGTTTTTCTTCAATCTGATATTTATTGACCCCTACGATTACATCCAGGCCCTGATCGATACGGGCCTGTTTACGTGCTGCCGATTCTTCAATGCGCATCTTGGGCATGCCCGTTTCGATTGCCTTGGCCATGCCACCCAGGGCTTCCACCTCATCGATTATTTTCTTAGCCTCTTTAACGATGCTGCCGGTCAGGGCTTCGATATAATAGGAGCCACCCAGAGGATCCACCACGTGACAAACTTGTGATTCCTCTTGAATGATTATTTGGGTATTCCGGGATATTCTGGCCGAAAAATCAGTCGGTAAACCAACAGCCTCGTCAAAGGAGTTGGTATGCAATGATTGGGTCCCACCCAGAACAGCCGACAATGCTTCCAGGGTTGTTCGAATAATATTGTTGTAGGGATCCTGCTCGGTCAGGCTCCATCCGGAGGTTTGTACGTGCGTCCGCAGCATGGATGATTTGGGATTTTGGGGATTGAACTGGCTCATGAGATCATGCCACAAGAACCGGGCCGCCCGCAGCATGGCGATTTCCATGAAAAAGTTCATGCCGACACCAAAGAAAAATGACAGGCGCGGCGCAAAGGTATCAATGTCCAGGCCCGCAGAAATGGCCGCTTTGACGTATTCCAGGCCATCGGCCAGCGTAAACGCCGTTTGCAAAACCGAATTGGCCCCGGCCTCCATCATATGATAGCCGCTGATGCTGACCGTGTTATACTTGGGCATATGCTCCGAACAATATCCGATAATGTCCGATACGATCCGCATGGAAGGTTCAGGCGGGTAAATATACGTATTGCGCGTTAAGTACTCTTTCAAAATATCATTTTGAATTGTACCGGCAAGTTGCGCTTGTTTTACGCCTTGTTCCTCGGCCGCAACGATATACCCGGCCAAAATCGGGAGAACCGCCCCATTCATGGTCATGGAAACGGTCATTTGATCCAGCGGTATCTGGTCGAAAAGGACCTTCATATCCTCAACCGAGTCAATGGCCACACCGGCCTTACCGACATCGCCAACAACACGGGCGTGATCGGAATCATATCCACGGTGGGTGGCCAAATCAAAAGCCACGGAGAGACCCTTTTGCCCGGCAGCGATATTGCGCCTGTAAAAAGCGTTTGATTCTTTGGCGGTTGAGAAACCGGCATACTGCCGGATCGTCCAAGGTCGCCCTGCGTACATTGTTGCCATGGGACCGCGAACATAGGGTGCAAAACCTGGCAGGCTGTTTACATGTTCTAAGTTTTCAAGATCCTCGGCTGTATATAACGGCTTAACTTGAATGCCCTCGGGTGTGTCCCAGTTGAGTGAATCCAGCGGTTTTCCCCGAAGCTGTTTGCTTGCCAGCTCTTCCCATTGTTTTATTCCCGGTTTTTCCGACATTTCTTATCCTCCAATAATATCGCTACGCGATCTTATCAAGCGTGCCTTCGTCGCATTGAAATAATAAATCAAAATGATACGATAAAGCCGTTACACGATTTTATCGTTCGCATAGTTCCACAAGTACGCCGTTCGTCGCCTTAGGATGCAAAAAGGCAATTTTTGCGCCACCAGCACCCATGCGGGGTTTCTCATCAATCAAGCGCACGCCTTTTTCTTTCAGTTCCGCCAGTGCCGCCTCAATGTCTTCCACCCGAAAGGCGACATGTTGAATACCCTGACCTCTTTTATCGATATATTTTGCCACCGGGCCGTCCGGTGCGGTGGACTCCAGGAGTTCCACTTCACTCTCACTTACCGGAAAAAAGGCCGTGGTGACTTTCTGTTCCGCCACGGTTTCAGTTCCTTCAAATGGCAGCCCCAGGATATCCGACCAGAAAGATTTCCCTTCCTCAATGCTGTTTACGGCAATACCCAGATGGTCGATTTTCAAAATTTTCATAATCATACTCCTACATTTCTTTGCTTAACTTATAAATATTCTTGCAACATGAATTACTATTCAAATTTGTGAAAATTTTGTCATCACCTTCTTAAATCCCGGCATGGCTTTGACAATTGTGTCGTCGTCCACGCAAAAGGCAATTCGAAAATGTCCCGGCCCCATAAAGCCGCTACCGGGCACCACTAAAATCAATTCTTCCTGCAACGCTTTCACAAATGCCACATCATCCGGAATCGGGGTCTTTGGAAAAAGATAAAAAGCCCCGGGGGGCGTTGTAAAGTCATAGCCACTTTCCCGCAACCCGTCACAGAGCAAATCCCGTTTGCGCTTGTACTGGGATATGTCCACGGTGGCCCCTTGCATCTCCGCAACCACTCTTTGCATCAAGGCCGGTGCATTGACAAACCCGATAATCCGATTGGTCAGGGCCATGGCATTGATGAGATCTTTCCGATATTTAGCTTCCGGGCCAACCAAAGCGAAGCCGATGCGTTCCCCGGGGATAGAGATGTCTTTGGAGTGGGAGGTCACCAAGAGGCTGTCGGTATAGCTATCAAAAATGCTGGGAATTTCGATATCATCAAAAATGATTTTGCGATAAGGCTCGTCTGCAACCAGGTAGATGGTTTTCTGGTAAGCATCACTTTTCGTGCGCAACAATTGACCCAATGCATCCAGGCTAGCCTTTGAATACACCTGGCCAGTCGGATTGTTGGGAGAATTTATTAAAACGACTTTGGTTTTTTCCGTAATCGCTTCGGACATGGCATCCAAATCCAGTTTAAAATCATCGCGCGTTGTCACAGACTTGAATACACCGCCATGGTTGTCGGCATAAAAAAGATACTCCACAAAACAGGGTGCCGGTGAAAGGACCTCGTCTCCCGGGTCTAAAACCGCTTTCAAAACCACATTTAATGCCCCCGCGGCACCGCAGGTCATCACAATATCGTTGGCCGATACGTCGACCCCTTGATCCTTTTTTATGAATCCAGCAATTTTTTCCCGAACATGCCCATAACCCGCTTGGGGCATGTATCCGTGCCAGCCCTTTTCCTGAATGACTTTTTGGAGGATTTGGTTGAATTGTTCGGGTGGTTCGAGGTTGGGATTCCCCAAACTGAAATCAAATACCTTATCAGCACCGTGCTCGGCCTTCAAGCGTCCGCCTTCTTCAAACATCTTCCGAATCCATGAAGATCGGTTCATGAACTCTGCTATTTTTTTTGAAATGGTCATAAATTCTTCTCCCAATTCGTCATGTGATTAATTGGTTGTACGATACAGTATATGCAAAGTTTCTAATCGTCCGTACATTTGTTTATGCCTAAGCGCTAGCATAATTTTGATTTCATGAACAGTTTATCATCTACTGGAAGGTATCTAAAAGATAGGATTTTGGCTCAAGGTCAAGGCGGGAGTGCGATTCGATCCGTAGGAATACTTATAGTATTTTGAGGAGTTGGATCGCACTTCCAACGTAGAGATTGAGTCAAAAGACAGGTTTTAGATGCCTTCCTAGGCTGGTTCGACGGCTATTACCTCCGGCACCTTCTCCTTTAACACGCGCTCGATACCATTGCGCAACGTCATTTGCGACATGGGGCACCCGGCACAGGCGCCTTGCAATCGAACCTTGACCACACCATCATCGATGCTTACCAATTCGACATTCCCGCCGTCTCTGATCAGCATGGGTCTGATTTCGTCCAGTACTTTTTCGACTTTTTCTTTCATATTACCCCCCTTTAAATGAAGATTTTTTTAATAAAACAGGTTTCGTGAATTTTTATAATATTTATTCCGCGGCCCCATAAAATGGACCATCAATTTAGTTCTTTATTCACCTCTTTTACCATAAAAATCCACTTTAAAGGCCTCGAATTGATCCGCCTGAATGGCGCTCCGAATCTGTTTCACCAAATTTAAATAATAATGCAGGTTATGTATCGAATTCAACCGGTATGCCAACAATTCCCGGGCCATGTACAAATGGCGCAAATAGGCCCTGGAATAATGCCGACAGGTATAACACCCGCACGCATCGTCAATTGAATTAGTATCGTACTTAAAGCGCGAATTGCAAATGTTTATTGTGCCGGTCTCCGTGAATAGCTGCCCGTTCCGGGCATTTCGTGTCGGCATCACACAATCAAACATATCGGCACCCATCTCGACCAACGCGACGATATCCTCCGGAGTCCCCACGCCCATGATGTATCGGGGCAGCTGATCCGGAAGCATGGGAATCGTTTGGGCCGCTATCTCACGCATGAGGTCTTTGGGTTCACCCACACTTAAGCCGCCGACGGCATAGCCAGGAAAACCGATCTCCCTGAGATCTTCTAAGGATTTTTCACGTAAATCCGGGTACATGCCACCCTGGACGATACCAAAAAGTGCGCCCTTTGCTTGAGATTGCTCCCAAACCTGTTTGCAACGCCGGGCCCAACGGGTCGTCAGCTCCAGGGCCTGTCGGGCTTCCTCCCGGGTTGCCGGGTATTGGGTGCACTGATCCAGGCACATGATGATATCGGATCCCAAACAGTTCTGAATTTCCATGGATTTTTCAGGTGACAGCAAATGTCGGGAGCCATCGATATGCGATTGAAAAGCATAACCCGCCTCGGTAATCTTCGCCAGCCTTGCCAAAGAAAACAGCTGAAATCCCCCGCTGTCCGTCAGGACCGGACCCTGCCAATTCATGAAATCATGCAATCCCCCAAACAGATCGATGATCTCACATCCCGGTCTGAGGTACAGGTGGTAGGTATTGCCTAAAATTATCTGGGCGCCGCAGTCATGCAACTCTTCGGGGCTCACGGATTTGACCGTGCCCAGGGTCCCCACGGGCATAAATATCGGGGTTTCGATTTTGCCATGGCCGGTAGTAATGAGACCGGCGCGGGCATTGGATTCACTGGATTTGGATGTTATTTGAAAAGAAAGCATATTTACCAACTAATTAGGGTTCAAGGATTCAAGGAGCCAAGGATCCAAGTGGTGCTCCTGGCTACTGGTAAAATCGATATCCTAGGTCATACTTGCAAACCGGTTTGCGCAGTTTTACAACTCCAACAAAAAAACAGATTGCTTTGGGCCTACACTCGACCCCTGGAACCCTTGGGTCCTCGGACCCTTATATGTTTTTTGCACTGCTATAAAATTCGCTTCAAACTATCAATACTAATATGAATAGCGTTAATAGATTATCATCGCATCCCCATAACTGTAAAACCGGTACCGTTCCTGGATGGCCGCCTGATACGCGGATAGTATATTTTCCCGGCCGGCAAATGCGGATACGAGCATTAACAAGGTGGATTTGGGCAAATGAAAGTTGGTCACCATGGCATCAACAACCCGAAATTCATATCCTGGGTAGATATAAAGATCGCAATCCCCTACCCCGGGTCGGACCTTGCCAGATTCGTCGGCAGCAAATTCCAGGGTGCGAACTGCTGTGGTGCCCACGGCCACAATCCGCTTGCCCTCATTTTTTGCATGGGTAACCATTGATGCCGTTTCTTCTGGAATATCAAACCATTCCGAATGCATCTGATGCGACCGTATATCATCGGCCCTCACGGGCAGAAAAGTCCCATAGCCCACATGGAGTGTAATCTCAGCAACCTGGATTCCTTTGCGTTTTATTCGTGTCATCAGCTGCTCGGTGAAATGAAATCCAGCCGTAGGTGCTGCAATGGCCCCATTTCGTGACGCATATATGGTCTGGTAGGCGGTGCGGTCTTTACGGGAAGGCTGACGCCTATCTCGCTTGATATAGGGCGGTAACGGTGTTTTACCGATCTTTTCTAATATTTCAGCAAATTCACCTTTATGAGAGAAACGTAATCGATGGGTATATTCATCAATGCGATCCACCACCGTTGCCTGTACATTTTCAGGAAAATATAGCCGGGTGCCCACGCGTGCTGGCTTGGAAGCTTTGATCAGACAATCGAATTGTTTGCTGTGGGATGGGGATTGGTTTCCGGTGGCATAATTCACGATCAGAATTTCGACGCGTCCGCCGGTTTCCTTTTTTCCCATGAGCCTTCCCGGAACCACCCGTGTGTTGTTGATGACCAGAACATCAGAGGGGTTTAATAAGGTATCCAGTTCATTAAAAACATGATGAGAGAGCTTTCCCGACTGCCGATCCAGAGTTAGGAGCCGAGATTGATCTCTTTCGGCAACCGGTTCCTGGGCAATCAATTCCTCCGGCAGGATGTAGTTATAGTCTTCGATTGAATACATTTGGTTGGTATTTTGTGTTTGGTGTTTCGTGTTTGATATGCGGTGTTAGGTTTTAATTTTAAGTTGGCTCTCCGCTCATAGCTGTCAGCTATAAACTATAAGCTGCAGACCGTTTACGCCCCGCATGAATTCTGACCCCTGTCTCCTCCACTCATCTCCTTCCCGTCATTCCCTCGGAAGAGGGAAACCAGACACAGCTATTAGCTCGGCGCTTATTCTGGATCCCCATTTTCATAGGGATGACAACCGGAGACAGCTGGGATCCTGGGACTATATAAAGCTTTGATGCTGTCCCTCAATCCTAAAACCTAAAACTGAATTTAAAATTACCCGACTCGTTTCCCAAAAAACACAAATGCCATTCCCACCAGCATCAGCACAAAGCCAAATCGTTGCAGCGTGCTATCCGGCATTTCAAGGAACTTCCCAATCCAATTTTTCATTTTATGGGGCATTGCAAAATAGGGAATCCCTTCAATAATCATGACCATTCCGATTACACATATAAAAAAGCTCATTATTTTCCCTTGTAGATCAGTCAGTGCACACTAGACTTCAACCTCATTTTTACCAAAAAATATACATAACGTTTAAAGCTAATTATTTCAATGTGCATATTATTATGACACGGTTTCGATTCTTTACATCCTAGTTTGTTGATGCTAATCTAAATCTATTGGGTGATAAATTATGCGAAATAAAAACAGAATGGATAAAACCAAGATTCGGATTTATAAAATGGGCGAGGCACCTACTGACTTCAGTTATTGGCGGACAAGACCCTATATTGAACGTCTGGAAGCTTTGGAATCCATCAGAAATGATTACATAAGATGGGCTTATGATTCTCAACCAGGATTTCAGAGAGTTTATCGCATTATTAAACAAGCATAAAGTTCGCTATTTATTGATCGGCGGCTATGCGGTGGCACTTCATGGACATCCACGCTACACCAAAGATCTCGATATCTGGATCTGGATGGACAATGCCAATGCAGAACGATTGTGCACGGCATTAAAGGAGTTTGGATTCAGCCCACTCGATATAACTCCCGAAGATTTCTTAGAACTGGATCGGATCATCCAGCTTGGTTATCCTCCCAACCGAATCGATCTGATGACTTCTCCCCATGGTGTGGATTTCGAAACATGCTTTTCATCCCGAAAGGAAATCGACCTAGATGGCTTGAAAATCAATCTCATCGATTTGGAAAACCTAAGAATAAATAAGAGAGCAACCGGTCGTCATCAGGACTTAGCTGATCTAGAAAATTTAACCGAATAAAAGGAAATTATTTTATGGGTTTCGAAAGCGTCATCGGACTGGAAGTTCATGCCCAACTGAAAACCAAGACCAAGATATTTTGTAGCTGCTCAACCGAATTCGGTGCGCCGCCCAATACCCACACCTGTCCGGTATGTCTTGGTATGCCGGGCGTGCTGCCGGTTCTCAATAAAAAAGTCGTCGAATACACCCTTAAGATGGCTTTGGCTACCCATTGCCGGGTGGATTCCATCAGCCGTTTTGCCCGCAAAAATTATTTTTATCCGGACTTGCCCAAAGGCTATCAAATCTCTCAATATGAATTACCCATTGCCCAGCATGGATTCGTACACATCCAATTGAACCGTTCTTCCAGACGGATTGGTATCACCCGGATTCACATGGAGGAAGATGCAGGCAAGTTGATTCACGACCCCCATCGACCCATCAGTAAAGTCGATTTCAACCGGACCGGTGTTCCTTTAATGGAAATCGTATCCGAGCCGGACATGCGAACACCGGAAGAGGCGGGGGCTTATCTACGGCAGCTGCGCACGATTGTCCGCTATCTTCAAATTAGTGACGGCAATTTAGAGGAAGGCAGTTTTCGCTGCGATGCCAACGTCTCCATCATGCCGGAAGGGGCCGCGAAATTTGGTACCCGCACGGAAATTAAGAATTTAAACTCATTTAAGCATGTTGAAAAAGCACTCGCCTACGAGATTGAACGCCAAAAAGAGGTCTTACTGGACAATGGCCGGGTCGTCCAGGAAACCCGTCTGTGGGATCCGGATAAGGGTCGAACCTTTTCCATGCGCGGCAAGGAAGATGCGCACGATTACCGCTACTTTCCCGATCCGGATCTGCTGCCCTTGGTGGTGGAAAAAGACTGGATCGAAGCCATCCGCCAAACGCTGCCCGAGCTGCCTGACGACAAACGAACCCGTTTCATGAACGCATATCAACTATCAGAATATGACGCTGGCTTATTGACCATTAACCGTGAATTGGCCGATTATTTCGAAGCATGCCTCCAGCATTTTGATAACCCCAAAGAAGTTAGCAACTGGATTACCGGACCATTGCTGGGACTGCTGAAATCCCAGGAGTTTGATATCGAAGCCAGCCCCATCACCCCGGTAATGCTGGCTGAATTGCTGCGCTTAATCCAGGATGGGACAATTAGTAACAAAATTGCCAAAACCGTTTTTGATACCATGGCTGAAACCGGAAAAGCCCCGGGGAAAATTGTGCGGGAAAAGGGTTTAACCCAGGTCACGGATTCAGCCGCTCTGGAAACGGTGGTCCAAGCCGTACTTTCACGGTCTGAAAAGGAAGTGACGGCCTATCAAAATGGCAAGACCAAGCTGATGGGTTATTTTGTTGGCCAAGTCATGCGGGAAACCAAAGGCATGGCCAATCCCAAAATCGTTAACGAAATATTGCAAAAAAAATTAGGCTAGTTTCCAAAGCATAGAGGGATTGACACTGAAATTGCTTACTAAGTACTTCGATTCGTAAATTCGGTTACGTGTTTCAAAACAAATAGCTTTCACCGCCCGCTTCGCTCAAGACGGAAAGTACGCAAAGGAAGATCATTGGTCGAATCGGGTGCCGTTCTTGTGAAAAAAGACCGTTTTCCAA
>Ga0180435_10002391_pt1 | contig 19177 bp, 20 predicted proteins | sample SS_ome_3_FD_132467 | JGI IMG/M metagenome (GOLD analysis project Ga0180435, IMG submission 132467) | Hypersaline lake sediment archaeal communities from the Salton Sea, California, USA - SS_3_S_1 metaG | ecosystem: Environmental > Aquatic > Non-marine Saline and Alkaline > Hypersaline >...
CACCAGCAGCAGCGCCCCCTCACAGGCATCGAGGCTGCGAGACACCTCGTAGGAGAAATCGACGTGGCCCGGAGTGTCGATCAGGTTGAGCACGTAGGCGTTGCGGTCTTGGGCTTCGTACTCGATACGAACGGTGTTGGCCTTGATGGTGATGCCCCGCTCCCGCTCGATGTCCATGGTGTCCAGGAGCTGCGCTCGCATATCGCGTTGCTCCACGGCACCGGTGAACTCGAGCAGGCGATCGGCCAGGGTCGACTTCCCGTGGTCGATGTGCGCAATTATGGAGAAGTTGCGGATACGCGCCGGATCGGTCATTGGTGGCCTGGTGTTGCGAGGAACGGGGCGGGCGGCATTGTACCTGTACCGTGACGGTGCTATTGTCTTGCCGTTCCTCCAACCCCCAGAGGTCTTTTTCGTATGGCCAACATCGAATCACAGAAGAAGAGAAATCGTCAGAACGAAGCAGCACGGCTCCGCAACCGCGCAATGCGCTCTGAGCTGAAGACGCGCGCCCGTAGTGCCGTGGACGCCGCCGAGTCCGGCGACGCCGCCGCCGCCGAGACCGCCCTCCGTGATGCGCAGCAGCGCATCGACATGGCCGTCAGCAAGGGACAGCTGCACAAGAACACCGCGGCCCGCCGCAAGTCGCGTCTCGCCAAGCAGGTCAACAAGACCCTCAGGTAGCACTGTGAGCGAGACAACCTGGCTGACTCCAGCGGCCTACGACAAGCTGGTCGAAGAGCTCGAGCACCTGACCACAGAAGGTAGGCGCGCCATCGAGCAACGTATCGCGGAAGCCCGCGAGCACGGTGACCTGCGCGAGAACGCCGAATACGACACCGCCAAGAACGACCAGGGTCTGATGGAAGCTCGGATCCGGCAGCTGAAGCACATCATCGAGAACTCCGAGGTACGGGAAGCCGAGGACTCGGGGCGGGTCGAAATCGGCACTGTCGCAACCGTCGTCGATGAAGACGGGGACGAACTCGAGTACTTCATTGCCTCCGCCGAGAACAAGGTGCCCGGGATGATCCTCGCCTCGCCAACGAGCCCGGTCGGAGCTGCGCTGCTGGGCAAAGCTCCGGGCGAGGCTGCCACCTATGAGGCTCCCGGAGGCACCTTCACTATGACCATCAAGGACGTACGAGTCTTCGACGGCTGATCCGCCCGCCGCATCAAGGCCTGGCTCCGATGGTCCTGCCCCGACGCAACCGCTTGTTTGTTGGCGAACCCTGCCGACAGGTTCCGCAAGAGATGTCGTTGAGGTAGCCGCTATGAGAAGTGTCTTGAGAAGGCTGCGAAGCCAACGAGGAGCGTCGCTTGTTGAGTATGCGCTAGCAGTGTCTTTACTCGCGGTGCCTTCACTCGCCGTTTTGGGGACCGCTCACGACGCCGTCACCAGCCACTTCGTTGCCCTCGAGACCGCCTACCAGGAAGAGGCCAGCGGTTCGAGCACTACGACGCCCCCCGGGCCTACGCCACCAGGGGCCACGACGACAACGACCTCCGCACCGGCCCCGACCACCACCACAACGACCACAACGACCGCTCCGCCGCCCACGACGACGGTTCCCCCGACCACCACCACGACAACGGTTCCCCCGACCACGACGACCACGACAACGGTTCCCCCGACCACCACCACGACAGCGCCCCCGCCGCCGACGACCACGACCATCCCGGGAGCACCGGCATTCCAAAGCGAGACCGTCTACACCGACGGTGGATGGCTGGAGTTCGAGCTCGAGGACGGGGAGATCAATCTCGTCGACTACGACCTAGAGCGCTTCTGGCGTGGTGACCTAACTCGAAACCCTGATGGCAGCATCACCGTGCACCTCTGGCATCGGTGGAATGGCCAGGAGGTCTGGGTGCACGCCTACGTCGATAGCACCGGCTACCTGATCGTCACGGTCTCCTAGCGTCCCTAGCGCCGCCTTGCTCCGCCGTACCAGCGGCACATTGCTACGGTGAGCCGCTCCAATGTCACCCGATGGGTCGGTTCCGGAGCCGTCTTCAGCTGGAGGTCCGCCCTGGACAGGGCCCCCAATGCGAGCTTCAGATCCGAGCCTCGGATGTGCCGCCGCTGCTTCCACACCTTCTCCATAGCCCAACCGGGCTTGGCACCGGACCACTCGAGAAACGTGTCGTAATCCGCAGCCGCGGCTGCAATCGAGCGGCGCCTCACATCGTTCTGCAGAAACGCTAGTAGTTGCAGCGGGTGGCCGTGCTGCAGGAAGTCGGCCAATCGCCGTAGCGCATCGCCCTGGTTACCGGCCACAATCGCATCGACGTAGTGCCACATCGGCTCGTCGGGGCGATTCTTAAAGCGGCTGCGTACCTGTTCGACGGTGACATCGGTGCCGGCCACGGCGAGCTGGTCCAGTGCCTGGCCCAGCGCTGCAACATCAGTCCCAAACCGGCTGAGCAAGATGGCTGAAGCCTCCGGATCAATCCGCATGCCCCGTTCTCGCGCCGCCCGGCCCAGCCAGTCGCCGGCACTTCGCTCGGTAATTCGTTTCACCGACAGTGTCTCGCCCCGCTTTTTGAGCAATGTCCCGAGCGGAGCCGGGATCGCCCCGGTTGCGACAAAGACCACGATCGGGTCGACGGACACGTCGAGCAGCTCTGCGATCACCTCAGCTTCAGCCTTGAGCAACGAGTTGGCATCGACGACCAGAATCCCGTCGGCACCGCCGAACAGGGAGCCGCTCTGTAGAGCCGGGACAATCTCCTGCACCTGCCCCCGCATCACCGCATCGGGATCCTCGTCGCTGCCGGTTCCCTTGGCCGGGACGTCGATTCGAGTCGGGTTTTCAGCGCCGAGCTCGGCCAGTGCAGATGCTGCCTGCTCCATCATCAGGTTCCGCTCCCCCGGCCCGGCATCGCGCGGCCCAGAAATGACGACAAGTGGCTTCATGGCATCGAGCGTAGCGTTCGTCACCGACACAAGTGCTCCGCCGCCGGGAGCGGACGATACCCCTCCCTGCGATACGATTGAGGCAACGGATCCACGGAGGACATGTTGCCCCCACCACGGGACAACCAGGCAATCTCGTTTCGAACCGGTCTCGGCTACGCAACCGGGGATCTCGGGATCTCTTTGGCTTACTTCTCGGTCGGTTTCTTCTTTCTGTTCTACCTGACCGACATCGTCGGCCTCTCCGCAGGCCTGGCAGGAACCGTGGTGTTGATCGGCAAATTGTGGGATGGCGTCAACGATCCACTCGTCGGCATTCTCAGCGACCGGACCCGGTCCCGGCACGGACGCAAGCGCGTGTATCTCCTCTACGGAGCGGTTCCATTCGCCCTGAGTTTCATACTGCTGTGGTGGATCCCCATCGGGGCATCGGTGACCGTTACGTTCATAATCGCTACCGCGCTCGCGCTGCTCTTCGCCACCACGTACTCGCTGGTAGGAGTGCCGTACCAGGCCCTGGTCCCGATCATGACCACCGACTACGACGACCGAACCCGACTGGTCGCCTTCAAAGCGATCTTCTCAGCAATCGGGACCGTGGTGGGTGGCGGGATCGCTCTCGTAATCACCCTCGAAGCCGGAATCGAGCCGACACTGCGAGTCATGGCCGCGGTTTTTGGTATCGCCTGTGCTGCCTCGCTGCTCGTTGCCGCGCGTTCGGTCAAGGACTTCGAAGTTGGAGACACATTCGGGATAACACCAGTCCCGTTGCGTCGCTACGTAGCTTTGGCCACAGAGAGCAACGTGTCGATCCTGCTCGGACACAAGATCCTCGGCGCTATTGCCACCGGGACACTGACCGCTGTGCTCCCCTTCTTCGCGGACCACGTCATTGAGTCGGGCTCGGCCGCATCGCTGAGCCTCGCCGCGTACACGATCGTTGCAGCTGCATTGATTCCGGTCTGGAACCGCCTCACCCACACGATCGACAAGCGCCGCCTGATTCTGCTCTCGAACACGGCGGCAGCGGTGATACTGCTTGGTGTCGGGCTCCTCGCTTCGACATCGTCGCTGGTCATCTTCCTCGGCGGTTCCGCCTTGCTGGGCGCCGCAATGTCCGCTTATCTGCTGATCCCCTCTTCGCTAGTACCCGATCTGGTCGACTGGTACGAGTATGAGCGCGGGGAACGGCACGAATCGGTCTTCTTCGGCCTCTGGATGACGGTGCATCAACTCGGACTCGGCATCGCGGCATTCCTCCTCGGCATGTTTCTCAGTGCGTTTGGCTATGTGAGCGGCGCCGATGTCCAAGATGCGACCGCCACCCTCGGCGTACGCCTCGCTTTCGCCATCATCCCGGGCCTGTTTCTTGTGCTCGCTGCTCTCTTGCTCCAGCGATACAGGATCACCCGGGACCGGATGGACAGGGCCGTTGCGGAGCTGGACCGCCGGCATGCCCAACAGGCATGAAGCGTTCGAGTTCCCCGGTCCTGCACGCGGCCGCTCGCTATCTGCGATGGCGGGCCGAGCAATGGAGCGAGAACCGGCTCCTCCGCCATCAGCGACGCCGGATTGCCCGGCTGTTGTCCCATGCGAGGAAGGACTCGCCGTATTACCGGGAACGGTTTGCGGAGGGACGACTGACTCTCGACATGGCTCCCCGGATGACCAAGGCGCTCATGATGGAGCACTTCGATGAGATCAATACCGCCGGCCTGCACAGGGATGACCTAGTTACGTTCCGCATCGATCAGGAACGCTCCGGCCGGACCGAGATCTACCCGGGTGGTTACTCCGTTGGACTGTCGAGCGGAACCTCCGGCAACAAAGTCCTAACGGTTCTGTCAGCCCGGGAGCGAGCTTGGTACGCCATTCTTCTCCTGGCCCGGGCGGGTGTGCCATCCCAGCTTCGCGATCCACGTGTCCTATTTGCGCTGCGCACCAACAATCCCGCTTTCGTCGCCGTTACCGCGCTCGGCGTGGAACTGCACTATGTCGACTACTTCGTCCCGGTGGAGGAACTGATCCAGCTGATCAACCGGGAGCGGCTCAACGTTCTCGCCGCGCCCCCGTCGTTGCTGACGCTGATCGCCACACGAGCAGAGCAGATCAACTCAGAACTCGCAACGGTCATCTCCTATGCGGAGGAGCTGGATCAATCCACCCGGAGGAGACTCGGTGATGCCTTCTCAGCGCCGGTGCGGGAGCTCTATCAAGGGGCGGAGGGCATGCTAGGTTTCACCTGCTCGGCCGGGACGCTTCATCTCAATGAGGACATGACCTACGTCGAGTTGGATGCCGCCCAGGACACGCTCGGCGCAGCCCGGAGGGTCGTCGTCACCGACCTGTATCGCCGCACCCAACCCTTCATCCGGTACGAGCTGAACGATCTCTTGGAGATAGGTGGACGCGATTGTGCCTGCGGATCTGCGTTCCGGGTCATCTCACGAATCCACGGGCGCTCCGACTCGATATTCACACTTCGCACCGCATCGGGAGGCGAAGTGAAGTTGATGCCGGATTACGTGCGCCGCTCGATCAACCAGGCATCTGCGGAGATCCTCGAATACCAGGCCGTTCAATACGATCCCGACGACATCGAAATCAGGCTGGAACTGACGACGGGTGCCGACACAACCGCCATTCACGGTGCGATCGTCGCCAATCTCGCTTACTGGGCGGATCGAGCGGGGGGCCGACTCGGCGCTGTTAGGTTCAGCGACACGCCGCCACAACGCGACCCCGTGTCGCACAAGCTGGTCCGCGTCGTAAGGAGGGCCCCGCGGTGAAGCTCGAGCGTACCGACGGTACCCGCAGCAGCCGTGCGTTGCCACAGGGCTTCCGTAGCCTGCCGTCGGAGATCTATCGGGATGATCCCTATTGGTCGCCAAAGTCGGAGAGCGCAATTGATGATTGCCTGGAGCTGGCAGCGATGGGTGCTACATCGATCGAAGCAGTCGTAGCTCATTCGCAGAACAGAGTCGCGGCCCGGGCAGTGGCAATCCTGCCGGCCCCACCCGATGCGTCACAGGAGCGGGAGGGCTGGATCGGCCTGTTTGAATGCCTGCCCGGGGCCCGCGAAGCCGGAACAGCCGTCTTGGACCATTCCCGCCGCTGGCTGGCCGACCGGGGGGCGCGGCGAATACAGGCTCCACGAGTGGATCGGCTTCGCGCCGGATTGCAGATCGGAGGTTTCGATCAGCCGCAGACCATCTACACGGCCCACAATCCGGACTTCTATGCCGAAATCTTCCGGGACGCCGGTTTTGCTCTCGCCACACGAATGGTGAGCGTGACCTTCTCCAGGAAACGCGCTCCCATCTTCTCGGGTTTGGGCAGAGGTGAATACACGGTGCGATCGGTCGACACGGCTCGCCTGGATGACGAGATCGCCCGGATCGAGCAGTTTCAGGCGAGCATGTTCGGTGGGCGGATTGGACACGTCGCCCAGTCCACTGCGGCCGCACGCCAGATGCTGAAAAGGTTGCTTCCCCTGCTCGACCCCGATCTTGTGATCGTCGCCACGAGCCACAGTGACGAGACGGTTGGCGTGTTGATCTGTGTCCCCGATGCCTGGCAGAACAACGAACCGGTGGATCGGGCCCGCCTCATCTCGATCGGCGTTTTCCCGGAATGGCAGGGACGGCGGGTGGCTATGTCCATGGGTGCCCTGCTGGCGAAGACACTGATCGACAAGGGCTATCAGACCCTCGAGGGATCGTGGGTGCTGGAGAGCAACCGTCGCCCCCAGATGCTCGCCAAGCTTCTCGGTGCGAAACCGGGTCGGGAGTTTGCTCTGTTCACCACGGACCTCTGATCTCGCAGATCTAGCGCAGCCGGATGGCGATGTCCCCCTGCTCCCAGGTCGTGAGCACCCGGGCACCTGTCTCAGCCAACGCGGCAAGAACATCTTCGTCCGGATGTCCGTAGCTATTCGGGCCGACGCTGATCACTGCAATCTGACCGACCGTCTCCCGCAGCCAGTCCAGGTCGGTGGTCGCGGCGCCGTGATGCGGAACGAGCAGCAGATAGGGTCGCACCGGAGGGAGGTCTCCTTGCGCCACCGCCCCGATGTCGCCCGGGAGCAGCACTCGCCGCTCTCCTACCGACACGAGGAGCACAATCGATCCGTCGTTATCGGCGGCGTAGCGCCGGGCAGGGCCGAGAGCACGCAGGGAGAACTCACCGAGATGGGCGTCGTGTCCTCGCCGCACCGGGCTGATCTCCACCCCTGCTGCCTGGGCCCCATCCACCAGGTCGGCGAGCAGATCGCTCTCCTCGGCGTAGTCCGGGTACCAGAGCGAGCCGATCGGTAGATCACCGGGCAGGCCGATGAAACCACCCACATGGTCGGCATCTCCGTGCGTGGCGACCAGCAGGTCTATGTGGCGGACACCGTGGCGCCGCAGTGCCGAGCGGAGCGCGGTTGGATCCCGGCCTCCGTCGATGAGGGCGACACTCCCGCTCGGGTCGCGGAGAAGGACCGCGTCGCCCTGCCCTACGTCCAGGAACACAATCGTTGCCACCGGAGGCGGGCCCGGGGGCAGTACTCCGACCACGGCAACCACGGCGACTGCAGCGACGGCGGGGTATCGCAGCGGAGTCGGCCATACGAGAACAAGGAGCCCGAGTAGGGCGATGGTGGCGACGGGGCCCAGTTGGGGCCAGCCTGCCGCAGTCCGCGACACAGCCAGGACTGCTCCCGCCATCGGCTCCGCCAGCGACAACGGAGCGCTCCAGCCGGTGAGCACGCCAACCCCCGCCGTCGCGGTTGCTCCGGTTACCAGCGGAGCTGCGATCACATTGGCCACGGGTGACAGCAACGGAACCGTGCCAAAGTGGAGAAGCAGCAACGGCACGACGGCCGCCTGCGCTCCAACGGTTGCCGCCACCACCGCCCAAAGCCAGCGCGGGGAACGATCACGGCCCAGCGACAGAGTCGCCAGCACCCCTCCCGTAGCAAGAACTGAGAGCTGGAAGCCAATGTCGAAAGCCAGGTCGCCCGACACCGTCAACAGGATGGCGACTGCCCCACCGAGCGCCGCCCAGCCGTCGAGCAGAATGCCCGCAGCCTTTCCGCCCATGACCAGAGTTGCCATCGTCGCCGCCCGGATCACCGACGACTCCCAGCGGGTGGCAACAACGAACACAACGAGCACGACGAGACCGGTAATGGCTTTGAGCCGGCTCGATGCTCCGATCGGCCCGAGCACCAGCCACCAGCCGCCGAGGACCAGGGCCACGTTGCTGCCGGACACGGCTACGTAGTGGGTGAGGCCTGCCAGTCGCAGAGCTTCGGTGTCATCTCGAGACAGGCCGGTGGTGTCTCCGATGAGGAACCCGGCCAGTAGCCCGGCCTCAGAGGAGTCGCCGAGCACGGCCAGTTCGGTTCGCACCCGGTTGCGAACCGCGTTGCCCGCCTCCAGCCACGGCGACGAAGATCCGCCCAGTACGACGAGATGGCGGGCGTTGATGGTGCCGGCGATCGGATCACCCCGAATGGTGTCGCCTCCGGCGCGGATGGATCCCGTCACCTCGACTCGGTCGCCGGCTGCGACGTTGGCTGCCTCCGCAACGACGGCCAACGTGGGGCCGTGCCAGGGAGCGGTCGTTCCTTCCCGAGTCCACGCCTCCGATCTGACCAGGAATCGGCTGCTTTCTCCGTACGGGACTGCGTCGGTCACGGCAACGCCGGACAAAATCCCGGTCCCGCGAGGCAGCGCCGCAGTCATTGTCGCCTCGCCACGAGCCGCAGCCATCGAACCCGAGACCATTCCGAGCCCGACGGCGGCGATCAGCAGGAACACCCGACCTCTGCCACCGGCTGCGATACCGGCAGCGCCGACCAGCAGGCCAACCGGCCACGCAACCCACGGACCGACCAGCGCACCTGCCCAGATCGCAGCCGCAACGACGGCGATAACGCGGCTCTTCCCATCCGGCAGGTTCAGGTGTTTCAGGGAAGCGCCACTGCGTCTCGCAAACCGTCCAGCTTGCGCTCGCCGATACCGGCAACATCGAGCAGATCCTCCACAGCCGTGAACAGGCCGTTCTCCTCACGATGCGATGCGATGCGGGCCGCCAGTACCGGCCCAACACCGGGAAGCTGCTCCAGTTCGCCCACCGTTGCCGTGTTGATGCGAACCCGGCCGTCGGCCGTGCTGCCGCCGCCAGTCTGCTCGGCGACGTGGGGAATCACGATCTGCTGGCCATCGTCGATCGGTGCGGCCAGATTGACTCGTGCCAGATCGGCATCGCGGGTAGTGCCGCCCGCCGCCGCTACTGCATCCGCCACCCGAGCGCTGGCAACGATTTCAACAAGACCCGGCGCCACGACCTCTCCCGACACATGAACCGTGATCGCTCCCGGTTCCGTCGCTACTGCTGAACCTTCGATCAGAGGCGCTGGATCCGGTGCGGATTGCTGGTACCAGATGCCCGCCCCGAGCGCGACCACCAGAAGACCGACAACGGCCATCCAGGTGCGATTGGGCACAAACCCTCCCCGGTTCGGCCCCGCTGCAGAATCAACCACCTCAACAGATAGCACACCGCCCGATGGCGATGAAGTGGTCTGACGAGGCGGTGATCGGTCGCTCGATTCGTGTTCAGGTGTCTCCGAGCCATTCGGTGCCATCTGGCACAGCCTGCCGACGTCGGAATGGCGCGCGAGCTTGTTTAGGAGGAAGGCGCAACCAGGGTCGTCGACGCCCGGAGAGATCGGGCAAACAATTGTGCGATGAGCTAGACGTCGATGTCCGCCAACAGCGCAACCGCGGCTAGCAGGTTGACCCCGGCGTGGGTCATGATCGCCAATCCGATCCGGCCGGTGTACAGGGCCTGATAACCGAGCACCAGGCCGATGACGAACAGACCCGGAACGATGAACGCCGTGTCCGGATCGACCAGGTGAATACCGGCGAAGACCGCAGCCGCGATCGCTACCGAGACGTGGGGCGAGAGGCCCCGCCGCAACCGGGAAAGGAGCATACCTCGGTATAACAATTCCTCGGTCAGTGGAGCCAGGATCACGACGACGACCACGATGGCAATCCGGGCCAACCATGAAGCTGCGTCATCAGCGATCTCCGCAACGTCCTGAACCGGGGGGTCTTCGAGATCAAGCAGCTCGGCGATCGGCAGCTGAACGAGCAGGATCACCGCGATCTGGAGTCCCATTCCGTAGAGAAGACCGAGCCAGTCGGATGGGCGGAAACGCAACCCAAAGTCGAGATCCCAGGAAGCCGTCCCTCGCATTCGGGACATATAGGCCAGCATCCCGAGTTGGGCGGCTGCTTGCCCCAAGCTCGATGCTGCCAGCAGTGGCACGCCGCTTAGCTCGTCACCACCGTTTGCGAATTGGCCGATCGCGAGGGCGATGATCGAGCCCACCAACCCGGCGAAGAAGAGGGCGATTACATCGGGAAACGTCCAGACCGCTGCCGGCAGGTATCGATCCTTCATCGGGGCCCTTCCTGCTTGATGGCATCTGCTGCCGCGCGAGCCTCGACCTCGAGCCGGATCCCCCGGTAGGCCTCCCAGTGGCCGAGCCGTCGATAGCGGCCTTTCAGATAGTCGCCGACGTACTGGCGGAGGTGGCGAATCGCTCCCAGCCGACGCCACTGCTCGATATGCATTAGCTCGTGAACGATGAGCCGGCCGGTGCGCTCCGGCTCCGCCCCGGTGCGGAGGCGGTCCATGATCGCCGGCTGCACGTACACGCCGGTAGGCAGCGCCACGGCCGCGATTCCCTTCACCCAGAACCGCCGAAATGTGGGGGACGCCACCTGGACCCGCACTGCGGCCGGGTCCACGCGGGGCATCAGTTCGCGGAGGTCATCCGGGTCGATACCGCTGGCGCGGAGCAGGTCTGCGGCTGGAGCTGAGTGGTACATGAGTCATGCAGCGTAACGCCTCCGCGAGACGTCGAGCCGCACCCGGTACGCCTACCATGGCGGCCTCACAGCCCGAGGCGAACATGGATTATCAACACAAAGACATCGAGCGGCATTGGCAAGCCGCATGGGACGAAACCGGCATCTACCGCAGCCGGGTGGACTGGAACAAGCCGAAGCACTACGCCCTCACCATGCTCCCCTATCCATCGGGCGACCTCCACATGGGCCACTGGTATGCGATGACACCCTCTGATGCTCGGGCACGCTACATGCGGATGAAGGGCTTCAACGTTCTCTTCCCCATCGGGTTCGATGCGTTCGGTCTGCCCGCCGAGAACGCCGCCGTGCAGCGGAACATCCACCCGGCCAAGTGGACGCACGAGAACATCGCCACGATGCGCCAACAGCTCCGCTCGATGGGCGCCATGTTCGATTGGGAGCGGGAGGCGGTCAGTTGCGACCCCACCTACTACAAGTGGACCGAGTGGTTCTTTGCCCGCATGTTCGAGGCCGGTATCGCCTACCGGGGCGAGGCGATGGTGAACTGGTCCGAGACCTTGCAGACGGTGCTGGCCAATGAGCAGGTGATCGACGGCAAGGATGAGCGCACCGGCCAGCCGGTCGTCCAGAAGTTGATGGAGCAGTGGTTCTTTGCGCTCACCAGGTATGCGGACGAGTTGCTCGACTTCGAGGGCATCGACTGGCCCGACCCGATCAAGACGATGCAGACCAACTGGATCGGACGTTCCGAGGGGGCCGAGGTCACCTTCAAGACCGAGCAGGGTGACGAGATCGTTGTCTTCACCACTCGGCCCGACACTCTCTGGGGGGCCACGTTCATGGTCCTGGCCCCGGAGCACCCGCTGGTCGACTCGCTGACCACCGCTCAGCAGCAATCCAAGGTCGAGGAGTACCGCACCGCAGCTGCCGCACAGAGCGAGTTGGAGCGGATGGAGGAGAGCCGGGAGAAGACCGGAGTCTTCACCGGGGGTTATGCCGTGAACCCGGTCAACGCTGAGAAGATCCCGGTGTGGATCGCCGACTACGTGCTGCTGTCGTACGGTACCGGGGCAATTATGGCCGTGCCGGCCCACGACCAGCGCGACTTCGAGTTCGCCCGCCAGTTCGGCCTGCCGATCCCGCCGGTGATCCACCCCGCCGGGCAGGAGCCGCTCGTCGAGGAGGAGATGACCGAGGCCTTTGTCGGGCCGGGTGCAATGGTCAACAGCGGGCCGATCAACGGCGTGGAGACCACCGACGCCAAGGGTCGGGCCAACCCATCGGTTGCCGCTGCCATCGATTGGCTGGAGGAGAACGACGCCGGCAAGGAGGCCATCAACTACCGCGTTCGTGACTGGCTCATCTCCCGGCAGCGCTACTGGGGCTCGCCTATCCCGATGATTCATCGTGAGGATGGCGGCATCGAGGTGGAGACAGATCTTCCGGTGATCCTGCCGGAGGATGTCGAGTTCACCGGTCGCAGCCCGCTCGTTGACAGCGAGGCGTTCATGACGACGGTCGATTCCGACGGCAATCCGGCCCGGCGAGAGACCGACACGATGGACACGTTCATGTGCTCGTCGTGGTACTGGTTCCGCTACCTGTCCCCCGACTTCGACGACGCGCCGTTCGACCCGGAGGAGGCGGCCTACTGGTTGCCGGTGGATGTCTATACGGGTGGCGCCGAGCATGCGGTGATGCATCTGCTCTATGCCAGGTTCTTTGTCAAGGCGATGCGAGACATGGGCGTGTTCGCAGACACGGAGCGAATCATGGCCGACCACGCCCGGGATACAGCAGGCTTGTTCGACGAGCCGTTCCTGATGCTGCGCAATCAGGGTCAGGTGTTGGGGGCGGAGCGCCGCGGCGACCGCCTGGTCATCGACGGCCAGTGGGACATGGGCCGGTTGCTGGCCTCGTCGGTCCGCGTCGACCCCGAAGCCGATGAAGACGCCGGTGAGGTCGTTGGCGAGCTGATGCGCCGCACCGAGAACCTGCTGCAAGTAGAAACGGATTCGGGCCTGGTTGGTGTCGAGGTGCCGGAGGGCGCTCCGGTCGAGATCCCTGCCATCCCGGGCAGCAACGATGTCACCCAGCTCAGCCATCACCTGGATATCCAGCGGATGTCCAAGTCGAAGGGCAACGTCGTGAACCCGGATGAGTTGGTTGAGCTCCATGGCGCCGATACCGTGCGCACCCACCTCATGTTTGCGTTTGAGTGGCAGAAGGGCGGCCCTTGGGACGAGCGTGGGATTGCCGGCTCCCGGCGGTTCATCGAGGACATCTGGAAGCTGGGGACCGCCGAGTACACCCCCGGCGCTGTCTCGAATAAGGCATCAACCGGCCTGCGACGCAAGGTGCACCAGACCATCGCCAAGGTCGACGAGGACATGATCGACTTCAAGTGGAACACGGCCGTCGCCGCGATGATGACCCTGCGCAACGGGATGCTCGACTCGCTGCGGGCAGGCGATGTGTCCGCCGAGGTGTGGAACGAGGCAATTGAGATGTTGCTGAAGCTGATGGCGCCGATTGCGCCGCATGTCACGGAGGAGCTGTGGCACCGGATCGGCCACGAGGGCTCGATTCACCTCGAGCCGTGGCCGGAGGCGGACGCCGCTGCGGCAGCCGAGGACGAGGTGACGATGGTCATTCAGGTCAACGGCAAGGTGCGGGACCGGATCTCGGTGCCTGCGGGCATCTCGGCGGAGGATGCGGAAGCGGCTGCCCTAGCTGCCGAGAAGGTCCAGTCCTGGCTGGAAGAGGGCGAGGTAAGGAAGGTGATCGCCCGCCCGCCCAAGCTGGTCAACATCGTCGTGGCCTAGCGGGCCAGTCCGTTCCAGCGTAGACCTGTGCCAGATACGGTACGGAGATCCGCAAGTACGGAAGCCGAATCGACTCGATCCATCAGCATCTGCTGAGTGGGAAGTCGTGATCGCTGGATCGATGTACTCCATGGGCCCGCTCGACGAATCTCAATCCACCCCCCGAGGGGAAGCTGCAGAGATGGGCTACCGGAAACAGACCGAGACGCTGGCAGAAGCGGGAGTCGACGTTGTCGTCATAAAGAGGCTTCGCGATATCGCCAATGCGTCCCTTGTGGTCGAAGCCGCCACAGCAGTTGGACTTCCGGTGGTGGTGGTGGTGGTGGGCTGGAGCGCATCACTCGACGAAGAGGCCGTGGTGCCGCACCGCAGCGGACCGTACCGCGATCATCAGCAGCGTTCCTTCGATGAGCTGATGCGGCTCGGAACGGTCCATTCAGCACACCGTCCCGGTGGGAGGATTCGCGGCCGGCTCTGGGCTGTTGGGAACCGACGACTCGCCTCCTGACTGCGGGTAGGTCCAGCTGTTACGGCGACTATCCCCCGACTTTGATGGTTGTTTCTATGTTGCCCTGAGGCGCCCCGCTGATGTCGTACTCCGTGTAGGTGACTTTGATCTCCTCGAAGTCGTTTGTGACAACAACGCCCGGTAGGGTGCCGTCGGCAATTCCCCCGACTTGGTACGCAGTGCACGTGACGTTCGTCATCTCGTACCGAAGGTACGTCGGCCGAGTCTCTCCGATACGGGTCAGCTCGACCTCGAGTCTTGGAATGACTGCGTTTTTGGCGCACCTGTCGAGCAACTTGGGCGCAGCCTTCTCGTAATCGAATCTCATCGTGAACGGTGCGATCTCAGTGCCCCCGCGACGGCGAGCCTCGCTTGGCAGATCCGCGGCTTCGAGTCCCCAGCTGTACTCCAGGATGTCGATCCAATCGCGGTGGTTCTCGTCGACAGATTCACCGTCGATTCCGTCGTACTTGGCGAACCACAGACCGGGATAACCATCTCCGTGGAATTCTTCGAACTGCCCCCTAGCTGCGGCCGGCACCGGGCTGGTAGCTGCTGCCGTGTCTTCGTTTCCCGACCACAACATCACGGCCAGCAGAGCGACTATCAGACCAATCGCAACCGCACGCGCACTTGACGACAATGTTGCCTGCACGTCACACCTCCTCGCGGACGATCCGGCGGATGCCGTCGCCCTTTCGATGGACCTTCCCCAAACATACGAGTTCGGCAATCGATCTGGGGGTCGGCTTGGCCGAACGCTAGAGAGCCGCGAACGCACTAGCTCTCGACCCCCGCCACGAGAAGAATCCACCGCAAACACGGGGGATCTGGCCGGTCGCAAAGCCGACCGGTATGCAGAAAACCCGGCACTAGCCGGGTCTTCTGCCAGTAAACCCGAACAAGGTGCGGGTTCACGTGGAGCTGAGGGGATTTGAACCCCTGACTTCTTGTATGCCATGCAAGCTCGAGGCACTTCGGCGACCCAGCGAAACCCTAGGAATCTCCCGTATTCATTGACGATTCGCCTCTCAACGCCTTGCGTCGTTTTGCACTGATATTCAGCGTCTCGCGGACTCTCCGCGGACTCGTAGGCGACACCTAGACCACTCACGACTGGTGATGCAGACGCGTCATAGCGGTATGGACAGCCGCGTGATATCAAGGTAAGTTGACGACATGGATCCCGTGATTCTGGCAAGCGCCCGCAAACACGGGATCAGTGACAAAGACATGCTCCACGGCTACCGCAACCCAATCCGCGTCTTTCAGCTAGAAGAATTCATCATGTTGATCGGCGCTGACGAATCTGGACGGCTGCTCGAGGTAGGGGTTGTGACAGGTGAAGGCGTGGACTTCATTGTCCACGCGATGGAGGCCCGACCGAGATTCTTGAGGAGGCGCTGATGCCAAGATCGATCCAAGAGATCCTCGATCACGCCGACGAACTGGCGAGACGATTCGAGGACTACAAACCCACAGAAAGCGAAGAACGCCCCGTCGAGGAATATCTCCTCGAACGTGCCGTATTGCAGCGGGCCCGCAGCGAACGCCAGATCCTCGATGCGGTCGTGGCGGCACGAGCCGCAAGCATCCCGTGGGTGAAGATCGGCGAGCTCCTAGGAACCTCCGCTCAGGCGGCACAGCAACGCTACGGAGCAGTCGTCGAACAGGTGTGATCCCGTCCAGTCGCACCGCCACTCGAAGCTACGAGGGTCCCAACGTCTCGCGGACTCTCAATGGATCAGAGAAGATCGGGGTAGTTCTGCAGCGGCGACCGATTCTGGTCACCTGACTTCGCACTCATTGAAGATTCTCTCTATCAGGAATTGCTCAGTGCCCATGATTGTCTTTCGTCGCTTCTTTCGCCTCGCGCCTCCAGCACGCCCGGAGGTATTCCGCCCGGTCGGTTGCCCGTCAGGGCGACGGCACCACGTGGTTGGGATGCACTGCCGGGAGATGGGATCATGGGACTATGACTCGATTGGTTCGTTTCCTCGAGCGCATTCGCGACGGCGAAATCCTCCTTCTCGATGGCGCAATCGGCACGGAGCTCCAGCGCCGCGGCGCCCCAATGGACTCGACCGCATGGTGCGGATTGGCTACGCACTCCCATCCGGAAGTGCTCCGACAGATCCACATCGACTACATCGGTGCCGGCGCAGACATCATCACCACGAACACGTTCGCCACCGGTAGGCATGTGCTCGAGCCTCTCGGACTCGGCGACGAAGCCGAGACGCTCGATCGAATTGCGGTCGCTATAGCTCGCCAGGCGATCGAAGCGTCTGCCGAGCGGGAAGTCCTGATCGCCGGGTCGATGTCGTCCATGGGCCCGCTCGACCGATCTCAATCCACGCCCCGAGGCGACGCCGCAGAGATCGGCTACGGAAAGCAGGCCGAGACGCTGGCCGAAGCGGGAGTTGACGTTCTCGTCCTGGAGATGCTGCGCGATATCGCCAATGCGTCGCTCGTGATCGGAGCCGCCACGGCGGTGGGACTTCCGGTGCTGGTCGGCTGGAGTGCATCATCCGACGAGCCGGGCGAAGTCGTGCCGCACCGCAGCGAACCGTATCGCGAACATGAGCAGCGTTCCTTCGATGAGCTGATGAGGCTCGGAGCGGAGTTGGGCGGTGACGTTGCCGGCATCATGCACACGGCCGTCGAGGTAACGGGGCCTGCTCTGGAGATCCTCAACCGGCACTGGAGCGGCCCGACGATGGTCTATGCCGAAACAGGGAGGTTCGAACCACCTAACTGGGTGTTTACCGAGGCCACCGCACCGGAAGGGTATGCAGCCGCGGCCCGGCAATGGGTAGAAACAGGCGTGCAAGTTGTGGGAGGCTGCTGCGGCACCACGCCATCTCACGTAGCGGCCATCCGTTCAGCGCTGGACACGCTCGCGCTCTCGAGCCACATCGAGGATTGATTCGGCCCATTGCCGGATTGAGCATTAGGAGCTCTTAGCCCTCCGCCGGCAACAGGATCAGCTTGCCGACAAAGTCCTTCCTCTCAAACCGAGCCTGAGCCGCCGCAATCTCGGTGAGTGGATAGGTAGAGGCGACCAGCGGATCTACCTCCCCGGTCCGCGCCAGTTCGACCATGTCCGCAAACAGCTCCGGGGTGTGCATCGTGGACCCAATGAGGCGGCGGTTGCGCAGGTAGAGCCGCCTCAAATCGAGGGTGACGAGCGGCCCCGCTATTGCACCGACGGTGGCGAAACGTCCGCCATCGCCCAGACGGCCAAAGATGGTGGGGAACTCATCGCCGCCGACGACGTCGAGGACGGCGGCGACCTCGGGAAGGTCCTCGAGACGGTCACGACCCCGCACAACGACCTCATCAGCACCGCATTGAGACACCGCTGCTTCCTTGCCCGGGCTGGTTAGCGCAATGACGTTGCAGTCCCGGCTCGCCACAATCTGCGTAGCAGCCAGGCCGACTCCGCCGGATGCGCCGGTAACCAGCACTCGTTCCCCGGCCCGACATTCCGCACGTTCCACCATGGCGAGCGCCGTTGCATAGGCGATGGGCAGACAAGCAAGCTGCTCGTCACTGAGCGCCGAATCGGTCACGTCATGGACTCGTGGGATCCGGGAGACGTGATACTCCGCGAACCCGCCGTCGACTTCGCTACCGACGATGGCACTCGGGTAGCCGTCGCAGTACTCGGCGGCAGGGTCAACGATGACTCTGCGTCCCAGCCACTGTTCGTCGGCAGTGTCGCCGACTGCGACCACTACCCCGGCGATGTCACCACCCTGTATTCGCGGGAATTCGAGTGGCACCCCCTGCCACCCCACGACGGCATCAGGATCGGCCGTGGTCCCATAACTACCTTGCCGGCTCCATAGGTCGGTGTTGTTGACCCCGGCTGCGGTCACCCGAATGAGGACTTCCCCCTTTCGTGGCCCGGGTACGGGCCAATCGTGACGGATCTCGATGGTCTCCGGGCCGCCATGTCTGGTGGTCACAGCAGCGGTCATGGACCGTGGAAGATCTGGCATGGGAACTCCAGATGTACGAGTCACCCGGAAGATGCCTCAGTTCCGATACTCAGCCCTTGCCGACGGTCGATGTGCACTCGGCATGACCACATTTGCACGGCTCCTTCTTTTCGCCGAGTTTCATGCGGCAGGAAGGTCCGCAGAATCGGTCCTTGTCATCAATCAGGCAGGTACAGGGCCCGAATGCACACACCAGGGTCCCCGCGTCACGGTCCTCATCGAGCAACATCTTCAGATCCCCTTTGGTCGTAGGTATCTCTCCGCCAGTGCCGCAATCCAATCGATCAGTAGTGCCAGCAAAGCAACCAGCGAAGCTCCGACGAAGATCGCAGTGTTCCGCTGCAGCTTCAGGCCGGAGTTGATCGTCTCGCCCAGGCCGCCTGCTCCGATCAAGAAGACCAGCGCGGCGGTACCAACGTTGATGACAAGGGCGGTGCGGACACCAGCCAGAATGACAGAGACGGCGAGCGGAAGCTCGATCTTGAGCAGAGCCTGTCGCTTTGACATCCCCATGCCGCGACCGGCCTCGATGACCGAACGATCGACTTGCTCGATTCCCACCATGGTGTTGCGCAACACCGGTAGCAATCCGTACAAGGTGAGCGCGGCCACTGCGGTGGTTGTGCCGCCGCCCCACAAATCGGCGCCCTGGCCGAGCCAGGCCAGGAAGAGTACGAGAAGCCCGTAGGCCGGTATCGCCTGTCCCGAGTTGGCCACGGTCAGCACGGGAGTACCCAAGCGTTTGAACCGGGGTCGGGTGATCAGGATGCCGGCCGGGATTGCGATCCCAACAACCGCGATAGTCGACCAGAACGTGATCCAGATATGCTGGCGAGCCTGCCGGAGCAGGGAATCGGTAGCCAGGATCCGCTCGGTCGTGGGGTCAAACTCGGAGTACACCCAAACGGCCGCCAGCGTGGCGGCGAGAATCACGAATACCACCGGGTGATCAGCAGGTCATACCTGCGCTGTGCTGCGCCCTGCTCGACGGGAGCGGCCACCTCGGCTGCAGCCGGAGC
>Ga0180435_10002392_pt1 | contig 19175 bp, 10 predicted proteins | sample SS_ome_3_FD_132467 | JGI IMG/M metagenome (GOLD analysis project Ga0180435, IMG submission 132467) | Hypersaline lake sediment archaeal communities from the Salton Sea, California, USA - SS_3_S_1 metaG | ecosystem: Environmental > Aquatic > Non-marine Saline and Alkaline > Hypersaline >...
CTTGGTTTTGTGAAGGAAGATTAAATTCAAAATAGCCGTTTTCATCAGCAACTATTTGATATTGGGGGATAAAGTAAGCTTCGACTTTGGGGACAAATTCAAAAGACCAAATGTTTTTTCTGCTGTTTGAATTGTTATCGTTAGCCAAAAAGATATTAACTGGGCAGTTGGGAATAGTGGAGCCCTGGGCTTTAATTTGTTCATTCGATAAGAAAACACCTTTTTCTAAACCAATAGTGGGGGGTAGTAAAACCGGCCCGATTTGAGTCAAATAAAGACCTAAAGGGAGTTCCGGCAAACAAGTGGGAAAAGAAATGCGGCTTTGAGTATCAATGGCCGTCAAACAAAGTTCTGGATAATTAGGATTAGGTTGGGGTAAAAAAATACGATCAAAAAAGAAGTAACCGGATCCATCGGCAATGGTTTGTTCAGAAACTCTCTCACCTTCTAATTTTACCAAGCTATTGGGAGAAGAATAACCAAAAATGGTTAACTTAGGTTCACCAATAGTAGCCGAGACTTTAACTTCGTAATCGAGATTTTTATCTGCTTCAATTTCGGAAGGGAAAATCAAAGTTATGAAGCTCAGAATTAGGAAAAAAAGAATAGTGGTTTTGGTTTTCAAGTTTATTGACTGGATTTTTCTTCTAGCTGTTCTTCCAGTTGTTCAACTTTTTCTTCCAATTCTTGTTGTCTTTTCTTGATCTTGTGATAAAGAAGCGAGATCAAGAGGATAATAGCGACTAAGGCTAAGATTATGGTGGCGATCATTCTCCAAGGGAAAACCCAGGTAAAAACAGTCGCGGTTAAGACCTTGCCTGATTCACCATAAGAAGCATTTAGATCAATGCGATACTTGCCAAACATCCATTCGGTACCGACTTTATTTTCGTATAAACGAGAAGTTTCAGGAAAGATGTTTTTTTCATCAATTAATTGTTGATCAACCTGCTTGCCGAACATGCTGGTTAAAGTAATGGTTCCTTTAGGTTTAATATGATAATTACCGCGGTTAAGAATTTCGGTGGTGGTTGTGATTGGGCCAAATTCTAAAAAACGGGGAGTAGTTAACTGAGTTACGTAGGCATTTTCTTCAACTGGCCCGGCAACTCTGATATAAACAAGACCAGCTAGACGAACAGCAACCGGGGTTTCTGCTTCATTATTAACACTATCTTCTTCGTTAGCCAGCTTTCCACCTGGCTCAAAGAAGACCGCTAAATATCTACCGCCCGGTTGAGCGTCTTCTGGAGCTTGGATACTGGCTTGGATGATAACACTGTCTTTGGCTGCGATAGTAACCCGGTCGTAGGGGAGGGTTACCCAAGAAGCGGCTGCATACTTGGGAGAGATGGTATTAGGCCCTTCAATAAAAGTTGGGGTTCCTTCATTATCTTCGACAATAAAATCAGCTACCTGAATTGGGCCTGAGACTGATTGATCACCTTGGTTAAAGAATTTGATAACGAAAGCACTTTTTTCACCTGGCTTAATAGTTATTTCTTGTCTGGCAGGAGCGGCGGTGATTGGTCCACCTGATTGATCTTGAGCGTTGGCTTTATAAACCGGCCAAGCACAAGCAATAATTAAAGCCAAAAAAACTAAACCTACTTTAGAAGTTTTCAAAAGATGGTGGGTTTTGGGCAGTGTTTTCATTTTTAAAAGATAGGTGTGGCGGTATATTTAACCTTATTGTAATAATAACCAGATGGTTGAGTTCCAGAAATGGCGATACGATAACAAACATAAATATCTTTGGAGGAAACTGGGTTAGCGTTAGTCATAATGGTTTCTTTGGTTTCACTGGCGGCGATATCAGCTACTTGTTTGGCACAGAAAGTTCCACCACCTGAGGAGCTGGTACAAGGATCATCGGAGTCATAAACAAAGGAAGCATCAGTGCCGTCAACGTTTTCTAACGAATAACCTAAACCACGATAGGTAGCGGCATCAGTCCAATCGTAACCACTAGATTCATCACAACCACTAGCGCTACAGGTAGTATCCTGAATACAACCGACCCCTTCACCACCATTACCGGCACAAGCAACCCCATTTTTACCCATCTGATCGTTTTCTTCAATTTTAACACTGTAACCGCCATCGGCATTGGTGGAAACAGTTAATTGTTGAGCCGCTTCTTTAAAAACATCTGGTGTTGATAAGGTCCCCCAGGGAACTGAATAAGCGGTAGTAGTTACGTCTACAGTTTGCCCACAAGCGGTAGAACCGGTAGCGACACCTTGAATTTGAAAAGTGATACTTTCATCGACGGTAGCGGAAACTAAAACAGCTTCAACAGGAGCTACTTTAACATCAACTTCGTCAATGGTGATATCACTAATATCTCTGGTTTTAACATTGATTTCGTAATTGTCAGCTATTCCTTGGGTGTGGCCTGAATAAATTGGAGCCGGGTTGATTAAACCGGTAGATCCATCACCGACAACAACGGTTAGGGCGGTACTGGCTGCAATTTCAGCAGAAGCGGTACATACAACGGTATGGCCTGAACCTGAACCAGCGGTGGCAGAAGTAACACTCCAACTACCTCCGGTCGGACAAGTGATTTCTCCGGTGGTAATGCCGTTGAAGTCAAAACCATTATTAGCGGTTGAATCAGCTGTATCAGGAGCTCCATCATTGCCATTTGAAGCTGGATCATCAATAGTTAAAATTAAATCACCACCACTTGGAATAACGTTGGTGGTGGTAAAAGTTACGGTTAAAGTTCCTGATTGGGTAGCGTAAACAGGATCACCATCGCTGGCAGGGATGGTTAAACTTTCAGCTAAAATAAAGGTGTCACTGTCGATAATCGAAGCGATTTCTTTGTCACCCTCAGCCCCAATGGCAACAGTGTCTTTAGGGAAAAGATGATTAGTGTTAAGATCACCATAACTACCACTGCTTTTAATATCAACGGCCGTGACTCCAGCTGAAGCTCCAGTATTAACTGCTCCGTAAAAAGACAATCTAGGGTTAGAAAGAGTTGCTGAAGCAGTGGTTAAGCTAGCTGATTTTGATGTTTGTGGCTTCAGAAAAAAGAAACATAGAGACAAGAAAAGAACCAAGAAGGAAATTAACAAAAAATTTGGCTTATTTTTAAGCCTTAGATTTTCTTTTTCTAACATGTTTCTCTGTTCATTTCATAACAATTAAAAACCTTTGTCAATAGTTTTTTTAGCTTTCTTAATAGTAAAGAGACCAATTCCAATGATAACAATGATAACGGTGGTTATTTTCCAAGGAAAAGCCAAGAAGAAAATTTCTTTTTGATATTCTTCGCCAGGTTTATCCAAATCAAAACTAACTTGAGCTTGATAATAGCCTAATAAAAATTTTGATGGTAAGCTGCATTTAGCAGCTTCTTCATTAATTTGACAGCTAATTTGACGAGTTGAATTAGTTAAAACGTTTTCCGGTAAAAGATCAAGAATATAAGTTCCACCTAGAGGGTTTTTAATTTTAATATTACCCAAGGGTTTAAAAAAGCTAGGACCGGTATTTTTAACCTTTAAGATAAATTCCGGTTTGGTAAAAGAATCGAGAAAAATATTGGCGAATCCATTAGTCAGCTTGAATTCACTAATTTGAGCTTGATGTTGAGGCTCACCGCTTTCAGAGATACTTAAAATAATATTGGCTCCGATTTGAATTTGGTTTTGGCTTTGATTACTGCCAATAAGACCGGAATAGTTGGGATCATTGGCGAAAACAAGGGTGAAGTAATGGTCTTCTTCTTGAGCGTTTTCCGGAGTTTTGATTTTCAAAACAACTTCTTGGGAAGAATTTTGCTGCAAAGCAAAGCTTTGACCCAATTGTAAATCTGCATTTTGAAAAGAAATCCAATCGAGACTTTGGGGTTTTTCGTCTTGTCTAATTTCAATATAACCCTGATCGCCGTCGGGGACAAAAGGAGCTAAAAAACTGGTCATGACTAAATCACTGTCGCCATTATTATAGAGTTTGTAAACTTGAGTGATTGATTTACCGGGTTGCATGGTTACCTCTAGTAAAGGAGGGTAGATTCCTAAAGATAAACTTTGAGCTTGAGCTTTAAAGACAAAGCTCAAAATAAAGAAAACGATTAAGGCAAAAGTGATGAGAATTTTATTTATAAGTTTCATTTTTATAGTTTTATAATTTTTATGAATTTAATATTGTTCTTTTAATAAGTTGGAATGGCGAAAAATTTCAAAATATTTTGGTAAGTTCCAGCTGGTTGTAAATTATTAATATTAATTCTAGCCGTCATCACGGCTGTTTTTCCTATTCCTGCTACATGACCTCCAGCCGGAGTTAAACCCATGATTTTGACTGGATTTTCGCTCGGTTCGTCAGGAAAATTTTTAAATTTACCGCCACTAAAATCGGTCGGCACATCGTCGCCAGCTATGGTGTAACCAAAACCATAGGTGCTGGTTTGATTCCAGGTACCTGAATCACTTTCATCGCAACTATCAGTGACATCGCAAGTGGTATCTTCAATATAGCTACCGGTTGTTGAAGTTAACCGATCATTTTCTTGAACTTTGATTTGATAACCCCCAGCAGCACCGGAGTTAACGGTCAAAGTGATTTCCTGTTCATTAGTTAGACTATCTAAAGTTAGAGTCCCAAAGTTTAGGGCGATAGTTGAGAGTTTAAAGTAAAAAGGGATAATTGAGTGAATATATTGAAAACCGGCTCTAATTTTATAGCCAGTTGAAGAATAAAGACCGGGGGCAATTTGACCGGTGGTAACACCTAAATTATAACTGCTGCTACTAGCGGAAGAAGTTGCTCCCATATTGAGATTTGGCCAAGTAATGGTGTAATTGGGTGATTCAAGACGCGATTGAGCTTTAACATTTGAAGGGAGAAGAAAAAAAATCACAGTAATCGAGATAATTGCTGTTAGATAAAAGTTAAATTTGTTTTTAATCGCACTCATCGGTATTCTGGTCAGTTTCCTGCTTAAGCTCTTCACCGCTTTTAAGTAGTTTTAAAGTCCAATCTCTAATTTTTAATAAGCGATCTTTTTGATTAGTAGTTAGATGTCCGACATCAGCTAAAAGTTGACTGGTATGATCGGCAATTTCAGTTAAACCTTTTTTTAATTCTAAACAAACCCATAATAAGGTATCGGTTTCCTCTTTCTCAATAGTGGTTTCCATAATCTGTTCCTCTTCTTTCAGAATTTTAATTTTCTCTTCATCTTTTAAAACTCTCAAATATTGTTTGCCAAAAAACAGGGCTACTGGAGTGATTAAAATTAACGAAAAAAGTTGTAATAATTCGTTTATCGGTTCTTGCTTGGTAGGAGAGAACAAGAAGAAAAGCACCATAGCTACTGTTAAGGAAAGAGTGATGATTGGTTCAAAAAGTAAAGCGAGGCCAAACATTAGAAAATAAATTAAAAAGAATAAAGGAGAGTTTAAACCACCGGTGGAAATAACCATAAGTAAAATAACCATGGTGAAGATAGCGGCATCGATAGTCAGATTCATTTTATGACGATGACGCCGGCCAATAATCTGATTAACAAAGAAAAAAATGAGAAAAACGGCAATTAACTGCAGATTATAGTAGGAGAGAAGGGGATTATTGGTCCAGAAAAAAGCCAAAATTACCGCTAGGACTAGAAATAGACTATGGAGCAGGAACTTAGTCATCTTTTTATTTTACAATAAAAAGAAAATGAATTACAATATGGGGTAGAGGTAGAGATGGCAAACAGTAAAATGAAATATTATTCTCCGGATAAAATTGAACCTAAATGGCAAAAAAATTGGGAGAATGCTAATTTTTATCAAGCGAATGATCCGTTAACTAAAAAGCCCAAAAAATACATTTTAGTTGAATTTCCTTATCCTTCTGGCGATGGTCTTCATGTTGGTCACTGCCGTAGTTATTCGGCTTTAGACGCTCTGTCTAGAAAAAAAAGAATGGAAGGTTTTAATGTTTTGTTCCCAATTGGCTGGGATGCTTTTGGCTTGCCAACTGAAAACTATGCCATTAAGATGGGGATTCATCCTTCCAAAGCTACCGAAGCGAATATTGCCACTTTCAAACGACAGTGTCAACGACTTTCTTTTTCTTTTGATTGGAGCAGGGAAATAGATACAACTGATCCAAAGTATTACAAATGGACTCAATGGATTTTCTTAAAGCTTTTTGAAAAAGGTTTGGCTTATCAGTCTAAGATTCCCATTAATTGGTGTCCGTCTTGCAAGATCGGCCTAGCTAATGAAGAGGTAATTGATGGTAAGTGTGAACGTTGTGGAGCGCAAACCAAAAGAGTAGAACGTCAACAATGGATGTTGAAGATTACCGAATATGCTGACCGGTTGATCGATGATCTTGAAAAAGTTGATTATTTGCCAAAAATTAAAACCCAACAGATTAATTGGGTAGGACGCAGTCCTGGAACGGTGGCAAAGTTTGAAATCAAGAACAAAGATTTATCAATCAAGTCAATTGATGTCTTTACTACTCGTATTGACACAATTTTTGGGGTAACTGCTTTGGTAATTGCGCCTGAGCATCCTTTAGTTAAATCAATTTTGGAATCTGATCAAAAAGGAGAGAACCAGAACTTAAAAAAAATTAAAGATTATATTGATCGGGCTCAGAAAAAATCAGAATTGGAAAGAACTGAGTTGTCTAAAGAAAAAACAGGTGTTTTTAGTGGTCTTCAAGCGGTTAATCCAGTTTCCAGGGAAATAATTCCTGTTTGGATAGGCGATTATGTGGTCGCCAGTTATGGCGGTGGAGCGGTAATGGTAGTCCCAGCTCACGATTATCGTGATTATGATTTTGCCAAAAAGTATGATTTGCCCATTAAAGAAGTTATTAAAGGTGGTGATATCAGTAAAGACGCTTTTGTTGATTATGGTGTTTTGATTAACTCCGATGAATTCAACGGCTTGGATTCAAAACAAGCTATTAAAAAAATAACTCAGTGGCTTAAAGATAAAAAACTTGGTGATTTTAGTGTTGGCTATAAACTTCGTGATTGGGTTTTTTCCCGTCAACACTATTGGGGAGAGCCGATACCAATTATTCATTGCCAAAAATGTGGAATTGTTCCGATACCGGAAAAAGATTTACCGATAGAATTGCCTTACGTCGAAAATTATAAACCAACCGGGACCGGTGAATCACCGTTATCAGCGATTGAAAGTTGGGTTAAGGTTAAATGTCCTAAATGTGGTGGTCAAGGTAAGAGAGAAACCGATACAATGCCTAATTGGGCTGGTTCTAACTGGTATTTCTTGCGTTATCTAGATCCTAAAAACGATAAAGAATTTGCCGCTAAAAAGAAAATTGATTATTGGATGCCGATCGATCTTTACAATGGGGGAATGGAACACACGACTTTACATTTACTTTATTCCCGTTTTATTTATAAGGTCTTGTTTGATTTAGGCTATGTTGGGCAACCTGAACCTTATGCTCGTCGTTGCTCCCACGGTATGGTCTTGGCTGCCGACGGTCGTAAAATGAGTAAAAGTTTAGGTAATACCGTTAGTCCGGATGAAATTGTATCTAAGTTTGGAGCTGATACGATTAGAGTTTACGAGATGTTTATGGGGCCTTTTGACCAGATTATCAGTTGGAGTAATGAAGGTTTGGAAGGTTGTTATCGTTTCTTAAGCCGTTTTTGGCGGTTAGCCAATCAAAATGTTAGCGATCAAAAAACAACTTCAGATTTAAATATCAAACTACATCAAACTATCCAGAAAGTAGGTAATGATTTGGAAAGCATGAAATTTAACACGGCAATAGCAGCTTTAATGGAGTTTATTAATGAATGGGTGAATAGTTTCTTGAATAAAAATGAGGCTAAGTTATTGGTTAAGGCTTTGGCTCCTTTTGCTCCTTGTTTGGCTGAGGAAATTTGGTGTGAAGTTCTAAAACAGGATTTTTCCGTTCACCAGCAGTCTTGGCCAACCTTTGACAAAAAGGTAATTAAGCAGGAGTTTAAATCAATAGCGGTTCAAGTCAATGGCAAATTAAGGGCTCAAATTAAAATTAGTGCCAATAAGGCTGACAATCAAAATGAGGTAGAGGTAATGGCTAAGAGAGAGTCTAACGTAGCCAAATATCTAAATGGTAATAAGCCTAAAAAAGTGATTTTTGTTTCAGGTAAAATCATTAATTTTGTTGTTTAATTGCTTGACAGATAGCTGTTGATGGATTTAAGATAAGAAAACAAGCCGGATGACCGGCTTTTTTGATGGCAGAAATTGAAAATGATTGGTTGATTAAGTTTAAATGGCCTTTAACTTTAGCTCTATTGGCCTTAATTTTTTTAAGTTTAGGTTTTTTCTTCCTTTTTTCCAATCAAAGTCAGCCCGAGATTGAGATAATTTCCATGGAAGAGGAATCTGGTAATATTTTTGTTGATATTGAAGGCTCGGTTGAAAAACCAGGCTTATATGAACTTCCCAAATCTTCCCGTTTAAATGATTTACTAATCATGTCTGGTGGCTTATCAGCTTTAGCTGATCGTTCATGGGTTGAGCAAAATCTTAATTTAGCCCAGACATTGGAAGACGGAGCCAAAATTTACATTCCTTCCAGGCTTGGAGCAAATACGGATAATAACCAAGTTAGTGTTTTAGGTTCTGAAAACGGTAATATCAATTCAAATAATAAAATAAATATCAACAAGGCTTCTTTATCACAATTAGACACGCTTTGGGGAGTGGGAGAAAAAAGGGCTCAAGATATCATTGATAATCGACCTTACGCCGATATTAAGGAATTAATCGATAAAAAAATTGTTCCCCAAGACGTTTATTCAAAAATAGAGGATGAAATCAGCGTTTTTTAATCATCTAATTTTTCGTTTTCTGATTATTCTGCTAATCTGTTTGCCTTTTTACTTTTGGCGTTTATATCACTTGCCTGAATACCAAATACCTGAAAATCAGACAGTGAAAATTAAAGGAATGGTAACCAAAGAAACCTATCTTAAGGGATCTTACCAGATCATTGAGGTCGGTTCGGTTCTAATAAGGGCAAATCGTTTTCCAGGCTATTTTTACGGTGATCAATTGGTGGTTATTGGCAAATTCAAAAAAGAGTTGCTAGGGCCTTTTAAGAGTAGATATGTAGCTTTATTTCCAACCATTGAAAAACAAAACCAAAATTTTAATTTAATTGGAAAAAGCGTTTTTAAAAGATGGCTTTTAAAAACTAAAGGACATGTCGAAACTAAAATTAGCCGCTTTTTAACGGAACCCGAAGCCAGTTTGCTATTGGGGATCATTTTGGGTATGAAAAAACAAATCCCAGAAAATTTTTGGCAAAACTTGCGGGAAACAGGCACACTTCATTTGGTAGTTGTATCTGGACAGAACGTTTCTTTGTTGGCTGGAATTCTCTTGGAGATAACGGTTTTTTTCTTTAAGAGAAGACTGGCAATTCTTTTAGCGAGTCTGGGAATCATTTTGTATGTGATAATGGTTGGCGGGGAACCACCGGTTATGAGAGCCGGTTTAATGGCTTTAGGTTTTTATCTTGGTCAGTTTCTAGGTAAAGATACTCATCTTTATTCAATCTTGTTTTTTACGGTCATCTTTATGTTGCTTTTATCGCCTTTGATACTTTTTGATATATCATTTCAGCTTTCATTGGCGGCTACCTTGGGAATCGTTTTTATCTATCCTTTGTTTAAAAGGAATGATAGATTATTTATTCTGCCCTTCCTATCTCAGGGTTTTTGGGTAACTATTTCAGCTCAATTGACAACTTTACCAATCCTCTTAAGTAATTTTGGTCAAATTAGTTGGTTATCGCCGATAGTTAACACTTTGGTATTGCCAACGATCCCTTTTATCATGATTTTAGGTAGCGTTTTGATAATTTTTAGTTTTATCAGCAGTCTATTGTCACAGCTGATAAGTTGGTTTACTTGGCTTTTTTTAACTTATTTTGTGGGGATTGTTAATTTTTTTGGTAGCTTACCTTATATTAGCTGGCAAGTTGAGCCTCTTTCTGGCTGGTGGGTTGGATTTTATTATTTGGTTTTGGTCTTAATTTTGGTTCGTTTCCATTCAAAAGGTAATAATGCCGGAATTTAAATTTTTCAAAAACCCTGCATTTTGGCTTTTTTTAACTCTAACTTTGATTTGGTTAGCTTTTTTAAGTCTACCCGACAATAATTTACACCTGGTTTTTTGTCAAGTTGGTCAAGGTGATGCTAACTTGATTACTTATAGACAAACCCAGATTTTGGTTGATGGGGGGCCTGATAATTCTGTTTTAAATTGCCTGGCTGACAATATGCCCTTTTGGGATAGAAAAATAGAAATGGTTTTATTAACTCATCCTGAGGCTGATCATTTTACTGGTTTAATTGAGGTGGTTGAGCGTTATCAAGTTGACTATCTTTTGCTTAATCCTGATTTGCAAGTTTCTACCGACGGTTTTAGAGAATTAAAGACCCTGATCGATAATTACCAAATTAAAAATTACGCTCCCAAAAAAGGGGATAAGATTGAAATTGATCCCGTTTTAATGTCTTTTATTTGGCCGCCAAGAAATTTAGTTGAATTTAAAAACCTTAATGACAGTTCTTTGGTTTTTAAACTTGTCTTTGGTCAATTCGAAGTCTTGTTTTTAGGTGATATCTCCAGCGAGATTGAGGATGAATTAGAAGTTGATGAAGTTGCGGTTTTAAAAGTAGCTCATCACGGTAGTAAGTTTTCAACCAATGAATCTTTTTTATCAAAAATTAGCCCTAAAATAGCTGTTATTTGCGTTGGCAAGAATCGTTTTGGTCATCCGCACCCGGATGTTTTAAATAGGCTATTAAAACAGAATGTAAAAACACTAAGAACGGATCAGAGTGAGGTAGAAATAATCAGTAATGGGATCGATTACCAAATAGCTAGCCAGTAGATTTTCTCTTGTTTATCGGGATAATTAGCAACGTTAATAGTAAATCCAGAATTATCAATCTCAGTTACCCAAACAGTGGTGTTGTAAGAAGGGGTAAGATTGATGGTAACGGGTTCTTGTTCCCATTCTTTTTCTACTCTGACGCTGTTTTGTCCCACCTCAATAAGAGTTTCATCTCTAAAGGAAGAGTTACCAGCAATAATCCCTTGCTTAATTTCCAAATTACCAGCAATATCAATATTGATTTTACCAGCCATAATTTCCAAATTACCTAGAGATGATTCTTGAAGTTTAAGTGAGTCAGAAAGAGTATCAATTTTACCTTCGATTCCATTAATGGCGATTAAACCAGCCGAAATATTGCCAGTAATTCCTAAGTCAGCTACGATTGTTTGGCCAAGAACGTTAAGATTATTTTCAATAACAATATCTTCATCACCTAAATCAAGATCATCAGTAATATCATTGAGATCTCCATAAGAGTTATCTCCCAGTATCAAACCTTGGGCATGGTAAGAAAGATCAATAAAGACAATAATTTTGTCTTTACCTGATTCCAAATTCCAATTTTCCAACGCTTTACCAATAATAGGCCCTGATTGAGTAGCCTTAATAGCCTTGCCTGGAGTGGAACTTGAAGTTAAAAGATCACCGATTCTAATTTCATTTGATTCAGGGGCAATTTTGACTGGAACTCTTCCTGAAAGAGCTATTGGGACTTTTTTATCATCTGGATGGTCATTAGCAGCAAATCCCCCCAATAAAACACCTGGCTTGGTGGAGACAACACCTAAAAGTTGAGAATTATAAGGGGAGTCTGCCTTTTTAACAAAAAGAGTGTTTTCCTGATCAACGATTACCACGTCACCGGCTTCCATCGTTTCATCCTTAGTTGGATAGTTTTCAGCCACGTCATAGGCGGTCATGGCGGTAGAGGAGGAATAAACAACTCCTTCGTCATTATTATCAGAGTTGCAGTTAGCATCAGAGCCGACACAAAGACCGCCACCACTAACTTGTACCTTGGTATCAGGTCCGGTTGTACCAAAACCAACATTTCCTTGGATAATCATCCCATTTGCCGGAGCGGCTGTTTCAGCATAAGTTGTACCGATTGACAAACCTCCTTGGGAATCAAGCATCATTTTTAAAGCATTTTCACCGTTAAGGTTAGTTAAAAAGCGTAATCTACCTTCTTGTGAACCTCCGCCAATGATATTGGCTTCGGTTTGAATACTAGCATAGGTAGTATCACCTTCTAAAGTATCGAGGTATAAGATAACCCCACTATCAGCTGAACCAGCATACATTTTAGAGTTTACCGAATCGTAGGCAAGAGTTTTTATGTCTTCGGTGAAATTGTAATCTACAATCCAATCGCTGTCCTCATTGCAATCGGAAGAAAGGGGACATTTTAAAATCTCGCTTCCACTGGTGCCAGCATACCAGGAGTTATTGCCGGAATTTAAGGTTAACCAATAGACAGCGTCCCCGTCAACACCGTCGTTATAGACAATTTGCCAATCTGTAGAATCGTCACAACCAGTGGAAGTAGAGCAGCGTCTAATAGTGTGTGAATTATATTTATATTCAGTGCCATAAATATTCTCATTGTCAGGATCATAAAATAGTTTTTGGACACAACCGGCTCCGTCAATGTTGTTCCAATCTTCTGTTTCGTCGCAGCCACTTGAAGTATTGCAGTAATATAAATCACCCATATCATTCCAGGAGTTGATAATGGAAAGAAAAATTTTGTCATTTTCAGGGTCATAAACAATACCTCTTGTATTCCAATCCGTAGGAGCAACTAAATAGCTATTCCAATCACCGCTTTCATCACAACCGGTTGAAACGGCACAACGGCTGATGGAACGGCTACTCCTGGTCATGTAAATGACATCGTTTTCAGAGTCATATCCAAATTGAACAGAAGAGTTTAAGTTTCCTGAAACAGAAACATAATCCCAATCTTCAGCGCCATCACAGTCAGTAGAAGTGTCACAAATCCAAATCTCATCATCATAATAACTGGTAGCGAATACAAGGCCGTTAGCATAATACATAGCGCCAATGCCGTTATCAGCCACATCAACCGATTCTGTCCAATCACCAGCTTCATCACAGCCAGTAGATGTAACACAGCGGTAAATACTTGAACCACTACTTGTCCCAGCATAAAGAACCTCATTATCAGAGTCATATGTCATGCTCTCAATGTTTGTTTCAGAGGTGTCATAAGAAGTTGACCATCCTCCTGAAGGAGCACTTTTTGATTTAAAATCCAATGAGGCAACAACATTACCAGCTGTAGGGAGGGAATCATAATAAATAGTGAGATTGGTATAATCACCTCTGGAACTGGTTAAATGGAGATCACCGCTTGTATTAACAGTAAAATCAGTGTAGGTGGTTGTTGAAGTATGAGTTAATCTTAGTTGAGATCCTGAATTATCAACGATTTCCATTTTTTTATCAGGAGAATTAGTACCAAGCCCCAGATTACCCGAAGAATCAATGGTCATTTTTTGGTTCCCGCCTGTATAAAAAGAGAGGGTATTGGCTGATATTGTATCAAGGTAGGTATCAGGATCATCTTGGAACGCATATTTTGTGCCTCTTACCTCACCAGCAACCTCTAAATCTACAGAAGGATCGGTTGTCCCGATGCCGACATAGCCTGAGGAATTAACAAAAAGTCCTGTATCAGCAGAAGAACCTCTTAACCAGGCGGTACCGGCTACATCCAAATCAGCCTGAGGGGTAGAAGTGCCAATGCCAACATTGTAAGCCGAATCGGTAGTGTAAAGATCAGAACCATTTAGTGCCCAATAACTGCCACCACTGCCTGATCCCATCTCTGTCCAATCAGTTCCATTACAGAAATAATAAACATCATTATCACCGTTATAGTACATTTTCCCGGCAGCAGATTCATCACAACTACCAACATCAATCTCAACATTGGGTGCTAGAGCTATTGTCCCTGAAATAGTGGCGTTACCTAGAACGTCTAGTTTTTCTTGGGGATTAGTGGTGCCAATACCGATACTAGCAAGAAAAATATTCTTTTCAGTAACAGAAATATAGATTTGATCATCATCGACAACAGCTGTTTGTCTAGACCCATCCGCTGACATAGCAATACCTGCCCAATAACGGTTGCTATCCTTGGCTGTCCAGGTATTACCATAGTCGGTGGAGACATAAATTTGACCATCCCCAACAGTAGCCGTTTGTCTAGATCCATCCGCCGACATAGCAATAAGCCCCCAATTACGATTGCTATCTTTGGCTGTCCAGGTATTACCATAATCGGTGGAGACATAAATTTGGTCATTCCAGGCAGTAGCCGTCTGTCTAGAACCATCTGCTGACATGGCGACATCAGTCCACAGACGGCTGCTATCTTTGGCTGTCCAGGTATTACCATAGTCGGTGGAGACATAAATTTGACCATCACCCCCAACAACAGCCGTTTGTCTAGACCCATCTGCCGACATGGCAATATCAGTCCAATCACGGTTACTATCCTTGGCTGTCCAGGTATTACCATAGTCGGTGGAAATATAGATTTGACCACCATAAACAGTAGCTGCTTGTCTAGACCCATCTGCCGACATGGCAATCCCTGACCAATAACGGTTGCTATCCTTGGCTGTCCAGGTATTACCATAGTCGGTGGAAACATAGATTTGACCCTCATAAACAGTAGCTGCTTGTCTAGACCCATCTGCCGACATGGCGACGACTCCCCAATAACGGTTGCTATCCTTGGCTGTCCAGGTATTACCATAGTCGGTGGAAACATAGATTTGACCACCGTTATCAGTAGCCGTCTGTCTAGAACCATCTGCTGACATGGCGATATCGTACCAATTACGACTACTATTTTTAGCTACCCAACTATCACCAAAATTATATAAGGTCTCATCAAAAACATCGGTGGTTACTTTGTATCTGTTTGAATAAAGGGAGCCATTGTAAAAGTCACCAATGCTTGCCTTTGTCCAAGAAGCACCATTGCAGAAATAATAAGAGTTTTGAGCATTATCATAATACATTTTCCCGGCTGAAGAGGTATCACAAGTTCCAGCATAAGCTTGTGTTTGAGGTGCTAAGGCTAATGTTCCTGAAATGGTGGCATTACCTAGAACGTCTAGTTTTTCTTGGGGATTAGTGGTGCCAATGCCAATATTACCGGAGGAAGCTTGGGCATATAACATAACTGTTGGATCGTTAAGAAAGACAGAGATGTCATTATCGGTGTAGTTAGCAGCGACTAAATCATTTTTTCCATCACCGTTAAGATCACCGATATCCACCCATGATGTTTCTTCACCGGTTTCATAATCTACCTTACTGGCAAAGGTGCCATCACCGTTGTTCATAAGAACAGAAACGCTTTCAGTTTCTCCGTGGTTAGCTGTGGCCAAATCGTTTTTCCCATCACCATTTAGATCGCCAACGGCGATTGAAAAAGGGGAATTACCAGCCGTGTAATTTACCCGGGTGGCAAATGTTCCATCACCGTTGTTAACAAGAACAGAAAGATTATCATCCCAACTGTTACTAACTGCCAAATCGTTTTTCCCATCACCGTCAAGATCAGCAATAGCAACTGAATAGGGATCAACCCCAGTATCATAGTCTACTTTGGTAGCAAATGTTCCATTTCCATTATTAATAAAAACAGAACTGTTGTTTGTATCAGCGTTAGCTGTGACTAAATCGTTTTTCCCATCACCATTTAGGTCACCAACGGCGATTGAGGCAGGCCAACTATCAGTAGGAGCGTCATAATCTACCTTACTGGCAAAGGTGCCATCACCATTGTTCATAAAAACAGAAATGCTATCCATGCCATTGGCCGTAGCCAAATCGTTTTTCCCATCGCCATTCAGGTCACCGATAACAACTCTTCCAGGGTATTCTCCGGTATCATAACTAACTCGAGCGGCAAAAGTGCCATCACTGTTGTTCATAAGAACAGAAACCTTACTATCGTCCTCATTGGAAACTGCCAAATCATTTTTCCCATCGCCATTCAAATCACCAATATCCACAGATCCTGGGTAGCCTTCAGTATCATAATCTACCTTACTGGCAAAGGTGCCATTGCCGTTGTTGATAAAAACGGAAACAGTATTATCATCGCCATTACCTGCGACAAAATCGTTTTTACCATCCCCGTTAAGATCACCGATAGAAACTGAGCCGGAGCCATTTCCGGCTGGGTAATCAGTTCTGGCTCCGAAAGTTCCTCCTTTGGTAAACAAAACTTCACCTGCCTGGATGCTACCGATATTCAGCAAATTACCGGAGTTACTAATTCTTTGAATACCATTTAAGAATCCTGTACCAAGACCACCTGATAGATTGGTATAACCTGAAAACCCATATTGGGCAGAAAGATTACTGGTTGATAATGAGGAAAGGGAAAGGGTATGAGCAATAAGATTTCTAACACTTGCTGATCCCAAGACTTCAAGATCATAATTTGGGTTTGTGGTCCCAACCCCAATACTACCGTTAGTAGTAATATTGCCGGTGGCATTAATATTACCTAAATTGGCATCGCCGGAGTTATTGACGTAGTAGGTGGTGCCATTGGCAAAATATAAGCTTGAGGAAGCATCAAAAGTCACATTTCCTGTAAAAGTCCCGCCGGCAAGAGGCATGTAATTGGCAGCGGTAATACTATCTGTGACCATTGCGTCTGTAATGGAGTTACTAGGTAGGGTAATTGTGCCAACAGCTGTAAGATTATTAAATTTAGCGTGACCTGAACCATCAATGTAATAAGTGCTTCCGTTAGCCAGATTTATGGTACCGGTCATAGTTCCACCGGCTAAAGGAAGATAAGCAGAGCCATCAAAAGGGTTAGCCAACATAGCGTTGGTAACCTGCCCACTGCCAATATAGAATTGGTTTTGAGAGGATAGGGTTAAACCACTGCCTGCCGTGTAGGTGGTATTAGTATCCGTATCTTGTTGGGTAAGATCAACCCAAGCGCCGCCGGCTCTTACATAAAGATTACTGTTATCGCTGTCAAAATAAATCGTCCCTTCATTTTCTGTGCCCGAACCAATGGGTGATAGGTAAAGCTGTCCGCCATTGATTTTTACATTTCCTGGGAAAGTGTAATCGCCACTGCCGCCAAAAACCCCAGGGGTTAAGTTTGAAGTGCTAACCGAAATGTTTTCTAAATCAGAATCTAAAGCTAACTCTTCGGCGGTGTAACCACCAACCATTTCAACATTTAAATTGGAAACTAATTTTGATGAATGAATAATTAAAGGTGGCTTATTGGTGGTGGTTAATTCTAGTTGGGATAAAGAGGGGATTTTATTATCACCCATAACTGCTCCTAGATAGGTGAGTAAATTTTCTTCTTCCTGTTCCTGCTCATTTTGGCTTTGATCGAAGCTATTTTGATTAGGGAGGTTGGCAATCCCTTCTTCTATTTTTTGGTTGAAAAGTGAGACATTTTGATAAAAAGAACTACCAATTTTAGCGAAACTTTTATCAATGGTTTTGATAAGATTACCGAAATAACTAACCAGTGAGTTTTTAATTTTACTTATGGAAAGAATTTGTCCTTCATCTCCATAGCCAGGCTTAATTTGACTGCCAAAAGCGATGATTGAAAGAAGAATGAGGTCTATAACAAGAAAAAAGATAATAATCCTTTTTTTTGACCTTAAAAAACCATCTCTATCCAGGGCAGAGCTCATTGATATAGTATGTATCTTTTCTATTATAGTTGTCAAGGTTTTTTTGTCCGTCTTGAGTGATAATAAGAGTAATGCTATACTGCAAATCAATGATCAAAGAGCAAATAAAAAAGGATCTAAGCCAGATTCTTAAAAAACTTCAGATTAATCCTGGTGATTTGCAATTAGAGCATCCCTCTGATTTCAATCATGGTGATTTTGCTACCAATATTGCTTTAAGAGTTAAGAAAAAAGAGTTTCCGATTGCTTTTGATTTAGCCAGTAAGATTATATCAACTTGGAGAGCAACCGGCTTACCTGATTACGTTGCTAAAATTGAAGTTGCTAAGCCTGCTTTCATTAATATTTGGTTAGATAATAAATTTCTTATCAAACAAACAGAGGAATTGCTAGAAAAAAAAGAAAAATATGGATCTGAACCTATCGGAAATGGTAAAACGGTTGTTATCGATTATTCTTCACCTAATATTGCCAAGCCTTTTGGCATTGGTCATTTAAGATCAACAGTTATTGGTCAAGCGATCTACAATCTTTACCAATTTTTAGGTTACAAGGTGGTTGGCGTTAACCATTTAGGGGATTGGGGAACTCAATTCGGCAAATTAATCGTAGCGATTAAAAGGTGGAACAAGGGTAATGTCTCCGATTTAACTTTTGAAAAATTAGAAAAGCTATATATCAGGTTTCATAAACAGGTGGAACAAAGACCAGAATTGGAAGATGATGCCAGATTGTGGTTTAAAAAACTTGAGAACAAAGATCAGGAAGCGGTCAAGATTTGGCAGGCTTGTGTTAAGATTTCCCTAAAAGAATTTGATTATATTTATGATCTTCTGGGAGTTAAGATCGATTATTGTCTGGGAGAAAGTTTTTATGAGGATAAAATTAAAAATATTATTGCTTTGGCCAAGAAAAAAAAGATAGCGGTTAAGAGCCAAGGAGCTTTGGTTGTTAAATTCCCTGAGCTAAAAATTCCCCCAGCTTTGCTTCTAAAATCAGATGGAGCTACCACTTACGAGGCCCGCGATTTAGCTTGTATCGCTTATCGTAAAAAGAGATGGTCACCTGATTTATATCTTTATGAGGTTGGGGTTGACCAACAGCTTCATTTGAAGCAAACTTTTAATGCAGCTGTGAAATTAGGTTTAGGGAAAATAGAACATTTTGTACATATAAGTCATGGTTTGATCCGTTTAGAAGATGGGAAAATGAGCACTCGCCAAGGTAAAACTATTCATCTAGAAAAAGTTTTAGACGAGTCAATCAAAAGGGCTTCTAAAATTATCAATCAGGCTAAGAATAAAAAAGATATCGGCGTAAAACAGCAAAAAGAAATTGCTCAAGCTGTTGGTATTGGAGCGGTTAAATACTTTGATTTATCTCATCATCGAACTTCAGATATTGTTTTTAATTGGGATAATATTTTCCTTTTGGAAGGCAATTCCGCTCCTTATTTGCAATATACTTACGCTCGTTGTTTGAGCGTTTTGGAAAAAGAAGAAGGCAAAGAATTAACCGGTTTATCTCAAATAAGTAATTCCA
>Ga0180435_10002393_pt1 | contig 19167 bp, 15 predicted proteins | sample SS_ome_3_FD_132467 | JGI IMG/M metagenome (GOLD analysis project Ga0180435, IMG submission 132467) | Hypersaline lake sediment archaeal communities from the Salton Sea, California, USA - SS_3_S_1 metaG | ecosystem: Environmental > Aquatic > Non-marine Saline and Alkaline > Hypersaline >...
CAGCACCACTTATGCAGCCAGATGGCAGCCTTGTGGAGCGACAGAAAGGCACACCGCAAGGTGGTGTTGTGAGTCCTGTTTTGGCAAACCTGTTTTTGCACTATGTGTTTGACGCATGGGTTATCCGAACTCTATAAATTGTTTGCAAAGATAAGCTACAGAATCCTAAACAGAGATGGATTCGAGGTGTCCGGTGGCGAGCGATCTGAATTTAGGCTGTTGCAAGAAATAAAAGATGCACAAAATTACGACTTCTTACTGATTGATGAGCCGGAGTCTTCATTTGACAACATGTTCCTCAAGAGCGACGTCAACCAAATTATTAGAGAGATTAAAGGTTAATGCCAGTAGTTGTGGTTACGCATAGCACAAAACGTTGGCTCGTGACTGGTACATAATTCGGGGGCAGGCCAAAACGACCTCTGGGGGGTCAATCTGTCGAAGTCACTTAGCTAAGGTTTAGCAAAACGGATAAGAACCAATCCGAAGGTTATATCGACCGTATTTGCACCAATATGTTTTTACCAAAATCTTGTTGTACAGTACTAAACTACACCTAAATTCGGTAAAGCAGTTTTGTTCTAATTGCGCGCAGGATCGCCACTTATGCTCGTTTGAAAATATTTTCAAAAAAGACTTGCGCGCTGCTCCCGATCGCGCTAAAATTGAGATTAGTGTACAATGTTTGGTTTTATGCGATTAATTTTTTTATAGCGAGGTGTATGATGCGTATTAGTCTGGGAATTCGAAAAATTGTTGTTTTGATTCTTGTGGGATCCATTTCCCTCTTGGCCAATGTATGGTTTGTTGTAAAGTGGTTGGATGAGCATGGAGTGGTGGGCTGGGCTCAACATGTGCGATCTGAATTCATTACCGGAACGGCCATCACGATAATTTTCGTCCTTATTTTTTTTTGGTCAAACCAAGAAAAAAGGTTGTCAGCAATTCGGGACTAATCAGGCAGTGCCCGGTGTGTGACCATGTGCTGATGGGAAAAGGGAAAAATTGTTCGGAATGCGACAGTAAGTTATTATCAAAAGTGTAGAATTAGTGTAATAATTGGCTCCCCGAATTATTGCGGCGACTGTGGTAGCAAAGTATCGTAATGATGCCTTGTTTTTGGCTCAAAAAAAAGGTTGAAAAGACCATCGGACATGTGGTCCGTATGTCTTCTAAAATATCAGTACGATGAATACGCCAAAGTGCAAGGGGGGATTTTAAATTCGTTGGTCATGATTAGGAACCTCCGGGTATATAACCCGGCGAGCTATTTTGATCCCCTTATTTCATACTATGAATTATGACCTGATTTGATGATTTTAAATGGTATTTTCGAATCTATCGACGACAAATCTATCTTTCATTACCTGATGGAGCACTCCTTCAATTGACAAGGGAATTACCATCCTAAATCCCATCGTCGATCCCTGTAGACAAAGGTCATTACCAAGTAATATCTACTCATCAACCTGGGTCTATGGACGTCAGTTTGTCAGGATGACCAGCATTTTGGTGCACGGCAAAAATTATAAGTTCAGCTTCCGCGTTTTTTAACATGGCTTTGATCGCAAGGTCCCGCGGCGAAGAGTGTATTTTGCACATGAAGGATGGGGTAAAGTTGCAAATGGGGAAATGCATAAACACTAGCTTCAATTACTTCAAGGAAATCTCAGATGTTTCTGGCTAGGGTCTGAGATTCCGTTTTGCGAAAGACACCGCGCAATTAATAGTTCCTGTTACCAGTAAGCTTTGCGCTAATTTGCTAGATATGCTGAATACATTTCCTTGGTCATGCGACTCTTCACGGTATCCAGTGTTCACAGGAATTATTACACATCTTTTGGTTTTGTATTATAAATGGCAGCAACTGGTCGGCTCGCATATCTTTGGAATATCTCCAGCGCTTCGCTTCGGCAGACATCCGTCACAACATCAATACCTCGACGCTCAAAAGAAGCTGTCCAGCCTACGGGCTTCGTGCCTAAATCAAATCCGAGGCCCAGCACGTCTTCGCTACGGGCACCGACAGCTAATCTGCAGAATCCAGCCAACGAAATAGCTTCTAAACACATAGAGCATGGTTCGCTACTGACAACCAATTCATATGACTTCTTACTTCCTGCCAGGTTATAGATTCCAAGAAGTTGCTGCGACATCGCAATGGCTATAAGTTCAGCATGTGCAAAGGAGCAATTCGAGGTAACGGCAAGATCAACGCCAGGCGAAACTAATCTTCCACTTTCCTTTTCGAACACTCCTGCAGCAAAAGGGCCACCTGTATTATGCTTTACATTTAATTCAGCCAGATGGAGAATAAAGGTCATTTGCTCCTCTATACTGCGGAAGGGTTTTCGAAGTGCGCGCAGTAATTGTTCTAACCATTTTGGCAAACGCAAAAGTAATTGAGGCAATTGTAGAATGCTTGACTCTGCGAGAAAATCACCTTTTCCTTCAGTAGTGTCAGATTGTACTTGCTCATCTGTGGTTGTTTTTGCCGCAAACAGGTCAGACCGCCAAGTGCTTAATGATAAAGCAATCAATTCTTTTGAAGGCAAATCACACAACTCCTTATCGCCGATTACGATTTTTGCTTCGTCCACAGCACTTCGTATCATAGGCTCGAGGTCCTCCATCTTACTACATCTTTCAATAATACTTTCAGATATAACGTTCACAAATTCTTCGACTTTGACTACCAGCCCAAAACATTGTTTGCCCTTCGAAGAGCCAACGGACTCAAACACAGCTTCCAGGGCGCCGAGGGCGTTGTCATGGCCACCGGGGGGAAACAATCTGTTCCAGTTTTCAATCAATTGGACTAAAGTCTGAATATAACTAGCTGATTCTTTGGGTAAGAACGCCCCCGCAATCAGTCTCACTAAGGTTTCTTTTTTCGAGTGGATGGTGGCAACTAATTCTGCCTTAGCCTTTAACTTGGGAGTAAATGAATTTGAAATATGTCGTGGGACACTTCGCAACTCAACACGCCTCTCGGACTGTATGAGATGTTTAGCGTGAGCTAAAGCTTGAGTGCATTCCTCACACACGTGTATGTGCGAAGTAATGCTAGCGTTGCTTTCCTCTGAGAGTTCGTCAGCAACAAACGCCAATAATAACTCATTCGGAATATGTACTGTTCTACTCAAGTTGTGAAGAATGTGCTTGACTGATTCTTCATTCATATTGTCTTTATGATTATCCATATTTCTAAAGACCTCGTTTCTTGATTGATTGCCTGAGGCAGTATACTATCAATCTATCTAATACAAATGCTGTTAGACTATTGTATCTTTTGGCAACTGATAATCAAGGCTATTATCCCAAGTCCATTCGCCGGAATCTCGCCATAACAATTTTAAAGCCCAACCTGCATCGACGGTAAACTTCTCGTTTGCTTATATGATGGATATTAGCAATTTCCTCGGCAGTCAAATTGCATATATAATGGGCAAGGAAGCAATCTCTTATACGGCTAGGAAGGGCATTTACTTCACGTCTAACAGCTTCCTTAAGGTCTTCCTCTTCGACCAACTGTAATGTGTCGCCAGCATCGGAGGGACTACTGTTAAACAAGTTGTGAGGGTTTTTCTTAAGGTTCCTCTCCCTTGCTTGTCGCCGAAAATAATTGAATATAATCCCACGGGCGATGCTCTTTAGCCAACCGCTGAAATTAAACGGCTCTCGAAACAGTTGAATTTTTTCTAGAGCACGCAAATACGTCTCCTGCACAAAATCTGTAGCAAGTTGGTAATCTTTACCTCCAGCTAAACAAAGGCAGAAATGGAAAATCCTCTCGTCGTGCCTGGAGACAAGAACTCCATAAGCAGTAACGCAGCCCTGTTTTAGGCGTTCAACGAGTTCCTGATCTGATAACTTTTCTAAGTCCTTCTTCATGTATAGCGGCAAACACCTAACAGAAATTTCAAAAAAACCAATAAATCCTGTCACAACTTCCCTGTCGCGAATGTTCTATTACCAGAGAAGCAATCTTCATCTGTACGTAACAGACCCGCAGAGACAAGAAGGACAAAACAAACAACGTAAGTGATTATTATTACAGTACATATAGATACAACATGGCTTACATTGACGTCTAACAGGCTACCTCAAAACGACTCATATGTCAATGGGGCACTGCGAGCATAACGAGTATTTGGATTAAGGTTGTGGATATGTACTTATAGTTTTGGAGTAATCTTATGCTACCCAAGGATCTTGCTACAGAAAAAGAGGTGCAAACAAAAAGCCTCGAGGAGGCGCAGGAATTTCTGGAAAATGTTTTTGCAGTAAGCTACCGCCATACCTCTTTAGAACAGATTGCGATCGACAAGGACGGCGTGCTGACGGTCGGCAATGAGCGCTGGCCCTATACACCACATTTTATGGAAGCTCTTGCCCACAGAATCAAAATGCCTCTAAGCTATGCTCTCAATATTGATTTTGACCTATTTAAAGAAAACTTTGACCGGCGAAAACAGCATGTATGCGCTGGCGTGGTTGTGTGTATTGTCAGGGGGACCGCCGTAAATCTATGCCGGGAGAACTACTTCCCCGCCCGAACTATCGATGTAATTAAGGAGCTGCCGAAAAGAATTAAGCAATTGGAGTTGCAGGAGCTCCTCTTGGGTGACCGGGGTGTGGAAATAAGTTGGGTGGATAGAGAGATAGAAATAAAGGTAAGTCCCAGCGATGTAATCTTTGGTGGATTTAGGATTAGCAACAGCGAAATTGGGATAAGAGGGCTTAAAGCATCTGCTTATACATTCCGTCAGGTATGTTCAAATGGTGCAGTGTTTGCCGACGAGCGAGGTGTAATTCGCTGGAGCCATGACAGGCGTGTGACATATGCTACGAACATCGAGAGATTCTGTACCGCACTGAATATTCTGGAAATCCCGAAAAGCGAATTATCTAAGAAATACATGGACAGCCTGGAACGGCCCATTACGGATCGGGGTGTTATTAATCTATGGAGAAGGCTGCGCAGAGCTATCAGTGCTGAACAGGCAGACTCAATCGTTGGCATTTCGGAAAAAGAAAGGAAACAGCTGTCTGCACAGCTGAGGCAAAGAGAAGACCCAGTTATAGCCCGCCTTACCTCCCTGAACACGTACCAAGTCCACAACAACATAACAGCTACAGCCAAACAATACGACCTGACTACCAGACGCCTTCTTGAAGAAATCGGAGGTAATTTCTTGTGGCGGTTACCGCTGAACTAAAGACACACTGATTGAAAAGCCTTTGTTTTTCAATCTTGAACAGGATTTTGCAATGAAACCGAATAAACGTTCAATAACAGTTTCTAATGCGGCCGTATCATATACCTCACATTTGTGTTCCAAACATGGCGCCAGCACAGAGATCGGGGGTCTTGGGCTGGGCAGCTATGATGAAAGAGGCGATTTGGTTGTGATGGCGATGTTGCCACCGGGACCTAAGGCAGAACTCTCGGCAATATGTTTTGTAGATGATGTTAACTATATTAATACTTCGATCACCTTTGCTAAAGAGCGGTATGGCTTATCGCCATTGCTCTTCTGGCACTTGCATCCTGGGGATTACTCTGAGCCCAGTCACACTGATCTGAATCAATGTATTCGTTTTACGCATGCTTTTAGACTGCCAGCCCTGGGATACATGATCATGACCAGGCAAAACAAAGCGAGTAATCGCAACCGTTTCTGGGGCAAATATCTGGCAGGATTTAACGGTAAAACGAATCCTCTTATTACCATTCATAGCTATATTTTTGATACTGACCAAAGTCAATATGAACCATGTTGTGTAAGGTCGATTGATTATGATGGTGTTCAGCAGGAGATTCTGAATTGTGATTTTATTCCCGAACGCTACAAGCTGCGGCTCAGCTACCCAACCGACAAAATTAAAATCATCGACGCAATTGCATCTGCCCCTTCTATCCCTGCAAGTTTTACCAATGCATTCAGTAGAATCGCTGAATTGATAACACCGGACATATTTGTTGATGGACATATCCTCAATCATGATCGGTCTTGACGAGCGCGGCCAGGTTATTCAGTGGAATAAGGCAGCCGTAGAAACCTTTGGCGTTTCTGACTTTGATGCTCTCGGACAGTCCTTTTGGGAATGTGATATTCGGTGGGAATGGAGCTGTATCAAGGAAGGTATTTCGCAATGTCTCAAAAACAGTCAACCAATTCGTTTGGATGCTGTTAAGTTTGCCCAACCGGACGGCAAGGAGAGATTTCTGGGCATCATGTTAAATCCGATTATCGGTGATAGGATTGTTCCTTCTGGTTGTCTTATTCTGGGCCGGGATATCACCCAGCGCAAACAAATAGAAGATGAAAATATATGGCAACAGAAGGTGATGAATGCCACTAATGTTGTTTTTAGAGAGGCGCTCACGTGTGAAAGCGAAGAGGATTTGGCAGAAACATGTCTGGCAGTGGCTGAGAACCTGGTGGATGCCAGATTTGGCTTTTTGGGGGAGGTAAACTCGCAAGGGAAATTCGATACCCTCGCCATTAGCAATTCCGGCTGGGACGCATGTAAAATGCCCCATTCCGAAGCCACCAGAGTAATCAAAGGTATGGAAATTCGTGGAATGCAGTTCCTACCCATAAAAGATGGGACATCACGTATCTTCAATGATCCCGCCCATCATCCGGACAGTATCGGGACTCCCAAAGGCCACCCTAAAATAACTTGTCTGCTCGTTATTCCCCTAAAGCATGGTGGTAAGGTAATTGGCCAGATTGGCCTGGCGAATAAAGAAGGCGGCTATGATCTCGGCGACCAGCGGGCGATGGAAACATTATCTGTTGCTATAGTGGAAGCGCTAATGCGCAAACGGGCCGAGGAAAATTTGCGCCAAAGCGAGGCCCGTCTAACGAAAGCCCAGCAGATCGCACATCTGGGCAACTGGGAGTGGAATATTGTTACGAACGAAGTGGAATGTTCTGAGGAGATCTATCGCATCTTCGGAGTGCAGGTTCAGGAATTTTCTTTCACCTATACGTCATTCCTAGACGCCGTCCATCCGGAGGACCGCGACTATGTGGAAACGTCGATTAACGAGGCGCTTTACGAAAACAAGCCTTACAGCATTGATCACCGTATAGTGCTGCCGAATGGCGAAGTCCGTATCGTCCACGAGCAAGCAGATATCACTCGTGATGCTTCCGGCAAGCCAATTCTTATGGCAGGGATTGTTCAGGATATTACCGAGCGCAAGCAAACGGAGGAGAGGGTTAAAAGTCTCAAGCAACAAATAGAGTTTATTCTAGGGGCTACCAAGACCGGGCTCGATATTGTCGATTCGGAGTTTAATATTCGATACATCGATCCAGAATGGAAAAAGATATATGGCGAAACAACCGGTAAGAAATGTTATGAATACTTCGTGGATCGAGATACTGTATGCCCCGACTGTGGAATTGTCAAGGCATTGGAAAATAAAGAGGTTACTGTTACTGAAGAGAACTTGGTTAAGGAAAACAACAGATCTATTCAGGTGACCTCTATACCATTTCAAAATGACAGGGGAGAGTGGTTAGTCGCCGAGGTCAAGGTGGATATCTGCGAACGAAAGAAGATTGAAAAGGCGCTGAGTCGTGAACGTAACCTGCTCCGAACGCTGGTGGACACCCTGCCGGATATGATTTTTGTCAAAGATAGCGCTGGTCGTTTTCTACTTGCCAACTTAGCGTGCGCCCGCGCTTTTGGGGCAGAAATCCCGACAGCCCTTATAGGTAAGAATGATTTCGAATACTTTCCCTGGGAATATGCCAATAAACTACATACGGATGAACAGACAATCCTGCGGACCGGTCAGCCTCAGATTGATAGTGAAACTTTCTGGCTAGATGACTCAGGCAATAAACATTGGCGATTAACGACCAAGGTACCCTGGCGCGATCATACCGACAAGATCGCCGGACTAGTGGGTTTGAACCGGGACATAACCGACCGTAAGTTAATTGAGGAGAAACTAAGGGCGGAAAAAGAAAACCTGCATGCACTATTTGCGGCGGCACCGGTGGGCATGTTATTGATCGATGAAAATACGGTCGTCACGCATGTCAATGATCTTGTTGCCAAGATGGTGGGTAAAAAATGTCCTGACATGATCAATTGTCAGCCCGGAGAAGGGTTTAATTGTGCTCATCTGTGCGATGATCCCCAAGGCTGTGGGCATGGCCCGGCTTGTGCTTCCTGTCCGGTTCGCGATACTTTGGAAAAGGTATTGCTTTCGGGTAAAAGCATTCATGGCGTGGAAACTCAGTTCATCCTCCAGGTCGACGGCAAAAGTATCCATCCCTGGCTTGAGATCAGTGCCGAACCCGTTATCATCGATGGAAGAAAACATGCTGCTGTCGCCATCACCAACATCACCGAACGAAAAGAACTAGAAAGTCAGTTACGCCAGGCGGAGAAGTTGCAATCCATCGGCCGGTTGGCCTCGGGAATTGCCCATGAGATCAACACGCCCATTCAGTATATTGGGGATAACATTCATTTCCTACAGGAAACCTTTCGAGACATGGTGACTGTACTCGAAGGATATGGCCAACTACTGGCCGCAGCGAAGGAGGGTACCGCTAGTGGAGATTTGGTTGCCGAGATTGAATCAGCCATTACGGAAGCCGACCTTGGGTATCTGCTTGAAGAGATTCCCGCGGCCATGGCCCATTCCCAGGAGGGAGTCAAAGCGGTCGCAGAGATCGTTAAGGCCATGAAGGAATTCGCCCATCCCGGCGCCGAAGCAAAGAGCGACACGGATCTCAACCAGGCGATCCACAGCACTCTCACGGTGGCCCGCAACCACTGGAAATATGCCGTCGAGCTGGAAACCCAGTTCGATCCGGATCTACCCCTGGTTTCCTGCCTGCCCGGTGAATTCAACCAGGTCATTCTCAATCTGGTGGTCAATGCGGTAGATGCCATCACGGAGGTGGCAGGCAAGACGCCCGAGAAAAAAGGATGTATTCGCATCTCGACTAGGCGGGATAACCAGTGGGCCGAGATTTGTATTTCCGATACCGGTCCGGGTATCCCCGAGGAGATCCAAGATAAAATCTTCGATCCCTTCTTTACCACCAAGGAAGTGGGCAAAGGCAGCGGCCAGGGTTTGGCTATTGCCCGTTCGGTCATAATGGATAAGCACGGCGGGACGTTGGTGCTGGAGACTGAGGAAGGTAAAGGGACGACCTTTATCATTCGGTTGCCGATCGAAACGGTACCCAGCGATGAAAAGAAGGAGTTAGTCGATGTCAGCTAAGAAAAAAATCCTGTTTGTCGACGATGAATCTAAGATCCTGGAGGGCCTGCGTCGCAGCCTGCGTAGTAAGCGGCAGGAATGGGAGATGTCTTTTGCGATCAGCGGCGAAGAGGCGCTAAAAGTCCTGGCCCAGCAACCCTTTGATGTAGTCGTCTCGGATATCCGTATGCCCGAGATGAACGGTGCGGAACTTTTGGAAGCCGTCAGACAACGTTATCCCCACATCATCCGTATTGGCCTGACGGGCGAGTCTTCCCGGGCCACGCTTCTCATGTGCGCGGGGCCTATGCACCGTTTCCTGAACAAACCCACCGAGGCTGAGACCTTGAAGGCCACCGTCGACCACGTGTCCGAACTGCAGGATCTTTTCGCGACCGAAAAACTCAGGGAAGTGACCGTCCGGCTGGCATCCTTGCCGAGTTCGGAAAGTCCTTTCCATGAATTACTGGCGGAACTCCAATCGCCGGAAGCCTGCGTAACCAAAGTGGCCCACTTTATTTTGCAGGATGTGGGGATGAGCACCAAAGTGTTGCATCTGGTGAATTCTGCCTTTTTTGGCGTTGGGCACACGGTGACCAGCATCGAACAAGCAGTAAAGCTGCTCGGTTTGGATATTATCAAGGCCCTGGTCCTCTCGGTCCAAGTCCTTTCCCAGTTCGACGGTAAAAGATTGGAGAATTTTTCGCTCAATAAGTTGTGGGATCATAGCATGACAGTGGCCTCATATGCCAAGCAAATCACCAAGGTCGAGAAGGCAGAACAACCAATGGTGAATAACGCCTTTTTTGCCGGGTTGTTGCATGATGTGGGCAAATTGGTGCTGGCGGCAGAACTGCCGGAGGAGACTGGCTTGGTACGGACAAAGAGTGCCAAGGATGGTATAGCCCCCGTAGAAGCCGAACAAGAAGTTCTCGGTGCTACGCATGCCGAGGTGGGTGCTTATCTTTTGGGACTGTGGGGATTCGCCAACCCTGTGATTGAGGCAATTGCCTACCATCACAAACCCCAGAAAAGCCCTCATAAGGATTTTTCAGCGGTCCCGGCGGTTTACGCGGCCAACATCCTGGCGAATAGGAACGGGCAAACAGATAGTCACGATACCCAGCCCATAGTCGATACGAACCATCTGGACCAACTGAGTATAACCGACCGATTTTTCGTGTGGCAAGAGGCCTGTTGCCCGGACTATTCCGAAAAGATAATGGAAGGAGACAAAGTAAGATGACGCCCAAAATACTCTTAGTCGATGATGAACCGAACGTTACCCAAGCCATGAAACAAAACCTTCACCGAGAGAAGTTCGAGGTTCTTTGTGCCAACGGTTCCAAAGAAGCGTGGGATCTTTTGCAACGCGAATCAGTGGACGTGATGGTGGTGGATGAGCAGATGCCAGGCATGGTGGGTTCGGAACTGCTCGTAAAAGTCCGCCAAGAATTTCCAGAAATCATCCGGATTATCTTGACCGGACATGCTACTCGAGAAGGGGCCATCCGTGCAGTCAACGAAGGTCAGATCTATCGCTTCCTGGAGAAACCGTGTAACGCACTGGACTTGGTGATAACGCTTCGTCGTGCTCTCCAACATAAAGAGATTGTCGCCAAAAGCCAAAGTTTGCTAACAGCAAGTAAGCAACAGTCGGCGATGTTACAGGCCCTAGAGAGCAGCCATCCTGACATTGCCCAACAGCTAAAAGAAGTTGCCGCATCGATTTCAGGGAATACACCATATGGAGAGTTGGACCTGCTCCTGAAGTCCATAGATACGGAAGTTAAGAAAATTGCAGACTTCTTCGGTGAAACGGTTGAATCTTCTGTTGTGCCAGATAAGGAAAGATCAGCGGGATCTGGTACCCCATCTCAGCAAAGTTTGCATTCCCCTGACTCAGCGACAGCGCAAGTACACTCCGAAAGTACCGACGAAGTACAACAGAATAGTAAACCATCGTTCTCTGCGGGGTCACAGGTGGCAGCTCCCCAAAAAAGTGGAAATGAACAGATAGAACCATCTACTGATGCCTTTAATCTCGAGGGGGTCCAGACTGTCAAAGATCTCAAACCCATTATGACGCGTTCGGAAATCCAGGAACATTTGGACAATTGTACCGAACTGAAAGGCATGTCGCCAACCGTGGCCCAGATACTCAAAATCACCCAGAGTTCGCAGTGTTCCATGGATCAGGTGATCAAGGTCATCAAGCAAGATCACGCCGTTTCCCTTAAGATTCTGAAACTGGCCAATTCGTCTGCCTATACCCGCGGCGAGCCGGTGGACACCGTCCAAAAAGCGGTCATGCGCATCGGTCTCACCCAGATTCGCCAGGCGGTACTGAACATCAGTGTCGTTGATCAGTTCAGCGGCGAGCAGCAGAGTTCTTTACTGAGCGTGCCTCACTTTTGGGAACATTCCATTGCCACCGGTCTGATCACGGCCGAAATCACCCATGCCGTGAGCGAAAAGGACTCTGAACTCGATATCGCTTTTACCATGGGCTTGTTGCATGACATCGGCAGGATAGTCTATCAGGAAATGCTTGGTGATAAATGCAGCTGCGTGCTTCAGGCGGCGGAAGCTCTGCAGACACCGTTGGAGCAGGTCGAGTCACGGATGTTGTTGATCAACCACGCCGATGCGATGGATAGAATCCTACACAAATGGAAGTTTTCCAAGGAACTGGTCAATCCCATCGCCCTACACCAGTTGTCTCTAGGTAATATTCGCCGTATGGCCCCCCGGGCATTAAATGAGGTAGCCACTTTGGCTTTGGCCAACCGTCTAGCCCATGCTCTACTGTTGGGTTCCAGCGGGAATCTCGCCCTTTATCCCACGGAAGAATTCATCAGCGTCCTGAAGTTAAAACCGGACATTATCAGGAAGATCGAGGAGGAGATCCCCGGTCAAACCGATGATGTCAAATTCTCCATGCTGGCTTCGGCGAACCTGCAAAGTTGGCCACGGCTGTGTGATGAACTGACCGAAAAATTAGCACAACCCTTCCGGCCTCTTCATATGAGTATGGAACCAGATTCGGATGCTTTGCGTATCTTTTGCGATCGCCTGCGTGATAATACCGAAGAAGAACCTCCAAATGTGGGGATCATCCACATCAAAAATGGCCGTGAGCGAGCACCGGTTACCAGCGAATATCTGAAGGCTGAAGCAGAGAAAGGTGTTGCACCTTTGCCCTTGATCATTCTATCGCCTAAAGGTGATATTGCGCTCGAGGAAAAAGCTATGGCCAATCGACGTTTCGAATTGCTGGCTTTTCCGCTTTCAGTATTCCGTGTTATTGGCGCTTTCAACGCCTTGGTAGCGCAACTGCCGCCAGGGGGAGAAAATCAAAAGTGATTTAAGGGATCAAATAATAGAAACTAATAACCTTTCTATATGAGGGATGTTTGGTGCAAAAATATTAACAACAAATAATAAGCAAGTAACGAAATCTGCCCCCGTGAGAAAAATATATCTCCAACACTTTGTTATTAGGCTAGTTATAATTATACAATATATCATGTTATATCCATAAGTATTGTTTCTTTCTGATTTTAAATTTTTGACAGGATGTGGTCTCTATGCCCAAACAGGAAAATAAAAACATGCAACCGACTGACACGGGCGCCTTACGGGTATCTTTGCACCGGAAAATTGCAAACGCCTTTGTAAAAAAAATCACCAGCGGCCAATGGAAACCGGGTAGGAAGCTACCCCCAGAACGACAAATCGCCCGGCAGTTTTCGGCATCCCGGGCCACCGTTCGCACGGCCCTGCAAGATCTGGAACTGGGGGGCTGGATTAAACGCCCAGTCCGCCATAGTGCGGTGGTGGCAATTCGGCACGATGTCCAGCCGAATTTACGCATAGCCTGCAGTAACTCCCGCCTGCTCGATCTATTTCGATGTCTAGATGAAAAGGAGTTTCTGCTGCCTCGCGTACATATCCAGTTGATTGATATGCGACAACCCTGGGCGATAAGGCATTTGCTGACGCCAACCGACGGAGTAGATCTGCTTATCTGCGAATTGAAATACGTAAATTGTCTTCAGGGGTACGAAGAACATTTTGAATCGATACCGCAAGAAATGCTTTGTGATGTGCCCTTTGGACTCTATGCCTCTTTGGTTAAAGACGATCATTTCACCGCCGTTCCTCTGGGGATATCACCCATGGTTCTGTACTATAATAAGGCCATGTTCCGTCAGCAAGAAGTCCAAATCCTCCAAAGTCCCTGGAACTGGGACCAATTGGCAAAAGTCGCCCAGCAATTCAAAGGAAAGGGTCGCTACGGTTTTCAAATCTGTCCTTCCTTCGAGCATTTATCGGCGCTGCTGGCATCGTTCGGGGGGGAGCTCTACCAGGTCGATGGAACTGTGGCGGCGAGAAAATCCGCCCAATTCGAACCGACACTTCGTTTCCTGTACGACTTGTTACATGACAGCAAAGTCGTGCCACCATTGATTCAAACGGACCGAGTCAATCTGTTTACTAAGAAACGCTGCGCTATGGCTGTGGATGGCTTTAATAGGATTCATGAGTATCGCGATGTGCTCGGTGGTGATCTGGGGGTGGCGGCACTGCCAGGTGTCCGAGCGGAAGCCACCATAACCCAGGGATTTGCCTTGCTGGCACTGAAGGGTACGGAAAATCTGCAACTTGTCAAAGATACGCTACGTTCGCTTTTGAGTGTTGATACCCAACGGATGCTGGTTCGAAAAGGAGCATCGCTTCCAGTTCGCCGAGACCTGCTCGAAGTGGATTCATTACTGGCGGACGGTGTGCCCGAGCAGGAAGCCGGGCTACTCATCCAGCAAGCCCGTTGCTATGAGGTGGTTAATATTCCAGCCACAATGGCGTATCATAACGAGGTCGAGAATGTATTCTGGGAATTATGGCTGGGATTGGATACCATAGACGACATCTGTCGTCGTTTCACTCTGATTTAAGATATTGCAGGTGGTGCTTATATTTCAATCTTAATAAAATCAGATGGAAAAACTAACAATAGAAACCTTAACTACGAACAATTATTGGCCAATTAAATTTCAAGTGGAATGATGATACAATGAAAGTTCTTATGCTAGGCTGAGAGTTTCCGCTGTTTATATCGTAGGCACACAAACGGGCCTATGCTGGGTTACAGGAGTATGTATGGCACCCAAATGTGGCAATTGCGGCCATTTGCTTGTCTGCAAATATTGCGGGTATACCTTTAGCTTCACCAACCATCAGGCGTATGAAGCATTTTATGACCGTACTGCACCAGTGCCCTGCCCGAATTGTCGGAAAATCCTTGTCTGCCGCCAGTGCGGCTACGTCTGCGATCCCTACGAAGAAGAATACAATGATGAAGAACGTCGCCGTTGATTGAGAGTTTTGTTTTTTGCTTAAACCTGCCGTGGTTTTTCAAGGCCATGCTCAGCTATCCACTTTTTATATATGTATTGGGGATTTCCAAGCCATGTTCGGTCATTAGTTTTACATCCGACATTATTTTTTTTGCGTCGCCATCAGCGATGATGATGCCTTGGTCAATCAGAATAGCTCTGTCGGTAAGTGTGGCGGCAAAATTCATATTGCAGGTCGCTATTATCAATGTCTGAGGCAGATCTCGTAGCAGTTTTATAATATTCTTGCGGTTTCTCGGATCCAAACTGGCGTCGGGTTCATCGAAGGTGATTATTTTTGGTGCCATGGAGAGTATAGTCGCTATGGCGGCAGCTCGTTTCTGTCCTGCGGAAAGATGGTGCGGAGCTTTGTCAGCCATTTGGGCTAAGCTGAAAGTTGACCATTCCTTTCGTCAAGTTCTACTACAATCAGCACAAACTACACCATTCGGTTTGAAGAACCTGATGGTATGTACCCCAAGCGAGACCAATGTCTAACAGCTATTAAATCCGGTTGCACACTTGGCTATAAAGAGGCCCATCTGCATGTTAGATGGATCTATCCCCACATAATTATTAGGGTAAAGGGTTTTGAGAGTATCCTTCAAGGGGAGCATGACAACAAAGCGAACCCAAAATCGATTCCGGATCGGAATGTATTCTGCCGCCTCGAGCCCAAATCTTAGCTGCGATCCCCTTTGAAAACATACGGCCCTGTTCGACCAGCCAGATGAAATCCGACGGCTGCATTTGCTGCACCAGGCTACATAGCGAGCTCAACCGACCTTGTGTATGCGTTAAGAATAACAACCGAAAGCCCTTAAATCGACATCCCCAAACCTTTTCATAACGTTTATACTTTTGAGTCCGAAAGTAGGCTTGATAATTGAGGATTTTTTCCCGCACATCACCCGGATTTCTGTCTGGCCTGGCAAGTGTCTCAGTCCCCATATCAACTTCAAGAAAAAATAACAACGTTTTATCTGTTTGGGCATCTTTACCCGCAAAAACCGCGTCGGGCGAAAACTTTACCATTTCCCCCTTTGTATTGGCTGAGGGAACATATTCCGTGAGAATGGATCGCATCTCAGGGCCAGGCGGCAGTAGTGGCGAACTGTAAGTAAAGATATGATAGCTCCATTGAGGCAATACCTTTTGAACATGCTCCAAATGGATTCGAAACCAATTCATCAGCAATTGATGGTTCGGGCAATGAATAGCATTTGCGGCTACCGCATCATACAATAGAGATGGATCGAGAATGTTTTCTTCTTTTAGAGCATCGAATCCTTTTTCTGTCAAGCACAACAACTCTTCAGGCCTTCCCCGCTTGCGACCCAACGGTCGCCTTAGAGTTTCCACTAAGCCTGCTTTTTTGAAGGTTTTCATCCGTTTTGATGTAGCGGTCTTATTGCTCTGGAACAAAGCTGATATCTGATTGATAGTCACCATTCTGTAATCAGTCATCGCTTCGAGGACTTTATAATCGTTCTGATTCAGCTTCATCTTCATCTTCATAGTATTACCTTCTTGCCTGTTCAACTATATGAAACTCTTTCTCATTTCAATTGCTTAGCGGCAGAAACACATCTGTTATTTCAGCTATTCTTTATTATAAATGAACTACTCTAAGCTGAAATATACGCAGTTCAATAACCGCTTTGATTAATGGATAGCGAATACACTGACTACATGATCAGAATCTCTCGATCCGAAATGCTGCTCAATTATACGTTGATACAATAGAGCCTATCGACGCTGATACAAAGAACAGGGCGTCAAATATTCATATGAACACAAAATTCGAAATGGAAACGCCAAAATCAAAAACTAAGCTCGAAAGAGCACCCATCTATTGGATGCATGAGGCCGTCGCGTATCTCGGCCTTGATCGGCTCGGTCTCGCCCAGCCAGAACAGGCTATTTACAGGATGGTTAGGAAGGGTGTCCTGAAGCCGCGGAAGATCGGCAGATTTCTTGTTTTCAGCAAAGCAGAACTGGATCATGTGGTAGCTAATGGGGAGAAGAAACGCGCACCGGGGCGGCCGAGAAGAGTCGACTAGAGTTCACTTGCCTCGTCTTACTTCCAGCATTCATCACCAGCTGTATCGTTCAAGCGACCTCTGTTTAAGTCATTTTTTTCGTGAACTTTTCCTCGATACAAACAAAGGACTTACGTTTATCTTGTCCAAATACTGTCCAAATTTAATTGGCGATTATTATTAAGCCGAGTACTCACGCAAAGAAAAAGCCTTGTAACTTATTATGCTACAAGGCTTTATTTAAACTCCCCGAGTAGGACTCGAACCTACAACCTAGCGGTTAACAGAAATTCGGTCTAGTTGCGATAGAATCATCGCTACTATCTCAAAAATACACCTAAGGCATTATAAATATTTGTTAATACGTGGCTTATAATCTAGCAGGTTCCCGTCTTGTCCCGCTTGTTTCCGCCCTTGTCCGTATCAACCACATTATTTTCTTGCATTCTGCACAAATTCTGCACAAAATATATGGTGGTTGTAATGTCATTGGAAAGGAATCGATTATGGCTGGAAATCGCAGGCCGCCAACATTGAGAAGAGACGGGAAATACTACGTCGTAGGTATCTATAAACCAAACGGCCAGCGGACGAATATTAGCTTCGGCACAAAAGGAATGCGTACTGAAGGGGAGATATACGCTGCATTTGGTAAGTGGCTTGATTTGTACAACCAGCACCCCCTTAAAGTTCTGTCGTTCACCAGCCCATATGATGCCATTGAACAGATTATTAATCCTGTAAACGTTGTTAATGTGGGTGAATTATTGGACAAATATGAAGCTTACATAAAAAAGATAAAAAGGCCCGTAAGGCACGGATTGGAACATCCCGACCTCAGGTTTATCAGGAGGGCCCGTCAGTTTTTAGAACCGTATCATGAATGGCCAATTGACACATTTGGTCCAGATGAATTGCAGGACGTTCAACAGGCATTAGTCAAGCATGAATATATGACCGGCAAAACAAAGAAAAGGTATGCCCGCAGAGGGATTAATGACACTATCAAATGGATCCGGAAAATATGGCGATGGGGGATGGGGCGTCAGATGATCAGGGCAGAGACAGTTCAAGGCCTAGAGGAAGTTACATCTTTGAAGATGGGAACCACGGAAGCTCTTGATAATCACAGAAGAAGACGAGTTACCGAAGAAGAATTCTTATGTGTTGTCAGTGCAGTAAATACTACAGTTGGAGATATTCTAAGACTCATATGGAACACTGGTATGAGGCCATATGAAGTGTGTGAAATGCGACCATTTGACATTATTTGTGACGATCCGGATTGCTGGTTATATATTCCTGGTCGAGATCAGACACCAGTCGGCAAACACAAAACGACAAGATACGAGCGTGTCAAAGTCATCCCTCTTACTGCTGAGTCACAAAAAATCCTGAGTAGACGGATAAAAGATTTTAATTCAAAGGACTATCTATTTAAACCTGAAGATGCTATGGAAGAGGTACTTCAAAAAAGAAGAACCAATCGAAAAACGCCACTGAACCACGGAAATCGTCCTGGTACAAATAAAAAAGAGCATCCCATGATAAAACCTAGTGACCATTATACTAGTGATTCGTTGTGCCATGCGTGCAAACGAGGATGTAAGCGAGCAGGAGTACAAACATTCGTTCCATACGATCTTCGCCGAACAATGGCCACAGGAACCAGATCTATGCTTGGCAAGGAAGCAGCTAAAGTATTACTAGGTCACACTAAGACAGACACTACAGATATCTATCTGTTAGAAGAAGTGCAGGAGGCTATGAAAGTAGCAAAATTATTGGCGTCGAACATGTAGAAACTTCAGCGAAAGGAAACTGCTAAAACCCCCGAAGTAACTTGACTGACCCACTTCTGACCTAATTTGCTGAAATGAGCATTTCCGAGCCGAGAAAGAGTTCTGTACGAAAATTGTTAGTTTCTCCACATCAATGATTTACAAAACCGCGACTGGCAGGACTCAAACCTGCAACCCTCGGATTCGAAGTCCTCAAGACGGCGCGCAAAACCTTGTTATACATAGGCTTATGTGCCGTTTTATGGCTAAAAACGAGGATTACAACTGGTTAACAAGTCACTGTGCAGTACAAAACAAGTCATCACCAAGTGACGAATGACCCACTCAGTGACCCACTTTTCGAGTCTGTTTGACCGTGTAAAACCATGACAACTCGTTCTTTTTCACCGGCAAAACTTGGCTTATCTGCATGTATTGAGAGCCGTTCTCAATTGGATTCTCAATTGGATTGTAAACGCCAGAGTGAAAGTGTAGCGCTTGCCGGTTTAATTGTGCAGCGCTTGAGTCAATAATATATCCCGCCCGGTGCGGGATGTCAATAATCTGCTAAAGTTCCACAGGGCAACCGCATCTAAATTCCCAATAGTTTTTGCAGATATTTTTCATCCCAGCCCGCTTTGTGCTGTTTTATTTTGATGCCACACTTGGCTGTTTTTTCTTGTTTTAGCAGGTTTAAC
>Ga0180435_10002394_pt1 | contig 19163 bp, 12 predicted proteins | sample SS_ome_3_FD_132467 | JGI IMG/M metagenome (GOLD analysis project Ga0180435, IMG submission 132467) | Hypersaline lake sediment archaeal communities from the Salton Sea, California, USA - SS_3_S_1 metaG | ecosystem: Environmental > Aquatic > Non-marine Saline and Alkaline > Hypersaline >...
TCAAGATATTGAGAAAAATACGTTTTTCTTTGATTTCCAATTTCATGCAGTATAAGAGGCCTCAACTTTTCAAAATAAAGATGACCATTTTTTATTTTTCGAAAAAAAAAGAAAAAAAAGAAAAAAAAGAGGGGGGGGTTAGCTGAGATTTAATTGAAAAAGGGGTCGTCATCTCTGATCTGAATGGTCATGGGTATGGGTTCTCTGGTATAATTTTGAGATTCGTGCGGTATGGCGGTTGTTGAAGAGGAAGAGGAAACATATGGCATAGGCTTGTTGGAATAAGGAAGTTGTGGGGTTAGACTTTGATAGGGAGACGCGGATATAGAAGGAGGTTCTTTAGGATGGCTGGAGGACGATTGGAACACACGGTCCAACAGATTTTGATATGCATAGGGAATTGCAATGAAGCGTACTGGTTTCCATTGAGGAGGCTTGGTGACTTCCACACACGGACTTTGAAGACAGATGCCTCCGTTTTGCCCAAAATCCACAGGCAGGTATTGGGAAGCGAGGCCGAAACGAGGAGAAAGAAGATTGGCGTCAATCAAGATTTGTGCAACCAATTCAGAACAGAAAAACGTTCGATCTTGTGGCGAGCTTTGACTCGTCACCAACTCATATTGCTCCTTGGCCACAGGACGACGAATACGAAAACGGGCATCCACAAAATCAAAATACTTTTGATTGTAGGAATTGCCATGAAACTTTTGCAAGAAATAAAGACATGCTTTCGAAAGGCGCTCGCGAACCACATTCAACTCTGTTATGTTTTTGCAGCACAGTGTGCGAATACCCACAGCATACCCTCTGTAGCGCTCAAGTTTGGTTCGAAGATCAACCACACGCACTCCGCCAATATAAGGGGTCTTTTGCCCTTTCTTAAGAGAACCGATGGCCGGCACGTCGTCTTCATGTCGCACTGCCTCGATTAGTCCTGGCCGTCCTTTGGCGTCTTTGCAGACAATGCCGATATGAGACCAGTTGGAAGGAGAAAAAATTTCAGCCAATACTGTAGCAAACCCGTGACCACTAAAAAGCAAAATGTCACCCACGCCAGCTACCATGCACACCTCTTCTGCTGTGTACCAAAGAATTGACTCTGGTTGCTGCATTCTGGGAACACATCCTCCCAAACCTCCCGCACATGGGTTACCGCATCTTTTTCTCGAAGACGCCATCGGCAAACAATATGATTTGCGCAACAATTGGCTATTAAAAATTGTTGATCGAAACCGACTCTTTACAAAAGTTTTTTATACGATACAATATGGCGGCTACTGATGAGATGCAAGCTGGACTTGGCGCCCCTATGCGCCTAATGGTCCAAAACGCCATTCAAGGTCACAAAAACCTAGCAACTGCCACATCCAATCATTTTGCTCAAGTCACTGGCCATGCCCCTTCGTCTGGATGGGGGGATTTCACCCAATCGTTGGCCGCTGCGATGCAAGACCCCGATGCTGCAGAAACTCATCTGGGACAAATGGTGGAGGCGCTTGGGTTCCACGAAGACAACTTTGCTTCTCAGTTTGAGGAACATCAATACGACAAGGAGAAGAGCGCCGAACTGAGAGACGATCTCCATCATCTGGCTTCTACTGCAGCCGAGCATATCAGCGCACTGGTTGAGGCCGTGCATGCAGCCAAAGCGTCACCAAATGACAAGATTAAGGTATCCAATGCTTATGAAGCGGGCTACGACATGGCCGATTTCCTCCATGCCACGCACACAATGAACGAAAGCGACGTGGATATGTTGAATCCCGAGTCGGCCCATGTGATGAGCCAGATTGAGTTGAAGAACTACCGTTCTCCCATCTCTTTCACCTCTCCGGACCAGATCGGTTTCAGTTTGAAGGGCGCGCGTCGCAAGGCTGGCAAGATGTGGGGTTCGGCCAAACGCAAGGGTCGTCGGGCTCGCCGCGCCGTCTCCAAGAAAGTGATACCCAGAGGCGTACGACGTGCCTTTGCCAATCGAAACAGCAAAGCCAGTGCCACCCTTGCTATTGGGGGACGCAGTGCAGCCAAGGACGTCTTTGTGAAACGCGGATGCATCGGCAAGATGACTGATACACATTTGATTCAAGAGGAAATGAGAAGTGGTCTCGCGGGAAGATTGAATCCAGAAAGATACCAACTTGATACTGTGGAAAAGGAGCAATACGACATCGATGATCTTTCTGCGGTTCGAGGAGGGCGATGGATTGTTGAGTTGGAAAACGGAACGCGTGGAGAACACAAACGAGACCTCAGTTTTGCGTTTAAGGTCAGTGATATCGCACATGAACTGAATGCCACCTTTTCTGTCAACATTCAAGTTCAAAATACAGTGGTGGATGGAAGCACTGACGTCGTTCCCGACACGAGTCCTCTTGTGGTGGGAGGTGGTGCCTTACCGCAAAACGTGATTCTCTACAGCAGCCCGAAGGCACTGCAACCAGGTGCCACCGGCGTGATCTTCCCTCAACACACGGTGCCTGTTGAAGATCGAACTTTCTACATGACCAAGAACGGTTTGGTGGTCGTGAAGGCTGTGATTTCTATGAATGGAAAGGTTAAACATACATTGACTGCCGTGGTCCCCAAGTTCAATTCAGCGAGTCGCGGTTCGCTTCGTACCATCCAAGGTATGATTGGAGAAAAAATTGTGTCTCCTGCGCAAGAATACAACGACTTTCTGCCTCCTCCTAATTACGCGGTCAGAACCGATGAAGGAAATATCTGGGTGGTCGATGGTGATAAAAATTTAATAGTTGGTAGATATGACCCCAGCACAGATAAAATTGATCGGAAAGGCTATCCGATCCCAGTTCCTCTACCCAGAGATGAGTTTCAGCGCATGGAGGAAATGTCAGAGGAAGAACTCAGTTCTATTACTTCTTTAGGAAGTGTTAACGAAGACGACTACGGCGAGCCTCTCCCTGAGTTTGGCGAGTCAACCGTGGTTACTGAGCCATCACCCATCTTCAACGAGCAAGACAGACAATATAGATCCACAGCAAACGACCCGGCCACTACGGACAGCTTTGATGATTTGATGAAAGACGGCAAGATGATGGTGATGCAGATCAAGTCGAAAGGCAGCCTCAAAGACAGACAAAGCACCCGACCCTACATTCTCTGTTACATTACGCCAAGAGATCGCAATACGGGAGAATACACTCTGGATGGCGTGATGTTGGTACTTCCTCGCTTGACAAAGAAACGCAAAATTCCTCAGTCGGAACGAGCCGCCTCAACCTCCATGCAACGCAACTTTGCTTCTGGATACCGCATGGATCGACGTGACCGCCGCGATGCCTATAAATCTCGCCGCGACCAGGAGCAATGAGTTGAGTTTTGTTTTTTTTTCACTTTAATTAAAAATCCAGTAAATGTTCGTTGAGAATGAATTGTTGACGTTGTGAAGGGGCCATGGCGCAGACGTCGCCCGGTTTGACTCTGGCCAGTTCCTCTTCGATACGTCGGGCGCCTCCAAAGTGCACGATGGTTATGAAGATGAGGCCGACCAGCACGGAGTCGACCACCAGAAGAAACCACTCTTGTTGAATGAGATCGATGCGGTCCAGGAACCAAGGTCCCAGCAAGGTGGCGCCGTAGAAGCAGAGGATGTAAAGCACAGTTAGGTGAATCATCCGAGTCGCGTAGATCGGGTCGCTGCATTTGTAGGAGCGGTTGTTGCTGATCATGTGTATGCTAAGTAGTGCAGCGTAGATCGCAGAGTTGTACATCCAGAAGCGCTGAAGGTCTCCGTTGGATATGGTGGCAAATGCCCAAAAGAGAGAGGATATCACAGCCAGTACCACATGCCCTATGATGTCGATGACATCTTCTGCAGCCCGCATGGTGACAATGACCACCAAAGCAATTAAAAAAATAGTATACACGATGAATCGAGAAATCAGCAGGTCATCTCTCATAGGATGTGCGGATGTCGTGAGTACGCCACAGAATAAGTCGTGGCATGCAGCGAAGAAGGTGGTTGAAGCGAGATAAAGTGCAGTGTTGACAAGAGTAAAGTTGATTTTTCTTATGGGTGCGCCTCTTCTGGTTCCAAAAATCCACACCAACGCGGAGATCACGGCAAATAACCACGCTTCGATTGAGTAGATATGCGCGACATCTGCACATTCAAAGTATTCTTTATCCACGTCGTCGTCATCCATGCCAAGTTTTTCTTAGTTAGAGAAAGAGAAGAATAATTGAAAGTTTGTGTTGGTTTGGCTTTTAATCTTGTCATATGCAACGAGTGTTGTTGGTTGTTCGTTTACAATAAATTTCAAAAAAATGTTTATTTGGAGCCAGCGGAGCCAACGAGGCCATGGCCCGCGAGACGGTAGACCACTTCGATCTGCCCGGTCACGCTGCGGCACGAGCTCTTGACAGCAGCCAGTTCGGCGTCGTCGTCGTCGCAGAGGTCTTCGAGGTAGCTGTTGTCGGAGAACGAGCCATCGGGGCATGCGATCTTGAGGTCGAGACCGCGCATCTTGTTGAACTTGATCACATTAAGCACCTTTTTCTTGTAGGCTTGGTACGCCGACTGGAAAAAGTCGGGGGATACACGCAAGCAGCCCTCCTCGTCGATAGGCACGTGGTAAGATTGTCCTGGGCGGTTGCGGCCCACGGTGTAGGCAGCAGCGGTTCCGCGTCCCTTTTGCGAGTTGCGGAGGATGAGCCAGCCAATGGGGTGGTTGCGTGGCACGGCAAAGTACTTGTACTTGGTACCGTCTTGGGCAAAGCCTTCGTTCAGAGGGCATTCGAGGTCTGCCTCAGTGAGGTCACCGTGTTGGCGCATCACGGGGTCATTGAAGGTGTCGTCAGCATAATATACGCGCTTTCCCTTGGGAAAGTGCAGCTTCTTGCGGGCGGGGCAAGTAATAAGGCCACGAAGTCCTGGCTTGTTCGAATAGCAGTTGCCCTTCAATTGTTCAGAGCACAGCATGATAGGCTTATCAAAGGTATTATCGATCCAGTTAATAAACACTGCTTGAATCAGTGCTTTATCCGCGTTACCAATACGCTTTGCCAAGCGCTTGGAGCCGTGAGGACGGTATTGGATGGCCCATTCGTTAGTGCATTCCCAGTGGGCTGCACGGCTCTCCAATTCGCAGAGAGATCCACGGATCGAGAAGAAGAGGCGGCGTCGTGCTGTGTGCTCTGTGCTCCAGATCACTTGGTTGGGCGCTTGGTGTCCTCCAATTTGTTGAGGCGCACCGCTGGAAGAAGCAGATTGCTGCGTGGGAAACAGCTGTTCGGGGTCAGTGCTTTGCTGGTATCCACTCACAGCAGGCTGTGCGTTATCTTGATACAGCATCGAGTTGCTCATTGTCGTCGTTGTTGTTGGCTAATTCTATCGGTTGTAAGATAGTTAAAGGTTTTTAAATTTTGAAAAATGGGGGTTTTTGAAAAAAAGTGTTTAATACTATTGTGACAAAGCATTGTTGTTGCCGAAGAAGACGAGTGGCTAAAGGATGGCATCACTTTGCAAGACAGTGGCTCGAATGAATTCTTCGAGTTGACTGTTTGACTGCGCAATGCTCTGAAAGGAGTCGAAATTGGGTGCTTGCATGCGGAATTGACGAGAGGTTGGTCTGTTGAGTGCTCTGAAGAACTCGTCGATCGCCTGTCCCACCACCAATTCGCTTTTGGTTGCTCTGATTGCGCTGGTGTATCGGCTGGCTGCTCCCCCGTCGCAATTGTATTGTGCGCGGCATAAGTTGACGAACCGTGGTCCAAGCACTTTTTCGTCATTGATGATTTCATACAGCGACTTGCCGGATGCTGTGACTTTGGAGTAGGCTTGTTGGATTGCTGAAAAGTAAGAAGGTTTGGCCATGCGTTCCAATAGTGTCATGAGATCCGATTTCAGATCACCCTTCAACCCAATAGCCGAGAATATACGTTTTTCCTGTTCTTGTTGTGACAAGTGTCGTATTTCAAGCATGTAATCGACGATAGGCGGCGTTCGCAGAGACCCATCATACACTTCCCATTCAAAAATTTCGTTTGGTTTGGTCGAATAGGTGGTTTTGAGTTTGTTGATTACATTTCTGACATATTCTTCATAAAACAAATCAAAATCTGTAATGAAGGTGTTTAACGAACCTTGATCCTCGAGTTTCACATGTACCGGAATTGAAGGATCGTAATCTCCCATTGTATATTTTTTAAAATAATCGATTGCTTGGCGTACTGCAAAGTCACTGTTATTTTTCGTACTTTGGGTTTTTTCCATGCCAGGTATTGTAAATGCGGTCTTCAAATCGGCAAAGAAATCAGGATTGAACGATAGGCGAATTCCTAGATTTTCAAAGTTCGCAATGCGGTTTGCCATGGAAATTGCCAACGATGCAACTTTTTCAGGATTTATCTCATACTTCATCTCGTTGGAGGTAATAGACTTGAAATCGACAACGTCCATTGTTCGGACGACATAGATGGAGTTTTCAAGGATTGGCCATATGATTTGTAGTTGCTGCGCATTCACGGGGCGAGTGGTAGGTTCTTGATCAGAAGCAAAATGCTGTGCAACCAGTGTGTATCCACTTTGGATTTCTTGGCTTTCTCTGTCGGAGGGTTTTTGAAAATGGTCGATAAACAGTTTTCCCAGTTCCCTGAAAGAATGCGAAATGCCGGTTCTCCAAAAGTCGTTGGCTGGAGCGCGCACGCTTCCTTCAAAGGCGCTCACGAATTTGCGGAGATTGTTGAAAAACACAATGTGTCCACCAAACACACGTCGTGTCGCTTGTTCGACTTGTTGTTCTGTTGTTTGAAAGTTGTTTTGCTTGATTAACTCGAGCACCCGTTCTGCACGTTCTTGGTTAATCGAGGATTGTGGCTCAGCGGTCGAAGACGCTTCAAGATCCGCGAGCGTTCGTTTTCTCCGAGTGTACATGCCTGCACCGATTCGGCTCTGCGCGTATTCGTCATCAGAACTTTCTTCGTCTGTAGAAGAGTGGATTTGAGACGCACTTTTAAAATTTGAAAAGTACTCGGAACGAATCGATTGTTGCTCTGATCGTCGTCTCATCTTGCCCGCTCGTTGCTTACTGGTAGTTTGGTCAAACGTTGGATTTCTCGTGACGATTTCCTCTTCGTCTTCTGAAGAAGTCGTGTAAGGAGGTTGTTTTTGCAGCGCTGCGTTAGAGACCATGAACGACGACTTGGCTTGAAAAGGTCGCTTCTTGGTGGTGGCCGTTTTGAACGAACCCATGTCATCCCCCTTGGCTTCAGAGGAAGTCGACGAAGATGCGATTTGATCCGTAGGTTGTGTTGATCTTGAAACACGACCAAAACTTGGCTTCTTAGGAACATAGTTTGCACCTTCTTCGATATCGTTGTAGGTGCTGTAAGGATCAACTGCATCTTTCTCTACATCGCTTTTACCAGACGTTGTCTTGGAGGGAACGAATCGAGAAAACAGCCCGGACATCAGGTTGGCAAGTGTCGCAATACTTTTATTTAAAATCTGTAAATTAGCAATGAATTGTTTTTATTGTTCAGAAGAACTACTCGGTTTGGTAGGAGCGCACAAAGATTCGTCCTTTTCCCAAAGGAAAGTCTTCAAATGTCGCAGAAGACCCGCCCGCAATTTCTTGGCTTTTGATGAGCATGCCGTTGACACGCTTCTCTTCAGCATCAATTGAGAAATTGTTGGTTCCGTCAATGCTTTGGAAGGTTTGGTTGCGAACCTGTTCAGTAAGAGGCACCTTGAACGATTGGCGCTTCAAGAATGCTTCGACTTTTTGAGGCGAGTCCAGGTTCTCCTTCAACTTGTCGGGCCACAGCACATGGGTGTTCTCGGTATCGCTTCCAATCCACTTGCGGATCAAAGGCTGGTTTGCTTTTTTGTTCCACAACTTGTGGAACATGTCCGTCGGATTGTCAACCGCAACAACATCTTTCTTCTTCGAAGAAGGCACAGAAGATGCTGCCGATTCGTCGATGAAAGCGCCAGCGAATTCGTCTTCATCGCTAACATCTTGGACGTCATCAGCAAGATATGCACCCACCAACTCGGGATCATCAATTTCATTTGAAATTTTTTTGCCTGAATCGGGCAAGAGATAGGCACCCGAGATCTCTGGATCCACTTTTTTGCCCTTGCTTTTCTTTTTGCCCTTTCCCTTGTCTTTCTTTTTGTTCTTGCGATAAAAGCCTGCTACCAAGGCGTCGTCCATTTTGTAGTTTTCGAGATAAGCGCCCGAGATTTCGCCGTCGCTGTTATCGTTTTCGAGATAAGCACCTACCAGCTCGTCGTCGTCCGAATAAGCGGGAGGCGCTTTGTTGATCGCTTCGTCGTCTGAGTAAGTGATGCCGATTGGCATCTCTTCGTCGTCGGAGTAGGCGATTTGGGCGTTGTTCTCGGAATCGACCAGAGTCTCGTCTTTCATCAAATCAGGACGCACTCGACCATAATCGTCCGTGACTTCAGCACCGATCTTCTCGTTCACCAACTTCCAGCGTCGGCTTCCGAGGCCACGACCACGGCCACGACCACAGCGCTTGCCTTTTCCGCGACGACGGCCACGATGTCCACACTCGTCGTCGCTGGAAGAGCCCGAATCGCTGCTCGAGGAGGAAGACGAGCTGCTGCCTCCGCTCTTGTATCCGTGCCACTTGGCGATCTTGGTCTCCTTGGACGCCTTGCGACGTCCATACTTATCGACGCGACAGTCGCGATATCCGTTGATGCAGCGGATGAAGCGGAAGCAGCGCTCCCAGCGCGACGCCATCCAGCGGAAGATCTTGTTGCAATACATCGCTTTTTTGATGCGGTGCTTGATCACTGCCTTGAGTTTGTGGCAGCTGGTCGTAGCGGCTGGATGGTAAAAGTCGTGTACGTCGTTGACAGCGTGCGCTGTGCGGTACGACAGATAGTCCACAAACTGGCTGGGATACAGCACGCCGTGGGTCATCAAGTATTGACCATAGCTGACCTTGGGATGGCAGCGCTTGCCGTGTGCTTTGAGCACTCGTGCCATATGGTGGCTCATCTTCTGGCGGCATCCGATCTTATCGGCACGCTCCTTCCATCCTGCAGCACCGTTCTTGGTGATATGGTCAGAGATGTGATCAGCGATGTGATCAGTTAGGGTGTCCACGTAGGAATCGAATTCGGCTTGCGCCATTTCGCGAGGGTCCTTCATGTGGATCTTGGCGAGGTTGGGGTCTCGTTTCTTTTGGTCTGGGCGGAAGCGCATAGAAACGTTGTTCCAGTCGACTTCGGTCATGATCTTGGCGGGCGAAATCTCGTGCAGAGGCTTGCCGTGCTTGTTGGAGACCAAGTCGATGCGTGTATCGGAACCCATGGCAGATTCGACTTGTTGTCCGAGTTGGTCCGCGATGCTCACGTGCGGGTGGTCGGGTGAGAATCGGAACACCTTGTTAGAGTTACCGGTATTGATGAGCACAGTGCGTGATTTGAGCACTGAGCCTTTTCCTAACTTGCCTTTGCGGGCAGCGTAGGCCATACCTCGGCTCTTCTCGAGAGGTGAGAGCCGGTTGAAGCGATAGCGCGCTCCAGTCGAAAACTTGCTCTGGATGACAGAGCATGGGTGTTTCGAGTATTTCTTCGCTTGGGTTTCTTGATAATGGGGAGGGGTGTATACTTCCATAATGATAGAAAAAAAAATTAGTTGTGTTGATGGAATGAGCGAGTGCGTTTTTAATTGTTTATTTTTAGGCAAATCTCGTTGGACGATTGGCTGGTAATTTAGAGCAAGTTTCGAGTTTCTCCGTCTGTGGTAGTGACTTGTATGTTGCAGTTGAGTGTGATTCGGGGACGATCCACATTTTCACAGCGATATTCTGATACCAGCACAAAAAGGAATACCAAAAACAACACGATAACTAGGGGAAGAAGAAGAAGTCCGGCAAGTATGTCGTTGATGAGGAACCATACCATTAATATGCATCCCGCGACAAAGCACGCTCCCATGAACAAGTACTGTTCTGTACATCGCGATTGACACTTGCGGTAGAACCACGGGATCCACTGAACCAAAAGAAATGCTTGAAGCAATACATAGCAGAGCAGTGCGCCTGGCTTGGCGTTCCAATATAGATCGTTGCCCACACCACCCACCGTAACAAATAGTATTACAGAAGCAACAGCTGCCGTCTGTGCCACGAGATAAATGACGATGGGGACCCACCATGCCATATCCAGGGTGTAATAAAGGTTGTCCAACATGGTGATTGGCGTTCCTTGCTGTGACTTTCTTCGTTCTTGTGCTCTCTTTTGCGCTTCTGCAGGCGCTTTCCACCAGTCGTCTTCCATCAACAAAAAGTTAAACAGATGTGGTCCGAACACCACAAAGGCCCATTGAGCCACGTACCAGAAACTTTGCAATCCCATAAGTTTTTCAAGGTTTTCTATCTGAGGAGTTGCTGCTTCAAATTTCCAAGTGTTTTTTAATGTTAATACGGCTGTTGATGCTCAGTTGTCAGCGAGTTTGCTCAAAGCGGATCAAACAAATCTTCGCTCAATTGTATGTTTTCCGAGGCGTTCTTAGTCCTTCTTGCCGATCGTTCTCTTTCTGCTGCCGCGTTCATCGAACGCACCCATAAATCTGTACCTGTGGTTAATCCTTCGACATCCGTTTTCTGGTTCTCGATGACACGCCGTCGTGCGCGGCTGGCTGATGCGGCTGATGCGCGGTCTGCTGAAGTGGTTTCGTTGACCAACCAGCTCTTGTTATTGACTGCACGCTCGGTTTTATCAAACGTTTCCAGATGCCTTCGTCCTCGACTCACCATATCCACGCACGTGATTGAGTATCCGTATAAACCTGCCACCAACAGAACAAGAGTCAGCGTGACGCCGACAATGAAAAACGTCAAGTTGCCGCCACCTTCGCCTTGACAAATTGAAAAGTCGGAATTTCCGCATATCCCACACGCATCGGGCGTGCCGCCATTCGGTATACCCAGACAATCGAGGCAAGACGTGCCGTCTCCGCCACATACGCCACAAACATCTACGACAGAACCGCCATTTGGCACTCCGGCGCAATCGAGGCACGAGCGTGAATCACCACCGCACACGCCACAGAGATCGACGATCTGCGTGCCGTATTGGGTTCCGGAACAGTCTGTACAGTTGGAGATAAGTATGGTGATGTTCTGAGTGTCTGTGATAGATGTGTTGAGCTGGCTAACGACCATGACCTCGAAACTGTCGAATCCCGAGTGTGCGGGGTTCTGGTACCAGATTATGCCGGCGTCGTGGTCGACATAGACAGAGCCCACTTGTGCTTGTTCTGTAATTTCCCAGACCACAGGCGTGGCTGCAGGTTCGTGGAAAAGGGGAAAGATGATCTGGGTCGTGCAATTGACTATGTGAAGTGGAGAAAGCGTGATGTCGATGCAGCTGGAGTTGCCTCCGTCGCATACGCCGCAGTAGTCGATGACTGCACCCGAATTGGGTATTCCATCGCACCCAGCACAAGTTGTGTTGTCTCCCAGACAGACGCCGCACAAATCTTCTCTGGCAGGACCGTCCAGCACCCCGAGACAATCAACGCAGTCTCCGATGGTAATGGGAATGCTGAGTAATTCAGAAGCGCCCGTCAGAGGCACAGTCACGTTGATCGTGATCACATCGGCGCCGTTTTCAAACATAGCGGGAGTGTAAGTCAGCAACTGTCCTCCTGATTCTATCGGAGTCAACTCCACAGCGCCCTTGGTCGCAAATGGTGCTACCAACCGATAAAATGCTTGACCGTACTGCGCTTCAAACTCGTATCCCAGCGTGAGGTTGAACGGTGTCTCGCAAGGCGTCAGTATGGAACTTGGGTTGGCAAAAGCGTTGACGCAAGTAGTGTTGCCTCCTTGGCATACGCCGCATCCATCCAATTCGGCAGATCCGAACAGCACACCGAGACAATCAATGCATGTCGAGTTATTGCCACCACAGATGCCGCATTCGTCAAAGTCTTGGCACGAGTTGAGCACACCGTCGCAGCCAAAGCAGTCTTCTCGACAGAGGTTGGTCACCCACACCGCGCCGAGATTTCCTTCGGCAGGCGCACCAGATGCAACATAGCATCCACCTCTTACGTCCACGTAGGCACCAAAGCGAGTATTGAACGAGCCCGGTTCGTCGTTCAATCGATACATATATCGATAGAGGTTGGGGTCGAGTGGGTTGTCGTTCCAAACAAAAGTGGCTCCTCTGGCTGAGGGAGAGACGATGTAATTTTCATCTCCAGCAACCGCATACTGGTCCCATATCGAAACCGAGTAGCCGAGGCGAGAAATCAAGTTGGTTCCCAGGGGGTTTTCAAATACCAACGGAACTGCCACAGCGCCAACGATCTTGTAAAGATAGACGTTGAACTGGTTGTCGCCCACCATCACCCAGCTATCCCATACAGAAACAGACTCTCCAAACCCACCATTCTCTTCTGGGATGGGAGGCGTGATGGTTACAAGGAACTCGTATTCGCCTTGGAAACTTGCCGCTGGATTCCATTTATAAATAAAAACGTTACCAGCGTCTGTGAACGATGCATAGTCCAAAGAAGGCGCGCCCACAGCAAGCAGACCACTATCTGCTGAGACAGAGCGTCCAAAACATGCAGTTTCAGTTTCGTTTCCAGTGCCGTAGTTGAGCACTTGGAGAATTGCTGGAGAGTATGTCATGTAGATGGCGACGCGACCGGAGAATTCGGCTCCAGGATCTCCGACTGCCACAGTGCCCAAGAGACCGTCGTCACTATCGGTGGGGATGCGCTCGTCTACTGCGACAGAGTATCCAAAATGGTTGTTGGCACAAAACTCTATTGTGGTCCAAGCGTGCGACCAAGGTGCAGCTTCCTCGGGAGTGCGGGTCCACAGCTGAGCGACTCGGGGTTGGGTGTCGTGTGAGCCCACGACCAAATAATTTTCGCTCATGATCAGAGCATAGCCTCGTCCCACAGGCACCTTGGTGTCATCTCCTGCAGAATCTCCGATGGCCCATGGCAGCTCGTAGAGTTCGTATGTTCCAGTCGCGTGGTCCAAGTTCCATGTGGTGATGGGAACCGAGACGATGGGAGCCAGCTCTTGTCCGATATGCTGAGAAGCAGCAACGGTTCCGTTCCAGTTGGCCACAGAGCCGCCGACGCGCGCACCAGACTGAAGTCCGAGCGGTTCAAGCAATTCATTAAAAAAATCAGCAGCGCCTCCACAAACTCCGCACCGATCGTATCCACCATCCAACGTACATTCGGCGTCACAGAGCGCAGGAACACCGCCTATTCCGAGGTCTCCGTATGTGGAAGGAAGAAACCCACAAACATCCGCCGCTTCTCCGGTGCACGGCGCGAATGCAAAAGATAGAGGTGCGTTGTAGAATAGCAAAACTGCACAAGCGAATATTGCGATGCCGCGTTTCATCAACGTTTCTTTCTTTTTTATGGAAGCAGAGTTGATAAACCGTCTGCAGTGTATTTATAAGAATAAAGCAGAAATGCTCTTTGACAACATTCAATTGATTCTACTATGACTTATATCGTCGTACAGACCAACATTGCCGCGATCCAAGCATGGATTACTTTTGTTGGATTGGGCGTACTCATTTGTCTCGAAGGATTCGGGTCTGCACTGCATGCCGCCATCGCCCGTAAAATACCCTTTGAACGATTCAGAAACGAAGAATGTGGTTGGCTGTTTTGGTGTGCGTGGCTTTTGGCATGTTTTCTCTTTTCATTGCTGGGTTCGCTTTTTGTGTGGGACATGTATTCTGTCAGCTATCAATCGGACGCGGCGCCTCTCATATTCGGCGCTCTATTGTTTTACATCGTTGCGATACGCGGCTGGATATGGGTCAACTACACCATGCGGTGGAACCCACTGATCACTTATGTACTTTCCGCCATGGCGATCGTCGCTGCGTTGTTTGTGCTTGGTCTTGCATTTCTAACAATCGACGACCATCCTTGGCACCATTACTTTACCTTGGTTTTACTAATCCCTCCAGTGCTGGTGATGGTCTCCACGTACAAGTGGAACCGCTCAGTAGGCACAGTGACAACAGCCGCATCGTACACATCATCAACAACTCACACAACATCTTCTACACATCGTGTGCAGCCTATATCTTTGAAAATGCAACCTAAAGCCAATGCCAATTCCATGATGGCACCGCGTCAATCTACAAATTCCTCTCAAACCTACGATTTGTCCAACCAGCCTGTGGTGATAGAAGAAGATGCTTTTCCCGTTTAGAGGCCGTATCTTATTTTAGCAATTGAGAGACGAACTTGTAGTAAATAAAACTTTAAAACCCGCCGACCAAATGAAGCGTGTGCCTTTCTTTGTATTTTTCTTGGTGCTGCTCGCTCTGGTGACGCCCAAAGCAACTGCGGAAGAATACGACGATGACGAAGACGATGACGACGAAGATCTTCCTCACCAATTGGTTATCTTGGGAATTTCTGGCATGACCAGCCGCGCGTTCTCTCCAGCCAACATGCCGTATCTGCACAGTCAAGCCACCAAGCATGGCGCATACACGAGTCGGATGAGAAGTGTTTCTTCAACCTATGAAACGCCTTCTTGGATATCCATACTATTTGGTGCCACTCCGGAAGAATACGGCTGTGAAACGGACGCTCGATGCGACTTACCATCAGACGTTAGCGGGTATCGTTCGCTTCTTGATGTTCTGGAATACGACTATGGCTATGCCATCTCGATTTTTTCAGAACACAATGAAAAAGACCCTTTTTCAGGCGTGAGTCCGATCTCTGAGGCACTTCAACATAAACGTCCTGTCTCTCATTATTCATGTGGTACACTGGATATGCTGCACCAAGCACAAGATGAGAGGCATTTGCCTCAGACAGACCAACGCATTTTGTTTTTTCATTTTACTGGTGCAGATCGAATGGGACACTCTATGGGCTACGATGGGGAGATGTACCACGCTGAAATACAGTGCATTGATTGGCAAATTCAAGTACTGTGTGAGTCTCTTTGGGGCTATGAACCAGAACGCACCACTTTTGTCCTTGTTTCAGACCACGGAGGAAGCGGGTACGATCACAACAGCTTTGACATCCACACCATTCAAGTACCTTTTGCCATGTGGGGTTATGGAGTTAAAAAAGGCGTCAATCTTGACCGAAAGGCAAGCACTACACCTCAGGTCGCTCCCACCATTTTGTACACTCTTGATATAGACGTTCCCGATGAATGGGTACATGTCCCTCTCCAGTTGGCACATGGAGAAGACGGATGCCACTACTCTGAAATGGAGCATTATTGGAACGCCACTTACGATGGAGGCGTCTGTCCCGTTCCTCAGTCTTGGAGCCATCGTCAAGCAGAGCGCATTAACACTTTCTTTCTTTGCGTCACATGTATCGTATATGTATTGATCGGATTCACTGGATTGCGTCACTATCGCAACAAAGATGGTTATCCTAAATCCCTTCGCCGTCGTCTCCAAATATAGAAAAAAAACTCATCGAAAAAAAAATAAAAAAAATAAAGATGACGATTTTTTAAAAAAATTCTGACAAAGTAATTTTTTTTTGGCTTTGTCGAATTTTTTTTTCGAAAAAAAAAATTTTCGAAAAAAAAAACAAAAAAAAATTTTCAACTTTTCAGTCGGGTCGTCACACTTGGTTTTTGGAAGACCTAAAACTGTTTTAATTCAACTCGAACTACAACAAAAAGTTCATTTTACATTATTTCTTTTTATTTAGAAGCAATGGCTCAAAGGCCAGTCAACGTGGAGTATAAAAACCAAGGACTTTTAAAGCAACAACAGCAACAACAGCAACAACAACAGCAGCAACAACAGCAACAACAACAGCAACAACAACAGCAGCAACAACAGCAGCAACAGCAACAACAAATGGCTGAAGAAGCGGTGGTGGCCGCGGTGAAAACAAAGGGTAAGTATGAAGGGAATTCTAGTATCTTTCCAATTGCCAAACGGTACGAATTGTATCTGCTGGGAAACGAGGATTTTCGTCGTCCACTGGTGACTTCTGGAGGTTATCCTCTTCATTTAGAAGGACGAAAATTTAATTCTGGGCAATACACAGAGTATTCCAAGTGGCACATCGAGCCCTATTTAACCGAAAAAAACAAGATAGCAAGCGTGATGCAATATTTGTTGCATTCGAGACTTTTATTTTTGTTTCATTCCCCAGGTTCTGGAGCCTCGACGCTGACGATGGCCATCTGCAAAAGCAAAGGAATGAATATGATATACGTGCACGGAGATTTACAGAGCGGCGAGTTGAAAGAAGTTTACAGCTTGGCGCAGAGAAACCGCCCTTGCCTGGTTTATTTCGCCGAGGCATTTTCGATCTTCAACCCTTATCGAGGAGATGAAGTGGGTGTTTTAAAAGAAATTTTGGACACGCAAGAGGGTTTTTGCAAAGATACGCGATTTGACGGCATCTGGACAGCCTTTGCCTCGTGGCATCCGGTGCAAACTTATCACCCTACCGTACAGGAAAAGTTTAGATTCCATAATGGCGCGCTCGTGTACGTTCAGCCTTACATTCGCGACGACAACCAGTTGTTTTGGTTCATCAAAGAAAAGTTTACAGAGTACACGCAAACGGATAACTTGAACGACTCCATTTTCAAGCAGCTCGCAAACCTTTGCCATCTATGCACACCCCGAGAGATTTGTTTTTTCCTCAAGACGCTGATCAGCAACATCGTCCGAGAAAACTACGATATGTCTCTGTCGGAAGAGGTCAACATCAACAAAATCATCACTCCTTCCAACGTGCAAAAATCTATCAGTACCTGCCACTTGTTTGTTACACCAGATAACCGCAAAACGATCTCTCCTACAGGAGATCCTCAAAAAAGGCGAAAGGAATATGACGATGCTTATGCGACCATGGTAAAAAGTTGCGTTTTTCACATCACTTTCGATAAGCCCACCCAAAAACCACAATTGACTTCTTTCAATTCGACAACCACTACGAGTTCCGTGCCAAGACGTGTGTTTCACAATGTCATTCCTCAACATCCGCCAACCAATGCTCGCGAGCGTCAACCTCCAATCAATGCTCAAGTTCAACAAAGTGCGACGACTAAGACCATCAACCTTTTCGGTCAAAACGCTGAAGCGACGGTGTCATCTCTTACTTCACCACCGCGCCAACCGAAATCCACAGAAGATGCCGACTGGCATCGTGCGAGAGTTGCGGCGGAACGAAAGGAGAAACGCAAAGCCTCTTTTGCTGCAGCTGAAAAAGCAACCAACGCGCAGTTTACCAAGTTCGCGCCTGTGGCACGCAAAAGCGCGATTTCAGCACATTCAGGCGCACAGTTTATGCACCACCATGGCGCAAGTTCGGCAGCAAGACAGAAAGATCGGGTGCTTAGAGATCGTGAGATCCAGCGTTCTCAAGAGCGAGAGAGGCGCAAGAAGCTTACAGAATCTGCGCCAGAAAATGGCCTTTTTGATAACATGGTACTCAACGACAATTCGTCAAGACAACATCTAAATAATGCTGCACCAGAGGCGAATGAGAGCGAGAAAGGCAAAGAAGATGACGAAGCGCATACAGTGAGCCTGAACTTATCTACTTTAACACCGCTTTCAAATAGCACCGCATCTGAAGACTACATGTTCAGTGACCCTGAAGGTTCTCCTGAGGAAGGCGAATTGGCCCCAACCAGCCATCACGAAGAATTTGAATCGATCGAGCAAGAAGAAAAAGAAATAGAAGATGCAGCAGAAAAAGAAGCAGAAAAAGAAGCAGAAAAAGAAGCAGAAAAAGAAGAAAACGAAGAAGACAAAGACGAAGAAGACGAAGAAGGAAATGAATCTAACCAAGGGACAGAAGACGATTCTGATGCTGATTTCATGCCTGACGACGACGAGGAGGAAGATAAAGAAGAAGAGGTTTCATCTTCTCGCAAGAGAAAGGAGTCTCCCAGTCGCGAAGAGAGCGATGAGAAACGTCAACGTGTTCCTCGGTCACTGGCGAGCCTGTCTTGTGATTTAAACGGATCCGCTCACACTACACCACCGCGCCGCCGCCGATCAGGCGTTCTTAGTCGAAAGATTAATAAGATCAAGTCGGCCGCTCGCGATAAGAAAAAAGCACCGCCTATGGATATCCGCAAATCAAAAAAGACGGTCACTAAGACCACCACGACTGAAACCACCGAGGTCGAGACGATCGTATTGTCGTCTGAAGACGACTTTTTTGATTACTTTTAGATTTTCATCACGTAATAAAGCACATAGTTAAACTTTCTTCTTATCATTAAAGAAAACTATGGCGGAGTCCAGCACCCGAGTCGACCGAGCAGTGTCTGAACTGCGGTGTAAGCGAGAGAAGCCGAAAAAGAAGATTGTCGTGGTGTCTCCGAGATCTCAAATGACTGGACCAAGCAAAGTTTATGTGAAACCTTCGTTCACAGCAAAATTGAACAAAAACCGAAATGTGACCATACCTCCCGTCACCGCGTCGTCTTCTGCGGTTCCGTCTCCACACGCACCTTCCAGATCAAAAAAGACAATGGGTGTCAACGCATTTATTAATCATTTGGCATTTGATACAAATCACTGGCGAATGTCAGCAGAGAAGGATCATTATCGTCAAATAACTTGCGAGAATCTCGGTTCCAAGATCAACCGGTTACACAATCTTATTTCTTACTCTATTGGATGGGTCATGGCACGTTTTCGTCCTATTCTTGACAAAGCCCATCCAGTGTACAAACTATACACAGTGTCTCGTGAATACACGATCATCGACAGTCGTTTAAAGTTGGTTCAAAATCGCACTGCTGGTTATTTGCGCGGGGATGTCGATTTCATTGTTAAGGATCGAGAGACAAGGCGCTGGTGTGTCATTGATATCAAGACCACTGAGTTCGAGAAAACATCTATGGATTCTAGCGATTGGCTGGAAACTGCTGTCATGAAGCGAAAAAACATTCTTCAGCTCCGCGCTTACGCTGTGTTGGTGCGCCGTCATTTTAATCTCGACTACACGCCCGAATGCTATGTGCTTGGAGCGCATATCGGGGCAACCAACAAAGGTTTTGCTGTGTGGAAGTTATCAAATATACAAAGTGCTGTCGATCTCGAAAGCGCGTTCAGTCTATGGAAAGACACTTATCGTTCAATCAAAGATACCGATTTTGCCGACACCTAACCAAACACAAGTTCAATAAAAAAA
>Ga0180435_10002395_pt1 | contig 19154 bp, 16 predicted proteins | sample SS_ome_3_FD_132467 | JGI IMG/M metagenome (GOLD analysis project Ga0180435, IMG submission 132467) | Hypersaline lake sediment archaeal communities from the Salton Sea, California, USA - SS_3_S_1 metaG | ecosystem: Environmental > Aquatic > Non-marine Saline and Alkaline > Hypersaline >...
CCTGGTTCGTCAAGCGCTGCAAATGCCTGGTGGATGAGTAGAATATGCATAGTGAGAGTTTTCCGCCTAATAAAAAACCAGGTCCGTTGTCAGGATTGCCGGCAATTTTTGATTAAACTTGAAAAGAATTGATAGCGCTGGTAACTTTACTCCATACGTTGGTGAATACCACCCCAGTAATGGACGTTCGGTTTCCTTTTTATTGACCGATACTCCTCCCCTGAAAATTACCAAATCCGTCTTTGCGTTTGCCGTTTTATTGGCAACTGAAATTCGCAACGCACCGAATGGCGCATGCAATTTAACGCCATTTTCCAATATTTCAAATTCCCAGTCTGGAACCAGCCAATGCAGGTCGAATGGGATGGCATCTTTAGCTGCTTTCATTTTATAGAGATGATCAATAACCTGCCAGTTTTTTTCTGATTTCATGATCAGGGTCCTCTCATGAACCGCCCCAAGATTCAAATATCCATCATGGGCGGCAATGACCTTGTTTTGGGAATTTTCGGAAATGTGAGCTTGAGCCCAATCCAGCCAAAGAAAGCGGCCAGCGCGAGTCATCTGGTCTGTATTTTGAATAGATATTGTATTATGGACACAGGTTTTTGATAGGCCATTGTTCCAGGGTTGCCGCAGGTTATATTGATAGGTTCCGGCATCCAGCAGCACATTGACCCCCTGATACCACAAGTCAACGTGCAATTGGTCCGCGTGCGCCGGGCGTGAGTGATATTTTGCAGCCCGCAATACTGCCCCGGAGGTATTATTGCCAATCCTAGGTATTAAGAAATTCGGTTCCAAATCTGCTTTCTGTTCGTTCTTTTTACGGATGCCCAACCATAATGCTAGGTCGTCATACTCGCCAGCCGGGAATAAGCTCTGGCTTAAAAAAGCGTTTGCGCAAGCCTGCAGGGTGGGGCGATAGTCTGAATAGGGCGCTGTGGAATAGGGAAGGATGAGAGAACCGTCGTTGTGTCCGAGGTTTGGGACTGCGCCAGAATGGTCATCCATCAGGCTCCACAACCATGTGACGGATGTTTTGATTTTGGTTAAAGCCTCCTGGCTGAAATCATCCTGATTTATCACGAGAAGGTTTTTCATCCATAGGGACAAGGTGAGCATCATACGGTGGTAATTGGTGGAATGCTGGACATACTCTCCATTTGCGTTAATTTGGCGCAGGATCGCGTTTTCGAAAATCCTTTTGCCTAGAGTGCGCCATTTTTCTGCCTGTGGGTGATATGGCAGAAAAGTACCGGCTGTGTATAAGCCCGCCGCTTCGGAAAGGAGATGGTTGTTGTTCTGTGCCCGGGCATATGAGAGTGTAGCGGTTATGCGGCTGGCATGATCCGCAACTGATTTCGATAATTGCGTGATGGCTTGTGGAGTGGAGCGCTTTGATGGCTTGAATAAGTGAATGGCGGCAATCCACGCAATCATACGCAACGCAACTTCCTGGGCAGAGGACCAGTTAGGGCCAAGGTTGATGGGGTTCTTTTCATTGAAATTGTCGACTGATGACCAGAAGTACTGGGCATATTTTTCATCTCTGGTTATGAAAAAAGCTTGCCCAAGGTGAATACCCCATCCAAACCTGGCTGGTTCCCAGATGAACTTGATATCTTCTTTTTCTCTTACACTTGACAGAGCAGGATGATTGCTCCAGTGTGCTAAAGGGGTACCCGGATTGAGATCTAAACCGCTTAAAATGGACCCGAACAGCATTATCTGGTCATTGGTGATCAGGTCGGCGCGTTGAATTATTTCATCGGTGTTTATTCTTTCTGGAATAATCTGATTTTCGTGATTTAGAAAATTAAACCATTGCGGCGCGAACAAATTTTCATCAAGAGCCTGATTTTTTGACCTGAGTGGTGTTGTGAAGCGTATTATCCCGCTGCGCAGTATGAATTGGTAGATGACATAATTTAATGTCTCAGACAAAGGCAACTGGGTGAGGGATTTGGCTAATACCGAAAGGGAGAGACTCATCGCGTGGATTTAGCTATTGATGAAATCTTTAATCGTCACTGGTTTTGCTTCTTGCATGGATCGGGCGGCAGCAAGGGTGGTGTAGCTGGATAGAAGCAATGATTCGTATGGGATGGGGGGTGGGGACTGATCCTTGACCGCTTTGACGAAGGCATCCCATAGCGCCGCGTGCCCTTTATCCTGCTTAAAAATTGCGCGCCGCGTCTTTTTCGAAGAGCCATACAGGTCCATTCGCTTGAAGTCATGCATGAAAATAGAACGGCCGGCGGAAAAGAGTTCTATATATTCCTTCCCTGCGGACCGGCTTCCGTTGGCCATGTAAGCAATCGAAGCGATCGAGCCATTTTCAAAATCAATTGTGGTAAGAAAATTATCCTGGCGGTATTTCCCGCTGTCAGGTAAAACGCGGGTAAACACCCGGGTTGGGTCAGATCCTACCAAATAAAGCATCAAATCGATGAAATGGCAGGCCTCACCGATTAATCGCCCGCCACCAATTTGCTGATCGTGCAGCCAGTGATTTGGAGGAAGATAACCGGCGTTGACGCGATAATGTGCGTAAACGGGTTCAGAAGAGTTATCTAAAATGGTATGTATCTCCCGGATGAAAGGCGCAAAGCGGCGGTTAAAGCCTACTGTGAGATATGGATGGCCTTCTTTATTGAGCTGTTGGCTGACTTCTTTAATACCCTGGCGATCTATTGATAATGGTTTCTCACAAAAGACATGTTTCCCTTTTTTTAATGCAGTTGTCGTTAGGCGGGAGTGTGAATCATGCTGGGTGAGTATTACAGTTATATCGACATCCTTATCCTGAAGGATTGCTTGTTCATCAGATGTGGCATATGAGAAACCGAATTTTCGGGCGGATTGCTGGGCGTGCAAACCGCGTGCTGATGCAATCGCATGGCATGCGGTAACCGGATGCTTTTGTATGACAGGTAAAAACATTGCATTAGCATAATTCCCAGCGCCTATAACGCCAACACTCAAAGTTGGCCGGTCGGTTTTTTTGTGGGAAGAATGAACTTGAATATAATTTCTATATTCAGGAGGCGATTTTTCATCCAGGTAATTGATGATTAAACCAAGATATTTTTCATCATTTTTCCCCGTTAGCAAGGCGTAGGCATCCAATGCCTCAGTAATTACAAATCTATGGGAGATAAGAGGTTTGATATCTAGGCGTTTTTTATCGATCATCTCAACAATACTTGCGAGGTTCCGGCCTTCTGTCCAGCGCACATAGCCTGGAGGATAATCGAAACCTTGCTCTTCGTAGGTTGGGTCATATCGGCCAGGACCATAGGATCGTGATACCTTGAACGTCAGCTCTTTCTCATAATATGGTTTTCGCGGGATATCCATACCAACCGCGCCAACAGCGACGATCGTTCCGCGATCACTGGCAATCTCTGCGGCCACCTCAACCGGCTGGTTCGAGCTGGTATCTGCGCAAATGAAAATATGGTCAAATCCATACCCACCCGTTATGTGGAGAAAATTGTCAACCACATGCTGGTTATCGAAAGCCTGAATGCCGAGATTGCGTGCTAATTCGACCCTATCCTGGTCCAGGTCCATGCCAACCACATTACATCCAGAAGACCTGAGGATTTGAACAGCAATTAATCCCAATAAACCCAAACCAATCACTGCTGTATTCTCGCCGATCTGCGGCTGGGATAAGCGGATGCCATTTAACGCGATCGCGCCAATCGTAGCGAAAGCACCTTCTTCGAAACTAACCGAATCAGGAAGTTTGGCAGCCAAATTAACGGGAATGAGCGCATATTCCGCGTGCACTGCATATCCTCCGCCAGCGCAGGCAACCCGATCACCTACCGCGAAACGGTCTACCCCCTCACCAATTTCTATAACTGTCCCTGATGAGGAATATCCGAGGACGATTGGTTGATCCAGGCGGTTCATGGCAGATTGAAAAGTAGCAAGCACCCCATCCCGCCGGGCTTTTTCGAAGATCTGCTGGAGAAGGTCAGGTCGTGATTTTGCCTTACCAATCACGCCTTTTTCCGCGAAATCCACCAACATACGTTCGGTTCCGGCAGAAACAAGTGAAGCGCCTGTTCTAATAAGTATATGTCCGGGTTTTGCTTGCGGTACGGGCACATCAACGATATCTGTTTGTCCGTCCTTCATATTTTGAACGATTTGTCTCATGCAGTCCTCAAGAATAGGTATTGGTTTATTGCCTTAAATGATTATACCTACTCTTAAAAATCCAACGTACAAGAGAAATAATACTGATAAATTACTTAACCCGTTTTCGATTGGCTAGAAAATGGAGAATAATAGCACCCACCCCAAATGTCGATAAGCCCCAGCTGGCAATAAGACTGAGTACTGGAATGAATGCCATGATGGAGAAGATAATCGTGAAGAACAAGGAACCAATGATAGCATATCCAATATCGCCAACATCGAACTTGAACCATTGAGCCAGTTGTTGTCCGGTTGTGTAACTAAGGATGGTCCATCCCCAAAGATTAGATAAAGCGAGAAAAATAATCAGAATCAACCCGATTGGACTTAGGCAGATAGAAAGAATGAGCACGAGCGAAACCAAAGGTACTGCAATAAACAATAACAATCCTGTGAGAAATGAAACCAAAGGGTCTTTGCGGAGTTTGGCAGATACCCGAATAGTATTTTCTGAAAAAAGAAAAATGATCAAAACATTCAGCAGCAAGAGCAGAATATTCCGAATAATTTGAATGATAACCCAAGTTCTAGGCCTGAGAAAATCAACTGTACTTTCGGGAATGTTGAAATTTTCTGATTGTGTCTGGTTTTCAAAGCTGAATGTATTTATCTCACCATAGACCACAGCTCCTGGTTCGATATTCTGTTCGTTCGCGATTATGTTGATTGAACCGGTCACTATGCCTGTCCGTCTAATTGTCGATTGCCCTCCAAACAGGTTGATATCTCCGGATACTCTTCCGCTGATCTCCAAATCACTCCCAAGGAGAGAAATATCACCAAGAACAGCAGCCCCTTCTTCAATAATCAACGTTGTGTCTATACCGACGATATTCCCGTCGATTTTTTCAAAGCGTTCCAATACATACACATCGCCCGAAAGCATTTGGCTGGGATACGTTGTTCCAAAACCATCCTCATCCCCAATGACATTGGTTGAGCAAGCCCCTAACAGGGTAATGAGAAGCAGAGAAAAAAGAAGCTTAATCGATCTTGATTTCATTGGAAACTAATTCCCTTCTTCGAAGATTCCAGAGGAAGAATATTCCCGTCATCATTAATGCTGAGAAGAAACCAAATAAAATAAAACCAATTGTGATCGGAATAGCAATTGGCATAGTTTGAACCCAATAGCCGAAGGAAGATAATCCGTTGGTTAGTTTGATAACCAAATCTGAAAGAACTGCGATGCTGTTTGCGAGGGATTGCATGACTGAGCCAGAAGCAACCAGATATGTTACAGCTCCCGCGAAAGCAAGAATAATCAGGAAGAAGATGGATAATCTGTAACGTCTGATCTTCTCGATCTGCTTTTTCCGGATAATTGTCTTATTCCAGCGCGCGCTGAAACCCGGGTTGGGCTGATGGCTGGAAGACTGGTGAATGAGTTGTTTGCTTGCTTGCCAGCCAGTTCGTAAAGATCGACAACTGCGGCAGTTCTGCAGGTGTGTCTCCAGCATCACCTTCTCATGTGAGCCTAGCGGTTTGTCATCCAGGATCCATTTCTCAAATTGTTTGTGTTTCATGGTTTCTTCCTTCCATAATTGAGTCACTATCTGATTGTGACCATTGCTCAGCCATATGTTTTCTGGCTCTATGGAGCCGGCTTTTCACGGCGCTTTTCGAGATATTCAATACTTCGCAAATCTCATTTTCTGAGCATTCATACCAATAGCGCAGAATGAGGACGGCGCGATCACTTTCATTCAATTCAGCCAACTGCTTTTGCACCTCTTCCGAGAATTCTACATTGACGAGAGAACGCTCCGGGCTGGGTGCCGGGTCATCTGCTGCAAATTCGATGATCTCATCCAGATCCATGGTAGGCAATCGCTTACGCCTTTGCTGGTCGATGCAATAATGAGCTGTGATCGAAAGCAGCCAGGTCGCAAATGGCCGATTTTGGTCATATCGCTTAAGGTTTTTATATGCCCGCCAGAACGATTCCTGTGCAGCATCTTCTGCGGCTTGCGGTGTCCCAAGCATGCGATAACAAAGGTTATAGACCGGGTTTTGGTATGCTTCAACAATATCTGTGAAGGCATCCTGATCACCGGCTTTTGCTTTGCTAATACATTCGGCTTCGGCAAACGTCGCAGATGGCTTTGTCATTGTTTTTCTACGTCTATATACGCAATTATGATAGAAAGGTTTTGCAGATTTTTAATAATCTTACCTAATAGCAATTACATTGTATAGTAATAAATCGGATGAAAATAGCAAACAACTGGATTACTGCCCTAAATTTCGATCCTATTAATTATATTTTATCGACAGATGATCCTGCATTAGCGTATCACACCAACACGTTGTTGGAATCGCGACCGGAAGATCTGAGCGACTCTTTGTGGCGATTGCCTGAAGCAGCCGGGATTATCTATCGCCAACAAAAGGATGGCAGTTGGAAATATAAGGGGAACCGACCGGGGGGATGATTATGGAGAAAAATACGAATTACTGGAGACCTGGAAAAATTTACGCATTTTGGTCGAGAAATTTGGGTTTGATAGTCGGCACAGTTTTATCAAGAACGCGGTCAATTATATTTTTTCCTGCCAAACCGATGAGGGAGATATCCGCGGAATATTATCGAACCAATACACGCCCTATTATATGGGGGCGATGCTAGAGATTATAAACAAAGCCGGATTTTCTGAGGATACGCGCGTTGAAAAAGCATTCAATTGGCTGGCCTCAATGCGCCAGGAAGATGGGGGTTGGATCATACCGATTAATATGTACAAGATGAGCGAATATCGATCATTGTGCCAGGAAGCCCCGATTCTTCCTGATAGGACTCTGGCATTTTCGCATATGGCGACAGGCATGGTGCTGCGGGCATACGCTGCCCATCCGTTACACCGCCATTCAAAAGATGCTTTACATGCAGGAAATCTTATGAAAAAGAGGCTCTTTAAAAAAGATGCTTTCACTTTCCGCCAGGCTGTGGCTTACTGGTATAAATTCCAGTACACGTTTTGGTGGGCAGACCTGGTGAGCGTTATAGATAGCCTGGTTAGGATAGGCTTCACGGCTGCAGATAAGGATATCCAAAGAGGGATAGGCTGGTTTGTTGAGAATCAGCAGGCGGATGGTTGCTGGAAAGCCAGCTATGGAGGAGGGGGCAGCCATGCTGATGCTTGGGTTACTTTGGCGATTTGCAGGGTTCTTAAGGGGTTCTTAGGCTGACCTTATTATGTAAAGACCACTTCCTCTTTCCCAGCCAATTTATCCTTTATACGCTTTATAACAATATCGAGGTGTTTTGGTTTATGAACAAAATCGAGATCATCTGTGCGTATAGTTAAAACAGGGCAGTCTTCAAACGACGCAATCCACTCATCATAGTATGACTCAAGCAAGGAAAGGTAATCAGCAGATATGCTGGATTCGATATCACGGCCGCGTTTGTGAATGCGCTGCACAAGGACATCTACTGGACAACGCAGATAGATCAGCATGGAGGGTTTGGGGAGGGTGGGGATCAATAGATTAAACACACTCTGGTATGTTTGATAATCCAATTCTGATAAATTACCCATGTGGTTTAAGGCGCGGCAAAAAATGAAGGCATCTTCATAAATGCTGCGATCAATGATCGCTGAGCGGGGATCAGCAGCCATCTCCTGATGCTGCTTCGCGCGGTGACCCAGGAAGAACACTTGCAGGTGGAAAGCCCAGGTTTTCATATCCTTATAGAAATTAGGGAGATATGGATTATCCGCGACCGATTCATAAGCTGTTCTCCAGCCAAGGCGTTCGCCGATTCTTTCAGTTAGCGATGTTTTCCCGGACCCAATGTTCCCGGCAACCAGGATGAGGTGTTTAGGCATTTGAAAATCCTCATGTTACTCTAAAATTAACACTCACTATACCCGCAGGCATAACATTTTCGGCAGCCTTCTTCATTGATTAGGGCGGCCTGGCCGCATTCCGGGCAAAGATCACCAATTTGCATGGAATACAACTCTTTTTTCTCTTGCCAACTATTCTTTTCAAGGAAATCTGCTGGAATAGGTTTTTCGCCTTCCATGAGTTGATCCACCTTGGGGGAACCGCTCTTGGAGATTCGATCTGCTCTGCTTTCAATATATTCAGCAAAGACTTGCGCCAGACCATCCGGCATGGACCGCACGCGATTTGGCCCAAATCCCATTGGGCGTCCGCCACCGAGGCCTGAAAGCTGACGCCAGATTTCCTGCATCCGCTGGATGGGCTCAATCGGTGAGGAGAGGCGAAGGATATAGGAAATCAAGCGACCAATTGCTTCACCATCAGCCGCTACGTCAGATCCTGCTTTGGCGGTATTGATAAACACTTCAAACGGTTGTGAGTTCCCGTTCTCATTGACCGTGACAAATGTTTTGCCAACCGGGGTTTCCACACCGAATGTGAATCCCGGTAAGAATCGAGGACGCGGTTTTTTAGTGCGATTGATAAATAGTGGTTCATCCGCATCAGATTCCCTGATCCAGATGGGAATATTTGTTTCCGGCATCTTTGGTGTGACCATCTCACGCACTTCTTCTTCCGTTTGGGAATTGGTATGCAAGACTTCAGCTTCACGGGAGCCGGTGACGTAAACTGTTATACCCTTGCATCCAAGATGCCATGCCTGCATGTAAGCTGTTGCCACGTCATCTGGTTCAGCTGATGCAGGGAAGTTGATCGTTTTAGAAATGGAATTATCAATGAAGACCTGCATAGCGGCCTGCATATTCACGTGTTCTTCGGCCGTAATGTCCATTGACACGACAAATGTATTTCTGATGTCTTCTGGCAAATCTTCAACAATTTGGCAGGAGCCGCTGTCCTTTATTTGCGCAATAATTTTCGATCGTTCTTCTGCAGACAATCCAGCATTGACCAATGCTTGCTCGAACAATGGGGAAGTGTATGTCAGCTCAACATCATTACCGTCATTGTTAACATGGCGCGTATATGCCAGAGCGAAAACAGGTTCGCACCCATAACCTTCGCATCCAGCGACTGTGCCTATCGTTCCGGTTGGGGCTATGGTTGTTTGGGCGGCGTTTCTGATGCCATGTTCTTTGATGCCGTCAATGATTGTTCGCCAGTCGGTTGTCGGCCGCTTGGTTTTTGGTGTGGTCGGACTATCAAAGGTAGGCGGTGACCATCGAAGGTCATTCGGGTCATAGATACTGCCGCTAATCTCTGGGAATGGACCGCGTGATTTTGCAAGAGAGATACTCTCTAACATCGCGTGGTATCTGACAAACTCGAGTACCTGGCTGGCAAATTCCTGGCCTTCTTGTGAACCATAACGAATGCCAGTGTGGAACATTAAGTCTGCCAATCCCATGATGCCCAACCCTAACCGTCGTGCCCGGAGCGCATTTTCCTTTAGCTGGGGAACCGCTGGCACATAGGCGTTTGCATCGACAACATCATCTAAAAATCTGGTTGCCAAATGAATTTGATCTGCCAGAGATTCCCAATCAATCTCATTTTCATAAATAAGAAATTGAGAAAGATTGATCGACCCCAGGCAGCAATTTTCATACGGTCCTAACCATTGTTCACCGCACGGATTTGTGGACTGAAGGCGGTATAAGTGAGGCAGGGGATTGCTGCGATTAGCGGCATCCAGGAATAATAAGCCAGGTTCACCATTATGATGGGCCTGGTGGACAATCTTATTAAATAAGTCCCGCGCTTTAACTGTTTTGTAGGTTACGATCGGAATTCCTACTTCTTCTGCTTCTTCAAGTGTGCCTGAGAAATCACGGTACTTTTCATGGTTTACATCAGGGAAGCGCAAATCCCAATTGAGGTCTTTCTCTACCGCACGCATGAAAGCATCTGTGATGCCGACGGAGATATTAAAATTGCTAATGGCACCTTCTTGCGTTTTGCAGGTAATAAATTGCTCGATATCCGGATGGTCGACACGCAAAACAGCCATGTTTGCGCCTCGGCGCGTGCCACCTTGCGCGACCTCACCAAAAGCATTGTCATATACTCTCAGGAAGCCAATTGGGCCGGTTGCTTTTCCAGATGAGGCTTTCACGATTGATCCGGCAGGGCGTAATGAAGAAAATGAAAATCCGTTTCCACCGCCAGTTTGTTGGATTAAAGCTGAATCGCGCAAAGTCTGAAAAATACCATCGGGCCTCCTGCCCATGTCATCAGAAATTGGCAAAACAAAACATGCAGCAAGCTGGCCGAGAGGTGTGCCCGCACCAGTGAATGTAGGCGAATTGGGAAAGAATCTTTTTCCGGCGAGCATATGATAAAACTTTTTCGCAATTTCTATTACATCTTCACCCCATTGTTCTTCAACTTTGGCGATGTGGTAAGCTACACGCCAGAACAGCTCTTTCGGTGTTTCGATCAATTCTCCGTGTGCGCCTTTCCGAATATAGCGCATATTAAGTACCTGTAGGGAGTTCTCGCTCAAATCAATATCAGGTAAACCTGCTGGAACAGGTGGTGTTGGCAGCAATTCTTTGTTTTTGCGCGATGCGGATGTCATGCATTCCCTCCTTCGGTATTTAGAAGATGATTGATCTCGTTCAGAATGTCGTTCATGTTCGTCAATGGCAGATAGACGATGGCATAGCGAATATAAGCTATCTTATCCAACTCTCTTAATCCATTGATCACCATATCACCGATTATTCTTGAAGGCACTTCCAGCTTATTCATTTTCTGAAGATTTGATTCAACTTCGCCTGCAAGGCGCTCGATTTCCGCAGCAGGTACTGGCCGTTTGGCACATGCGATACGAATTCCGCGCATCAATTTTTCCCGATCAAATTCTTCGCGCATATTATCGCGTTTGATGATGAGCGGGGTGGACATGATCGCCCTTTCGTAAGTTGAAAATCTCTGCTCACAATCTTCACACTCTCGCCGGCGACGAATTCCTCCCTTTGAATCGTGAGTTGTATCAATTACTTTTGTATTATCACTATCACAGTGTGGACAACGCATAGTACCTCCTGCAGGTGTACGAACTATAACCCCTGTATAGCGGAAAAGTTCTATGATTGTTGAATGAAAACCCCCATATCTGGGGGGATGATGATGCTTACCTGCCTTATGTGTGCACAGTATAGCACAGGGAATTTCTATGCACAAGTGGAAAGAGGTTGGATATTCTTAAATATCAGATTTTTTTAATATTAGGCAAAGGAAGGTGGCGGGGTATGAGCAGGCAGAGATACCCATACCCCGCGCTTAAGGAGAAAACTGGAGGTTTTCGGTTATTTATTTAATCGGTTGCGCAAATATGCTGGTACTTCGATTTCATCGGAAGCGTAAATATTTGAACTGAATTCCGAGAAATCCCGCGAATTTGCGCTGTCTTTCTCCTTCTGGTCTTTAACTGCCTCTGATGCCTGCCCCATTGTGCGGGAAAAGCGGGATGGACGCAAGCCGTTGCGCATGCGGGTTGAATCGAACCCGGTGGCAATGACGGTAATTCTAAACTCATCATCCAGAGACGGGTCAATGACAGCGCCGAAGATGAGATTCACATCAGGATGTGCTGTCTCTTTGATGATTGCAGCGGCTTCATTGACCTCGAGCAGCGAAAGATTGCTGCCGCCAGATACATTGAAGAGGATGCCGCGCGCACCATCAATCGTGATATCTAGTAATTCGCTGGAGATTGCCATTTCGGCAGCTTTGCGAGCTCGATCTTCACCGGATGCACGCCCAACTGCCATCAGCGCTGCGCCGCCTTCCGACATGATCGTCCGGACGTCAGCGAAATCAAGGTTGATCAAACCGGGAACGGTGATCAATTCAGAAATTCCCTGAATACCCTGGCGCAGAACATCATCAGCAACACCGAAAGCATCCTGGAGCGATGCTTTTTTATCGACAATTTGAAGAAGGCGATCATTTGGGATCACGATCAATGTGTCTGCGTGTTGTTTCAGTTCCTGGATGCCACCTTCAGCGGACTGCATGCGATGCGCTCCTTCAAAGGTAAATGGCTTTGTAACAACACCAATTGATAGAGCGTTCATTTCATTTGCGATGCGTGTGATAACCGGCGCAGCACCTGTTCCGGTTCCGCCGCCCATTCCAGCAGTGATAAATACCATATCACTACCTTTCAGCACCTCATAGAGTTCATCGGCTGATTCTTCAGCAGCCTTTTGTCCGATTTCTGGCTTTCCCCCTGCACCCAGGCCTCGTGTGCTTTTATCTCCGATTCGGACGCGTTTTTGTGCCAGGGATTGGGTTAAAGCCTGACCATCAGTATTGACAGCAATGAATTCAATACCCTGGATGCCCTCGGTAATCATGCGGTTGACGGCGTTGCAACCGCCTCCGCCGACCCCGACCACTTTAATTCGGGCAAATGTTTCTGCTTGTGGTTGATTATTATGTTCCATTTTCTCCTCCGTTCAATTAATTACAAATTAATAAAATGATTCAAGCCCTACGGTAATAACCGCCTGGCAAAATCCCGTATTTTGAGCCAAAAATCGTTTGGCAGTGGGGGGGTTTTGGCTGTTTTTGGCTCTACTGCTTCTTCCATCAAAAGCGCCCACTGCAATAATCCAACACTGGTTGAATATGCTGGAGAGTAAAGCTGATCAACGAGCCCCATTAGATTTTCTGGCTGTGCAACGCGAACAGGAAGGCCTAGCACTTCATTCCCTAGTTTTCTGATCCCAGGCAATAAACTTGTTCCGCCAGTCAGGACAACACCTGCGGGCATGAGACCATCATAACCCGAGCGTTTGATTTCCTGATGCACAAAGCGGAATATCTCTTCCATACGCGCTTCAATGATATAAGCAAGGTCTCGGCGGCTGATCTGGATCGGATTCTCTTCACCAAAAGCGCGCACGCTGAACAGTTCTTCAATGCCGACTTCTTTCGCCAATGCATGTCCATATTTCTTCTTAACTTCTTCGGCCTGATTGAGCGACAGACGTAAACCATGTGCAATATCTGAAGTTACCAAACTCCCGCCAACAGAGATGACCATGGTGTGCCAAATATCACTGTTGATATAAATTGCCAGGTCAGTCGTACCGCCGCCGATATCACAAACTAACACGCCTAGCTGCCGTTCTGTTTCTGTCAGAACAACTTCTCCTGAGGCAAGGGGATTTAGCACAAACTGCAAAACGTGTACCCCTGCTGCCTCTGTCGCCTTGCGGATATTTTCGACAGTTGTTTCAGAGGCGGTGATAATATGAGCCTCTACTTCAAGGCGATATCCATGCATACCAATCGGCTGATTAATCCCGTTCTGTTCATCGATGCTAAAACCGCGCTGGATGACATGAATCACTTCGCGGTTATGCGGGATTGCCACAGATTGGGCTGCTTCTAGCGCACGATGAACATCCGATTCACGCACTATCCCGCCACTAATTCCAGCTGTACCTTTGCTGTTGATTGAGGATACATGTGAGCCAGCCAGGCTGACCAAAGCGGAACGAATTTCGTAACCGGAAGAGCGCTGCGCTTTTTCGACAGATCGCGCGATAGCGACAGTCGCTTCTTCAAGGTTCACCATCACACCGCGTTTCATGCCGCGCGATGGTTCTATTCCTACACCCATGATACGGATGGAGTTGTCCTCTTCAACCCGGGCGACCAGGGTGCAGATTTTTGTAGTACCTATGTCTATTCCGACAATTGTCCTGTTATCCATAATCAATTCCCTAATCGATAATACGGTGCATGGAGAAATTCAACACTGACTAAGGTTGGTTGAATCCCTTCCTTATCTAACTGCCTGATAATCGTTTCGTACATTAGCATTTTGTCATTGATACTTTCGAGTTTGCTGCCGATAAAAACATCCCAGCCTCTGTCATCATGCCAGCCGACCCCACGCACAGCTTCATACAACAACTCTTCCTCATCTGGCATCCAAGCATTTAATTGAAGGATTGCTGTGAGGAGATGAGGCGTTATTTTCTTTTGAAAAACGAAGAATAGCGGTTGCTGAAATACCCCTTTTATTTGAGGTTTATCTTTCACAATATTTTGGATCTCATCCTCGCTAATCGAAGCATCTGGTTTTTCACTTTTCTCGGCCAATAAATATGTCGGCAAAGTGTCTGCATCAATTGTTAGGAGATCAAGTTGTTGATTCCTGGCTGGAATTAAGAATCCTTCTGCGTCAATCCACAGGTCCATACTTTGTGATTTCCAAATAATCATGGGCTGCCGCTCAATCAGGCGAATGGAAATCGTGTTAGGCATTACCAAGTTGATTCTTATATCCCATAGTTCCGGATAAGATCGATTTAATATCTGCTCGATCATATTTGGATCAATAATGAATATCTGTTTCCCAACCAGATCGAACTTTGCCAGTACCTCATCTTCGGGAATTCTTTGTAACCCTTTAATTGAGATATTGGTGACCAGAAACTCGGGTGAAGTCCACATTTGATAAATACCATAAACAAATCCAATAACCAGCAGGAGACTCACCAGCCTCCAGCCAATCCGAAAGAAGTGATTTTGTTTTTTTGCTTGTTGTTTGATGATGGATGAGGCTGACTGTTGGGATTCATCAAAAATATCATTTGGTTTTTTGGGATTGGTTAAACGGCTAGAAGCCTGGTTGATCCAGGTTCTGCTTTCTTTTTTAAGCCGTTGGCGTACTTTTTCTGAACGCCTTGAATCCCGTAGTCCCATATTTATCTAATTAATCCTCTCCGTAGGTCCTTTTACTTTTGTTTCTTTCGGCTTTTCTATCAAATGCGAGGTTTATTAATTCATCTATCAAGTCTGGATATGAAAGACCGCTATGTTCCCATAGTTTTGGATACATACTGATAGAGGTAAAACCCGGGATGGTATTTACTTCATTTAAGAAGATTTTATTCGTCCCATTTTCGAGCAAGAAATCAACACGGGTAAGGCCGGCACAATCTATCGCCTGATATGCCCTGAGCGCGATATCGTGTAATTGACTGGCGATATCATCTGGAATATCAGCAGGGATACAAAGCTCAGAATTATCGTTGATGTATTTGGCGTCGTAGCTGTAAAACTCATCGGAGGGCTTTATTTCACCGGCGATGGATGCGCGGCAAATCTCATTACCCATAACACTGACTTCAATTTCCCGCGCGTCAAGCCCTTTTTCAACCAGAATTCTGCGGTCATAAAGTGCAGCTTCCATCAATCCTTCCAATAAGTCGGAGCGATTCTTGACTTTCGAAATGCCAACAGAAGAACCAAGATTAGCTGGTTTGACGAAAAGCGGGTAGGGAGCAAGTTTCTCGCACTTACTGATAATCTGCTCCATCTTTTCTTCGATTTCTTTCCTGGTGAAGGTGATCCAATCAACAACCGGGATTTCATGCGAACGCATAACATCTTTGAATACACCTTTATCCATACCTACTGAAGAACCGAGTACACCTGCCCCTACATATGCTATATCGGCCATCTCGAAGAATCCTTGTAAGGTACCGTCTTCGCCGAAAGTTCCATGCAGAACCGGAAAGACTACATCCAGATTGATCAATGGAATTATCTCTTCCCGAGATTCTATGACCATTCTTTTATAGAGGGTACTCTTACCTGGTTCAGGTAAAAGGAACACGCGATAAAGATTTTTAGTATCCCGGTTTCTGATCAAATCGAGAACATTCTCACCAGACCACCAGATACCATTCTTATCAATTCCGATAGAAACAATGTTGTATTTGTTTTTGTCCAACACGGATAAAACAGATTGCGCTGACATCAATGAGACTTCGTGTTCACCGGACCTGCCCCCGAAGATAACACCTAGATTAATTTTGTTTGCCATTTATTTCGCTTTCCTTTGTATATTGTGTAAAAAATCAGGCAGATCATCCCACTCACCGATAAGTTCGATTTCAGGGATGAGATTGATTTGGAATGCTTTATATACTTCTGATCGTGCGAGCAGAATCAGGTTGAGAATATCACGGGCAGATGCATGGTTGTGATTAATGATGAAGTTCGCGTGCTTTGGGCTGATAATCGCCCCTCCAATTTCTTTACCCTTTAGGCCGACTTGTTCAATCAGTTTTCCTGCAGAATACCCTTCTGGATTACGAAAAACGGATCCGACACTTGCGCCGGGTGGCTGGATCTTTGCGCGGCGTTTTCTATATCCATCAATCTCATTTTTGATTTCTTCTGATTCTCCTTTTTCAACCCGGAAAAGAGCAGATAATACAACTGCAGGTTCTTCATTGCGTTTCAATTTGCTGGCGCGGTAGGTATATTCCAATCGTTCGCATGGCCAGATTTCTCTCCCAGTATGCTTATGAAAGATATCCGCGCTTATTAAATCGCAACACGTGTCTTTTCCAAAGGCACCTGCATTTCCATACACAGCTCCGCCAACAGTGCCAGGTATTGTAGCTGCCCATTCCATTCCTTTTAAACCACGGAGAATAAGTTGTTTGCCGACATTCACCATCAGTGCTCCAGATTCAGCCCAGACTGAATACGGATGCGATTTAGTGTCAATCTTGATATTATGGGCATGGTTGACGATGGTGACGCCTTTAAGGCCAAGATCACTGACGAGAAGATTCGAGCCACCACCAAGGACATACAAGGGCAGCTCTAATTTCCACACTGCCTGAACCATATCTGCCAGTTCTTCGGCTCCATGCGCTATCATGAGCAATTCGGCGGGACCTCCAACGTTCATCGTCGTGAAATTTGATAGATTAACATTTTCCTGTATTTTGTTTCCGAACAGGTAATGCAATTTCTCCAGCTTGGTTTGCTCAATTAATTTTTCATTCATCAGATTCACTTTTCTGTAATAGATTGTGAGTAATTTTGTTTGCGTCTCCAGCGGAAAATACAATAAGTACATCATCAACGCCTAAGTTTTGCCTCAGGAAGCGTTCTGCATCATCCAAGGTCGCTATAAAATGTTTATCTGGATGTTCCATTTGATCGACCACTTGAAAAGCAGAGTAATCTTGCTCGGGTTCGCGCGAGCGGTAGATTTCGGTTGCGATGACATGGTCACAATCTGAAAAAGCGAGGACGAAGTCATTGAATAATTCTTGCGTCCGGCTATAGGTATGCGGTTGCCAAACTACCCATAATTCTTTGCTGGCGAACATGTCACGTGCTGCCGAAAGGGTTGCTTTAATTTCGGTGGGGTGGTGGCCATAATCATCGATGAGAATTGCGCCATTCGCCCTACCGACAATCTCGAATCGTCTACCTGTTCCAGAGAAAGATGCTAGTGATTTCTGTACTTGGCCCAAATCTGCGTCGATGATTGTGGTAGCTGCGATCGTGGCTGTTGCATTAAGCGCATTATGCAACCCTGGGATTTGGAGAGTAAATGTGCTGAATTCGGAAAGCGCCAAATATTCTGAATTATTTTGAATAGCAATTTCTTGAGCACCCTGTCTTTGAGAGACTGATGACATAATCTGCAGGTTAGAATCTTGCTCCTTTCCATATGTAATTTTTCTGATGGCGTCGGTGATTTGTGGGAGGATCGATTTTGCCCCCGAATCATCGTTGCAAATAATCAGGTATCCACCAGGTTGCATATTGTTAATTAGCTGGATAAAAGCCTGTTTATAGAGTGATTCTGTAGGGAAGCAATCAGGATGATCATGCTCAATATTGGTGATGATGAGAATATACGGCGATAACCCTAAGAACATGTTGTCGTATTCATCCGCTTCGATGACGAAATAATCACCGTCACCAGAAGCAGCGTTTTTGCCAAGATCTTTAGACTCACTACCAATTACATATGAAGGATCGAGACCGCTTTGAGATAAACACCAAGCAATCATTGCTGTCGTTGTCGTCTTTCCGTGTGTTCCAGCAATTGCGATGACCTTTTTGTTCGCTGTTAGTTGTCTCAGAAAATCCCGGCGCTTTAATACCGGAATGCCAATTTTGTTCGCAGCGATGACTTCAGGGTTTTCATCTGGGATAGCGGATGAGCGGATTAAGATATCCGCATTTCCAATATTCATCTGATGATGCCCTTCATACACTTGAACCCCGAGCGAGGCCAATTCATCCATGGCAGGAGAATGGTTCATGTCTGATCCGCTTACTTTTTCTCCGCGCTCATACAGGACACGCGCGATCGCAGATAATCCAGTTCCGCCTATACCAACGAAATGATAATGCGTCATTATATAAACACCACCAGTACGAACATAAAAGCTAATCCGACTGCAAAATAAATGAAGGGTGATACCAGCCAGGTTGGAGGAAGGAGAGCTATCAACTGTAATGCTGCTTCTCCAGATGTGGTATTAGCAATTGGTTCAATGATGAAAGAAAATGGGTAATTTCCCTGGTGAACAAAATACCAGATCGTCCCAAAGATCATAAAACCGTTTGCCCCGCCAATCATAAAGCCCAGTATGATATCCTGCAAACGATCTCGTTGAAACCGCTGGTTTTGGCCAAACATGGGTAGGTTGGGCGTTTGGTACGCACAAAAGACGATGAATCCAAAAACGATCGAACGGAATCCGATCTGTGATTGGATAGGGCTATTATTGAGATATGATGCGACCGCCGGGACGAATGATTCGAGCACTGTCAGGATAAATAATCCCAAGATCGCCCCAAATGTCGCAACCACTTCTTTCGCCCAACCGCGGATAGCACCTATCAGAGCAAAGATGAAAATGAATATGTAGAACAAGATGTCTAAACTGATCATGAAAGAGACCCTCCTTTCTTTTCCTCAAATACTTCGATAATTGCATTGGCGATAGCCCCAGCAGCATTGTCGATTTCCAATCCCTGCATATTATTTTTCATTTCAGATAGACTTTGTGTATCATGAATTAATTTCTGAATGGTAGAAATTAATTTACTCTTTAACTGATCGTCTTCTAATAAATAAGCGGCGTTGTGTGAAATGAGATAATCTGCGTTTTGTTTCTGATAACGCCAGGCGTATGGGTATGGAACAAGGATGGCCGGTAAGCCGA
>Ga0180435_10002396_pt1 | contig 19140 bp, 5 predicted proteins | sample SS_ome_3_FD_132467 | JGI IMG/M metagenome (GOLD analysis project Ga0180435, IMG submission 132467) | Hypersaline lake sediment archaeal communities from the Salton Sea, California, USA - SS_3_S_1 metaG | ecosystem: Environmental > Aquatic > Non-marine Saline and Alkaline > Hypersaline > Sediment...
GCAAGATACAGGATGCAGGATGCAAGATACAGGATGCAGGATGCAAGATACAGGATGCAGGATATTGGAATCCCGGGTTCACCGGGCGGAGATCCCGCCGAAGTCGGGGCCGGATTCAGGGTCGACGCTTTTCTCCGCGGCGTTTTGGCGGGGGGAGAAGATGAAGAGCGTATACGATGGGGAAGAGGCAAAAAACTATTTTTTCTTTAAAGAGAGGAAGAAGAGGAGACCGTTGGCGGCAACGCCGACTATCAGGCTGCTCAGGCCTCCCGGTTCATCAAGAATAAACTTCCAGACACAGACCGCCAGGATCCCTCCGGTCATTCCCCAGTAAATTCACCCGGACTCCCATAATACCGGCGGCCAGCGGGACCAGCATTACCGGCGACCAGAAATGGTAGGAGTAGATCAGGATATCGAGGATGCTTTTGATGTTGATGGCGAAGATGACGGCCAGGATACCGGTAATGAGATTGACCCCCTTGACGACAAAGAGTTCCTTGTCGACCGATATCCTGATCAGCGGCTTGATGATGTCCTGGACCGCGAAGACTGCGGCGGAGTTAGTTTTACTTAAACCTCACCACCTCGAAATCACAATCGAGTTAGGGCGGCACTTATACTTCTCCGGGGCGGTGCATTCCCGGGGCCTGGCAATGGAGACGACTTTTTCGAGTCAAATATCATATTTCAGTAGGTCGGCTTTCCTTCAGGAAAAATCGTCTCCGGTACTTCATATGGCGTTTTCTGATCGGGAAAATCATATTTTATCTCCACCGGGACGGTGGAATTTATCAACGCCGGTGGTAAGGCCTCATACTCATTCTCCGGATCGACGCCAGCGTAAGGGACTTCCGGTTTGACGAACTCATATTTGATTTCGTCGCCGTAATAACCATTATTATCAGGATTAACAGGGTTAAGGGCGGAATCGATCGGATTGGAGGTTGGATTTAGATAGGGATCGTTCATCCCGTATGGGAAAGGCAGTTCAAACGGAATATCGAGTTCCGGCGGAGGCTGCGGAGAGAAGTCATCGGGATCGGGGGGCGGACCATTCAGAAGTAATTCCATCTGCCGAATATCCGGAACCGGGAACGTGATCCGGACGCCCAACTCCCTCCCCTCGTTTCCGGCGTTGTCAATAGCCCGGTAGCGGAGGACCCGGGTACCGCCGAACGCCGGCGGTTCGATCCGGCAGAACGAACCGAAGTGAACCCGTCCCCAGCCGGAAGAAAATCCCCACGCGTACTGGATTCCCCGGACGTTCGAGCACTCGTCCGTCCCCCTAATAGTGATGATCGACGCGTCGCCGACATCGATATCCGTAAGCAGGAAGGGTTCGTCTTCTTCCGAACAGGGAACGCCGGCGACGGACGCTCCATCGATCTCCAATGAAGAGGTAGGGGCGGTAAAGTCATAACCGATGGTTTTTGTTCTTAACTCCTCCCGATTGCCAAGCAGATCCTGGGAGCGGTACTGGACAACCGCGTGGCTGCCCTCTCTGGCACGGCTGAGTTCCAGCTCGAGAATCTCGGGATAGCCGTCATCGGTGCTCCGGCGCCACCCGCTCATGTCCAGGGAGGGATAGGAGATGTATCGAAATTCGGTCGCGGCACCGGCCGGGGTCAGATCATGAACGTTGAAGGAGATCTCGTGCCGGTGGGGGGCGTGTCCCGATTCGTACCGTTCCATGTCCTCACGGTTGATCCAGGGATCGCACCAGGCGGTCGTCACCGGCGGTTCGAGATCGTAGACCACACCCCCGTTGACCCGGATCGAGGGATCACCGAAGAAATGATCTGCAATCAGACTGTGATATGCCCATTCCTGCCCCCCGCTCCACGCGACCGGAGCATTGGGGTGGTCACTTTCCGTCTCTACTGAATCGGAATGCTCCCGTATGAAAGCTTCCCAATTTCTTCTGATATAGAGATCGAGGCCGCTCAGCCAGGCATCTCCCGCCGTCTGATCGAAGGGACCGCCGGCAATCGACTCCAGGAAAGCGACATCAAGGTACTCATCGCTCTCCATGCCCTGCTGGCCGGAGACCGAACCGAGGTAGATCACCCCTCCCCCTTCCTGATAGATCAGAAAAGCCTCGGCCATCGAGGATCGGTTTGATCCGGCAGTGACCGGAAAATCAGGAGGTTCGGAGAAACTAACCATGGAGGCGAACTGACCGGTCTCGCAGGATACGGAGGCGATGACGATCGACGGACCGTCGCCGTTGCTGAGATTGTGAGCGGCATCCAGGTTAAAATTGAATTCCTGCCAGTTGCCCGGGTCTCCGTGACCCCGGTAGACGAGGAAGTGCGGATGACGCTCGTCGACAAAGTCCGAGATCGCCTCGGCGGGAATGTCGACCGGAGAAGAAGCGCCGCGGTCTTCCATGTATCCCTGCCAGGGCATCCCCTCGGTCGAGGTGGTGAAGAGGAACGAACACTCCCAGCCCGAACCAAAACGATCCGTGTAGTACTCCGCGTCCCGTTTCTTATTCCAGACCCCCTCGGCAATCAAAACGGAATTGATACGTTCCGACTCGCCGAGCCGCTGTTCGAACTGACCGGCCTTGCGAAGATACCGTAAAAATTCGGTCAGCGTCTGACAGGGGATCCGGCCCACCGCCACGTCGGGAACGATCGAGATCCGGTCATGCTGGTAATTATCCCGGTAGGTCTCGCCGTAAAAGCGATCCCGGTCCCCATCCCAGTTGTCGAAGAGGCGTTCGGGATCACCCTCATGGAATAGATTGGCATAGTACATGTCATTGGGCTCGAAGACGTACCCGTACCAGACATCGCCGTAGTTGTCCCGTTCGGGGTCATCGTAGTACCCGATCCTGCCGTCCTGGAGGTATCCTCGGTAGATATAGCGAACGGGGAAGAGGCCGACATCACCGACCAACATCACGTAACGGACTCCCTCTTCGATCACCCGGTCGTATATGGCCCACTTGACCCGCTCCGGTTGATCGCATCCCCGGGTCCAGTAGTCCCGTTCGATCTGTTCCAGGGTGAGCACCTCCGTCGGGATGCCGGTATTCCGCTTGTACTCGGCGTATTGATACGCGTACTCCAGCCATCTGGTATCTCTCTGCAGAAAGTATCCGCTGTAGGAATGATAAGGGGTAATGATCAGGAGCCGGTCCTCGCCGGTTCCCTCCAGATCGAATCCGTGATCGGCGGCCTCGGCCCCATCCGGTTCGCCGGAGAGAGGGATGTAAGTCACCCGGAAGGTCTCTTCATCCCGGTTGCCGGCTGCGTCCTCGGCGGTGAGGGTGACCGTGTTCTCCCCGTTGGCGAGGGGGAGGGCAGCGGCGAAATCGTACCTGATAGAACTGGCGGCAGTCAGCCCGTTGGCCCGGAAGGGGACCGCGAGGCTCCGCTCCCCCACCCGAGCAGTTAGAGAAGCAAGACATACATCCTCTTCCACCCGGCCGAGAAGCGTGCCGACATTGACGACTTCGGCGTCAGCCGGGCGAACTATTCGGATAGAGGGCCTAACCAGATCCCGGGGGTACCCCGGGTCCTCTCCTTCCCATACACGGGCGGTGACCGAATAGATCATCTCCGGCACGGGGTCGTCCTGCCGGGTAATCACCACACGATCGATCACACCCTCCCCGTGAATACTCTCAACCATCAATTCGGTTGTGATGTATTCCGGGACACCTCCCCCGCGACGGGTGTAATCAACCTTCAACCAGCGCGTCTCCCCATCCGGGGTTGTCTCTTTCTGGTAAGCGATCAGGGTAGCGCCAATAGCGGGATCGAGGGCGTTTAAAGCTGTCATAATCGAGACCCGGTCGGCCCGGAAACCCTCGAAGTCGATCACCAGATCCTGGGCGGCGCTGCCCTCCAGGCTCCCCGGATACGGTTCGTTTTGGACTGCCCGGGTTGCGGCAGACGATCCTTCCCCGGGGTGGATGACGGTGGGTACCCCGTCTCCGCCGATCAGGATCCTGTGACCGGCACCCAGGTCGGCGTAGGGCTGTTCATCGGGAGTGAAGACAAAGCCTACCTCGAGTTCATTGAAGTCGAAACTGTATTCCAGAGCGAATACCGGATTAAGGGCCAGGGATCCGGCCGCGATAACGGTTAAGGTTAATATTCCGATCAATCTGCCTGCTCTCATACAATTTCTCCTTATATTTCCGGTTATCAAGCGCGTCCGAAGTCACCCGCGCCACGACATCTTTCCGAGCCAAAATGTACCGCTAAGGATTACTTAAGCAGATTCCATGCCAATTATGATACCCGGTGGAGAAATATGTTTATCCCCTTGATGATACGGCAAATATGGATCCGGCCTTCGAGAGGCGAAGGCTGCAAAGCGGCTGGTTCTGTTTCTCTCCAGTAACGGATGTTTCATGACCACAACATCCGGGGCCCGAGGGAAGAAATCCCTTGTGGATATGATTCCTCTAACCTTCAGGGATCGAAGACCTTACGATCTTTCTCGGAGCGCAGCGGCCGACTGGCATGGGATTTGCTTCAAGTAAAAAGATGACAATCATCTTCTTTTACTGCAAACCGGGAGGACGACAATGAAACGAAATACTCAAACTCAGGTAATAACAGCAACATTGACTATCATTCTTCTGATAACCGCTTTTTTACCCGGACCGGCACTGCCGGAGACAGCCGCGTTCTTCTCCAGCCGCTGTGATCTCCGTTACGCCTGGCTCGACAATGACGCCGTCTGGATTGATGACGCCGACAGCCTGGCATTGGAATTGGCCGATTTGATCTGCATGAACCGCCCCTTCTCCACCATAAACTGCGACATCGATATCTGTACCCGGGGTTTCGGTGCTTCCATGTTCAACGAACTACTTACCAACTGGCCCAGCGCCGCCTGCGAACCCCGGCCCGATGACAGGATCCGGATTATCGGGGACAGGGCTTTCCGAAATGAGGCCGGTTTCTTTATCGCCCAGGGGTACGGATTCGAAGTGGCGGACAACAATCTCCCGGCCCTGGTGTACCGGGTAAACTTCCAGAGAGATCCTTCGGTCGGGGTGGACGGATGGCTGACTGATCGGGGGGAAGAGTTTGCCGTTCATGACGCGGACATCGCCTATGGCTGGGAGAAGGACCGGAGCGATCAGACGCGTAGTTCCGGCAACTACCCCTCTCCCCTGGTCGACGACTATTTCCGCCTCCGAAATAATCTTGAGGTCCCGCTCACCCACGCAGACGATGACAGCCTCCTGGACGGACTGCCCTGCTGGGAGATCGAGATCGAGAACGGCGTCTACTATGTATTTCTGGCAGTTGGTTCATACGGAGAGGATACGGTCAATTTTATCCGGGCGGAAGGTGAAGATATTTTCCCGGAAGAAGCCGGCTGGACCGATCGGCTGGAAGCCGGCTATGACGGATCCTATAATGGATCGAAGGTGGTCGGCGGTTATGACGAGGAAGCGGGCCGGTATCGTTCCCGCCGGATCGAAGTTACCGATGGGCGACTGACGCTGGAACTGGGGCCGGAGACGATCGAGGAGTGGGAAGCTTCCACCACCGCTCTCTGCTACCTGGAGATCTACCGGGCCGACCCGGAAAATGAAGGAGGCGATCCCGGCGAAGACAGGTTTCAGGTCCAGGCCGAGGGTGAACAGCGTGCCAGTTTCGTTATTTTTCACAGCGGAACCGGGCACTCCTCGCTGCTTCTCAATACGTTCAGCGCTCCCCATGACTGGGCCGGGAGTTCCGTCTTTACCACCGGTCCCGAGATCTGCGCTCTCTTCCACGATCAGTTCGAGATGATGTGGGGCAGCGGAGGGACTGTTCCCCGGCCGGACCGCTCCCGCTTCGGGCAGTTTAAGGCGCCGCTCTGGGAGAGTGATATTACCGTCGATGAATATCCCTGGCAGGTGATCTTCGCACCCTCCCTGGAGAGCACCTACGATATCTTCCGGGCTCTCGAAGAATTCCTGAACCGGGGGCACAGCAACCTGATCCTCCTGCTGGAGAGATTCGACGACGAAACCGGACCGCATCCCTATTACGGACCTGGACGGCTCCTGAGGGAGACCATCCCGGCTCTTCTGGATCGTGCACGCTTCGAGCTTTACGGGCTGATCACCAGCCCCCATGATGATCCGGTGTACCGCCTCGACGACCATCCCGGGGCCGAGGTGGCATTCGGGTTTTCGGATTACAATAATCTCGCTCTCCTCGACGCTCTTGACGACACCAGGAGATCCGGGCGGGGAAAAGTCCTGACCGGATCCAACCGATGGACCGAAGCGGGATTTTATCTTAACGACGGGCAGGAAGTAATTATCGAAGACCCCTATCTCGCCAATAAATTTCTTCAGTACGCCATGGGGAGATTGAGCCGGGCCGGAATCGACCCCCCCGCGCGGACCGCCGATGTCATCCTCGCCCTCGACCGGTCCAGTTCTCTCCTTTTCGGAATGCCGGATTCGTCCGGAACCCGGCTGGAGGCAGTGAAAGGATCGGCCAATCTATTTATCGATCTCATCAATCCCGATCACGGGCACCGGCTGGGATTGATCGAGTTTGACCGGGAATCGGAGGTCGCGCGGGAACTGGAGAGTCTGGGAGAGGATAATCGCGCCGCCTACCATACAACGATCGACGAGCTGGAAGTAAACCTGGCAACCGGAGGCGGCACGAACCAGGGACTGCCGCTGGTGGACTCCCGCTCCCAGCTACGCGCCCCGGGAGGCAATCCCCGCCAAATTATCCACCTCTTCACTGACGGCCGGGAAGACTGGTTCTTCGGAGAAGGCGACATGGAACCACTGCCCACTGCCGAATCCATCTATCGCGGGCTGGCTGATGAGGGAGTCGAGATCCACACCACCGGATTCGGACCGGATATAGACAGCGATCTTCTGGCCCGGATGGCAGATGACAGCGGGGGGAGTTTCGCCCAGGTTCCGCTCGAAAGAGAAGAGCTGGAAAAGAGATTCATCGAGGTGGCCCGGCAGGCGATGGATTGGGATTACCTTCTCGACCCTCAATACTGGATCAGCGAAAAATATCCGACCGAGGAGCGGATCTGGCTGAGCGGAACGGCGAGGAGACTGAAATTCATACTCCGCTGGGAAGATAGGTATCCAAAGGCGGCCGCAATGGAGATAACCGCCCCCGACGGCACCCTGATCGGACCGAAACTGAAAGGGTTTCGACGGACTGCCGGAAACGGTTATCAGATCATCCACCTCGATCCAAAACTGATGGCCGGGATTGACCGCGAGGGAGAATGGAAGGTCAGAGTGAGTGCCGGGCCCGGCTTCCCCGGCGGCTGGATGGAGGTCAGCCTGGACGTACTCGGGGATACCGATCTCGACTTCCGGGCGGAAGTGATCGATGACGGGCAGTACCCGGGGCAGATTCGGCTCCTCTGCCGGACACTTGATTCCCGCGACCGGAAGAATATCGAGCCGGCCACCGGAGGGTACGCTTACGCCCGATGGTCGCGTCCTTCCGCCGTCAACGTTCCCAATTTCCAGCCGGAATGGATTCCCCTCTTTGATGACGGCCTCCACCGGGACGGGGAAGCCGGAGACGGTCTCTACGGGGCGGATATTTACCTGGACGAACCCGGCAGCCACCGGTTCCATTTCATCAGCTGGACAACCGTGCCGGGAGAGCAGACTTCTTTTATTTATCCCCGCCGTGAAGCCCGGGTCTCCTATCAAGTCCCCGGAACTCTTTCTAAATATGAAAAAACCGGAATTCAATTACCGATTCCCAGGGAGAATAGCAAATGAGAGCAACCCGTATATCAATGATATTTTTACTGTTATTTTTTGCCGGCGGCGGGGTTCTTTCGTCAGCCCCCGCGCCCGATCCAGCCCTGTACTACCTGGAGAACCGGGACCCTTATCAGCAATTCGACCGGCGGGGGATTGAAAGAATCGATGTGATTCTGATATCCTCCACCCGGCTGCGGAAAACCCCTGGGTTTGAAGAAGCGCTGGCTGAATACATCGAGGTGCTGGAAAGAACGGAGGGGTGGAGAGCCGAATACCTTGAGATCGACTCCGATACCTGCCGGGAGAAATATGGATGCCGGGCGGACAATCCTCGGGCCTGGGGGGAGATCAGAGACTGCCTGGAAATTATACTCGATGAGAGCCGGGCATCCTACCTTATCCTCCTCGGCGGACCCCGGGTGATCCCCCGGCCGGCCCAGCCAATGTTTATCGAACATGGTGAGTTGATGATGGAGCGTGTCCCCGCCGACTCCCTTTACCTCGATTTTGACCGCGATCAGGTCCCCGATCCGGGATGCTCGCTGGGGCGGATGCCGGGGGTCGGGACCGGGTCGGAATCGGTCGCCGCCGCGCTCCGGACCGCCGCTGACCTCCACCGGCGGGGCGGTTTCACGCTGGACCGGGAAGCCCGGTTCGGCGGACTGGAGAGCTATGACGAAGACCCGTATTTCCCCACACCGCCCTACGGCGACGACCTCGAATGTCCCGCCTGGGGACGGGAGGCTTTCTGCGACCTCCTCTCCAGCCGTGATTTTATCCGCTTCGGCGGCCACGGAACTCCGACCTCGCTCCACAACTACCGGCACCTCCTCCTGATCGGAATCAATATCGGCCTGATCCTGGACCGGATCAATCTCCAAACCCATCACCCGGTCATGATCGCCGCCTTTTCCTGTAGAGCGGGGGTTCTTTTTCCGGAGCGGGAGACGCTGGCCACCGGGCTGCTCCGGGCCGGGGCCGGGCTCTACTTAGCCCGGACCACCGCCAGGGATTCTTCAACATTCGTCTATAACAACTTTATCTCCGATATACTCGCCGGAGAACGGGCGGGGGATTCCCTCTACAACCGGATGAGGGAAGCGGGCCGGGGCGAGGACCGCTGGCGGAAAGGTTCGTTCAACCAGCTGCAGCTCTATGGCGATCCCAGCCTCCGTCGAAAATTTGACGGATTTACCGCCTGGGATAACGGGGATTTCGACTTTGACTCCCTGCCGGAGAAATATCCGGGCCTCCCTCTCGATGGCCAAACCGGTTATCCTTATCCGCCGGAACCAAATAACCTCACTCCGTATGGTGACGGCTTCAAAACAGACGGCATCTACCGGTATCCGGACGCGGATAACATCACCAAAAACGCGGAAAAGGCGGGAGCCGATCTGCTCCTCATCAGCTCCTCGCGGCTGGAAGATACCTCCTCGTTCAGAACCCTGGTCAATCTATACCGGAACGTCCTTATGGATACCGAGGGGCTGCGGGCCGAATACATTGAAATCGACGGTTGGGAGTGCGAAAGTTCCTACGGGATCCGGGCGGACGACCCCGGAAACTGGAAAGTTGTCCGGCAGGTCCTGAGAGAACTGGTGGAGCAAACGGGGGCCCGCTACTTAATGCTCCTGGGAGGATTGGAAGTCATCGCCCGGCCCGAGCTTGAGATGGGCTGGCCCGATGACACCTTCCCGGTCCGGAGTGACGCCTTCTATCTCGATTTCGACTTCGACGATATCGTCGATCCCGGATTGTCGATCGGAAGGATCCCCGACCTCCGGCGCCGATCGGATATTGTCAGCGTCGGTCTTCAGACCGCGATCGAACTGCACCGGAAGGGCGGCTACACCCTGGATAATCTAAGCCGCCTGGGGACGGAAGAGTATCCGGCTCCTCCCTACGGGGACTGTCCGGATTGCGATCGGGATCGGCTGAGGGAAGTGATGGAATCGAGCGATTATATTTATTTCTCCGGCCACGGCGGGCCAAACTATTTTAAAACCGATGACTGGACCTCGATCATCGATATCTATGACGATAATCTCGACTGGCTGGATTTAAACGATCTCCATCCGGTAATTATGGCTTACACACCCTGTAACGCCGGACGCCTTCTCCTCTGGGAAACCTATACCTTCATCCGCAACTTTTCCACTGAATTCACCCGGAGAGGGGCGGGAGCTTTTATCGCCCGAACGACTTCGGAAGGAGTTCCCACTTACTTCGCCGAACATTTCCCCCCGGATATCGAAGGGGGAGCGCGGATCGGAAACGCGCTTTTCACCCGGATGCGGGAATCCTGTCTGCCGGAGTTTACGGGAACGACAGTCAGCAGCCGGATGAAGGGGGTCGCGGCCAATATCTGTCTCTACGGAGATCCCACCCTGCGGCGACGACCGCGGCCGATCCGGGTTGAATCGATCTATCCCGACCCGCCGGAGATATACCGTCCCTGAAACCCGATTACCAATTGTAATCTGAAAAATCTGAAAGGAGTTTTCTTATGAGAAAAATCATAACCTCCCTGACAGCCATCCTCTCAACCGCGATTATCTTCGGAGGCATCTCGGGAGCGGGAACTAAAGGTATCGACAGAGGTCTGGCCGGCCTCTGGGAAGACATGAGTTTTAACTATCAGGAGCCGGTCAGCGACCGGGGATGGGAGATTGGAAAATCAAAATATGGAAAGACTGCCTTTCCGGTCTCCGAAGACGGCCATCACTGCCTTCATATCGGCGGCGGCACGGGAATTTATGGACTGAGCTATTCTCTCCCGCCCGGGGCCGGTATGGATGGCCGACTCATGAAAATACGTTATAAGGACCCGGGCAGCTTCAGACTGGAGGTGGAGATGGAGGACATCAGAGGAAGAGATTACCGGATTGTTTACCGCAACCGAGGACCCCGCCGGCTATACCGATCGGGACGGGATAAAGCCATCTACTATCTCGGAAACGCTTACCGGTATGAAACGTTCGGGCAGCTTTTACGGGACCTGGACCGGGATTCGCGGGTCTTCCTGGGGAGGGAATTTTATTCTCTCCGATCGGTAAAGATCTCGGCGTCGAGCGGAGATCTTTTCATCGATCACCTCCTCTTTACTCCGGATCCAAACAGTCCCGAACCACGTCCCCCCCTGGATGGCGACCCGACCACGGAAGGCAGCGGATATCTGCTGACCAGGCTGGATGCCGATCAGGATTATATCTACCTTATCTGCGAGGAAGCCGGCCGATACCGGTTCAGGGAAGGCCGGATCAAGGTCTTCGACCACGATCATATCCGGATCGCGACACTGGATTCGGTGACTCTCTCCAGCAAAGACAGCGAGATAACCGCGACCTGCTCAAACCGGGATTACCTCTACCTCGGGAATAGCCTGGGTGAGATCGTCCAGGTGAATAAAAATACCTTTGAACAGACCGGCCGGTATGATCCCGGGATAGTCGGAGGATCGAGGTTCATAACCGGAATCGTGGATATGGAAGACGGATACATCTACGCCACTACTTATTTCGGCGAAGATCGTTTCCTGAAAATCGACCCGGCGACCATGGAAGTCGTCGCTTCATCTGGAGCTCTGGATTCTACCCACGCTCTGGCCGAAGACGGCCGTTTTCTCTACAGCATTACCTGTAACTGGGGCGAACCCCTCGACGAACCCATCCGCTGGGGGCGCTATTTCGGGAGGCCTTACGGCGGTATGGTCATGGTCCTGGATACTCAGACAATGGAGGGATATAATATTCACTGCCCCGACGTCGGGGAACTGACCTCGGGTTTAGCGGTACACGATGGGTTCTGCTATTTCTCCTCCACCGATCTTAATATCTACAAGATTCACGCCGGAAGCGGAGAGATAGCGGCCGTCTCCGGGACAACGACCGGTGACGATGTCAACCGGCTGATTGCTTGCGGAAACCGGCTCTATGTCAATATCGGCATATCGAGGCTAAGAACCAACGGCTATAAGATTTACGACCTCTCCGATCTCTCCCTGATCGAACACCGTGATCCGGACCGGGATGTTTATGATATCTGCCTGAGCGAAGACACGCTTTATGTCTCATTCGGCACGGAAGTCACCGCCCGGAGCCTGGATAGGACAGGATATGGCTTAATCCCCCTGACTATGCCCTTATTACCTTAACTCTATTTAACGGATAATGTTGAAGTGCCACTTGTAAGAACTTTACGTTGGAAAACCAGAATAATTTATAGAAAAAGGAGGTTCACGATGAAAGAATGGAAAATATACCCGCGACCACGGCTTATCCTGACGGCCGTTCTCTGTTTGTCCTTCAGCTTAACCCTGACGACTCTTCCCTGCCCGGCCGCTACCATCTACGACGCGCCTCTGACTTATCCCGACAGCGGTTATCTTTACGGCCCGGACGGCGCGGCGGACGGACTTTCCGAAAATTTCAACGATGCTTCCGGGAGCCGCCCCGCGACAACGTCCAATCGGGAAGAAACCGCCTCTTTCCCCGGGATGATGATCATTGCTGTTTCCCCGGAGATAAATAAAGAACTGAAATGCCTGGCCGATGAGAACTGCCGAATCAAATACCCGGGTCAGTTCCTCTCCTCCGCACCGGGGATCCTGATGGAGAAATACGGGGTCCGGTCGCTGTAAGCGGTCTTCAAGCGGCATTACCGTTTGTCACTTAAAGGGAAAGACCCGGCCGAGATCTGCCGAAAACGGTTCCCGGTCCGGGCGCGGCGCGCCCCCGGCGGCATCGATCCCCCCGACCTGAGCGGCGTTTACCTGGTCCGGGCGGAAGGACTGAATATTGACGCCGCCGTCAAGGATTTCGCCGACGCCAAGGGAATACTTTTCGCCGAGCCGGCGGGGCGGACAATCCGGGAATTCATCCCCGGCGATCCCGAATGGGGGGGGCACGAGCAGAAGGAATGGGCCCTGGAACGGATCGGCTGCGACCAGGCCTGGGATATAACCACCGGCCGCGAAGACGTAACAATAGCCATTATCGAAGGGGGCCTCGATATCGATCACCCCGAGCTGAGCGATTCTATCTGGATCAACCGGGACGAGATCCCCGGTAACGGGATCGACGATGACGATAACGGCTATATCGATGACTGGCGGGGGATAAAATTCAGCTATGATTATGACGAGGAGCTTCTCAGCTACAGCGGCGTTCTGCCCGATGATGATCACGGGACCAGTGTCGCCGGCGTGGCAGGGGCGGCCGGGGACAACGGGATCAATCTCTGCGGCGTCGCCTGGGGATGCCGGCTGATGGCCGCGCTTGACGGCGGCTGGAGCCCCAGCTGTGCCGCCGCCATCCTCTATGCCGTTGATAATGGCGCCGATGTGATCAACATGAGCTGGGGCCACCGCCGGCCGGCAGAATACGGGATAATCGACCTCGTACTCCTCTACGCCGCTTCCATGGGCTGTGTTAATGTTACCTCGGCGGGAAACACTAATACCGAAACCATTGCTCTATCCCCGGCCAACAATCCCCATGTCATTACCGTTGCCGCCACCGACGCCGACGATAAAAAAGCATATATTTCATCTTACGGGGTGAAGATCGATGTCGCCGCCCCGGGACTGATGGTATACTGCTGCGACGGGATGAGATCGGGGACCAGCATGGCCGCACCGTTTGTCTCCGGTCTGACGGCATTGATCATATCCCGCAATCTCGATCTCCACGAAGAGTCCCCGGCGGCACACCCCATCCTGACCACGGAAGAGATCCGCCAGATCATCCGGACCAGCGCCGACGATATTGAATATCCGCTCCGCGGCGGCGGACACTTTCCCGGCTTCGATATCTATACCGGCTACGGCAGGATCAACGCCTACCGGGCGCTCCGGCGGACCGGATACGGCACTCACTGTGAAGCGAAAATCCTCTCTCCCCTCTCCAATCATTTCCTCACCGAGAGCGATTTCAAACAGCTGGGCATGCGCTATTTTAATGGATGGAGAGTGGTCGGGGACAGCGTAAGTGTTCCCGTCATCGGGATCGCCCGGGGGGAGTATTTCAGCCGCTGGATTCTGGAGATCGGCAGGGGATATCATCCCGAGCGATGGCATTACGTAGCCGGAGGGGCGAGCCCCAGCCCGGAGACGAGTTCTTCCCTCTTCAGCCGCCTGGAAGGGCCCCTGATCGCCGACGGGGTTAATGTCCTCCGCCTGCGCGCCTTCCGGAGAAGCGGCGGAACCCGGGAAGAGGTCTATGAAGACAGGGTCATGATCAACTCAGGCCGGGCCCTGATCTGCAGTATCCCCCGCCCCGATCCCGCGCTCCAGAAAGAACCGGCCCTCCTCCGGGAACCGATCGCGATCACCGGGTTCGCCGGAGGAGACGATTTCCGCGCCTGCTACCTTTCTTACGGACGCGGGGAAGCACCGGAGCGTTGGTTCCGGGTGCCGGGTTCCTGGTCGGCGTCAGGAATATACGGAGGAACCATCGTTGACGGGTTCGATCTTGACTCGGATTTCAACGGTCCCGTCAGCCTCAAACTGACGGCGGAGACAGCAACCGGGAGAACGGCTGAGGACACGCTCATCATCGAAAACGATAAGATCCCCTGCCCGGTACAGATCGGCTATCCAAAATCCTACGCAACTGAACACGTCACCGGCTTTACCGCCCCGGTGACGGCCGACCTCAACCGTTCCGATGCAAGCAGGGACATTCTGATCGGCATGACGGTCCAACAAGACGGTATCAACAGGCACTGCTACCGAGCCTACGACTGTGCCGGGAGCGAGCTTTTCCGCATCTCCGGCGAAGAGGGCACAAGCTCCTCCTACCCCTGCCGTCCGGCCGGCGGCAATATCTTCGGGGGAGACGAGGAGATGGAGATCTGCACGCTGACAGTGAGGAACTCGGAAACGGGGAACAGAGACACTCTTCTTGTTGATATCCTCAACCGGGAGGGCAATCCGTTTCCCGGCGGGATGGCGATGGAAATCCCCCTTCATTCCACAATCGCATCGATACAGACGAATCTATTCCCCGCGTTATCCGACCTCGATAACGACGGGCTGGACGAGATTATCTTCTCCACCAACGTCGGCGAAGATAACATCCCCACCGTTTTCGCGCTCAACGGGGACGGCACCGCGGCGGAGGGCTGGCCGGAGGGCGGGTTGGAATTGATCGATGAATACGGCGTCGCGCACCGGCCCGTCCGCCAGCCGCTTATCGAGGACCTTGACGGCGACGGTCTTACCGAGATCGTCATCGTCACGGATCGGGACCTCTTTCTGCTTAACCACCGGGGAGAGATTACCGCCGAATACGATCTGAGGGAAAACGATATCTCACAGTCGGGCTCGAAGATGATCAGAGCGGCCGATCTGGATGGCGACGGGTCCCGGGAGATCGTTCTCCTGATCAATGAGAACTATTTTTTCGACGACTTTCTCATGATGGTCTTTGACCCCGGCCTTGAACTGATCCGCGAGCACCTTATTTCGCATTATTCAAATTACTGGGAGGTCGAAACGGGCACTGATTTCTCCCATGCCGACCTAGACGGCGACGGAAGCGAAGAACTGATCATTCGCACCTCCCGAACCTCCACCCAGGAGGCGATAATCCGTGTCCTCTCCGGTGACGGCACCGATTATCCGGGATGGCCACATCGGGAGAATCCCTCAATCAACGGAAGTATCCTTGTCACCGACATCAGCGGGGACGGAGAACCGGAGATCATCGTCGGGAGGCACGACCAGAAGCGGAAAGTCAACGCCTTCACCATCGACGGCAGAGAATTCAAGAACGACTACTGGCCGATCCGCACCCCGAGCCGCGACTGCGGCTGCGGAACCCCGCCTTTGCGGCCGGTCAGCGACGATCTCGACGGTGACGGCGACCCGGAGATCATCCTGGCCGAGCAGATCGAATGCGGCAGCCAGCTGCGGGTCTGGGATATCCCTCCGGGGGGGGGCTCTCCCCCGACGTTCGATCTTATCGAGCTCTACGATCCCCCGGAACTGAACGTCCCTCCCCGCGAACCCCGGATCGACGGCATCAATACCGGAATGGATCCAGTATGGGGGTTCGAATCCTTTCACCGGATAGACGGAGTGGAAGTTCAAGCCGGTGACGGAACCATGTCCTATCCGGAAGCATATTATCCGATGCCGGGTGAAGAAAGAGTGAAGATCACGCTCCGGGCCGGAGATTGGCAGACCGTCGATGATAACGGCACCGTCTCGGTTGAGATGGAAGGTTTCCCAAGCGCGCCCGGACCGGGACTTCCATCCCTCCCCTCTCGCCTTTACCGTATAGCCATTCCGTCCGACACCATTCCGGTCGGATATGAAATCCGGGAAGAGCGCTCGGGGGTCCATTCTTTCCGGGGTAATTGGAAGACGCGGCCAGCGGAGATAAAAATAATCAACCCGGACCAGTGCGATCCTGAGAAGCCTTTTCCCGGTTCTCCCCTCACATACCTCGGCTGCAGCCGGCGGGGACCGTACCGGTATGTTAATCTACGCTTCACCCCCGTTCGGGTCCGGGCGGCGGCACACGAGTTCCAGGTCATCGAAGAACTCACAGTTGAGCTTAAATGCCTCCCCGACGATGGGGAAGATGACGCATGGAGAACCTCCTGGGATTGGATCCCCGCCGAGGAAGCACGCGAATATTTCGACAACGGGGATGCGCCGGGCGTGATTGAGGACGGCTTTGATATTGCCGAAGGGCTCAGGCAGATCCCCGAAGAGACGTATGATTTTGTCATCGTCTGCGGCGAAACTTTCCTTCGGGGAGAAGGCGAAGAGATCATCAATGATTTCGCGGACTATAAGGAATCCCAGGGACACTCGGTTAAAATCCTGACCGAGGTCGATTGTGGCGGTTCTCCCGATACCCGGCCCGCGTTCCGTGCCGAGAGCGTCCACGATTATTTAAAGAGCGTCTATTCGGATTGGGGGATCGAATATGTCATGATTATCTCCGGTTATGACGAATATCCCGTAAACTGCGCTTCCATCCCCATGCTGAATATTCTCCTCCATCCGGATATCGGGAGAACCCCGACGGATTGGTACTACGCCGACCTGGACGGAGAGTGGGACCTCAACGGCGACGGAATACAGGGCGGCTGGCCCGAAGATTTCGGGGAGGGAGGAATTGACCTCTATGCCGAGGTGAAAGTCGGAAGGATCATATTTGAGGACGCGGCGGGGCTGAGAAAGACACTGGGGCGGATCATGGACTATGAAAGCACACCGCCGCCCCGCCGCGGGGAGGGGAGCTGGAGATATAACATTCTCCAACTGGGAGGAAGCCTCCGCTGTAATTCTGGAGGAGATATCAGATACTGCGGTTCGATGATCCAGGAATTTGTTTTCCGGAATACCATTCTCTGGGACGAAGATTTTAACAGTTTTAAAATGTATGACCCCGGAAACGAGTGGACCGGGCCGTCACCTAATATAGCGGAAAGCGACGCCGACCTCGGGTTGAGAAACGTCATAATGGAGCAGATCTTGTCCGATTATGGACTGATCCTGGCGGCTTCCCACGGGTCTTACGGCAGCTTGTGCCGGGAATTACGGGGCAGCGGCGGAGAAACTATAGGGGAAGATTACATGACTACGGAATCGATCGGAACAGTAGCTGACCGCCGCGCGGGGCTGTCTGGAGTCGAAAAACCGCCGGTCATCCTGGCCAGCGCCTGTCTTACCGCCGCTCCCCGGCCGGATTCTCTGGCTGTTTCCTGCCTGAAAGATTACGCGGTTAATTATATAGGCTTTACCGTTGAAGGCACCTACACCTCGCCGGAAGATGACGCTTTTTCCCGGGACGACCTTCTGCGGGGCGGCGACGAACTGGTACTGAAGTGCGCGGCCGATAAACTCATCCTGGAACGGCTCCCCGTAGGCGACGCGATGGCGGCCGCCGCACGAGAATACTATGAGACCATCGCCGGGAGTTGGGCTCTCGATCGGAACGCAATTAAAAGCATCCTCACCTTCGCCCAATACGGGGACCCATCCCTGGATATCTACAGCAATAACAGCCTCTGGCACCCGGATTACCGGGGCAGATTCATCCCTGATCGATTCGCCATCCCCGAGATATTTTCCACGGCGCCTCCCCTCGACCTCCGGGACGCGGTCATAACAAATCCGGATATCGGAGAGGATCAGAGAAGCAGGATTGAAGAAATCCTGAAAACCAAACACCGCCCACTCCCGACCTTTGTCCTCGATATCGATAAAGACGGAAGAAAGGAGTGGACTGTTCTTATCGACGCCGAGAGAAGCGGAACCGCACTGGTTTTCAACAGCGCAGAAGAAGGTCTTACCTACCGGGGGCAATTACGATTCACCCAGGAGGATACCAGAAATATTTTATCCCGGTTAAAAACATCTCCGCCTACCCCGGGAAACGGCTGCACCTACAAATATTAACCATAGATTTAATGACCGGCAGAAAAACGGCCGCCCACAAATAGGGACCGGGTCTGCTTAATGTTTGCCTTTGGATTACTGGAAATGAGGATGGAGATGGTGCATGAAAAAAGTATAAGGGATCGGGGGGAAGGGGGAAGGATACTAGATACAAGATACAGGATGCAGGATACAGGATGCAGAATGGAGATTTCTTCGGGGAGTTTGGCGTTGCCCTTACGCAACCTGCTTGTATCTCTTTGCCGGGTGTTGCATTACGGCAAGGTGGTGCGAGATTCACCACTCTTTAGGGGTTATTGCTGTTGGGCGTTTATGAGACCGATTTTAAAAATGCTGGTTCCTTATAATATGACGAATCCACATCACTAAGGGGAAGATAAACGCAAACCCCAATGCAAATCCTACAGGATACAGATCCATCTCCTTCCCGAAGAGACTTCCTATACTGTCACATATAATTATCCCCCCGATAATTCCCAGTACCAGGTATATCCATCCCATAATTTTTATCGCTATCGGTATTATGGAAATTTTCTTTTTAACAACTAAAAATCTCATTTTCCGGGTCAAGTGTGGGTTGGCCCACACTAACTTGCTGCATCGGAATTTCCCCGAAATACTTCGGGGTCCCGGTTGGTTAAATATAGATATCGGGACAATAAATTGTTCCGATACTTATTATTAAACAAACCGGAATCCCGATGGATATCGGGAAAATTCCGTTGTATCGCACCGCACACAAATCTTGTGTGCGGGACTTGTAGGATCAGAATGCCTACGGCATTCTTTGTAGGAGTTGTGGTATCGCTGCGCTTGATTATCCGGCTTTCAAACATTAAAGAAGGTGAAGCCAGATTTACAAGCCCCCGGATGAATCCGGGGGGCGATACTACATTTCCCACAAGGCGAAGCCGATACTACAAACCTTCCCGACAGAGTCGGGAAGTGATCCTACATAAATTTGCGAACGAAGTGAGCTAATTTA
>Ga0180435_10002397_pt1 | contig 19139 bp, 23 predicted proteins | sample SS_ome_3_FD_132467 | JGI IMG/M metagenome (GOLD analysis project Ga0180435, IMG submission 132467) | Hypersaline lake sediment archaeal communities from the Salton Sea, California, USA - SS_3_S_1 metaG | ecosystem: Environmental > Aquatic > Non-marine Saline and Alkaline > Hypersaline >...
CGCAGACTCAGTAATGAGCACTGGAAAGTCATCAATGCCCTGCGTGCACATTATGATCGTTTCGGTGTTGCGCCTGCCATGCACAACATTTGCAGAAGCTATGGTCAAAGTGATGCCTGGGTGCATAATCTGTTTAACACCTGCATGGATGCCTGGCGCGTGGCAGGCCTTCCCGACCCGGGCGAGGAAGCCAGGACTTATCTAAACGATATGTAGCACCTGCATCGCATCATCCCAGCTGGTAGCGTATAATGGGGCGTTGTCGTCCCCCCTCCCTTGTTTGCTTTTGAATCAGCAACTTAGATACCGGGACAATAGCTGTTAAGCCATACTTTTGGCTTAACCTATAGACAAACATCTATGCAAAGCCATGGCCTTATGAATTTCAGGTTTATTGAGCCAGTTTGTATACTTCGATGACTAAAATGCCGGAGAGAGACCCTCAAGCCTCCCTTGAGAATACGTAGTATATGATCAAACTCAGGACCTACGTTTACGTTGACTCCCTGCAGCCCCAGCTGGCCGAATATATGGCCACTGTTTCGCAGGGTTTCCTGCCAGTGCCCGGCGATTCCTGCCTGTGGGTAGAGGTCTCTCCAGGAATGGCCGTCCACCGCCTGACCGATATTGCGCTCAAATCTACCCGTGTTCACCTGGCCCAGCAGGTCGTAGAACGTGAATATGGCTCTATGGTTATTCATCACAGGGATCAGAGTGATGTCCGTGAGGCTGGTCGTATCCTGCTTTCTCGAATAGGCGCCCAGCAGTCAGATCGCGCGGAGTGTAAGGTCGCCTGGCATGAAATAATCCGTGGCATGACGCCTGATCATACCGTTCTGATCAACCGCCAGGACCGACGTGGCTCCATGATCCTGCCAGAACAGAGCATGTTCATCCTGGAGACCGAGCCTGCTGGGTACATTATTCATGCCGCCAACCAGGCCGAAAAGGCCGCAAATATCACGATTATAGATGTAAAGGCCGTCGGTGCCTTCGGTCGACTCACCCTGTCTGGCCGTGAGGCCGATGTTGATGAAGCGGCTGCCGCTGCGCTGGCTGCTGTACAGAATCCAACCGGAACGCATTAATCATGCATCGCCAGACCCTGCTCAACCTGCTGGCACAGCATCAGACACGCTTTATGGAAGAGGCGGCCTATATCCGGAAAGCCAGGGAATTTGTCGCTGCTCAGCCCGATTGTTTTTACCGCGAACTCTGGCCCGCACACGTCACGGGCTCTGCCTGGGTGGTCAACCCTGACCGCACCATGGCCATGATGCTGCACCACCGCAAACATGACCAGTGGTTCCAGCCTGGCGGACACGCTGATGGCGATGCGGATATTCTCAGGGTTGCCCTACGTGAAACAGCCGAAGAAACCGGTATAGACCCAGAAAATATTCGACTGGTTGATGAATCGATTTTCGATGTCGATATTCACTCCATCCCTCCAATCGGACATGACCCGCGACATGAGCATATCGATATCCGCTTCCTGGTTGAGATCGATGATCACCTGCCGATCCCGGGCAATGATGAGTCTCATGAGGTGCTTTGGGCTGATCTGACCCAGGTTTCGCGTTACAACAACAATCGCTCAACCTATCGCATGGTTGAAAAGACACGCAGAATGCGTGGCAAGCACTCTAACTAAAACACTCCCTGCTACTGCTCCTGGCTGATGGGCTGCAAAGTGCTGGCTCCTAACCAGAACGACATATTTTTTTCCAGCAGCTGATCCCAGGGCATGTAATGGGAACCATCACAGGAAAAGTTCAGACCAACCATGCCATTGTAAATATTCAGAGAACCCGCACGCAGATAAATCGTTTCATCCATAAAGCGCAGAGCACGAAAGGTCTTGAAAACTTCCTTCACCTTATCCAGCGGGATTGCTGCATCAACAGGATATGGCCGATTGGGATAGGTCATAGCGATACCTGGATCAGACAAATCCTCAATATCCAGGATACGGTATCTCAGTGGATCATCGATAAACCACAGCGTGGCCCGGGAACTGGAGAAATGTAACTTCCCGTGAAATACCCCATGCTCTTCAATCAGATTAATAAGCAGGTCCAGCACCTCATCAATCCGCTTGTCCATCGGACTCTGAACCCGTTGCTGGTTAAAAAGCCCGCCACGGATCGCGGGGTCTCCTTTCATCTGCACCCACTGTTCGGGCTGCTTGTAGACCTCTCTTGTTAGCGGCAATTCACGCAGGTCAAAATCGGCTCCAAGATAACCTAGCAAATCACCGTCTTCATTCATAATGCGCTGAACTGCTGTCAGTGACGGTCGCCGTGCATTGCGGCTAAGGTAGGCGTCGGATAAAGAGAAGGATTCACCTTTCAAGGCATCCTGCAGATAGGGACGCTCGCTTCGGTTACGCCCAAGATGCCTGGGTACAGGGCCTGTAATCGAAATATTGTCCGTAATCTGGAGTGCGCTATCATCTAGCACGAACAGGTATTTACAACTAGGTAAAGAGCTCAGCCCATCTTTGAGACAACTCTCAAGACCCTCCTTATCTGGCCAAACATCACTGCAATGTTTAGCCAGCCGTTCCATTGACGCGGATAACAGGCCACGCAAGAGGATTCGTTGTCGTGCTACTGCATCTCTAAGTGCCTGTGCCATACCACCTCGTATGCTTTAGTTATAACTTTTAATCTGGCCTTTCCAGGTTATCACCTGCTCCAGAAAATACTCAAAGATAAATATTATGTACTAGCTTGTTGGCAAACTCAGCTGATCGGGATGATCTTCACCAATCTGGATACCAGGCCAGGTTGCCTGCATATGTGCGCGCATATGGGGTTGAATCTCCAGGGCATATTCCAGAAACGCCCGCGCGACCACAGATAGCTCCTTATTTCTGGGATAAACAAGGTACCACTGACGCTGAATAGGGAACCCTTCCACGTCCAGAATTGCCACAGGCCCACTGGAACCCTCAAGCGTCAAGGTATGCAGAGAAAGAACGGACAAACCGAGACCACCGACAACACCATGTTTAATCGCCTCGTTACTACCAAGCTCCATACGTACCCTGGGCTTTAATCCCTTGCTCTCAAAAAGCTTGAGTGCCGTGTCACGAATACCAGAACCTGGCTCTCTGAGAATAAAAGGCTCCTCGGCGATTCTAGACAGGGGTATGTTCTTCTGTTTCACGAGGGGGTGGTTTCTCGGCGCCATGACCACCAGGGGGTTGGGGGCAAAGACAAATGATTCAACATCAGCATCGCCTTCTGGCAAACGCCCCATGATGTAAAGATCATCTTCATTCGCCAGCATGCGCTCAATAATGCGATCTCGATTGGTCACCTTTAGCGCGACATCTATACCTGAAAAACGCTGGCAGAAGTCACCGAGAATCTCAGGAGCGAAATATTTCGCCGTGGTCACAACACACAATCTCAATCGGCCACGCTTGATACCCTTGATATCAGCAATCTTCATCTCGAGATTAGCCAGTGACTCAAAGATTAATTTGCAGGTTTCGTATAATTCCAGACCGGCCTCTGTTGGCTTAACAGATCTGCCGACATGCTCAAACAGGGGAATGCCAAAGGTATCAGAAAGCTTCTTAATCTGCGTAGAGACTGTTGGCTGAGTAAGAAAAAGCTCCTCAGCAGCACGAGTAAAACTACCAAGACGCACTATTGCCTCGAAGAGTTGCAGTTGTCTTAAGGTGGCATGTCGAATCAGATAATCGGGCATCGCCGAAGGCGGCGTATAGCTTTCTGAGTCGTTGCCCATATTTGCTCCTTATTCAACCACAAGGCTTGTCTTTAAGCAGTGAACAACATTATCCACCGCCAGACAGCCCTAACGCCCGTACTCATGGCACTTAGTACGAGGTACATCTTTTAGCGCCTCAGGATCTGTTCCAAAACGCTCTAGCAATGCTTCTAGTGCCGCCTCTTTATCTTTGTAGAATGCATCAGGTCCAAGGCTATCCACAATACCACAGTGCTCGAGTACTGATTTAACCTGGTGCTTCAGGCCACTGAAGATAAGTTCAACACCATCCTCACAAAGACGCTCTGCTATTTCACGCACTTTTTCCTCGCCTGATGCATCAATTTCATTGATGCCGCTGCCGATAACAAGGATAGCCCTGGCATGAGGATATTTACTTCTTGCCTCAAGAATGATGTCTTCGAAGTAAGCCACGTTAATAAATGTCAGGGAACCATCGAATCGAACTGGCACGAAGTTCTCGCTAATTGACTCAAGACCATGTGTCTTAATACCGCCGATCGTACCATCTGCTTTACGACCAACTATATCTGCACGAGGCTTCATAATACGAACAAGATAATGCAAAACCGTTAACACCACGCCTAGCAAAATACCATTTGCGATTGAAGGCGCCATTAATAATGTGGCAAAAAATGTAACGATGCCGATCGTGGCACTGACACGGTCAGCCTTCCATGCCTGGGTTAAGGGTTTAAGCCTGATAAGACTGAATACTGCCATCATAACAATTACCGCCAACACGGCCTGAGGTAGATGGTAAAGATAGGCTGTAAAAAACACCAGAACGAGCACAACCGCAGCTGCACTGATGATTGCAAACAAACCCGTCTTGGCTCCAGTCTTAGCAGCAACTGCTGATCGGGAAAAGGAACCACTAACCGTATAGGAACCAAAGAAACTACCTGCGATATTAGCAAGTCCCTGCCCTACCAGTTCCTTACTAGTATTTACACGCTCACCAGTATGACTTGCTATGGCTTTTGAGATAGAAGTTGCCTCCATGAAACCAATCAATGCCATGACCAGGGCAGCCGGCAATAAGGACAGAATCAGATCGGTCTGAATGGTTGGCACTTCAAGACTTGGAAGACCTTCTGGAATATTTCCAACAACAGCACCGCCTGATGACAGTACTATACGGGTATCCGTCACATCACTGAAACGCCAGTTTTGACTATCCGCTTCCTGACCAGTCGGCAATGTTTCTTCTGTGAAATATTCAAAACCCTGAACAGTCTGAACTGCCATTAGAGTCTTTTCATGGAGATCAACACGTAAATTCGTATTGTTCGCCTTGAGCATATCCAGTCGTCTATCTAGTACTTCAGCCTGTGCATGTAAGCCGGCGGCCTCTCTAATGCGCTCGATGTCATCCTGTTTTTCCAGTTCAGCCGCATTCCTGGTCAACTCAGCAATATCATTCGTAAATGTGCTAATTTTTGAAGCGTTATCCGCATAAACATTGATCATCTCCAGCGTTTCAGGATCCTTTATCTGATCTGCTGTTACGGTTACCTTATTTTCATAACCAATGAATGCGCTTATTACGGTAGCTAGCAATACCGCTGCCAGAACGCCTGGCACAGAAGGCACCTTCCGCTTAAGAAGATCAATCAAAATCCATGCTCCTACAGCGAACATCAAAGTAGGCCAATGCAACTCGGGGATCTGTTCCAGAACACGCCACAGATCAGCAAGGTAGGAATCTGTCCGTGGGAATGGGACACCAATGACTTTACTCAATTGAGATAGCCCGATGATCAGTGCAGCCGCATTTGTGAAACCAACAATGACCGGGCTAGACAACAGGTTTACGATTGAACCCAGTTTAAAAATGCCCAGTGCGAGGCGAAGAATACCAACCATCAGGGCCAGCATAATCGACAGTTCTATGAAATTGGCACTACCGGGACTGGCAAATGGAATGATTGCAGCTGCAGACATCAGGGACAGCATCGCAACAGGACCAGTATGTAGCTGACTTGATGAACCCCACATCGAAGCCACGATAACAGGAACAAATGAGGCATACAGACCATAAACCACCGGCAGGCCCGCCAGCTGTGCGTAGGCCATACTCTGGGGAACGAGGATAAGCGCGATCGTAACTCCTGCCAGCAAATCCGCACGGATCGTTTGCTGACTCATAGGGAACCATCTGAGGAATGGGAACAATGTGTAGATAAGGGAATTCATAATACTTTGTCCTTCTTTCTCTAGGTCAGAGGCACGGTAAATTTATCTGGGCGCAATACAGAAACATCTGACACATAAACTGTCAGGTGATATCGCCTGTTGATCAATTCTTGTAATCCATCAAGGAGGTTATCCAGACGGTCTGATGGAATAACGACTGAAAAAGTTATATTCGTGTCAATATCCAGCATACCTGACTGTATGCCGCTACTACCCCCACCGCGTGCGCGCTGGATTGTATAACCGCTCACACCACATTTCTTGGCTTTCGCTATCAACTGATCCTCTAGGACATCAGTAGTAATTATAGTTATGAGCTTTTCTTGAGTCAGGTTATGCATTGGGATCCTGATCCTTTATGTCGACACTACAGTAGCTACGTAATGGTAAAGCGGAATTCCTACCACGACGTTGAAAGGGAACGTAATTCCCAGTGCAAGTGTAAGGTAAAACGATGGATTGGCCTCAGGAACCGCCAGACGCATTGCTGGTGGAACTGCGATGTATGAAGCACTTGCACCAAGCACACCAACGAGGGTAATACCTCCTACACTCAGCCCTAATATCCAGTGACCCACAATGATACCTGCTGCACCACCGAATAAAGGCATTGTCAAACCAAACACAGCGAGAACAGTTCCAACTTTTTTGAATTCCTTAATTCGCCTACCTGCTTCCATCCCCATTTCAAAAAGGAATAGACAGAGCACACCCATAAATATTTCATCAATAAATGGAAAAAGTTTTTCCATTGCCTTATGTGACGATATAGCGCCAATCGTCATCGATCCAATCAGAATGACCACACTGCCATTGGTCAAAGCCTCATGAAGCAATGGCCCTATTTTCTCCTTAAGGGAGCGATCGTCCTTGTCCTGAATCGCCTGTCCACCATTAGAGACTTTTGCGATTTTTTGCCTGGACCATGAAGCCAATAACAATCCAACTATTATCGCTGGTGACTCCATAACTGCCAGCATAATCAATGGATAGCTTTCGTATTCGACGCCAATGTTGTCCAGATAGGCAATAGCAGTAAGGAAGGTGCCTGCACTCACTGAGCCATAATGCGCCGCAATTGCAGCTGCATTCATTCGGTCTACCTTGCCAGTGAACAGCAGCAGAGCATAGCCCAACATGGGTAGCGTAAAACCAAGAATGATCGCCCACAGAACAGAATTAAATGCCAGGCCCAGCTCCGACTTACCCAGCTCAAAGCCTCCATGCAGACCGATGGCCATTAACAGGTAAATGGACATCATTTTGGCCATATCCTGCGGAAAACGCAGATCAGATTTAATCAGGCGCGCGAGGAACCCAAGGCCAAAGAATAGTACTGCAGGAATAAGAAGATTGCTGAGCGCTGACACGCGAGTTTCTCCCGAATTCGCCTACTCAAATCTGAATACGACCTGGCGCTAAAAGTAATGCCGCGCCAATTACAAAACTGACTACATCTGGATTCACATTCCGATGAGCCAGCACATCTCGCAATCAGTCAGGCCAGACACGCTTACCAAGCTGAATACTGTCAGCTGCTGGAGTGGATTCAGCAGCCTTCTTAGCAGCAGGGCGAGCTGCCTTTTTCTTCACTGGTGCAGCTTTTTTTACAGCAGGTGCCTTTTTAGTCGGCGCTGCTGGTTTGGCCGCAGAAGGAGCAGGAGAGGCAGGTGTTCCTGTTTTTGCCTTCCGAATGGTGTTTGCTAGTTGATCACCGGTTTTATCGTTAGCACTCATACCTTGATCACCTCATCAATAAGATTGAAAATTTCTTCGCTCGCAGCTCTTCCACGACTTCCCATATCATGAACACTACGGCCTTCTAACACGCTGTATTTGTAAGCAACGCGTCTATAAATAGGTGTTTCTGCAGCAAGCATATCGATCTCAGACAGAGCCTGAAATACAAATTTAGAGAACCGTGTTCTTGGTTCAACCTGGTTCACCACCATCATTGCCGTTAACTGAGGATTAGATTTCCGTGCTTCTTGTAAATACTCTTCCAGGTGAACGGTTGCCCACAGATCATATGGAGATGGTTGCACCGGAACTAGTGCAGTATCACTAAAAGAAAGGGCCTGACCAGATTGTTCTGTATGTATAGATGGAGGACAATCAATAACAATGTGGTCAAACTGATCTTTAAGTTGATCAATTACTGATTCGAGGTCTTCAACGCCTTCTACAACAGGCAACCCTCTTTCTTCATCCCTGATTTGAGACCATTGCAATGATGAACGTTGCGGGTCCGCATCAACCAGTACAACTTTGCCTTTATTCGTCAGGCCGGATGCCACATTAACAGACAAAGTTGTTTTGCCTGTGCCACCCTTGTTGCCCAGTATGGCAATGATCGACATGGATCTGACCTCAGGTAGATTTTGCGTCTAGTTCGAAAAGCTCATCAAGCATCCTGGCAAAGTTTCTTTGCGCTTCTTCTAGCTCTTCGGAACCCTCTTCAGGATGAATGGTAATATTGACATAATCCTTGCCAAATCCCATATCTGGATAGAGGTCTTCACGCTCAGAGAGCTCTGCTGCCTGGTCAAGAAAATCACGCAAAGTTTCATAGTCGGGAAACTCATAGCGTTTTTCCAGCCGTACAGGTCGTGCACGCTCTTGCCACTCTTTTTTCATCAATACGAAACCCTAGAAGGTTGCACCTTGATTAGAAACAGGTTGCTCAATTTGAGCAATCCACTGGCCAAGCTCCTGGCTGTGAGCCTGCTCTTCCCTGAGGAGCGTTTCAAAAAACAGGCGGCTCTCCTGATCACCTATTTTTGCACAGTAAGTAGTAGCATCATGATAGAGCTTTACCAGCTCTAATTCGAAGGCAAGATCATAGTTAAGTATTTCAACCAGGCTCTTACCGACAAATGCCGGACGAAGTTGTGATGCATTAGGCGCCACACCAAGTGCTAGCATGCGAGCGATTATTCGGTCGACATGCTCCATTTCTTCATTGGCTTCAGACTTAAGCTTATTGGCTGGTTCCGCCAGACCCCAGGACGCGACTAAGCGCGCCTGGGTGCTGTACAACTGGACGGCGGAGAACTCCAGACTCAAAGCTCGGCCTAAGTAACCAAGAATCAGATGATCCACAGTGGCAAACGACATCAAATTGCTTCAACAAGCTTCAAAGTCATTCAAGCTGCAATTATTTTGCAGCTGCACTACCTGCTTCAGCGCCAAGTACTGGCTCAACTTCCTTATGAGGACGAGCAATGATGTGTGCTGCAACCAGGCCATCACCAACACGCTCACAGGCATCAGCGCCAGCGCGAACAGCAGCGTTAACAGCACCAGTTTCACCACGAACCAGAACGGTAACGTAACCACCACCAACAAACTCACGACCAACCAGGCGAACTTCAGCAGCCTTGGTCATGGCATCAGCAGCCTCGATAGCAGGAACCAGTCCTCGCGTTTCGATCATGCCCAGTGCAATACCGTAATTATCGTTTGCCATGATTTGAATCTCCTATAACTCAAACAGGTTAATTATTTGTAAGCCGCAGCCAATTAAGCTGAAGGCAGAACTGGCTCAACTTCTTTATGAGGACGCGCAATGATGTGCGCTGCAACCAGGCCATCACCAACACGCTCACAGGCATCAGCGCCAGCGCGAACAGCGGCGTTAACAGCACCAGTTTCACCACGAACCAGAACGGTAACGTAACCACCACCAACAAACTCACGACCAATCAGGCGAACTTCTGCAGCCTTGGTCATCGCATCAGCTGCTTCGATAGCAGGAACCAGACCACGAGTTTCGATCATGCCCAGTGCAATACCGTAATTTTCATTTGCCATTTTTAAATCTCCGTCGTCGGAAAAAAATAAATTTATTTACTAAACCAGCGTCAATGCTCAGCCCTGACGCAAGCCTCTTGCTTACTTATTGCCAAGTACTGGCTCAACTTCCTTATGAGGACGAGCAATGATGTGCGCTGCAACCAGACCATCACCAACACGCTCACAGGCATCAGCGCCAGCGCGAACAGCAGCGTTAACCGCACCGGTTTCACCACGTACCAGAACGGTAACGTAGCCACCGCCAACAAACTCGCGGCCAACCATTCGTACTTCTGCAGCCTTGGTCATGGCATCAGCAGCTTCGATAGCTGGAACCAGTCCACGTGTTTCGATCATGCCTAATGCAATACCGTAGTTGTCGCCTGCCATTTTAAATCTCCTGCTTGCTCATTACTTAGCAATTAAAATTGTGTCCGGCATATCTGCCTGAACGTATTTGCCAGCCTTTATTAATCTGACTGCCAGTTATCTATGATCCCAGCAATAGTGAGATCCGTGAGTATCTCAAAATCTCCTGCAGCAAATCTCGCCGCCGAGCCACTCGAAGTAAACACCCAGTTGCCTTCTCTAACCCCTACAGGGTCAACCGCAACCATCTGCTTACCTTTTAGATCACGCACTATGCGCAAACTAATCTGTTTCAGGCCATCGATTCGCCTGGTACATACCAGCGGCGTCTCAACCTGATAAATATCCATTAGCCTTCCTGCTCAGCAGGTGGCCAATGATCGATAATTCCAACAATCGTCAGATCACTGGGATAGCCTTTACTACCTGCTGCTTCACGTGCTGCTGAACTACCCACACAGAGAACCCAGTCACCAGGAACACATCCCACTGCATCGACTGCCACAAGTTGAGAGCTACCATCCTGTACTACCAGAAGATGCTTGTGCTCCATTTCTGGTATACGGTTTGTAGACACCAGAGGCTTAACCACCTGGACAATTTTCATCAGTGAGCTCCCTTTACCGCATTCGCATCTGCTGAACATGCCAGCACTTCGATACAGGCTCCGGCATTACAATCGCGAATTACCTGCATTGTGTGCAATAAACCCTGTTCAGCAAGATCTGAGTAACGCGCCTTCAAGGCATCCACTACCCTGCTGCAATGTTCAATTGCACGATCACGCGCACCCGGCACCTGACCGTGGTAGTCATACCGCACCACAATCGGGATTGGCAGACCACGTGAGACATTCAGTCCCGTAAAAATCTTGATACCCACATCCAGATCCTTGGTCGCTTCCTCAACGGTACTGAGGTAAGCAAAATAGGTCAGGTTCCTCAGCTGTACTTCCTCGAACCCAATACCTGCACCAATGAATCTTTCAGCATGGCCGATATCACTATAATGAGAACCGTGATAACGCTTGACGTAATCAATCTGGGACAGATTATTTACGATCAATCGTTTAATCAGATTCTTCATGCCCGGCACCACCATGGCGCCCTGGCTTTCAATCATTTCAACGATCTTTGCTTCAGCTTGCTGAGCAGAAGTCGTCTGTGTCTGCTCATACAACTCAAGAGCATCCACGGAATTGTTCAGATCTGGCACCCCTGCCGCATCCGGCAGATGGACCTTGATTGCATCCGTATCGGTATCCAGACCAATCAGCAGCAAATCAATCGATGCACCGCAGCAAAAGCTATTCTGTACCGCCTGCTGGAATCCCAGCAGTCGATCTAGTCCTGCCTGCGCTGCAACAGCGGTATCAGAACCATGTGCTGCACAACCTTCATGCTCTGGATCTACAGAACTGAAGTGGTACACCACAGCCTTCAGGTAGCGAGTAGGCGCATCTGCCGTATTGGGCTTGCCCTCTCGGAATCGAAGCATTTCTGTTTCGATCCATTTATCCAGGCTGTCTGCAATATCAAATGTTGCCCCTGCATATGACTTTCTACGAACACCTTTGTAAGGCAAACGTAAAACGTAACTAATTACATGGGCCAGCCTTCCGTCAGCACAGGGTGAGACATCCAGGGTATGGAACCCACATTCCTGCAGGTATTCCTGAAACTGCTCATCTCTTGCTGAGCCGATCGGATCGGACTCAAAAAACTCATCACAAAACTTGTGATAAGTCTGAAAAACAGACCAGGCGAAAAGCTTTCTCATATCCAGCTGATCAACCCAGGCGCCTTCCAGAATTTCCTGGGGCAGTTCAAAACCAAACTGCTCTCTGGCTATCATTTGCGCGCGCATTTCAAAATCTTCTTCATGCTGAAGAGCTGAAATACGTTTTAACACCGGTACTATCGAATCAAAGGACTCTTTGGTCCTACGTTCGTAGTCGTACAGCCTGTCATTCTCATCAATACGCACCAGGGGGTGTCCAGCCCGCGCTGAACCATGCATTACCGTTCCGACGCCTACGGCTCCGGGACGGCGCATGGGAGCTGCAGAATGTTTACTGCCCCTGGTGCCCTTTGATTGTTTGCGTGAATGCAACATGGCCATTAACGCCTATCAACTTATCCGCGCGCACCGCCGGAATAAGTGATCAGTGCTCCTTTCTCAGTATTACCACTTCCACCGGTAACCTTACTTACAGGCTCGGGTACACCCTCATTACGCTTTGGCTCCTCTTCTCTGGGAGACATTGCGGACATAGGACCACCGCGGCGCGTGGGATTACGCTGAATAGCCGAAGTACCTTCGGTACCAGTCACACGATCACCTCGATCCCAGTCATCACCAGTAATCTTGGATCCAGCACTCATACCTTCACCTGTGATACGTGACTTAACACGGCCTTCAACTTCCTGGGCTGTCTCAGGAATAATTGTTTCCTGTACAACCGGAGCTCTATTAGCATTACCAAATCGTGCTTCTTCAGTACCGGTTACCTTGCCAGTAGCCATACCAAACGGCCCTGTAATCTGCCCCTGCTCGTAACTACTTCCAGTGATACCACCTTGAGTCATGTTCTGAGCAGCATGCGTTGGAGCAGACACGCTGAATTCACCCCATGGGGCATCACCCACGGGTTGGGGAAAATCCGGGCTATTAGGCTCCGCTGGTGCTGAAGGGCATGCATTAGCAACCTGATCCGCACCCACATAAGGCGTACCAGTTACAGGCTCACAGGCACCCTTAGAACCACCTGTCATGACGCCACCCATACCTGGCTGAATACCAGTCATGCTTGGGCCTACATTACTCGTGCCTTTACGTGCACGCGCCATAGCCATTGATTTCTCAGGCGAAGAGCAGAAAGCTTCTGTTTGCGCTTCCCCGGCATAAGGCGTTCCTGTTAAAGCCTTACAGGTACCAGCCTCATTACCAGTGACGTTACCGCCACGATCAGTCATTGTGCCGGTTACTGACTTGCCCATCAGCGTGCTTGAAACTCCGACCTTACGATCAGTTGGTGCTGGTGTGCTCTGACAGAACTTAGAGAACTGCTCGGAACCTACATAATCATCACCGGTAACATTGCGGCAGCTACCTGGCTCATCACCCGTAACTTTTTCACTACGGCCAACGGTTGTGCCAGAGATAGAACCACCTCGCAGAGTATTGCTTACGCCAACCTTAGCTGGAGCTGCCCCATTGCCACTCTGCATGTACTGGGAACCTGTTAAAGCTCGTCCTGCACCGGATTCATCACCAGTGACTTTTTCAGAACGACCAACATTATCACCAGTTACCGTTTTACCCTTTGCGGTCTCGGACATGCTGATCTTGGCAGGCTTAGTCGGAGCCTTGGAGGAACAAAATGCCTGAGCCTGCTCACTAGAAACATACTCGGTTCCAGTCACTGACTTACAGGTACCAGGCTCATTGCCAGTTACCTTGGCACTACGACTCACATTGATGCCGCTTATGCTGCTTCCTGTACCCGTAGTAGTTACAGATACGCGGTTAAAACCAGGTGCCGCGTCTGTAGCACAGAGTTCTTTAAATACGTCAGCACCCATGTACTCAGTACCCGTTACTGTGCGACAAGTACTGGGCTCGTTGCCTGTAACCTCAGGGATCCGATCGACCATGGTGCCAGTCACTGCCTGACCTGATGCGGTTTCCGTTACACCGACTTTCCAGGGCTGGTCTTCTGCTGGCGCCTGAGCCTTACGATGGCGTCCAGGGCCTGTTGCTACAGCACCACCCTGCTTCTTGCCGGTTTTACCCTTCTGGCTACGCTGCGTACGCAGCGCCTGTGCCAGCTCACGGCTGGAGATATCAGGGTTAGCCGCCCGCGCAGCACTAGCTTCACTAATGGCGCCGCCCTTTAAGGCAGACTTGCCTTTAGTCGACATCGCCCTGCGTCGCGCTATAGTCGCTGCACGCGTTGGATTCATATTTACCTTCTTCAGGTTTGGCGCAATCTGAGCCGTAACGCCTGATGACAGGCTTAAATCTGGAGTTGCTGCTGGCGCTGGCTTGTTCTTACCACCACAACCGCAACCGCAATCCGATTTAGCTTCCTGACCAGCACTGGCTGTTACCGCCTGCGTCGCTGCAGAAGCCCTCACATCCGCACCGCGGGTCCTGTCTTTACTCTGAACACCCGCTTTCCCACTGCTAGACATGGCCTGTCTACGGGCCTTGGATGCGGCACGGCTACTGCCCTCAGAGCTTTTCGCCACATAGGCACGTGCTGGCGCGCTTGGCGCTGAAGAACTTGCCTGTGCTGGTGCGGCCGCTCTGGCAGGAGTCGCAGAACCACCCTTGATGGCAGCCTTACCGGTAGTGCTCATAGCACGACGCCTGGCAAGTGCCGCTTCACGGCTGGTCATATTCGTGTTGTGCGCAGAATTACCCATCCTAAACCTCATCAAATAGATGAATTGATGTCCTGAATTTGTGCTGCCCTGCCTACCAGGGCAGCACCAAGCTCACATCGTCTTGCTTAACGACCTTCGTAAACTACAAAGCATGAACCCTGACACTGGGTGTAGTTGTCATAGCCAAGCAGACGGACATGATGACCTGGATAAGCACGGTGACATGCTTCCAGCTGTTCCGCGACACGGTTGACATCCTGCTCACCAAAGAATGGAAGCTTCCACATGGTCCAGTAGTGACTGCCAGAATTGCTTGGATCTTCATGCTCGATAGCTGGAGTCCAGCCCTGAGCGATGATGTAAGCAATCTGCGCATACACTTCTTCCTTAGTCAGCGAAGGCAGAAACCCGAAAGTCTCGAGAGTCTGAGCTGTCTGGTAATCACCTGCTTCATACATGTTAGACATTATCGTCTCCTAATCAGTATTCGTTTGTGCTATTGCGAAAATCTAGTCAGATTACTTAACGTCGAGCTTATCAACAGTATCGAACTCGAACTTGATCTCTTTCCAGGTTTCCATCGCAATGGCCAGTTCTGGGCTGTGTGCAGCTGCAGAGGTCAGGATGTCCTTACCTTCACGCTCAAGCTCACGACCTTCGTTGCGCGCCTTAACACAGGCTTCCAGAGCCACACGGTTAGCAGCAGCACCTGCAGCGTTACCCCAGGGGTGACCCTGAGTACCACCACCGAACTGCAGAACAGAATCATCACCGAAAATGGTTACCAGAGCAGGCATGTGCCAGATGTGGATACCACCAGAAGCGACAGCGAATACACCAGGCATTGAACCCCAATCCTGGTCGAAGAAGACACCACGTGAACGATCTTCAGGTACGAAGGACTCGCGCAGCTGATCTACGAAACCAAGAGTAGAAGCACGGTCACCTTCCAGCTTACCTACAACGGTACCGGTATGCAGATGGTCACCACCAGACAGACGCAGACACTTGGCCAGTACGCGGAAGTGGATACCATGCTTAGGATGACGGTCAATTACAGCGTGCATTGCACGGTGAATGTGCAGCAGTACGCCGTTGTCACGGCACCAGTTAGCCAGGCCAGTGTTTGCAGTAAAACCACCTGTAATGAAGTCATGCATGATGATGGGCTGGTTCAGCTCTTTAGCATACTCAGCACGCTTGTACATTTCTTCAGGAGTAGAAGCGGTAACGTTCAGGTAGTGACCCTTACGCTCACCAGTTTCTGCTTCTGCTTTCTGGATAGCTTCGGCAACAAAGTCGAAGCGGTCACGCCAGCGCATGAATGGCTGAGAGTTTACGTTCTCATCATCCTTGGTCAGGTCAAGACCACCGCGCAGACACTCATATACCGCACGACCGTAGTTCTTGGCAGACAGGCCCAGCTTAGGCTTGATGGTACAACCCAGCATTGGACGACCGTACTTGTTCAGACGATCACGCTCTACCTGGATACCAGCTGGTGGACCACCACAGGTCTTGATATAAGCAATTGGGAAGCGGATGTCTTCGAGACGCAGGTGACGCAGGGCCTTGAAGCCGAATACGTTACCAACCAGAGAAGTCAGTACGTTAACGACTGAGCCTTCTTCGAAGAGATCAATTGGGTAAGCGATGAACGCGTAGAAAGACTCTGGGTCACCAGGTACGTCTTCGATGCGATATGCGCGGCCCTTGTAGTACTCCATATCGGTGAGCAGCTCGGACCAAACGGTACTCCAGGTACCGGTTGAAGATTCAGCAGCTACCGCAGCTGCAACTTCTTCATTAGGCACACCAGGCTGACCGGTGCACTTGAAGCATGCGAGCAAATCGGTATCGAGCGGAACATAGTCCGGGGTCCAATACATATCGCGGTATTCTTTTACGCCCGCATCATATTTCTTTACAGCCATGGTCAACTCCTGTTCGTTTTCTGGAATGACGGTTAATTGAATTTGTTGCCGAGGGTCAGAAGAATAGTTGGCAGTGACATATCTACACAAATAGATTTTTTCTTTGTATTTGATAGATGATCATCTATGAATAGCGACGCGCCAACCAAATTCCCCCTGTGTCCGCTCTGCAACTATCTAAAAAACTTAGAGATTTTCAGTCTCGCCCATGCGTATTAGCCTGTCCTTCTTATCAGGAAATACGCATGGACGAGCGCCGAAGGTGCATTAATATACTCCTTTTCCCGGCAAAAACCACAGTTAGACTAAAACAATCTATCTGTTTACCGGGCGGCAATTAAACACCCTTTAAGCAGTAGTTTCCTTGTCCGAGATCATGTCTTTTCTCGATAGTGTTTCCAGTCAGGAAGCTTGTTTGCCAAAATGATAATTGCTAATGCCCATGACTCAGAGACATGTTAAACAAAGAAAATTTACAGTTAAGAAACATGAGAATAGGCGCGAAAAAACACCAATGAGCAGGAACGGTACAGACAGGATGATTGCCACCATCGAGAAAGAGGTGGAATACACCCGCCACATGATAGGCAGAGACAAGCTCAGCCCCTTAGTCATGGATGCCATGGCAACCGTTCCCAGGGATGCCTTTGTTCCAGCTAACCTTAAATCACGCGCCTTTGATAATGGCCCCCTGCCTATCGGCCATGGCCAGACCATTTCACAACCCTATATCGTCGCCCTGATGACCGACCTGCTTGAACTCCGTCCAGAACACACTGTCCTGGAAGTCGGTACAGGATCGGGTTATCAGTCGGCCATCCTTTCCCAGCTATGCAAAACCGTCTACAGCATGGAGGTGATTGGCGAACTCAATCATGATGCGGCAGCACACCTTGCTCAGCTGGGCTATGACAATGTCATCACCTGCACCGGCAATGGCTATGAGGGCTGGCCAGAGCATGCCCCCTACGACGGCATTATTGTGACAGCTGCTGCACCCTATATACCCGAAGCACTGATCGACCAGCTCAGGCCAGGCGGCCGAATGGTCATCCCACTGGGTGCGCCCTATAGCTACCAGGAGCTGGCCCTGATCAACAAGGATGAGCAGGGCAATGTTGAAAAGCGCAGCATTCTTGGCGTCGCCTTTGTACCCCTGGTCAACCAGCAGCCCAGCCAGGGCAGCCAGGAATCAAACGCTTAAGACCTGACACCTTAAATATTGCGCCTATAATTAGCGGTTAATCGGTTAAATATATGGCGCCTGCATTTCGATGTACCGAATAATACTGACCATCCTGGTATTGCTCATTCTTATGCTGCCTTTTTTGTTGTTAAACAAGAAGGCAGAGGCCAGTAAAAGCCATGAAACTGAGGGCTCTGGAGCTTGTTGCCTGATCAGGGCAGCCGAAGTAAGCTAAAACTGATAACTAAAAACGTTTAAACACAAAGGTTGTGGTGCTGCTTATGTCTGATGATGATTTTGAACTCAGCATAATGTCGGATGATGAACTGGACGCTGAGCTTCATCCCGAAAAACAGTTAAGGGAAGTCGAGAAGCCTAAGCCCTACAAAGGTCCTAACCGCCGTTCCGGCAAGGACCGTCGCGTAGGCCCAAAAGATCGACGCAACGAAATCCGCTTTGATCCAGCCAACGCCCTGGCTGACCGCCGTTCTGGCAAAGACCGCCGCAAGGTCAATAATGAACCAGAAGACATGTGGGACCACAGGGATATCTGATATGCCTGTGGCTGTTAGCCGCTAAATCTTTACGTACAGATAACCCTGCTTCTGTAATTCAAGAATCCGGATAATCCCTGATTCGGGAAATATCTTCACACCCTCGTAGAGCTGATCCTCAGGTACATCAAAACGACGCAGGGCTATGTTGCACACCCCTACTTCGACATCGTTCATCGTCAGGTTCTGCATCAATGCCTCTCTGCCCAGCAGCTTTGAAAATAGCTCTACGGCAGGACCATTGGCAATCAGCACGATCTCTCTATCACCTTCACCATAGTGCTGAACAATATTTGCCAGGGCCTGCTGGACAACCTGAGAATTTCGCTTATCCGAGATATGGAGCAGAATTTTGGTGGGCTCGGCCAGCGCTGGCTGCGCAATGAGCACACCAAGTAACAGACTTAATAGAAATTGACGCATTATTTTTCCTTTTTCACACGCACACAAAAAACTATCCAATGGCAAGGACATGGAGCGGTATGAACGGAAAAACTGGCCTTTATGGCCTTGTTATTAGTGTTCTCGGGTTCCGACAGTCAACCACTGCTTCTTAGGCGCGGTTTGTTATTGGAGAGTATTCTAAACGCTGGGCGTCCGGGTCACAAACACCCATGCAAGAAACGAGTGTACTAGGCACTACCATGCAGGAACATGACGTAAGTATTGATAATGTATATCGCGAACAGGAAGACACTGACCCAGCCCATGATATTCAAAACTCGGGTCTTTGGATGATAAAGCAACCCAACAATAGCTACACCGGTCATCATCATGGCCGAGAAGGCTGAAATCGCATGGGTTGGCGATATATCTGCCAGGATCGGGCCTTGCAGGTAAAAGAGGTCATCGATTGCGATAACGAGGATATTAAACAGATTACTGCCGAACAGGTTGCCTATGGCCATATCAATGGCGCCCATGCGCAGGGCCGACACGGTAACCA
>Ga0180435_10002399_pt1 | contig 19132 bp, 12 predicted proteins | sample SS_ome_3_FD_132467 | JGI IMG/M metagenome (GOLD analysis project Ga0180435, IMG submission 132467) | Hypersaline lake sediment archaeal communities from the Salton Sea, California, USA - SS_3_S_1 metaG | ecosystem: Environmental > Aquatic > Non-marine Saline and Alkaline > Hypersaline >...
AAACCGGCCCTGCTTTCTGCTTTTGCGTGCCTGATTTTACCCCGCCGCTTTGCGGCGCACTGGGCCATGCTGTTTTTCAGCATAACTTGTATCCCTCTCTGGGCAATTCCGCCCGACACACCAGTCACCAACACGGCAACTGCCAGTTATCAGGTGAGTGGTGCTGATTATTCAGCAAGCGGCAGCGCTACTGTTCGCACCGACCCTGCTGCAGGCAATAGCCCGCCGTTTGCATTGTCTTTAGAGCCGGCCACCGTGCCGGAGAATTCTACCGGTTCGGTAGTTGGTAGCCTTGTGATCGCTGATCCGGACCCGGATGACTCGCATGCCATTGTTGTTGGCGACCCAAGATTCATTGTTGTTGGCAACGTCCTGCAACTTGCTGCTGATGTGGCGCTGGATTTTGAAACCACTGCGGCGGTAACGGTTGAGATCACCGTCACTGATCCTGAAGGCGCAAGCTACACTCAGCAGCTTGAAGTTGTGGTGTTAGACGTCAACGAGGTGCCTGAGTCGATCACTCTGTCATCTGATACGCTGATCGCCGGGCGGCCCGGCGCTGATGTTGGTGTCCTGCAGGTTGTCGATCCGGATGCTAACGACAGCCATACGTTCACTGTTGATGATAGCCGTTTCGAAGTGATTGATGGCACTTTGCAGCTTCGCGACGATGTCAGTTTGCCTCTGGGCGCAACCGCTGAGGTTTTGGTTACCGCTACCGACAGTGGCGGCTTGAGCTATACCGAGACCTTTACCCTCACCGCAACTCCGCCGGGGGGTGGTGGCGGTGAAAACGCTTCAATAACCACTCTGCAACTGGCCACTGGCGTTGATTTTGCTCAATTGCAGTCCGTAAATCCGAGCAGCTGTGTAAACAGCGGCGGAGTAGCGCCTTTACCCGCGCCTTTAACCCTTACCGGCGACAGTCTGCAGGTGCCTGGCAGTGGCGCATTCCTGCCGACGAATATCATAAAGTCTGACGATGTACTTTTTGTGCAGGTGACAGCTCCACTAGCCAACGTGGATCCATCGGTCATTGACCAGGTGCTGGTGCGCCTGCGTACCCCTGCCGCGGATGAAGAGATCATCACCATTTCTGAAACCGGCATGAATAGCGGTATTTTCATTGGTTATCTGCAAACCGGCCGGTCTGCTGCGCAACCCGATAACTGTGTTTTGGAAGTGGTGTCAGGAACAACCGTATCGTTAACATATGTAGCTGATGATGTTGACGTGGCGACCCTGGATATTCTGGTTGATCCTTTTGGTCGCGTATTTGACAGTGCGAGCGGCACGCTGATAAACGGTGCGACCATCACGCTACTTGACGCCGCCACCAATCAACCTGCACAGGTATTTGCTGACGACGGCGTGACGACTTTCCCGTCTATGCAGATCAGCGGCGATCAGTTCTATGATAATGACCGTGGTGCATACCGCTTCCCCTTTGTGTTACCAGGAGAATACCTGCTGCAGGTGCAGCCGCCGAACCGTTTTGCTTTTCCTTCAGCCGCATCCGATGCACAGTTGCAGGTTCTGCCGGGTGCGCCTTACGCGCTGGGCGCCGGGTCGCGGGGGCAAGGCTTCATGGTTCCCGTGGGTCCCGCAGTGCAGGTTGATATCCCTTTAGATCTGCAACCTGTCATACCCACCAGCAGCAGTATTGCGGTACTTGCCGGTCTTATGCCCAACGGCAACAGCACCTCAGTTCAGGTAGCGCCAACGAGCTGTTTCAATGGCAGTGCGTTCACCAGCCTGGCGGATCCCATTACCCTGGCTCAAGGGGCGTTGCCGGTACCTGCCAATCTGGCCCTGACGCCTGTAGATCGACTTGCGCGAAACGATGTGCTGTTTATCTCAGTGGTCGATCCTGATCAGGATCTGGACCCTTTTGCGCCGGATCAAATTACCGTTGAGGTGCTGGTTGCTCAGACAGCTGAACGGGAAACGCTGCAACTGTCAGAAACGAACGACTCTACCGGCGTGTTTGTCGGCTATCTGCAAACTGCGGGCGCTTCGGCCGCTGCTGAGAACTGTCAGCTCGAAGCATCACCAGGTGCTTCAATTCTGGTGAACTATGCGGATGTCACCGACAACGCCGATACGGCATCTGCCGAGGTGGTTTATGACCCTGGTTTCAGCATGGTTTCAAGCGCCTCCGGTACGTTGGTGTCTGGTGCAAGTGTCACGCTGATTGACGCCAGCACAGGTCTGGTTGCAGAAGATGCTGTCTTTGGTGCAGACGGCGTCAGCGCCTTTCCAGCAACGATTGTTGTCGGTGGTGAAGCTGTCGACGCCAGCGGCGCGCGGGTTGATTTTGCGCCGGGTACGTTTTACTTTCCGATGATTCTGCCCGGTGAATATCGTTTCGAGGTGTCATCGCCGGCTTCGTATACGTTCCCCTCTACAGTCGATGATGCGGCGCTGAATCTCCTGCCAGGCGGGCCGTTCAATCTGGTGCTGGGCTCGCGTGGAGAGGCGTTCACAGTTGCTGCAGGAATGCCTGCTGGATTTGATCTCCCGCTGGACCCGATATCAGCAGAAGTATTTGTTACTAAACAAGCGAGCAAACAGACTGCAGCAGTGGGCGATTTCGTGCAGTATCAGATTCAAGTCGAAAATGCAGACGCCAGCGGAACGGTGTCGGACCTGGTGTTGTCTGACCAGTTGCCTACCGGCTTTCGTTATGTTGCAGGGTCATTAAAAGTTGCCGGCGTGTACAGTTCAGAACCTGACCTGTCTACTGACGGCGAACAGTTTGATCTGGCGCTGGGCGAATTGTCTGCGGGCAGCACTATTGCATTAAGTTATGTGGTGGAAATTACCGCTGGCGCCAAGCTCGGTCCTGCGCGTAACAGGGCAAGCGTCGCAGGCACAGGCATCGGGCAGGCGAATGTGGCGTTTGCCGATGTAGAGGTGCGTGAAGATCTTCTGCAAAGTAAGGCGATCCTCGTCGGCCAGGTGTATGCAAACGGTTGTCCTGCGGATGACAATGCTGCAATGGACCAGCAGAAAGGACAAGGTCTTGCGGATATTCGGATCTGGCTGGAAGACGGCACCTTCGTGGTTACAGATATCGATGGCAAATATCATCTTGAAGGCATTGAGCCCGGTACTCATGTGGTGGCGCTGGACACCGCCACGCTGCCAGGTAGCCATGAGCTGGTATTGTGTGAAGACAATACCCGGTTTGCCGGTAACCCCGGATCGCAGTTTGTCGATGTACAGGGTGGCACGCTCTGGAGAGCTGATTTCTATACCGCGCTTAAACCTGATCAGAACAGCGAAATTGTCAGTCGCCTGGATGCTCAGGCTGATGACGGCAAAGTGTCGTATACCTACTGGATAAAAGGTGGCGCTGTGCCGCTGCAGAATCTGCGCACGACAATCATGCTGGGCGATCAGTTGGCTTATATTGAAGGCAGCGCAAAGCTCAACGGTCAACCGATTGGTGATCCCAGCGGTCTGGGTATGGGCGCCCCGACGTTCAAACTGCCGGACACCATGGGTCACTTTAATTACGCGCTGACCTTTGAAACGTTTGTGAAAACACCTAAAGGGTTGATTACCTCCAAGGCTGTGTCTCGATTTGCGACCCGTCAGGGACAGCATCGTAGCGAAGTGAGTCTGAATGAGTTAAGTCTGAACTGGCCTGCCTCGCTGGTTATGATTGCAGAATCGGTCACCACTTCCGGCAGCAAAGTGCTGCGCGCGGCTCGGCAGTCAAACGCTCAGCGATTGCGTGAGATTAGGCCATCCGAAGAACCTGCTGAGCCGGTAGTGGCAATTGCATCCGAGGTAATGGAACCCTCTCGAGGTTCGAACTACAACCGCGGCAGCGTGGCCAGAAAGCAGGTGTCATTGCGTCATGATGGCGTAAGAAGTGTGCCGTACGAACTGCCTGAGCTGGATCGCGGCGAAGCCCCTGGGTTTAATCTGAACTGGCTCTCACAGAATCCTTCAGTCGAGGGTATTGTCTGGCCGCCAGAAAATTACAATCCGGCGTTGCCTGCAATCGAGGTTGCGGTAGCTCATGACAAGTCGCTGAAAGCAGTAGTGCTGGTTGATGGAAAAATTGTCAATCCCGTGACTTATGAAGGGACAGCAACCGATCATGATGCCGGCGTCAGTTTGTCGCGTTGGGATAACGTCACCATATCCGAGCACGACAGTGTCATCGAAGCTCAACTGCTTAACAGCGCCGGTGAAGTGGTTAAGCGTTATACCCGCAGCACGCATTTCAGCGGTGCACCTGCACGCGCTGAGTGGGTCAAAGATGAGTCTTACCTGATTGCTGATGGATTGTATCCACCCGTGATTGCGGTGCGTCTGTTCGATAGAGCCGGTTACCCGCTGCGGCCGGGTACCACCGGAGAGTTTTCTGTTTCTGCACCGTTCATGGCGTTGGACAAAGCCAAACACCTTGAGACGCTGGACAATAAGTTCAGCAACCAGCGTTACCAGGTGCTGCGTGACGGTATTGCGTACATTCAGCTGGAGCCGACCACTTCAACCGGTGAGGTAGAGGTTAAATTCCAGTTCGATCCTGTGCGCAGCGATACAGTGCGCGCCAGAATGGTTCCAGGCAATCGCGACTGGATCATGGTCGGGCTGCTGGAAGGCACCTACGCACAAAACGATCTGTCCGGTAATCTGAAATCGTTAGGTAAGCAGAATCTCGAAGATGAAACCCTCACCGATGGCCGTATGGCGTTCTATGGCAAAGGTATGGTTAGAGGCGACTGGCTGCTTACGGTGGCCTATGACACCGACAAAAAGTTTGAACGTGAGTTGCGTGAGCAGATCGATCCTAACCAGTTCTACACGCTGTATGGAGACGGTACCGAGCAGCTGTTTGATGCGCAAAGTCAGCGCAAACTCTATCTGAAGCTTGAACGAGCCCGTTTTTCAGCGCTGTTTGGCGATTTCGATACAAATTTTGAACGCTCCGAGCTGGCGCGCTATGACCGTCGTCTGAATGGTGTGAATCTTGGTTTTTTTGGCGAGCACGTGGAAGCTAAAGTGTTTGCCAGCGAAACAGATCAGGCCCTGGTGCGCGATGAGTTGCGGGGTGACGGTACCTCCGGTGTATACCGTCTATCTAACCGGAGGCTGGTTGCCAACAGTGAGTCGGTGAGAATCGTTACACGAGATCGGTTTGCGACCCAGAATATAATTGAGAGCGTCGAGTTAACCCGTTTTGTCGATTACACCATCGACTTCTCGCGTGGCACGTTGATTTTCAAACAACCGATTTTCAGTCAGGATGAGAACTTTAATCCCATATTCATTGAAATTGAGTATGAGGTAGCGTTTGAAGGCGTCGATGAGAAAATTGTAGCGGGCAGTCGTGTCGCTTATCGCCTGGATGACCAGGACAGCGAAGTGGCGCTGACCTATATAAACGATGCCACCGAGGGGCAGGGTGGATCGCTTATAGCCGCTGATCTGACCTGGCAGATGAATACGCAGTCAACGCTGACAGTGGAAGTGGCGCAAACAGATACGGACCTAAATGATGAAGGTAATGCTTATCTGCTGCAGTTAGAACATGCAGACAGCAAAATGGCGGGCCGAATCTATGCGCGCGAACAGGAACAGACGTTTGGGTTGGGTAATCAATCCGCGCTGGAGGCGGGAACCCGTAAAATTGGTCTTGAAGGGGAGTATCGATGGCGGGATGGCCTGTTGCTGCGCGGCCAGGCGTTTGAGCAGACAGCCTTGTCGGAAGGGTCCAAAAGACGGGTTGTGAATGCGCTGGGTGAGTGGCGTAAAGATACAACAAAATTTTCTACCGGCTTGCAATCTGTTACTGAAGAAACTGCCAGTGGTAATTCCGGAGACGCAGCTCAATTGCTCTTTGGTGTTGCGCAAAACGTTTACAACAATAAGCTCATGCTGCGTGCGGATGCGGAACTTGATGTGTCCAGCGGTTCAGGCAGCACAGATTATCCGTCCAGGGCAATATTTGGCGCTGAATATGAGGTGTTTAATGAGGTCAATCTCATAGCCGAGCAGGAGTTAACCTGGGGTGACGACAGAGATACTCAGGATACGCGCTTTGGCGTGCGCGCACGGCCCTGGACTGGCGGTGACGTGAATTCTTTTGTTACTCAGGCCCAGGGTGAGAATGGCCGTCGTCTGTTCGCGACCACCGGTCTGCTGCAACAGTGGCGTATCAATGAACGCTGGCTTTACGACATCGGTTTTGACCGTGTACAGACTTTGTCACAGAGCGGTGCCGCTGATGAGCCCCGCGATCTGCTGTTTAATCCGAATGTGCCGCCAGCCTCGGGCGGCATCGATAACGACTTCACAGCGTTTTTCACCGGTTTTGGTTATCGCCACGAAGCCTGGGACGTTTCGTCCCGCTTTGAATGGCACGCGGGTGATGTCGACGATAAATGGAATGTGCTGGTGGGTGCTAATCATCAGCTTGCAGAAGGTCGGGTCGTGTCCGCGAGCCTGTCCTGGCTGAATGAGGAATCAGCCACAGGTGCAGTGCAGGATAATCTCGATCTGCGTTTTGGTGCAGCCTGGCGTCCTTTTGACAGTGCCTGGTCATTCCTCAATCGAACCGATCTGGTGTTTGAGCGCAGAGAGAATGCCTCATTTGATACCCGCACGCGAAAATGGGTGAATAACTTCAACGCCAACTACAAACCGGGGTTGAGACACCAGCTGGCTTTCCAGGTTGCATTCAAATACGTAGTTGAAAACATCGATACAGAAGAATATGACGGCGTCACCAGTCTCCTCGGCGTTGAGTATCGCTACGATATAGGCCCGCGCTGGGACGTGTCGATGCGCTCGGCTCTGCTGTCGTCTCATCAGGCAGGCACAGCCAGGTATTCCTACGGCGCTGCCATAGGTCACAGCATTCGACCCGATATGTGGTTGAGTGTGGGCTATAATGTGGAAGGCTTTGAAGATGATGACTTCATCGCGGCAGATTACACCGCTAAAGGCCCGTACCTGAAGCTGCGCATGAAATTTGATCAGGATCTGGCGAAACGTTTCCTCGAATTTGCGGGGCTTGCGCAGCGCCGTCAGGCTGATGGATTTGCCAACGGTCGGTAATCGCCAGCGTGTACCCGCCATGTTTTTTTGCGTAGTATACGCGCGCTTCAATCAAGGCTCGATACCCATCATGACAAGCTTTCTGCGCCGTACCGGCTGGCTGCTGGCTGCCCTCCAAACCCTGCAGATTTATGCTGCAGAACCTGCTGCAACGCCAGTATCCCAAGTTGAGGAAATCTCGGTTGTGGCGTCAAGAATCGCTGCGCCGCTGCGCACGGTGCCCAGCGCGATCAGTGTCATCGACATCGAAGATATCCAGCGCGGCCGCGCGCAGTTGGGGCTGGATGAATCAATGGGCCGAGTGCCCGGTGTATTTACGCAGAATCGATATAATTATGCGCAGGATCTGCGCATTGCCGTGCGAGGCTTCGGCGCGCGTGCCAACTTTGGTATTCGGGGTTTAAAAATCTATGCTGACGGTATTCCTTCCACCACTGCTGATGGCCAGAGCGGCATAGATGATGTGGATATCGGCTCTCTGCAGCGCATGGAAATTGTTCGTGGTCCTGCTGCGGCTTTGTACGGTTCCGCAGCCGGTGGTGTCATTGCGCTGTACACTGAAGATGGGCCGGAGACGCCGTTTCTGCAGACTGCGGTTACGCTCGGCGAAGATCAACAGCGAAAATATCAGCTCAAGTCTGGAGGCCAGTACAAGCGTTTGAACTATCTGGTCAACCTGAACGATCTGGAGTATGACGGCTACCGCGATAACGCGCGGGTGGAGTCACGCCAACTCAACAGCAAGTTTGTTTACAGTTTTGATGAAGGCGAGCTGATGCTGATTGCCAATCTGGTGGACTCGCCTCAGGCTGATGACGCTGGTGGTATCACCGCGGTTCAGGCGGCTGCAGACCCCAGGTCTGCCCAGGCCCGTAATCTGAGTTCCAATGCGGGTGAGGCACTGGAACAGCAGAAGCTGGCCCTGCGCTATACGCGTCCACTCGGCGACAACCTTGATCTGACCGTGCGCAATTATTATGTCTGGCGGGATTTTGAAGCGTTCCTGCCGATCGGCACACACATTCCCTTTGTGGCCGATGATGGTGTGGTTGAATTCGACCGTTTCTTCTACGGCGGTGGTGTTCAACTGGCGGCAACCAGCACTTTGGCCGGCCGTACGAATACCACAATTTTTGGCCTTGATGTCGACCGGCAGGAAGATGATCGTCAGCGTTTCCTGAACAATGCGGGTGAAAAAGGTGTGTTGACGTTTGACCAGCTGGAAGAGGCCACGACCATTGGTTTTTTTGTGCGCAATGAGACGGCGCTGACGGATCAGCTGACGTTGGTGCTGGGTCTGCGTTATGACGACATTGAGCTGAAAGTTGACGATAAATTCCTCGCTAACGCCGACCAGTCGAGTGAACTGAACTTTGAGCAGTGGAGCCCGATGGCAGGCCTGTCCTGGACCTTGAGCGATCAGATTACCCTCTACACAAACTACGCTACCTCTTTCGAAACGCCGACGTTTACTGAACTGGCCAGCCCGGCACGAACGCTGTCGGTCAGTCTCGGTGGTTTCAACGATGTGAACCCGCAAGAGGCGGAAAGCTTCGAGATTGGTCTCAAAGGTGATGGGTTCGATAGGCGCCTTGGCTTTGAACTGGCGCTCTATCAGATCAATGTTGAAGATGAAATCACCAGTGTTGAGGATATCGGTAACCGCGCGTTTTTTGAAAATGCAGACACTGATCGTAAAGGCTTTGAACTCAGCGCCGTTGCCAGTTTCACTGAATCGTTGCAGTTGAGTCTTGCTTACACCTACTCCGATTTTGAATTTGAAGACTTTGCGGCAAACCCGCAGTTTGAAGGCAATGCTTTGCCAGGGCTGCCTGAGCACCAGGTGTTCGCTGAATTAAGTTACCGCCCTGTTAATGGTTTTTATGTGGTGGGCGATGTGTTGTACATGGATGAGTTGTATGTCAACAACGCCAATTCCGGGACCAGCGACAGTGCGGTTGTTGCCAATTTGCGCATGGGCTACACCGGTACACGCAATCGTTGGACATGGTCTCCTTTTGTGGGTGTAAATAACCTCGCTGACGAAGACTACAACGCTAATGTACGCATCAACGGGTTTGGTGGCCGGCTGTTTGAGCCCGCGCCAGGCCGTACCGTGTATGCGGGCTTTACCCTCGATTATGCATTGCGTTAATGCCACTAAACTTAAGGCTGGTAGTCTTTAACTATTGTCCAATGGGGCTCAACTAAGGGTTAGACATGAACAATCCCAACAGGCCAGAGCCACTTCCCAAAGTGGATATTGAAATCAACCCCAGAGGCAGCATGGAATTGCTGTCGCAGCGGGAGATTGATGCACTCACAACCGGTGCCCGCCACGACGAGATCCAGGATCTGTTTAGACGCTGTGCACTTGCGGTGCTGAATACCGGTAATGAAACCGATGATGCTTCTGCTATCTTTGACGCCTATGCTGATTTCAGCATTGAAGTGGTCAAACGTACCCGCGGTCTGCAATTGAAAATTCAGAATGCACCCGCCAGCGCCCTGGTTGAAAAGCGCATGATCGAAGGTGTGCGACAGCATCTTTTTGCGGTTCTGCGCGATGTGATTTACATCGGCACTGAGATCAGTGATGCCCTGCAGTACGACATGTCAACAACGGCGGGTATCACCGATGCCGTCTTCCAGATACTCAAGCAGGCCCGGGTAATGGAAGCCGGCATGCGACCTAACCTGGTGGTTTGCTGGGGTGGGCACTCAATTGGCCGCTCAGAATACGATTACACCAAGCGGGTCGGGTATCACCTTGGGCTGCGACGCCTGGATATCTGCACCGGATGCGGTCCCGGTGCCATGAAAGGACCCATGAAAGGTGCTTCCGTAGGGCATGCCAAACAACGGGTGCTCGGTGGGCGCTTTGTAGGCCTGTCGGAACCCGGAATTATTGCGGCGGAACCGCCAAATCCGATCGTAAATCACCTGGTTGTGTTGCCGGATATCGAAAAACGTCTGGAAGCTTTTGTGCGTCTGGGACATGGCATTATCGTTTTCCCAGGCGGTGCGGGCACCGCGGAAGAGATCCTCTACCTGATGGGCATTCTGCTGGATCCCAGTAACGCCAATCTGCAGTTACCGGTGGTGTTCACCGGGCCGGAAGAAAGCGCTGATTATTTTGCTGCGATGGACAACTTTCTTCGTCTGCTCTTCGGTGATGCTGTTGAAGGTAAATACAAGATCATTATTGGTGACAGTGAAGCGGTTGGCCAGTACATGAGCCGCGCCATCAGGAATGTACACCGCGCCCGGCGCAAGTCAGGTGACGCCTACTATTTCAGCTGGCTGTTGAATATTCCTGCTGCGCATCAGGAGCCCTTTGAGGTTACCCATGAAAGTGTTGCTGCACTGAACCTGGTGCGGGATCAACCGCTGGACAAGCTTGCTGTTGAAGTTCGTCGTGCATTTTCTGCAGTTGTGACCGGTAATGTCAAAGATCAGGGCATTCGCCTGATAAAGAAGCACGGGCCTTTTGAGCTGCGTGCAGACAGCGAGCTCACCGATGCGTTGGATACCTTGCTGAAGAGTTTTGCAGAACAGGGACGCATGCGCCTTATCGGTGAGTACGAGCCCTGTTACACCGTGAAAGCACTGAACTGAGTCTGGCCTGTGCTTTTATCCCTCAACCAGCTGGTTTGCACGCGCGAGGAGCAGCCGCTGTTTGAGCCGCTGACGATGCAGCTGGTGGCAGGACACTGTGTTGAACTGCTGGGTCCAAACGGCGCGGGAAAAACCACGCTGTTGAGAACCCTGGCAGGCTTGTACAGTCAGTTTGAAGGCGCTTATGACTGCCCGGATTTTCTCTTTCAGGGGCACCCCATGGGGTTGGACGAACTGATGAGCCCGCTGGAAAATCTGGCCTGGTTTGCCGGGTTGGAGGGTCACACCTTTACTGATGAGCGGGCTGCTGATCTGTTACGCGAAGTAGGCATGATTAACTTTGCTTTGACGCCCTGTCAGCAGCTTTCCCAGGGCCAGCAGCGTCGTGTGACTATGGCGCGATGGCTGCTCAGTGACGCAAAACTGTGGTTGCTTGATGAGCCTTACACGTCATTGGACAAAGATGGTCAGGTGTTGCTCAATGCGCTGCTGAGCCGACACTGTGACAATGGTGGTGCGGTGCTGGCGGCGACACACATGCCTCTGCAGGTGGTCGACAAAGGCGAGTTGCCATTGCGGCCGGCGCAGGTGTCTGCATGAACATAACGGTCCTTTTCCTGCGCGAATGGCGTGTGCTGATCCGTAACCGCGCCGCCATGATCAATCCCATAGTATTCATGTTCCTGGCCGTCATGCTGTTTGCGGTGGGTAGCCCACTGCAGGATAATACGCGCGCCTTATATGGCGGCGCCGTGCTCTGGCTGATTGTGTTGTTGACCAATATGCTGTCGCTGGACTCTCTTTTTCGCCGCGATTTTGATAACGGTACCCTGGAACAGATGATGGTTACCGCGGACGTGCCGCTGCTGGCGGTACTCGTCAAAATTATCGTCCAGTGGCTCGGCACGGGTTTTCTGATGGTTCTGTTATCGCCATTGTTGTGCCTGTTTCTCGGCCTGCCCGGAACTGCAATTGCTAAAACCGCGTTATTGCTGCTGGCGGGAACGCCTGCGCTGAGTCTGCTTGGTGCGGTAGGGGCAGCGATGACCGTTGGATTTGCCAGAGGCGGGGTACTGCTTGGTCTTCTGGTGTTGCCGCTGTTCCTGCCGGTACTGGTTTTCGGCGCCAGTGCGGTCAGTTCAGAGGTGGCGGGTATCAGTGCCAACGCACAGTTGTACTGGTTGGCATTTATGAGCATGGTGGCCTTGCTGATTGGACCTTTTGCGACCACAGCGGGTCTAAAAATCAGCTTGCAGCTGTAACAAATTTACGAAGAGTGTCTATGGCGCTGAAACAGACATTAAAAGAACTGTGGCACAAGCTCGGTTCGCCCCGGTGGTTCTATCAGATTTCAGGTCCCTGGGTGACTGGCTTCGGTGTGCTTGCGGTGTTGCTGCTTGGTGTTGGCATAATCTGGGGTCTCGCTTTTGCGCCGCCGGATTATCAGCAGGGCAACAGCTTTCGCATCATGTATGTGCATGTACCTGCCGCGATGGTGGCGCAAAGTGTCTATATCAGTATGGGGATCGCCGGGCTGGTGCTGTTTGTCTGGCGCATGAAAGTGGCTGATATTGCCATCGCTGCCTGTTTGCCGTTTGGCATCATGTTGACTTCGCTGGCGTTGTTCAGTGGTGGGGTCTGGGGACGGCCAACCTGGGGCACCTGGTGGGAGTGGGATGGTCGCACTGTGTCCACACTGGTGCTGCTGTTTCTTTATATCGGCATTTTTGCCTTGCGGGAGGCCATTCTGGATTCCCAGATGCGTGCCCGCGCCAGCGCGCTGGTGGCGATGGTGGGCACCATTAACATTCCGATCATCAAGTATTCTGTTGAATGGTGGAATACGCTGCATCAACCGGCGTCCATCACCCTGACGGCAAAACCGACGATGCCGGCAGAGATGTGGTTACCACTGCTGGTCATGGTGTTAGGTATGTACTGTTTTGCCGGTCACAACATCATCACCCGCATGCGGCTGGAAATCCTGCGGCGGGAAAGCGGTACGCGCTGGGTGCGCGATCTCGTGTTGCCTGAATCGACATTAAAAGGGAGCGGGTGAGTGCAGTTTGACAGTTTTACCGATTTTATCGCCATGGGCGGGCACGCTCTTTACGTGTGGCTTGCGTACGGTGCGACTGTGCTCATTATGATTGGCAGTACGGTTGCGCTGCTGCTCGCCAAAAAGCGACAGATCTCACAATTAAGATGGTCTGCACAAGCACATAACGATGGCACGCATCGAACAAATCGAGCAGATATGGAAACGGGCGCCGACGTAGAATACGGTGCGGAGAAATTATGAACCCAAAACGAAAAAGTCGACTGTATCTGGCCCTGTTTCTGTTGGTTGCGGTAGCAGGAACAACTGCTGCACTGATGGTGGCGATGGAAGAAAACATCAACATGTTTTATCCGCCGGACCAGGTGGTAGATGGCACTGCACCGCTCGAACGAACCATTCGCGCCGGTGGTATGGTGAAAGACGGTTCCGTGTCCCGCGACCCGGAAAGTCTGCAGGTGGAGTTCACCATTACCGACCATATGGGCTCCGATTTTGTTGTTTCGTTCACCGGCATCCTGCCGGATCTGTTTCGTGAAGGGCAGGGGATTATTGTACAAGGTGAACTCGACCAGCAGCGCAAGTTCATGGCCAGGGAGGTGCTGGCTAAACATGATGAGAACTATATGCCACCGGAACTGATGGATATGGTAGCGGAGTCCGGGAACAATGCTGAGGCCAAGTCCGCTGCCAAGGCAACGCCATGATTGCTGAACTCGGGCAGCTCAGCCTGGCGTTGGCAGCCTGTCTTGCCCTGACTGCTTCGGCAGCAGGGTTATTTGCGCATGGTCCCAGCACCCAACTGTTACGTCAGTCAACGGTGTCCATGGTGGTGGGGCAGTTTGTCTTTGCCGCGCTGGCGTTTACCGCTTTGGTGTACAGTTTTGTCACTGACGATTTCTCTGTGTCTTATGTTGCGACACATTCCAACAGCCTGCTGCCACTACCGTATAAAATCAGCGCCACCTGGGGTGGGCATGAAGGATCCTTCCTGTTATGGATCCTGATCATGACGATCTGGATGTTGCTGCTGACCCTGCGCCGCGACAATTATCCCGTGCGCTTTTTCAGCCGCGTTCTCGGCACTATGAGTCTGATGAACCTGGGGTTCCTGTGTTTTGCAATATTCACTTCAAACCCGTTTGAGCGCCTGATACCCATGACACCTGCGGATGGAGCCGATCTGAATCCGCTCCTGCAGGACTTTGGTCTGATTGTGCATCCGCCTTTACTCTATGCCGGTTATGTTGGCCTGGCGGTACCCTTCTCATTTGCGGTAGCGGCATTGTTGGAAAATCGCGTTGATGCGGCCTGGGCTCGCTGGTCACGACCGTGGACAAATTTTGCCTGGGCCTTTCTGACTGTAGGCATTGCGCTGGGCAGCTGGTGGGCATATTACGAACTGGGTTGGGGTGGCTGGTGGTTCTGGGATCCTGTTGAGAATGCCAGTTTCATGCCCTGGCTGGCTGCGACGGCACTGATTCATTCGCTTGCAGTGACTGAAAAACGTGGCACGTTCAAAAGCTGGACCCTGCTGCTGGCAATCGCCGGATTTTCGTTGTCGCTGCTGGGTGCGTTTATTGTTCGCTCCGGGGTGTTGACGTCTGTGCACGCTTTTGCGGTAGACCCGGAGCGCGGCATGTATATTCTGATCTTCCTTGGTGCTGTGGTCGGCGGGTCGCTCACGCTCTATGGCTTGCGCGCTTACGGCGAGCGGGCTGATGTAGGTTTCAAGATTCTCAGCCGTGAATTTTTCATGTTGATTAACAATGTGATCCTGGTGGTATCTCTCGCTGTTGTTATGTGGGGTACTCTGGCGCCGATCGGTTACGAAGCTATTTCCGGTGGTCGCATCTCCATTGGCGTACCGTTTTTTAACATGTTTTTTGTGCCTCTGATGCTATTGCTCGGTCTCGCGGTTGCCCTGGTGCCGGTGCTCAACTGGAAACGCACACCCTGGCAAAGTATCAAAAGCACTCTGACCGCCGCGCTCCCCGTCTCCGCCCTGTTAGGTGGCATCTGGTGGTATACGACAGACCCTAAATCCGCAGGTGTTCTGGCGGCTTTGATTGTTGCGCTCTGGATTGTTGCTACCCATTTACTGGATCTGGTGAAACGATTGCGTCAGTCGCGCAGTCTGCCGCTGGCTTACGTCGGCATGTCCCTGGCACACATCGGCTTTGCCGTTTCAGTAATTGGTATTGCGATTACTGCCACTCAATCTGTCGAAGAAGACGTGCGTATGGCACCCAATGATGTCACTACCCTTGGTGTCGAAGAGGTGCGTTTTCTTGGCGTACGTGAAGTTCAGGGACCTAACTATGTGGCGCAACAGGGGGTCTTTGTGGTCACCAATGGCAGCAGGACGTTTGAACTGCGGCCGGAAAAACGCCGGTATCTGGCAGGTGGCAATATTATGACTGAAGCTGGTATTGATGCCGGCCTGTTCGCCGACACTTATATTTCTTTAGGAGAACCGCTGGACGGTGGCGCATGGGCTGTGCGGCTGCATTACAAGCCTATGGTGCGTTGGGTCTGGTTAGGCTCATTGATGTTTGCTTTTGGCGGTATGCTGGCGGTGATGGATAAGCGCTATCGCAAACTCCGGACACGGCGTGATGTGTCGATCAAAGCGGCATTAGGATCGGGGTCCGCTGGATGAGCAGGGCCAGCTTGTTTATTCCGCTGGGCATCTTCCTGCTGATTGTGTCTGTAGGGTACATCGGCTTCAGTCTGGATAATCGTAACGAGTTACCCTCAGCGCTGTTGCACCAACCCTTCCCCGAATTTTCTGCGGGTGTGCTTGGCGATCCTGATCGGCGCGTGAGCAAAGCCGACTTGTTAGGCCGCCCCACCATGGTCAACGTCTGGGCAACCTGGTGTCCAACCTGTAAAGCCGAACATGCTGAGTTAATGCGTATTGCTGAGCTGAGTGATGTGCGTCTGGTTGGTGTTAACTACAAAGATGTTGCAGCAAAGGCCAGACGTTGGCTGGTTGATTTCGGTAACCCTTATGAGTTTGTTATTGTGGATCAGGACGGTGGGCTCGGTGTAGAACTGGGTGTCTATGGCGCGCCGGAAACGTTTCTGCTCAATGCAGAGGGTGAGGTGGTTTACAAACGTGTGGGTGAAGTAAATCGACGCATTTGGCGCGATGAACTCGCGCCACGTCTGGCGCAGATGGGTGTCTATAAGATGCCCGCACCGGAGACTGAAAATTCGACAATGGGATCGGGCCGGTGACGCTGCGTGTTCTGTGCCTGATGGCCCTGTTAACCGCCATGCAGTCCTGGGCGGTCAGCCCGGTTGATGTCTATACCTTTGATTCGCCCGAACAGCAGCAGCGTTACAAAGGCCTGATCGCTGAGTTTCGCTGCCCCAAGTGCCTGAATACCAATATTGCCGGCAGCGATGCGCCAATAGCTCAGGATTTGCGCCGGACGGTGCATCGACTGGTGGTACAGGAAGGCTACAGCGATCAGGAAGTCCGGGATTTCCTTCAGGCTCGTTATGGTGATTTTGTACTCTACAATCCACCATTTAACAGCCGTACCCTGCTGATCTGGCTGGTCCCTCTTGGTCTGGCCATTGTCGGGATGCTGGTCCTGTTTGGCCTGTTGCGCAGGGCCCGGCAGCAGCAGGCTGTCAATTTGGATGAATCCCAGCGGCAACGTGTCCGCGCCCTCTTAGAAGAGTAAGTTAAAGAGTAATCTGTGTTCTATTTTGTCTGTCTGTTATTGGCGCTGCTCGCTGCTGGATTTGTCTGCTGGCCCCTGCTTAATCGCCGTGGGGTGGTCGCTGAGGTCAGCCATGATGAGGTGGTGAAGGATGTTTATCGCCAGCGATATGACGAGCTTTCCGGCGAAACTTCCGACCCGCTTTTGCGCGGTGAAATTGAAAATGAATTAGGCGCTGTTCTGCTGACAGAATCATTAGGAGACGTTGATCAGACGGAAATTTCCAGACAGAAGGCGGGCTTGTCCTGGGCGCTGGCGATATTGGTGCCGGTGAGCGCGATAGGTGTTTATTTCCTGGTCGCTGAGCCGGAACTGCAGAATATCCGCGGCGCTGAAGAAGTGCTGTATCTGGCAGCAGATGATCCTGCGCTGCAGGGTTGGGCGGAACGCCTGTCAGCACATACGCAAAAATCTCCAGCTGACGATAAGAGCTTTTATCTGCTCGGTCACGTGTATCTGAAACGGGGTGAATATGCTGCGGCGGCTGAGGCTTTTGGTCGAACTGCACAATTGGCCGGCGAAGATCTGAATGTGCAGGTTTACTGGCTTCAGTCGCGCTACCTTGCTGCAGCAGGTGTGCTTGATGATTTCAGTCGCGAGCTGGCGCAAAAAATACTGCAGCAGGAGCCTTCGCTGGGCATTGTGCTTGAAATACTGGCGCTGGATGCATTCCGTACCGGTGATTCAGAGCAGGCCATCATGCTGTTGAATCGTGCGTTAACCAGCGCCAGTGATTTACAGCGTCAGGCATCTTTTGCCGCGGCGATACGTCAGGTGCGGGAGGGTATGCAGACGTCTGATCCCGGCGTGAATGTTGCGGTATCAGCGTCAGGTTCCCCATCTCCCCATGCCAGCGTTTTTGTAGTGGCTCGACCCGTTGGTGGCGGTATGCCTTATGCTGCGGTCAAGCAGCCCGCTTTTTTACTGCCTTTCGAAGTTCGACTTGATGATCTTGTCAGTATGAGTCCCGAGCGCAGACTCAGTCAGGCTGAGGAGTTTGAGGTTCTGGTACGCGTCAGTGAAAGCGGTAATGCGATGCCGCAAGCGGGCGATTGGCAATGGGTATCCTCGCCGCTGAATTTGAGTGACGCAGGTATGCAGAGCCTTGACGCTACGCTCACACCACCTGAGTAAACTGAACTTAAATCAATACGCAGGGTCTATTGTCATAATCGGGCAAAAGACGTTAGAAACATGGTATTCAAACCAACGCTGAATATTACTGAACAGATTGCCGACCATCTTGCTGACCTTGTCATCATTGGAGACCTTCCAGGTGGCGCGCGCATCCAGGAGTTGAAAATTGCAAACGAACTCGGCGTTTCCCGCGGTTCGGTGCGTGAGGCATTGCTCATCCTCGAACGACGGCATCTGATTGAAATTGTGCCGCGTAAAGGCGCAATGGTAAATGAGATAAACGCTCAGGAGGCGTTGGATCTTGTTGATATGCTGGCCTCTGTAGAGCACCGCTGGTTTCATAGTCTTCTATGCGCAGGTGCCCACGAGAGCCTGGCTGCGGCAGGCAATCTGTTGCCAACTATGGACCGCGCAGCGAAGACCGGCGGCATCCACGAAATTATTCAGGCACGCGGTGCGTTTTATGCTGAGTTACTGACCCCGGCAACCCGCTACATGAATGGGGTCTTTGAGTGCCTGCTGCCCACCAGTCAGCGCCTGATGTGTGTATTGATCGAGCGTAGCGACTTGGATCTTCACGATATTGCCCGTTATTACCGGGCGCTGCATACCGCTCTGCAGGACGGTGACGTAGAGCGACTGGACGAGCTGCTGAATGCGTTCCACAAACGTCTGCACCTGTTGTGCAGTAAAACGTTTGGCGCTAAGCCAGCTGCCAAAAAACAGTCTGGCAATCTATCCTGGGCTGGTCTGCCACTGGTGACGGCTGCACCGACAGCATAGCGTTCCGAACACGCGGAAATTTACTGCTTTTGCGTTAGATTTTTATCACAAAAGTATTACCAACTCCGGTGTCTTCCAGTAGACTGTCGTCTTCACGAACAGGGTAACTTCGTCTGAATTTAATCCTGGTTCGTCGAGGGGTGGGAAGGGTAATCTCCCTGCAGTCAGATCTCGATAGGCCAGAGTAACCGTTCAAACGATCCGCTTATGCATCTGAAGCAAATCAAGCTTGCAGGTTTTAAATCTTTTGTCGACGCGACAACCGTTACCCTCCCCGGAAATCGCTGCGCGGTTGTAGGCCCTAACGGATGTGGTAAGTCGAATATCATCGATGCCGTACGTTGGGTGATGGGCGAAAGCTCGGCTAAACAGCTTCGCGGCGAAAGTATCACAGATGTCATTTTCAACGGCTCCAATAGCCGCAAACCAACTGCAACCGCTTCTATCGAGTTGTTTTTCGACAATTCTGACGGTCGCATTGGTGGTGAATACTCTGCTTATGCGGAAATAGCCATACGTCGGGTTGTGACTCGGGACGCACAATCCAACTATTACCTCAACGGCAACAAATGCCGTCGTCGTGACATTCAGGACATCTTCCTCGGTACCGGCTTTGGGCCGCGCAGTTACTCGATCATTGAGCAGGGCATGATTTCCCAGCTGGTGGAAGCAAAGCCTGAAGATCTACGCGTTTATCTGGAAGAAGCTGCAGGCATTT
>Ga0180435_10002401_pt1 | contig 19127 bp, 12 predicted proteins | sample SS_ome_3_FD_132467 | JGI IMG/M metagenome (GOLD analysis project Ga0180435, IMG submission 132467) | Hypersaline lake sediment archaeal communities from the Salton Sea, California, USA - SS_3_S_1 metaG | ecosystem: Environmental > Aquatic > Non-marine Saline and Alkaline > Hypersaline >...
ACCGGGCAGGGGTTGTTGATGGAATTACCGCCGTCGTCCCAGACCACGATCTCGGGGCCCCAGGTTTTTCCGCCGTCCTCGCTGCGCCTCACCACCGCGTCGATATCGCCGACATCGGCCCCGCCAAGCCGCCGTGCCTCGGCGAAGGCCAGGATCGTGCCCTTGGTCGAGACCGCCAGGGCCGGTATGCGGTACCGGCAGGCCTCGCCGTATACAGGCTTTTCGTGCGCCCCGGAGCCCTTGTAGATATCCTCGATCGGCGCCGCGGATTTGTACTCCGACTTAAGGTTGTCTGAGAACTCCTCGGCGGTCAGCTTAATGCTCTTGATCTTGCAGGTGACGAACAACGCATCGAACCAGAGGTGAAGGTTCACGTCGGGATCGATCGGCTGCTCGTTCAGCTTCTTGTCCTCGTAGTAGAAGGATATCTTGTCCCCCACGCGCTTGACGGCCATCGAGTGCAACTGCCCGTCAAACGGGTTGGGCGAGACTTCCGCCTGAAAACCTTCCAGCGGCAGGGACACTTTGCTGGTGCTCAAGATAATGGGGCTGCCGGTCTTCCAGAAGCACAGGCTGCCGCGATCGCTGATCTGGATAGCCGGGAAACGCCACTTCGCCCGGCCGCTGGAGGCGGAGAAAACTACCTTGAACTCGCAGTCGCCCACAGCCGACTTGGCAGTGTTGAACCGCGACCAGTTCTGGACGCCCTGATGTGCCGGCGTAGTGACATAGAGACCGTCGACAGTCTCCCCTTCGCATTGGACGTAGTCCTTGCCGGGCTTCGTGGCCCCGGGGACAAGTGCCTCCTTGTCCAGCACCCCGTCCTTGATAACCCACAACTCCTCGGCCCGCGCCATCGCGCATGCCAACACCAATACCACGACTACTACTGCTCTTCTCATTGCCGTCTCCTTTCTGCTCCTCGATTTCTGTCAAACACTCCACCCCAGTTGTTGGGCTAATCAACGTTTCTTCAAGTACTTATGGCTGCTTGGTTGTTCTCCCCCAGGAACTAGGCGCTAGCGCACATTATTCATGAACAATCTGCTGCGAGCACGGATAGCACCGCCATTGCGGGCCACGTCGCCGAATCGCCAATTCGCAGTGTGTCGACACAGCGCCATCGGCAATTCGCCTACGCGACCCACACTGGCAACACTCTCCGCACTCTCGCGACGAAGGTTCATGAATAATGCGCGCTAGGCGTTAGGCGTTAGGAACTTCTCAGGATGCTCATGCATCGATCCAGCATCTTGCCGACCTCTGAATTCAGCGATGTGAGCTGTCCGTGCACTTCCTGGCTATAGTCGCCTGCCTCCCCAAGGCGGCCCTTCGGCCGCAAGTCGTTAGCCATCAGGCCTTAGTCGCTAGTTCAGAACTCGCTTTCCTAGCGCCTAGCGCCTAGCGCCTAGCGCCTAACGCCTAGCGCCTAACGCCTAATGCCTAGCGCCTGCGCAGATCTATCCACTGCTCAGATCCTCGCGAATCCCGTTTTCATTCTTTTGCAACTTCTGACAGTACCACTGGTCCCGTTGCCATGGGCCATGTGTCAGTGTTCTGAATGATTCCGGCGTTTCCGGTTTCCTGGCGCCAATGCGTCCCTTGTCTCGACATTACCCTTAAGGTAGCGCCCCGAATGACATGCGACAACCCCTTCCCCGAAAAAACACACCAAAACACCCGACCCCGACAGTTTACTTGCCCGCAAAAGCCATCGTGGCGCGTATCGGAAAAGCACAGCTACATCCGGAGCTTGCTTCCGGCGCAAGAACCAGCCCGCCGGAGGTGATCATGTTGACCCAGCAACCCGGTCGAGTGACCGACGTCATCTTTTCGATTGCGGAGCCCTGCCGTGAACCATCCAGAACGCCGATGTCGAAAATGTGATGGTTGGCGGCCTGGTAGCGGCCGAACAGGTATTCGGCCGAGGCCGACAACGATCCGCACTTGTGGCGGATGGGGACCGTCCATTTTTGGGCGCCGGTCAGCAGGTCGTAAGCTACAGGCTCTTGAAGAATCGTCCGGCCGACTATCAGGGTCTTGCGCCGGTGCCCGCCGTGATGAGTATGGGTCGGTCCGTGACTCTTGAACCACAGTTGTTTGCCGTCGGCCGCGCCGTAGGCCCAGACGTTGTAAACGCCATGCGACCTCGCTACGGTCAGAACTTCGTCCTTATAGCAGACGTAGAGCATCGGTGAGACGCCTCCCTGGTCCCCGGCCGCAATCTCCCAGAGCTTGTCGCCGGTCTGCTCGTCCAGGGCAACGATCGTCAGACTGTGCATCCCCGGCTCGCTGAGCAGACGCGATCCGCCGGCCACCATGCCGGGATCACGCTGCTCCAGAAAGTAGACCCGCCCGCCGCCGGCGGTGATGGTAGAATTAATAATTACACCATCGTATTTCCACCGCTGTTTGCGGTCCTCCCTGCCGACCGCGAACAGGAAATCGCTGTTGACCTTCGCCGTCTCCTGATCGTACCAGGGGCCCCGCCCGTTGCTGTAGAAACTGCCCTGTCTGACGCCACTGCCCAGCACCAGCTCGCCGTCGACGGCCAGGTAGCCCCACTCGTACTTGTGCTGGTCATCGGGGTGAGTCGGCAGGGGATAAGGCGCCTGGCGCTCTCCGGTGGCGGCCTTCAGACGAAGGCACTGCGCTCCGGCGCCGATGAAAACATCCCGATCGGTCGCAGCGGCAAACCCGCAGTCCCGCGGAATATTCACGCGCAAGGGAAGCTCCGGGAGTTCCGCGGTCCAAAGTTCAGCGCCATTGTAAGCGTCCCGGGCAAAGAGGACACGCTCGCCGAAGACAAACAGACGACCGTCGACGGAGAGCGGGCCTTCCGCAAAACTGTGGCGGTCGAACATGCGGCGCGGCCCCGGACGGCCGTACCACAGCATCTGGAGCGGCTTCTTCACCGCGGCGTCTTCGCTGCACGCGCTATTGCCTGCGTCGGCATACTGATGGGTCCACCGGCCGGCCCCGGGCAGACTGCCGCGCCGGATCACCGCCCAGAGGCCGTCTTCCGAATCGACGATCTCGGCTCCCTCGATACCGCCGGCTTTCAGCCAGTCTTCGAGCTTCTCTCTGGTAAGACCCTCCGGCTGCCGCGGCCCGGCCCGGCCGATGTATGCCACACCGCCGCAAGGTCTGAGCACACGATATATCTCGGCCGCGGAAGGAGGCAGCGCCCCGGTGCTCAGCGTCAGGTCCGAAACAATCAGGTTGAATAAGTATTGTGCGTACGGCAGGTTGTCGAGCGGACCGTGGTGGATCGACACGGGCACGTTCTGAATCCCGGCGCGCAGGTAAGGCAGGGCCGACATGTCCAGCGCTCTTCGTCCGGCGGCAACCTTATCCGCGTCTTCTTCGACACCGATAACCGTCATCTCGGTGCGCCGGGCAATCTCGCAGGCCAGTCGCCCTTCGCCGCAGCCCAGCACCAGGGCGAATCCCCGACGAAAGGGCGTCTCGCCGACAATCTTCTCCGCGGCCGCCGTACAGATCTTGCCGATCTCATCCTCCGGATAGGGATTGACGCCGCTGGTGCGGACGACCTTCCCGGCAGCCGGCCCGCCGGCAAAGCAGTGAATAGTTCCTTTGTCCGTACCCACCAGCAACTTCCCTCCGGCCGCCGCCAGGGCGTAAGCCCGGCCTTCGACCTTGCCGGTCCAGAGCATCTTGCCGTCGGTCGAGTTATACGCGGCCACTTCGCCGTCACCTCCGGCGAAAAGCACTTCGCCGGCCATGATCAGCGAATAGGGATGCTTGCAGGGCTGTCTCCAAGCAGGCGCGGCCTTGAACGCGTCCTGGGCCGCACCGGGCCCCGTGGAGTACAATTCGTTGCCGGTGAGGACATAGAACATTCCGGACTTTTCCACCAGCCGATTGCCGCCGAAGGCACCCGCTCCGGGCCCGGTCACCTCGTTCGGCCGGAGCACCGCCAGTTTACCGCCCCACCACCCGGGGCCCGTTACAAAGGAGTTTTCGGCAAGCAGGCCGAAGTTTCCACGCGATCCCAGGTTACCGAGGCACGCACCGTCGCCGCGATTGTAGACCGTCGTGGGACCTTCTCCCGAAGGGACGTAGAGTTTCTCGGCGGATGCCACGATGTACCCCTGGGCCGGTTGATTGATCTTCTGCTTCCAGATCTGCGTGCCGCTGCCGGCATCGACGGCGGCCAGGTACGCACCTTCCGGTTCCGGAAACACCCCGGCCGCGAAGTAGGCCGTGCCGCCGTCCACCACCACCCCCGATCGTACGGGCCAGCGCGATGCCATTTGTTCGTTGGCCGGCAGGCGGGACTCGCGCGGGCCGGGCCGAACCTTCCAGCGCAGCTCGCCGCGGATCGCGTCCAGGCAGTAGACCCATCCGTCGTCCGAACCGACGTAGAGATTACCGGCAGCAATCGTCGGCGCCATGCGAACGGGGCCCTCGGTGTGGAACACCCACTTGATTTCGCCCGTGGCAGAGTCCAGGCAGTAGACTTTGTGGTCGGCGGACGAACCGAAATACACCATCCCGGAGGAATACACCGGTTCGTATGCCCGATCGAACGTCATCAGCGGAAGAAAGAGCCGTCCCTTGTTTCCCCCGAAGGCGTTTTCCAGCGCCGGGTCAGGCCAGGCCGGACTCGGCGCGTACTGCGAATGGAACTCCCACTGTCGACCGAGCGGCAGTGCCGGCTCTTCCGTCGTCACTCCGCTGCGCTTATTGTCGTGCCGGTACGCGGGCCAATCGGCCGCAAGAACCCGCAAGCATACTTCCGGGGCGGCCCATATCAAAAAAGCCACGATTACAGCGATTCGCTTCATAATGGATTCCTTCCGGTTTTCCGCGTTGTATTTAAGAGCTCCGCCGGAATGCAGGTGCGTCCTCTGTGCCGGCGAGAGAATAGTAACGCATATACCCGCAGCGGACAACAGGCAATCGTTCGACGCAATAAATCCAGCATTAGTCTCTTGTTGGAACTTACTCAGAGCCCTATGATTGGAGGATTGTGTTCCGCCCATTGTCGCGAAACTACGAAAGGAACCGATTATACATGAAGAAACGCTGCGCATTCCGAATGATACTGCAATCCCTTCTAATCCTGCACATTGCCGGCGTTGTCCAGGCCGATGACTGGCCGACCTACCGGCACGACAACCGCCGCAGCGGCGTGACTGCCGAGAGGATCGACGCCGCAAAGCTGGAGGAGGTCTGGACGTGGCGCTCCACGAGTCTTCCCGTCCCCGCCTGGCACGGGCCGGCGAAGTGGGACGCCTACGCGAACATCCCCAAGCTCGGTTCCATGCGCGACTACGACAAGACGTTCCACGTGGCCGTCGCCGGAGACCGCGTCTACTTCGGCTCGTCGGCGGACGACTCGGTCCACTGCATCGATCTTGCCACCGGCAGGACGGCGTGGACCTACACCACCGACGGCCCGATCCGCGTGGCCCCCGCCGTTGTCGGCGATGCGGTCTATGTGGGATCCGACGACGGCTACGCCTATCGACTGGACGCCGCGTCGGGGAAGCTCGTCTGGAGGTTCAGCCCGAAGCCTGAGGTGCGTCGCGTGGTGAACAACGGCAAGTTCATCTCGCTCTGGCCGGTCCGCACCGGTGTACTCCTGGAGAGCGGCACTGCGTATTTCGGCGCGGGCATGCTGCCGTGGATCGAGACGTATCTCTGCGCCGTCGATGCGCAGACCGGTGAGCTGAAGTACCAGCAGGCACATGCCGGCATCACCATGGAGAGCGCGTTCCTGACCGACGGGACGACGCTCTTCTCGCCCCAGGGCCGCGTCCCGCCGCGGAAGTTCAACCTTGCCGACGGGGCGGCGCAGGGCGTCCTCAAAGGCGGCGGCGGGACATTCGCGATCCTGACGAAGGACTCGCAGCTCTACTACGGACAGGCCAGCGCCAACCAATCTATCACCGGGTTCGGCCTCGGCACGCGCCTGATCGTGCACGACAACATGGCGTTCCTGGCATCCGATACCAGGGTAGTCGGCATGGATGCCGTTTCCAAGGCGCGGAAATGGACGCAGAATGTTGTCTGCCCTTACGCGCTCGCGTTGGCCGGCGATGTGCTCTTTGCGGGCGGGCACAACAAAGTCGTGGCGCTGGACGCCGCGTCGGGGAAGACGATCTGGACGGGAGCGGTCGACGGCAAGGCGTACGGCCTCGCCGTGGCGAGCGGCTCGCTCTTGGTGAGCACCGGGGAAGGCGTGATCCACTGCTTCCAGCCGAACGGGAAAGGCACGGTCAGGAAGCTGCGGGCAGACGTTCTTTCCGGCAATGGCCGGAATGACAGTTCTCTGGCCATGGGGCCTTACGTGGAGTTCACCGGGCCGCGCTCAGCGATCGTGCGCTGGGAGACCGCGGCGCCTGCCCCGTCGAGCCTCTCGTTCTCCAGCGCCGACGTGACGGTCGAAGCCGCGCAGGGCAACAAAACCGAGCACGCCGTCAAGGTAACCGGACTGAACCCGGACACTGTCTATCTCTACACGATATCGGGCCTGCCGGGCTCGGCCCGTACCGAAGAACGGGTGGTCCGTGTCGCAATCCGTGCGGACAACGAGCATCCGGGTCTGGAGGCCTTCAAGGCGATGGACGGCAATCCCGGGACAATCTGGCATTCCATATGGCGTGGGGCTGTAACCGAGTTGCCGCACGAGATCGTCGTCGACTTGGGCAAGTCGCGCGAGATCACGGGTTTCACCTATCTCACGAGGCCTGCCGGCTGCAATAACGGCAATATCAAGGACTATGAGGTCTACCTGAGCGACAGACCCGAGGCGAAGCAGCCTCTTGCCGAGGGAACGCCGGTCGCCAAGGGCACGTTCGAGAACGAGGAGGGTGAGAGTGTCGTGAAGTTCGACGCGCCGGTGAAGGGGCGTTACTTCCGGCTGCGGGCGCTCTCGAACGTCACCGGACAGGCAACGTGGGCTGGCATCGGTGAGCTGACCCTCCACTGCGAGGGCGTGAAGTTTGTGGGCGGACCGTGCAGCAGCGGGACGTTCCAGTTGGACACGTTCTTCAACTACGTGCCGGCGGCAATCACGAAAGAACAGAACCCCCATGGGAACAAGGCGGACACTGCGAGGGCCCTGGCGAACAAGATCCTGAAGGCCGCGGGGAACGATCGCGGTCTCTGCGTGGTGATGGGACCTGCTGACCCACAGTTGGCCTACGAACTGGCCAGCCAAAGTCGAATGCGGATCGTCGGCGTCGACTCCGATTCCGCCCGGGTACAGAGGATACAGCAGCTCTTGCTGCGGAAGGGACTGTACGGGCGCGTTACACTGCACGCGGTGGAGGATCTGGCGGCGCTGCCGTTCGTCGGCGACTGCGCCGACGTGGTCTATGCGGCGCAGGTCTCACCCGAGGCGACTCGGATTCTCCGTCCGGGCGGCAATGCCGTCTTCGGCGAACGCGTGACAGCAAAGCCGCCGCTCAAGGGAACGGGCGCGTGGACTCATCAGTACGGCGGAGCGGACAACGCCGCCTATGGAGGCGAGGAACTGCTGGGCGCCAGGAGCGTTGCCGACCTGGAGGTACTGTGGCTCGGTCGGCCCGGCCCGCGGTACCAGCCGGACCGCAACGGACGCAAGCCGGCGCCGCTCAGCGTGAACGGCCGCCTCTTCGGCCAGGGCCTGCAGCGCATGGTGGCGATGAGCGCGTACAACGGATCGGTCCTCTGGTCGCTGGAAATCCCGGCGTTCGGCCGGTTCAACATCCCGCGAGACTGCGGCAACTGGTGTGCGGACAGGGATTTCATCTATGCCGTGGTGAAGGACCGGTGCTGGCGGATTCGCCAGACCGACGGCGAAGTGACGCAAACGTTCAAGGCCGTCCCCGGAGCGAAGGAGGACTGGGCCTACGACTGGGGATATGTCGCCGACGGCGGTGCGGTAGTGCTGGGCAGTGCCACGAAGCAAGGAACGGCCTTCAAGAATTTCCGGGGCGGCTCGGGGAGCGGGTGGTACGATGCCGTCAACGGCGCGGTGGTCCAGAAGGTCTGCAGCGACGGCCTCTTTGCATTCGACAAGGCATCCGGCAAGCAGAAATGGGCGCACATGGACGGCGTTATCATCAATTCCACCATCACCGTCGGCGAGGGGAAGGTGGCCTACGTCACGTGCCGCAATCCCGCCGTGATCGATTCGGACAGCCGCCGTATCGAATGCGGCGCCCTCTGGCAGAACCAGTTCCTGGTGGCCCTTGACGTGGACACCGGCAAGAAGCTATGGGAGGCCGCCATCGATACCGGCGACGGCAACGTCATGTTCACGATGGGATATGGCGGGGGGCGGTTCGTGATCGTAGCTGCGGTAGGCAATCGTACTTTCAACGTCTGCGCGTTCGAGGTCGCCGACGGGTCGCCGGCATGGGCGACCGACCTGCCATGGCAGAGCGGGGATCATGGCGGGCATATGTCGCGCCCGGCGATCGTGGACGACAAGGTTTTTGTCAGGCCGCGCGTGATCAGCCTGGCCGACGGCAAGATACTGGGCAACATGCCCAGCGGCGGCTGCGGTACTTACGCGTTCTCGAAGCATGCCGGCTTCTACCGGGCGGGCACGGTACAGATGTGGGACCATGAAAGCAATGCGGCCGGCACCTGGTCCCGGTTGCGACCGGGGTGCTGGCTCAGCACGGTCCCGGCGTGCGGACTCCTGCTCTCTCCGGAAGCCGGGGGCGGGTGCAAGTGCCAGAACTGGATGGAGACATCGATCGTCTTCATCCCGAAGAACCGCTAGCGAATGACCGGAATGATGATTAAACGCCGGATACTACCGAGAATCATCACGGCAGCGAGCGCAGCATGCCTGGTCTTGTCCGTGTTCCACGCGAAGGCCTGCACCCAGCCGGTCTTTCGCTACGCGCTTGAGCGCTGGCCCGCGGCTCAGTACCGCCTGACGGTCCTTCACAAGGGGCCGGTCGACGAAGAACTGAGGGCGGGGTTGAACAGCCTGTGTCCGGAACAAACAACTGATCTGGCATTCATCTACGTTGATATCGATGGTGAGTTGCCTCACAGCTTGGCGGCTACGAACTGGCTGGCCAATCCCGATTCTTCCCGCCTGCCGCTCGGGTTACTTGAAATGCCGCCGGACGTATACTATCCGCAGGCCGTGCTGTGGGAGGGAAAGGTTGACGGCCCCGGAGTCGTTGAGTTGAAACGCTTGCTCTATTCCCCGGTAGTTTGCGGTTTGATTCGTTCGATCTGCGCGGGCGATACAGCGGCATGGCTCTTGATCAGGGGGCCGGACGAAGCCGAGAATCAAGAATTGCGTTCTCTGCTGGAACAGACACTGCGTATCGTCAAGAAAGACCTTGTCCTGCCGCACGAGCTGGATGAAGAGGATACGGTGTACGACTCGGATCCGGCCCCCGGCATTCCGATGAAGCTGGAGTTTTCAGTCATTGAAGCGGACCTGAACAGTCCTGAAGAGACGCTTCTCAAGAACTGCCTGACCGCGCTGGGACCCGAATTCATGGCAACTCCCGGCGCGCTGGTTGTTCCGGTATTTTCCCGGGGAAGAGCGCTCGCCATCTTCAAACCTGACGAACTCAATGAAGATCTTTTGAAAGAGGTTTGCGGGTTTCTGGCCGGGCCGTGTTCGTGTCGGATAAAATCTATGAACCCCGGCTTCGACCTCTTGATGCCGTTCCCGTGGGACCGCATTCTGTGGGACGAGACCGCCAGTGTCGGAAAACTTATCGCGGAAATCGCGCCGCCCGCCGCCGAACCGTCGGCGGAGCTGCAGAACGAAGACGCCGACGGCGAGAGGACCTTGTCCGTGCGTTACGGGGCCGTCATTGTTGTTTTGATCGTACTGCTGTCGGCGTGGAGATTCGGCAGGCGGACCGGAAGATGAACAAACTCAGCGTGATATACCTCTTTGGGCGCGAACTGCGTTTTCGCGTCGGCTCGTTCCTGCTGGGGTTGCTCGGCGTCGCGGCCGTGGCGGCGTGCCTGACGGGTTCGCGCGCCTTCCTGGCAGCGCACGATTTCCAGACCGAAAAGCTGGTCGGCGCGCTGGAGAAACGTTCCAGTCAGCGCATGGCCGATCTGCGCGACGAGGCGCGGAAGTTTTCCAAGAACCTCGGTTTCAACTGCATGCTGCTGCCGGCTGACCAGGAACTTGGGGAGCTATATGCCGATGGGCGCAGCACCATCTTCTTTTCCGAGGCGGACGTGCAGAAGTTGATAGAGGCGCGCCTGGCCACACTAAACCACCTGCGACCGGTACTGCGCGAGAGGGTCCAATGGCCCGAGCGCAACCGCGACATCATCCTGGTCGGCGTACGCGGCGAGGTCTACATCAAGGCGCCGCGCTGGCAGAAACCTATCGAGGAGGCCATCGCTCCCGGCAAGGCGCACCTTGGCGTCGCTCTTGCCCGCGAGCTTGACCTTCAGCCGGGCGGCACACTGGTTTTCCGGGGGAAGACCTTCACTGTCGAGCACGTTCTGCCGCAGGCCGGTAACGAGGATGACATTTCCATGCGGGTAGATCTCGGTACGGCACAGGAGATCCTGGACCGTGAGGGAAAAGCCAGCGCCGTTCTTGCATTGATGTGCAACTGCGCCGACGGGGACCCGAATACCGTATTGAAGGAGGTCGCGCGGTTTATTGAGAACGTCCAGGTTGTAGATTTCACCGTGCGCGCTCGCGCCAGAAAACTGGCCCGCGGCGCCATCTCGGCCGGCACCGAAGCCGAAATTGAAGACATCAGAACGAGCAGGGCGGCGCTGCGCAGGCAAATTGCCGGTTTTGCGCGCGTCCTGGCGGGATTGGTGACAGGCGGCACGGTTCTGCTCCTGAGCGTCTTGACCTTGAACAATGCGCGCGAACGCCGAGCCGAGGTCGCCATGCTGCGGGCGCTTGGAATCCGCGTCTACGGAATTATTGAGCTGTTCCTGTTGAAAGCATTGCTAAGCGGCGTCCTCGGCAGCCTTGCCGGTTCGCTTCTCGGCATCTGGGGAACACGGTTGATTGCGGGAGAAGGCGCGAGGGTTACCCCGGGATACGCCATATGGGTTTTTACGGCGGCAACCGGTATTGCCGTGCTGGCAACTCTGTACCCGGCGGCAAGGGCCGCCATGCTGGATCCGGCGGGCGTGCTGAACCAGGAGTAGAAAATGATCGAACTCAAGGATATTTTCAAGACCTATGTATCGCCGGGTCGATCGCCCGTGGAGGTCTTGAACGGGATGGACGTGCACGTGGAGGCCGGTTCCTTCGTTGCGGTTACCGGTCCCAGCGGTTGCGGCAAAAGCACGCTCTTGCTGATCACCGGCAGCCTGTTACGCCCGGATAACGGTTCCGTTGTCATCAGCGGACTCGATTTCACCGCCATGAAAAGCGATGAGAGGGCGCTTCAACGCGCGCGGACAATCGGTTTCGTGTTCCAGAGATTTCACCTCCTGCCGTACCTTACCGTCAGGGAAAACATACTCGCGGCGTCAGTGGCATTGAAGACGCACGCCGCTGAGGCCGGCGAACGCGCCGACAGACTGATGGTGCAGCTTGGAATCGAGCGGCGCGCCGACCATCTGCCGGGACAGCTTAGCGTTGGTGAGATGCAGCGCACGGCTCTGGCCCGGGCTTTCCTGAACCGTCCCAGGGTAATCCTGGCGGACGAACCGACCGGAAATCTGGATCCGGAAAACGGGAAGGTCGTGCTGGATGCCTTTGCCGCCTTCGCCGCCGAAGGCGGAGCGGTCCTGATGGTAACACATAGCCGGTCGGACGCCGCAAGGGCAGACCGTGAATTGCGCATGTAACGGAAACAGAGATCGGTGGACGACAGGGAGGATTATCTTAGTAATCATCAATCGTCGCCGGAATCGTCGACCGGAAGGCAGACAAGGTCGAAGATGTCAACAGAGAGGAGAAACATGACCAGGAACATGGTACTGCTGAGTGTATTGTGCGCGGCGATCGCGATCGGTGAAGAAATCTACGAGGGCAGCCCGGTTGTCGTAACGGCAAGTCCGCCCGAACGCAACCTGATGGACACGCCGGCGGCTGAGTCTCCTTCGCTGGATATTGCAACCTCAACGGTTGATGCCGCCATGATCGAGGCGCAGAATGCGGCGACACTTACCGAGGCCCTGGATTTCGCGCCGGGAATCCACACGGAGATGCGAGGGAGAAAGTATAAGAACTTCACTTCCTTCCGGGGGCAGATCTATCCTTATCCGACTTATTCCATCAACGGCATCTGGCAAAGGGAATTCAGCGAACTGGCCTACGTGCTGCCCGCCTCGCAGATACAGGAGGTCGGAATACAACGTTCCAGCGGGACCTTGTTTTCCGGTTTGGGAGATATTACCGGCGTAATCAATATCGAACCTCGCCGGTACGATCGCAGGACAACGGTCGTTTACGGCGAAGCCGGTACCTTCGACACATGGCGGGCCGGAGCGGCTCACGGCAATACGGACGAAAACGGCTGGTATAATGCGGGGGCCGATTACTTCGAAACGGCAGGTCCATCCGGCCGCAATGCCGCCGAGCAAAGATACGGAGCCTACGGGTTCGGCGGTCTTCAGGCAAGCGACCGGATGTATCTCGAGGGGCAGCTTTTTGTTCTGGAAGGTTCCAGGGAGATAATGACTCCCGATCCCGACGGCCCGGCGCTCGATTCGCTCAAGAACAGGCTTGAGGAGTATGATCCGTTCGACACTCTCCACGCCGGAGGAAAACTGCTCTTCAAGCAAACTCCCTCAGCTTCACTCGAGCTGTCCGCCGGCTACACGGACCGCAATTATCACCACGTCCGCACCGGCGGGACTACCGTTGAAACCGACGAAGACGATTATGAATACACCGTGCAGGCCATCCAGGCCCTGGAACTCAACGATGTCAATACGCTGCGTTTCGGCGGTGTATACAACCACTGGGTCGCGCCCGAAGGCAAGCGCTCTTACACCGGCTTCCGGCAGGACGTCCAATCGTTTGCGGTAGTGCTCGGCGACGAGCATCAGCTTGACAAACTGACGATTGATGCCGGACTTCGCGTCACGCAGGATTACTACAATGAGTTTTCCGGCGCCACGTTCAATATCAATGGCCGGAGCCGGGATTTCAAGACTGTTAAGGATGAATGGGGCGATCCCCTCGTAACCGCTGCGCTGGGAGCAAAATACCTCGTGTCCGAACCCCTGAGCCTTTATGCCCACATCGCGGGCGGAGAACGCGCGGCGGAACCGGGCGCGCTGAAAGCGGATAACAGCAACCTGGACGATGAACTGCGGATGATGAGCGATGCCGGGGCGCGTATTCAGAACCCCGATTTCGGAACGCTGAAGGCGGGAGCGTTTTACGTATTGCGCAAGGATGCAATCACCAAGACCGACGAGTCGGGTATTGATGAAGATGGTGACACTTTCTATTTTTCGGACAACCAGGACGTGATGCAGTACGGCCTGGAGCTCGAGGCGCGGAGCGTCCCGATTGCGGGAATTGCGACGCTCTTCTGCGGCGCCGCCCTTATGGAATCGCGTCTCACACCGGCGGGCGAGTCATCAAGCAGGGACTACGTTGAAATCCCGGACCTGATCCTTACCGGCGGACTGATGGCTGATTCCGGACGGTGGGACGCAGCGCTGTTCTGCAAGTATGTATCGTCTTACGAGAACAACCGCTTTGTCCAGCCGCCCGCGCCCGGCCGGCCGGCGCCCTACGTCGACCTGGGCGACTACGCCGAGGTCAACGCGACAGTGGGATACACGCTAAGCAGGCCTGATGCGCGTATTTACGTTGCAGCTTCAAACCTTCTGGACGATGAGTACTCCACTGTTGCCGGATGGTCGGATCCGGGATTTGAAGTTCGGGGCGGCGCCCGCGTTGAGTTCTAAACCGGAGGATCACCGATACCGGCCGCGACGATGGACTGCTTCACACATTCTGATGCAATTCTCGGCCGGAAACCAGGGCATCAGCTCGCCGGCGCCGGTATCTACAAAATGTCCGCCGCCGGCTGAAGCCTGCTCCAGGCATCGGATTACGTCCCGCTCGACCTCGTCCGGTGTGCCTATCGTCATGATGTTCGGATCCACGTTGCCGATCAGCGTCAGGTTGTCCCCGAATCGTGCCTTGACGGCGCCGATATCCATTCCCGCCGTGGGCTCGATCGGATTCAATGCGTCGATACCAGCCTCGACCAGGTCGTTAATGACCGCGCTCACGTCGCCGTCGCTGTGATAAGCGACCTTGATCCCTGCATTCTTCAACGGCTCGATCTCGTACGCCAGCCGGGGAATCATCTCTTTCCTGAGAAAATCGGGGGAGAACAAGGTGCGTCCCTTACAGGCAATATCGCCGCTAACCTGGTACCCGAAGGACAACGCATTGTCCGCGTATACCTCAGCCATTCTGCGGGCATGCGCCGAGTAGTCATCCAGGAGCCTGGACACCTCGCCGGGTGCGTCGTGGAGCGCCAGGCTGATGCCCTGCAGGCCCAGCCGCCCGATCAACAACTCCAGGCTTGTGTTCATCTGGTCCACGACAAGTACCTCGGGCTCCATGATCTCCGCGGCATTGCGCATCAGTTGCACGTAACCGCGAGCCCAGCCGTCGTAGTCGAACTCGCCAAGTCGGCAGTCGCGAATCTTGTCCGGCGCAACGAACTCGGTGTCCCACGTGGCGCTGCTCTTATGCTCGGCACACTCGCGCGGGAAAGGGTTGGCCGGGTTGCCGCAGCAGAGGAAAATTACGTCGATACCCAGAGCCGCCGCACTCGATTTATGCAGTTCCATCAGGTCCCGCCACCTTTTCTCACCACGGGACAGTGCATCAATGTCAATGCCGTCCGGAGCAAACCGCCGCAGTATCGCGGCGTTATCGATAAGCGTCCAGATCGGCACGCGGTCCGCTTCTTCATGCTGCATAGCGGCCGAGACCCGCTCGCGGGTTGTCATGCTCGTGTCCGAAGATGCCACTTTGTCCTCACTATCCTGACCCACAGCGTCCCAACGACATCGCAACTCCGCCGTGTCCTGGAGTAGCGGAGGCGGGACTTCCCGAAGAACCCGCTACTTCCACCGCGCCTTCAACTCATGCACGTTCAGGGAGAGCAGCCTGGCTTCACCACCTGTCGCAAAGGCGCCGACCGACGCGATGGCGCGGCTGTCCTGGCCGGGCGCGACGTATCCGACGCTCAGCGACTCGCCGCCCCCTTTCTCAAAGTAGACCACGGTCACCGGGTGCATGCCTTCATCGATCTCGATGTCACCGTGCCACCTTCTGTTGGCGTGCAGGCCGTCGTTATCCACCACCAGCTTATCTCCGATGTAAAGCCTGCTGCCGTCGTCGGACACGGTGACAAATGAGTATTTGCCCTTCTCTCTTATCCTGACAAAACCTTCGAACTTGAATCCGAACATCTCGTCCCTGTTACGGGGTTCAATGTCGAAGTAGTCGACGTTCCCCGTTTTAACGGGCGTCAAGGCGTCGAAGTCCGGCAGCCTGTCCCAGTCGCCCTCATAGTAAGCGTAGTTCACTCCGCGGGTCTTCGCGTCCCCGGAAGTGTAGATATCCATGTGCGATCCGCCGTTGCTCCGGCGGTGCTCGGTAATGATCATACGTCCGTCGTTTACGAACGTTTCTACGATGGGCCGGTCGATGAGCATCTGAACGCTCACCTTCCCGTCGACCGGTTTGAGAGGATGGCCCATGAACGTGCCGCCCGCCGCGTCGTATGAGAAGGCCTCTCTGCCGTCGATGAGAAGGCCGAACCGTCGCGCAGTGCCGACCTCGAAGACGGCGCGGATGTCGAAGAGTCCGCCGGATACGGCCAAGTTGACCGGACTACCGTCAGCCAGGGGCTTGTTCCGGGCCTTCCGGGTCCTGCCGTGAATCTTGCGGATCTCCTTGACCGGTTCGCCGAACATGCGGATGCCGTCAGGCGTTTCCCGGAGGGTCAACTCCGTGGGAAAGGTGAAGGTCTGGTTGAACGGGGCGTCGTGGCCCATGCCTATCGTTGCCCATCCCATCTGGATGCGGCGCCCGTCCGGCGCGTCGGAGAAAAGCTGCGAGGCGTAGTACTTGCCCCAGTGGAGCTGGTGCTTGCCAGGATGCTCCGGCGTGAACTGCCTGCCGTCGAACCGGCCGATCGCATAGCGAGCGTCCGCCGCGAAAACGACCCAGCGCATGCTGCTCTTGTCGTCGCTTGCGGCGGCACAGTCGCCGGACAGAGACGGGGCGACCGGCATTTCAAACAGCTCGGCGCACTCGTAGTATCCGTACAGGCGGCTCTGAAAGGTCCATCTCTTCAGATCGGTGGAAGTGTAGAACGAGATGTTTGCTCCCCCGTGCCCGTCATATACGGCTATGACCCAGTGTCCGCCAAGTTTTCCCGCCGCGTCGTCAAGAGGTGTGTCGTTCTTGTCGTAAGCGTACCAGATCGGCTTCGGATCGCGGCCGCCGTGCCGGATGATCGGATTGCCCTCGTACTCGGTAAAAGTGCGGCCGCGGTCGTTGCTGTAGGCGATGCACTCTCCGCGGCCGGTGCTGGTCCAGGTGACGATGATCACATCATTTTTGCCGGTCTTCCATCCCCCCGTGTTTTTCCAGTCGACGGCCGCGCCGCCGGAGAACATGGCATCGCCCCGTCTGTGGTGGAGCGCGTCCGGGAACTGCTTCCAGTTGACCAGGTCGGTGCTGACAGCGTGGCCCCAAGTCATGTTGCCGTGCCCCCGGCCGACCGGGTTGTGCTGGAAACACAGGTGCCACTCACCGTCGTAGTACACCATGCCGTTGGGATCGTTGTTCCAGCCGACCTTCTGCGAAAAATGGAACTGGGGACGGGACGGTTCGTCTCCCCAGTTCTCTTGTCCGGGGACACGGTCGTCCTGCCGGATCAGCTTCATCTCGGAGTTCGACAAGCCGGTAACGTGGAGCATGGCCTTCTTGCCCTTGTACTCGGCAATGTTAAGGAAGGCCCACCAGTCGACCTGGACCTCGTTCACGGCCAGGTGCATCCCGAGGTAGCGCACCTCTTTGCCGTCCACCACCAGGCTTACGGACGCTCCCCTGCCGTCCTCGTCAATCGGGAGCAGGAGGTAGCGCTTCGCGATGTCTATCTCGACGGGGTCAGCCGCAATGGCGGCGGCCGTCGTTGCAGTCAGTAGTAATAGTTGAACAACCGTTCTTTTCATAGTTCTGTTTCTGCCTTTCTTTTCGGATGTCGGTCTTCCTGATCGCGCTGCCGTTGTCTCATCCTTGCCGGCAGTCGACTACCGGATATGTTCTTCACCATAGCGCCCTGACGGACGTGCGACAACCCCTGCCACAAGAAAAACGCGTCCATTTATTGAGTTGCGGCAAGGGTCGCATCCGGAAGCCGCCGGCATGAGGTTAGTCGTGTCCTGGAGAAATGGATAAGGTGCTTCCCGCACACTATCGCGGCTCGTCATCCGGAACATAGTCGGAAAGATCGGCAAGAACGCGATCGGCTGCGCAGAGATCCTGCTCCGGCATGCCGGGACGCCGCAGCGCTATGCAGTTCATGCCGGCGCCCTTGGCCGCGCGCACGCCGGCCGCGGAGTCCTCGAAGACGAGGCACTCGCCCGGCGGGAGCCCCAGCCTCTCGGCCGCCAGCAGGAAACAGGCGGGGTCCGGCTTGCCGGGGGAGTAGTCTTCGCAGCCCAGGAAGAACTCCAGCCTCGAGCCGATTCCCAGCTCTTGAATCGCCGCGGCTATCTCCTCCCGGCAATTGCCCGAGACGATCGCGACCGGGTAACGCCCGGCCAGGCGTTCGAGCAGTTTAATCGATCCCATGATACGGACGTCGCGCGTGCTCCGCAGGTCATCGAAGTGGCGTGCCAGGGGCCCGTCGGCGCTCTCGATGGAGGGGTAGGCCTCGGGAAAGCGCGCGTTGAAGGACGCGTAGACGTCGCCCTTGGCGCGGCCGTAGACAATCTCGGTGGCCTCGTCGAGTGAAACGGGGCAGCCCCTCTCGCGGTAGGCGCGCTGCCACGCCTCTACGTAGAGGATCTCCGTGTCCTGGAGCGTGCCGTCCAGGTCAAACAGGAACGCTTTGATCACGACTTGCCGTTGGTCGCAGCCCACCGCCGCTCCTCGATCATCGCGGCGAGTCGGCCGACCACCTCAATAAACTCGAGGCCCGTTATGAACCGGGGCGCGTCGATCGAGCTTGCGCAGATGTCTCCCGACGGGCCGGACGCCGACTTTCCCTCGTACATTCTCGCTCCTCTTACTTGTGTGCCTCCGAGACCCCCAGGCAGCCCGGCAGGTGATGCGCCTGCAGCATACGTCCCCACCGGTAGGACGGCCTGAAGGCCTCGGCCAGCGGGCAGCCCGCCTGCAGGCCCCTGTACTTGGATGGGACCTCGAGGAAGGACTCCATGTCGTAGCCGAAGAGGTCCTCCATCCAGACGCCCTGGCTCTCGTGCTGCCGAACCATCTCGACCTTCTTCGAGAACGTGGAGGTGATGTCCACGTAGACCTCCGGCACGAAGTTGACCCCGGCCGGCGTATCCATGTAGTAGACGGCCGGGATCCTGTCGGTCGGGGGGTGCTCGGTCTTGATAATTGGGATCTTGCCCATCGATATGCAGTCGTCCACGAGCCGCCCGGAGATCGAGTGGTCGGGATTGTAGTCGTCGGTCCAATGGCAGAACACGACGTCCGGCCGCGCGATCCGGAACGCCTCGATAAACTTGAGCCGCGTCTCGCGCGTGTCGAGCAGGAACTCGTCGTCGAAATCGAGCCAGATCAGCTCGGCGCCCACGAGCGCTGCCCCGCTCCGCGCCTCCTTGTGGCGGACGGCCGCGATCTCCTCGGCTGACAGCGTTGGCGAGCCGACGTTGCCGTTGGTCGCGACGCAGAAGAACAGGCTGTGGCCGTCCTGCGCATAACGCGCCGCCGTGCCGCCGGCAAAAGTCTCGATATCGTCCGGATGCGCCCCTACGAACAGGATATTCATTTACTACCTCCTATAACCGGCTACCGTTCTCTCAAACACTCCACCCCAGTTGTTGGGCTAATCAACGTTTCTTCAAGTACTTATGGCTGATTGGTTGTTCTCCCCCAGGAACCAGGCGCTAGGCGTTAGGCGTTAGGAACTTCTCAGGATGCTCATGCATCGATCGCAGCATATTGCCGA
>Ga0180435_10002402_pt1 | contig 19121 bp, 21 predicted proteins | sample SS_ome_3_FD_132467 | JGI IMG/M metagenome (GOLD analysis project Ga0180435, IMG submission 132467) | Hypersaline lake sediment archaeal communities from the Salton Sea, California, USA - SS_3_S_1 metaG | ecosystem: Environmental > Aquatic > Non-marine Saline and Alkaline > Hypersaline >...
TTCAAGAGGCAAATTAGGCCCCATAACTATCTAACTTTAATAGCATTCTGGCAATTTTAAACAATTTTTTTCATTTTTTTTAAATTAATAAGAGGTTTTTGGCCACCTTCGGACGTTCTATAGGCGAACCAATAACAAAGGAGGTAAGCCATGATTGAAAAAGGAGCAGTTTTTTCAAATTGTAGAACGTACCGTTATTGCCTTTCCAGGATCTGGAAACTGTCTAAACCGTATGCATTATTTGTTTGTCTGAATCCGTCTACGGCCGATGAAAACATCGATGATCCAACAATAAGGAGATGCATCAACTATGCAGAAATGTGGGGTTATGGAGGTATGGCAATGGTCAATCTGTTTGCTTATCGTTCGACGGATCCGGATGGTTTGAGGTTGGTGGATGACCCGATCGGGCCAAAAAATGATTTTCACATAGCTGAAAAAAGTAAGACGGCTGGGATCACGATCGCAGCATGGGGTGCATGGGGTGCTTTTAAAAGCAGAGCCCGGAAAGTCATGCCTATGATAACCGATCCCCACTACTTGAAACTTAATCAGGATGGCAGCCCAAGGCATCCGCTATATTTACGAAAAAATTTGCAGCCAAAACGTTTTAGTGGAACCTAAATCAATACACCTTGAAAGCCGCGATTTTATATAATAACTATATTACCCTTCAACCTGAAGATGGAGGGGGTGATCTTTGTATGAAGGGTAATATATACACCCGGCAGAAATGCTGGGTGTGTGGGGGGAAGCTCGCCCATGACGAACGTCGCGGCGGCTGTTTCTGCCCGAATCATCCCAAAGTCGCAGCCAACGGCCAATTTATCCTAATTTTCGGCCGTGATATTCGCAAGGAATCCAAAAGCTACACCAAATTAGCCCGCCTTTTAAACGGCCTACGCTTTAAAACAGACGAAAAAACGCTCGATGTCAGAGACTACCAGGCCGACAATCCAATGGCTTTCAGTAAAATTGCCGATGAATACCTGGCCGAAAAGGAAACCCAGGGCCTGAAAACCATTCAAAATATCCGGAACTATATCTTTCAGGCGACCGAGGCCTGGGGCGATCGCAACATCAAGACGATCAAGCGGCGCGATATCAAATTATTTTTAAAATCTCTGAATGTATCCGAAAAGACCCAGTCGAATTATCTGTCCACGATCCGCAATCTATTCAACTGGTGTGTCGAAGAAGAGCTGCTCAATCAGAACCAGGTCCCAAGCTATCCGAAAATCGAATATGATTTGGGATATCGCAATATCACCGACTGGGAGACCCAGCTGCAGATTATGGATATGCTGTATCAATTAACCTGGGACATTAATCCAAAAATTTGGATCGCAGTTGAATTGCTGCGGACCCATACCAATTTGAGGCCTGCCGATTTGTTGCGTTTGACCGAGGCCGATGTGGATGTGGCCAACGGGATCCTGGTTATCTGGCGACCGACGAAGCGCAAAAATAAGCGCAAGACCGTTCGGTTGACTGGTGATGAGGTTGCCGTGGTGTCCGAGATGAAAGAAAAATACCCTGCCCTGCCCCATGTAAAATTTTTCCGGCACAATGAGGGACGGTCAGGTGTGGCCGCCGGCGCAGCCTTTGGAAACAAATATCTTTACAAGTGGTGGAAACAGGCCTGCACCGAACTCAATATCGATGACCTGGATCTGTACGGTGGGACCCGGCACACGACCACCACGGAACTGGCCAAACGCTACGGCGAAGATGCGGCTAAAGATGCCAGCGAGCATGAAACCAACAAGGCTTTCGATCGCTATTGCCAGATGCAGGGTGAGCGAGCTTTTGAAATGTCAAAGCTGGTAAGAAAGCCCAAAAAGGGCGAAGTCGTGTCCATAAAAAAAGAGGCAAAGGAGGCGAGCGATGAATAATCGATTTGCCAATACTTTGCCAATACGTTTTTTAAGGGGTCAATTATTACAACTTACTGTAATTACAACTATTAAGTGGTGGAGGCGGCGGGAGTCGAACCCGCATTCCGTACTGATATCATTAGAAATTAAGGCTATTTGCCAATACATTGACAACACTGGAGGGCTCCGGATCGGTGGATCTGGGGCCCTTTTTTGTGCTTGAATTCGGTTCCTTGTTTGGGAATCGAACCGAGATCCCAAAGCAAAATGAATTTATCAACAGCGCATAGTATTGAGGGCCAGGATCTGCCTCCGGTTGTATTTACCGGGCCGGAGCTGAAGATCTTCAAGCCCAGGGAGGACCTGACGGTTTCGCAGTGGGCGGCGAAGCATCGGGTGGTTACCAAGGGGAGTCACCGGGGGCAGTGGGACAATGATCTGGTGCCCTACCTGGCGCCGGTGATGGATGCGTTCAATCTGCCGTACGTGCGCACGGTCATCATGTGCTTCGCCCCCCAGACCGGCAAGACCAACGCGGCGCTGAACATGCTGGCGTATGCGATCGACCAGGACCCCGGGCCGGCCATGTATATCATGCCCGAGGAAAAGACGGCCAAGCGGATCAGCCGGCGGCGGATCATCCCCATGTTCCGGGAGACGCCCCGCGTGGCGGACCTGCTGAGCCCCAGGGCGGACGACACCTCGACCCTGGCGGTGAATTTTACCAACGGCATGGACCTGATGATGGCCTGGGCCGGATCCGCGGCCATGATGGCGTCCGAGTCGGTCCGGTACCTGTTTTTCGACGAGACGGACAAGTACCCGGACTACACCGGCAAAGAGGCGGATCCGATCTCCCTGGGCGAGGTCCGCACCACGACCTTTCCGCACACCAAAAAGATCGTCTACCTGTCCACGCCTACGATCGAGACCGGCGTGATCACCCTGGCCATGGAAAAAGAGGCAGACGTGGTCTACCACTACCAGGTGCCCTGCCCTTTTTGCGGCCACATGCAAGAGATGGGATTCGAGAGCATCCACTGGCCGGGCGGGTCCAAGGCGGACCATCGCCGTATCCGACGCCAGAAACTGGCCCGCTATTCCTGCACCAAATGCAAGATGGACTGGGACGACTACACCAAGGACAAGGCCGTGAAGGCCGGCAAGTGGGTGCCGGACAAGGAGATCGAGCGGCCGGAAGCGGTGGCCTTTTATCTACCGTCCTGGTACTCGCCGGCAGTCAGCCTGTCTGATCCGTCGGCGGCCTTTCTCAAGGGCCTGGAGGATCCGGCCAAAATGATGGCCTTTGTGACCCAGCACCAGGCCAAGGCCTGGAAGGAAGTGATCGAGCCCAAGCAGGAAAGCCAGCTGCTGGAAAACAACCGGACCGACAACCCGCCCATGATCGTGCCCGAGGCCTGCCTGGCGCTGACGTGCGGCATCGATGTGCAAAAAAAGGGTTTCTGGTTCACTGTCAGGGCCTGGGAAAAGGATTTCACCAATCACCTGATCTATTACGGGTACCTGTCCACGTTCGAGGATGTGGAAAACCTGGTGTTCAAGACCAGCTTCCAGCGGGCCGACGGCAAGGAGCCCATGGAGATCTGGCGGGCGGCCATGGACACGGGCGGCGGCAAGAGCGACGAGGAAGAGTGGTCGCGGACCGAGGAAATCTACATGTGGCTGCGGGCCATGTACCGCAAATACGGGCCGGTGGCCACAAACCGGCTGTTCGGCATCAAGGGCGCCTCCCGGCCGCAGCTGAACCGCGTGCGGGCGCGGGTCATCGACAAGATGGTCAACAAGAACCGGGTGATTCCAGGCGGCCTGGAGATCCGCTTTCTGGACACGGCCCAGTTCAAGGACATCATTCACTGGCGCATGGGCCGGCGCGGTCCCCAGGAGGGAGACAACGGCGAGCCGATCCCGGCCGAGTCGCAGCGCTTTCTGCTGCACAAAGAGACCGGCATGGACTACGCCCTGCAGGTCCTGGCCGAGGAAAAGCGGCGGAATCGGCGCAAAAAGATCGAGTGGGTTCAGATCCGGCGGGACAACCATTTACTGGACGGCGAGGTGTATGCAGCCGCGTGTGCGGACTCGGAGTGGCTGCCGAGCCTGCAGATGATCATGCAGCTGCAGCTGCAGGAACAGCCGAAAAAAGAGGAAAAACCGAAGCCAACAGATAAAGGCCCGGATTGGATTACCGGTAACCGTGGCCGTTCAAGCTGGATTAACAGGAATTAATCTATATGCCCCCTAAAGCCAAGCCGATACCGTTGATGCAGGGTGTAAAGGCCATCTGTGATCGATTTAAAATCAATGAAAAACAGTTTTACATGTTTGCGAAATTAGGAATGCCGGTTCGTAAAATCAACGGGCGCTGGTATGGGCATGAAGAGAACATCGATAATTTTCTAAAATTCATCACTAAAGGTCAGCCATTGGAGGTCCCGGAAGAGGATTTTCCGGCCAGTTATTATGAGGAATAATCGCTAAATAATATCTCTCACAAAACCCCGTCTAAAAAACCCCTGTCAACCCTCTATAATCCCCCATCTTCCCGTCAGCTTTCCGTCAGCTTTCCCCCATCTTCCCGATTTTCGATTTAACCACCCCTTATAATGCCCAAAATCGCAACGACTCTTACATGAGGATTTTTATGGCACTTTATGATTCGCGTTCCGACCTGGTCAGCCGACTGACCGACATCCGGGCGGCAATCGCCAAGGCGCGGACGGCCCAGAGCTACGGCACGGGCATTTCCACGACCCAGCGGGCCAATTTCCGGGCTTTGCTGGATGAGGAAAAGTGGGTGCTGCAGCAGATCAACCAGATCGACATGGCGTCCGGCGGTGGGACGGCCAATCGCGTGGAGTTCAACGATGCTTCCTGACGCCAGGCCCCAGGAGCCGAATATCCTGGACCGTGTCATCGGTTATTTGTCGCCGGCCTGGGCCAAGCGGCGGGCGGCGGACCGGTTTATGGCCATTGCCACCCAGTACCGCAGCGCAGCCACCACGCGGCTGTTGAGCAACTGGGCCCTGGGCCAGGAGGACGCCACGCCGGACGCCTGGGAATTGTCGACGTTGCGCGAGCGCAGCCGGGACTTGAACCGCAACGATCCGGTGGCCTCCGGCGCCACGGAGACCATGTCCATCAACATCGTGGGCCACGGCCTGCAGCCCCAGGCGCGGATCCGGGCCGAGCGCATCGGCATCGATGAAGGCCTGGCCAAAAAGCTAAACCGCCAGGCCGAATCCATCTGGCAGGACTGGAGCGCCCGGGCGGACAATGCCAACAAGCTGGACTTCGACGAGATCCAGTTCCTGGCCCTGCGCAAGATCATCGAGGACGGCGAGAGCATCGCCATCCCCACCATGGCCCCGGACAAGTGGCGCAAGATCAAGCGATCGGTGGAGCTGATCGAGGCCGACCGGCTGGAGTCCAGCCAGAACGTCCAAGGCATCACCTTCGGATCCCGGGGCGAGCCCAAAACCTACCACATCAAATCAACCAACGATAAAGGCAAAATCAAATACAACGACATCCCCGCCCTGGATAAATATGGCCGGCCGAAAATCCTGCACGTATTCCCAACCAAGCGGCCGGGCCAGCGCCGGGGTGTGCCCTACTTTGCGCCGGTGATCTCCCATTTCAAGCACCTGGCCGACTACCTGGAGGCCGAAGTCGTGGCCATGCGCGTGGCGGCCTGCCTGGCGATCTTCATCACCAAAGACGACCCCATGAGCGCGGCCTACAATACCTCCACGTCCACTGAGACGGGCACGGGCAAGCGCATCCAGGGCATCGAGCCGGGCATGGTCGATTACCTGGGCGTCGGCGAATCGATCAACGTGGTGGACCCCAAGCGGCCGGGCGACAACTTTGCGCCGTTTCTGGAAGGGATCCTGCGCCTGATCGGCGTTTCTCTGGGCCTGCCCTACGAGATCCTGGTCAAGGACTTTTCCAAAACCAACTACAGCTCGGCGCGGGCGGCCCTGCTGGAAGGCCGGCGGCTGTTCATGACCTGGCGGCGCTGGTTCGCCCGGCGGTTCTGTCAGCCCCTGTATGACCTGGTGCTGGAAGAGGCCTATCTCAGGGACATGTTCGACGCCCCCAGGTTTTACGATTTCCGGTCCGAGTACACCCGGGCGGCGTGGATCGGCGGGGCCTGGGGCTGGGTGGACCCGGTCAAGGAGGTCGACTCCAGCCGCAAGGCGATCGACTACGGTCTGTCCACTCTGGCCGAGGAAGCGGCAGGCCAGGGCCGCGACTGGGAGGAAATCCTGGAGCAGCAGGCCCGTGAAAAGCAGCGGGCCAAGGACCTGGGCATCACGCTGTCCACGGCCGGTAAAAACGAATCTTCCGGCAACGAAAAGGAAGGCGATAATGGAACCAACTGATTTCTCCAACGGCAAACTGTGGAACATCCACCCGCACATCCTGGAAGAGATGCTCCAGAAGCTGCCGGACCCTAAAACGACCATGGACCTGGCGGTCAATTTTACGGAAACGCCCCAAGACCGGGGCGACATCCAGTTGATCGACAACATCGCCGTGATCCCGATCCAGGGTCCCATATCCAAGCGCCGCACGTTCTTTTCGTATTTCTTCGGCGGCACACCGCTCAACATACTGACCGAGATTTTCAAGGAGGCCCTGAACAACAACACCGTGCAGGGGATCCTGTTGGACATCGACTCGCCGGGCGGCACGGTGGCCGGCACGGAAGCCTTCGGCGACCTGATCTACAACTCCAGGGGGCAAAAGCCGATCGTGGCTTTTGGCAACGGCATGCTGGCCTCGGCAGCCTACTGGATCGGATCGGGCGCGGACCAGGTGATCGTGGAGCGCACCGCCCAGGTAGGATCCATCGGCATTGTGATGGTGCACTATGACTGGTCAAAAGAGGACGCCATGATGGGACTCAAGCGCACAGTGCTGACAGCCGGCAAATACAAGGGCCTGGGCAACGACGCGGAGCCGCTTTCGGACCTAGCCCGCAAGACGTTCCAGGCCGAGCTGGACTACATCTACACCCTGTTCGTGGACACGGTGGCCCGCAACCGCGGCGTGGGCGTGGAGACGGTTTTGGAGGACATGGCGGACGGCCGGATTTTCATCGGGCAGCAGGCGGTGGACGCTGGTCTAGCGGACAGCACCGGCAGCTTCGACACGGCCATCGATGCGGCCCGGACGATGATCGCCGGCGATTCAAATATTTTTTCAATTCAATCAAACAGGGAGGCAAATCAAATGGCTGAAAAAAAATCCAAAACAACCATCGAGACGACCGAGCAGCTGGCCGCGGCCTACCCGGACCTGGTGGAAAAGATCCGGGCCGAAGGTAAGGACAGCGTGGACGTGGAGGCCATCCGGAGCGAAGCCCATGAAGCCGGTGTGAGCGCCGAGCGCGGGCGCGTGATCGAGATCCTGGAGGCCGACGGCGACCAAGCAGTAGCCCTGCAGGCGATCAAGGACGGTAAGGCGGCAGCCGAGACCTTCAAACTGTTTTACGAGGACCTGAAAGCCAAGAAGTCCCAGCAGCTCGAAACCCTGGAAGCCGAGGCGACCACGACCCAGGGCCAGGAAGCGCCGGCCGAACCGGAAGGCGAGGACAAGCGCCGGGCGGACCAGATCGTGTCCGAAAAAGCGATCGCCCTGGCCAAAGAGCAAAACATCTCCGTGGACGTGGCCATGCAGCAGGTGCTGGCCCAGGATCCCAAACTGGCCAAGGCCTACAAGGCCCTTTACGCGACCGAGTAAACGCCGGCCGAAGCATAACTTTTTTAACTCGATTCAAACAGGGAGGTAAGCATCATGGCTATCGATTATGACGGAAAAGACATTTCATTTCTGGCCGGCGAAGACCTTTCGGCCATGCAGTACCGGTTCGTACACCAGGCCGATGACAACACGGTCGACATGGTGGACGGCGCGACCGAGATCCCGGTGGGCGTGCTGCAGAACGCCCCGGAAAGCGGCGAGGTAGCCGTGGTGCGGGTGACCGGCACGTCCAAGCTGGTCATGAACGCGGCGGTGGCCGTGGGGGCCCTGCTCAAGTGCGAGTACGTGGGGGCCACGGACAACGGCAAGGGAGATGCAGCGGACACGGACGGCGACTATGCCCGGGCCATGTGCATCCAGGCCAGCGGTGCGGAAGACGACGTGGGCGGCGTGGTTCTGCTGGGGCCGACGCGGATCAGCGTGCCGGCGTAGCCAATAGATTTTTTGAACTGGATTTCACAAACATAAAATTTCAACCGATTCACAAGGAGGGTTAAAATGGATCCCACACCCAAGAGCGTACACAAGGACGCCGCACTCTCGAACCTGTCCATCGGGTACAACAACCCGATGTTCATTGCGGACCGGGTTTTCCCCCACGTGCGCGTGGCCAAGCAAAGCGACTATTTTTTCAAATTCCTGAAGGCGGCCTGGTTCCGGCTCGACACCAAAGCGGTCGGTCCCGGTGCCAACAAGCCCCGCTCCGGGTACAAGGTCACTTCGGACACCTACTCATGCATCAAGTATGCGATCGAGCACCCGGTGCCCATCGAGCTGCTGAACAACGCGGATGCCGTGATGGATCCCATGTCGGCGGGCGTCAACTGGGTGACCCGGCAACTGCTGCTCAGAAAAGAGTACCAAGTCTCCCAGCTGTGTGTGACGGCGGCCAACTGGACGTCCACCAACGACGCGGCCGGCGGATGGGCCAAGACCGCGGACGGATCCGGCAACACGTTCATCGAGGACGTTTTCACGGGCAAGAAGACGGTCCGCGAGCTTATCGGCGTGGACCCCAACGTGATGGTCATGGACCAGGACACCTGGGACAACATCGTGCAGGAGTACACGGTCCTGGAACGGATCAAGCACTCCATGCCCACTGGCCAACCAGCGGTGGTGACCCGCAACCTGATCGCCCAGCTGTTCGGCCTGGACGAGGTCCTGGTGGGCCCGGCGATCTATTCCAGCGACGAGGAAACCGTGGCCGGCACGGAGTTCACCGCCGTGAAGATGTGGGAAACCAACGCCACCAAGGGATCCTGCCTGCTGCTGTACCGCACCCCGACCCCGGCCATTGAAGAGCCGAACGCCGGCTACATCTTCGAATGGGGCGGCGACGAGGGCAACCAGTCCGCCCTGGTCAAGTCGGACGTGCACCGCGAAGTGCGCCGGTATTGGGAAGACAAGGTCGATTCATGGATCATCGACGGCCGCGAGTACTTTGACGAAAAGGTCACCTGCGCGGACGCCGGGTACCTGTTCACGGACACCATCGTCACTTAGGCGGTGCCCTGATGACCCTGGCGGAAGATATGGCGGCGGATCTGGCTGCCAACCAGTATGACACGGACGAGCATGCGGTCTCCGTGTCGTACAATGGCAGCTCGATCAGCGCCCTGGTCGAGTACGGCGACGACCTGGAGGACTCCCAGGACGGCCTGTTTGCCGTGGCCTATCTGACGGTGCTCAAAAGCGACGTGGCCTCTCCGGCCTACCGCGACCCTGTCATCATCAGTTCCCAGACCTGGTACGTGCAGAAGATCGTCAAGGGCGACACTCTGCAGTGGCAGCTCAAGCTGACCCGCGACGAAAGGCCGAGGTGGTAGATGGATATCAACGATCTCATCGAGGACCTGTCCCAGGGGGTGGCGCGAAGCGAAACCGTTTCGGCCTGGTGCTTGGCGACCTACGGCCAGGCGCACCAGGTGTACGTGAATTATGACGAGCGGGACCCGCCGGGCGAGGACGCCTGCCCCTGGGTGGCCCTGATGCCGTCCGACAAAACCACCGGCAAGGCCGTGGAGCGCAAGCAGCACGTAATCGAGGCCGTGTGCTGCATCCACGACGAAACCAGCCAAACCTACACGGACACCAACATCACCGAGTACAAGGGGGTCAAGCGCCTGGAGACCTTCCGCAAGTACGTGGAGGACGCCATCGATGGGGTGGACATCGGCAACGTGCTGCTGGACACCGTCCAGATACAATACGAAACCATCGGGTCGTTTCCCTTCATGATGGCCGGCATGCTGATCAACTTCGGCGAGCCGGTCGTTTTGGGCACCGACCCGCTGATCTAAGCCAAGAGGATTTAAGCCATGACTCAGCAAAAAGGCGTAACATCCAAGATTCAGATCGGCTATGAGTCGAGCTACAAGACCGTGGCCACGGAGGGTTTTGTCATGCCCTTCAACTCGGAGGGGGTCCGGCCCAACCAGCCCCTGAACCGGCCGGGCACGATCACGGGCACGCGCAACCCGACCCAGCCATTCGGCGGGAACAAAGACGCCAACGGACCGCTGGTGATCCCGATCGATTCCGTGGCCCTGTGGTACTGGCTCAAGGCCATGTTCTCCGATCCGGTGACAACGGGCGCCGATCCCTACGTGCATGAGTTCAAGATCGGCGACACCATGCCGTCGTTCACGTACGAAAAGCAGTTCACGGACCTGGCCACGGACGTGTACTCCCGGTTCCTGGGCTGCAAGATCGCGACCTTCGGCATGACCTTAGGCGGCGACGGCGAACTGGTGGGCAACATCAGTGCCGTGGGTGCGTCTCATGCCAACGAGTCCAGCTCGTTCGACGGCAGCCCAACGACCCCGACTTTGACCCGCCTGGAGAATTTCGAGGCGGCCCTCACGGAAGGCGGCGGCGCGTTGTCCAATGCCACGGAGATTTCCATCAACGTGGACTTCGGCCTGGACACCGGCAACTACGTGATCGGTGGATCCGGCGTGCGGGGATCCCTGCCCGAGGGACTCGTGGGCGTGTCCGGCAGCCTCAAGACCCTGTTCGAGGACACGACCCTGCTGGCCAAGGCCCTGGCTGGCACGGAGAGCGGTCTCAAACTGACCATCACCGGCGGATCCTCATCCGTGTTCGAGCTGGAGATCCAGGAACTGCAGTACGCCCTCAATGCACCGGAGATACCGGGCCCCCAAGGCCTGCTGGTGGACCTCAACTTCCAGGGCTTTTATTCCGACGGATCCGAGGCCTCGGCCCTCGTGGCCCGGCTGACCAACAGCGAAGCCCACAGTTAAACCATAGCGGAGAGACGCGGAGTGGAGCAGTGGCAGCTCGGCAGGTTCATACCCTGCAGGTCGCGGGTTCAAATCCCGCCTCCGCTACCAGTCAAGGAGAATGATATGCGCGAGATCGAAGTCAAAGGCCGGACCATCCAGATCAACCCCCTGAAATTCAGCGATGTGCGCAGCCTCACCCGGCAGGGGCTGAGCGTCACCCACATGGCCCCGCACAATGCCGTGTCCGTGATCATGGCCCACATGGAATGCGCCTTGTCTGACGATGAGCTGGCCATCCTGGATGACCTGGATTATTCGGATCCGGAGATCAAGGCGGTGTATGAAGCGATCCTGGCCGAAACCTACGGCAGCCCGGGTGAGGAAAAAAACTCGTAAGCGTCTGGGAGTGGTTCTCAGACGCCGAGCGCATCGAATACTGCAAGAACTGCCGGATCGCCAAGCAAGCCCCGCCCTGCCGGGAATGCGAGAACGGCAGCCCGCCGGACCTGGACAATTACAACATCGACGCCTGGTATTTATGGCAGGCGGTCAGTACCCAGTGGCGGGTCGGCAGGTTCGGCCCGGTCGGGCTGGACTACCAGACAGTGTACCTTGAAGCGGACCGGATGGGCATCGAACTGACGCCCTGCACCATGAACAAGATCAAAGCCCTGGAAAGGCACATTTTAAATGCTGCTGCTGAACGCAACCATAAGGGGGGCGAAAAAGCTCCAGCGGGACCTCAAGGCTGAATCCCGGCGTCAGAAAAAGTCCCTGGCTATGGCGGTCAGGGTCGAGGGTTTCCAATTGATGCGCACGCTGCAGCGCGAGATCCGCCAGGGCGCGCCGGGCGGCCGGCAATTCAAGGGGCTGACCTATCTGGCCCGGCGCTTCGGCGGCGGCAAGCGCATGCGGCCGGACAAGCCCTTACGGCGGCTGGCCATCGGGATCCGCTACCACATAATCAGGCAGGACCCCTTCGAGATGCGCGTGGGCTGGACCGGCCCGGATGTGTCCAAGTCCTGGAAGCGGATCGCGGCCCGACAGCAGAAAGGCTTCCGGCACGGCATGCTGCCCCACATCCGCAAGTATTTTGCCCAGAAGGCGGGCCACCTCTCACCCCGGGCCGCGGGCCGGCGGCAGCTGATGATCCGCAGGTCGACCCGCTCGTTTGACACCCCGGCCCGTCCGATCATCGACCCGTTCTGGACCGCCCACCGGGAAAGCGCCATCCGCAACATCTCCCGCAACTACCGGCTGAAAATGAAAGGGGTGCGCATATGACCGACCACCGACTTGAAATCGTCCTGGCCGGCAAGGACGCCAGCGCCAGGGTTTTCACATCCGTCGAGGGGCGCATCAAGAAGCTGACCAAGTCGGTGCTGAGTCTTCAGGGCGGCCTGGCCACTATGGCCGGCGGTTACGGCCTCAAGATGGTGGCCGAAGGCGCACTCAACGTGGCCAGCTCGTTCGAGATGATGGAGATCAAGCTCAACGCTCTGACCAAGGGTCAGGGTACTGAGACTCTGGCGGCCATCAACGCCTGGGCCCTTGAGATGCCGGTCAACACCCGCAAGGCCGTTGATACCTTCGCCATGATGCAGGCCATGGGCTTGGACCCGACCATTGCCAAGATGGAAACCCTGGTCGACACGGCCTCGATCTTCGGCGAAGAGGCCATGCCCCGCGTGGCCCGGGCCCTGGGCCAGATGCAGACTTTGGGCAAGCTGAGCGCCGAGGAGCTCAACCAGCTGGCCGAAGCCGGGATCAACGCCCGCAAGTACATCACCGAGGCCTTCGGCATGACTGTGGAGCAGGTCCAGAAGTCCGGCATGGAAATCGAGCGCGTGGTCGGGGCCATCTGGCAGGGTCTGGCCCGGGACTTCGGCGGGGCCGCCAAGGAGGCCCAGACTTCTTGGCGCGGTCTGACCGCCACGACCCGGTCATACGTGGAGGAAATCGAGCGGAGGATTATGGCCGCAGGCGTGTTCGATGAACTCAAGAGCCAGATTTCTGACGTCAATGCAGAGATGAAGGTCTGGATAGACCAAAATGAAGACCTGATTCGCCAGCGGGTGCCGGAGGTCATCGCGGACATCAAAGAGAAGTTGTCGACGGTATGGGATATTATCTCTTATGATCCGGACATTATCAAATACGGGCTGGTTGGTTTGGCTGTTTTTGGGAAAAAAGGCGGGATCATACTGGCTGGTTTGGCACATACAAAGAACGTGATTGCTAATACCAGTAAGGCCCTCGGTTTGGCAGCCGGCGGGGTAATTGAATACAAAGACCTCATAGGTAAGAGTTTTAAAGAAATAGAGGCGCTGGTCAACGAGTACGATGAGAAGTTTTTCATCACGGTTAAGCCCCGCAGCGGCAAATCCACCGGCCCTAAAAAAACAGTTCCGGGAGCGGTCGCCGGCGGTCAGGCTGGGAAAACTTCCGAGTGGATCGATTCCGACTACCTGGCCGGGCCCTGGCGCACCTACATCGAAACCCTGGAAACCGTCGAACAGGCCCAGGCCGACACAAACGAATACCTGATCGAGTTTTCACGGCGCACGTCCGAGGCCATGGAGCAGAATTTCTCGGACCTGTTTTTCGACATGATGACCGGGGAATTCAAAGACCTGGAGGATTTCGCCAAGGGCGTGTTCCGGTCCATCCAGAGGGCCGCGGCCGACATGCTGGGCCAGATGGCCAAGGAAGGCCTGTTCGGCAAGGAGGGCATGGGCGGCCTGATCGGCAAGTTCGTGGCTTCTTACTTTGCGGGCGGCGGCGGGGCCTATTCCTGGTCTTCGTCCTCCCCGGCCTACTCCGATTTCTCCATGGCCGGAGGCGGGATCATCGGCGAGCACGTGGTTGGCGTGGGCCTGCAGTCCGGAAAATCCTACGAGTTCGGCGAGGCCGGGGCCGAGGTCGTGAGCCCTGTCGGGGCCGGCCAGGCGGTTCACAACCACTACCATATCCAGGCCCTCGATGCCGCGTCCTTCATGCAGATGTGCGAACGCAACCCCCAGGCGATTGCCGCGGGCCTGGGCGTGGCCCTGGAGCGGCGCGTCGGCGGCATTAACAACGTGATCCGGAGCACAACCTGATGGCGACCTTTCCCGAATCCCCGGCCCCCATCTACCCGCTGCTGGTGACGCCCGTGTACAACACGCGCATTGCAGAAACGGACGGTGGCAAGGAGCAGCGCCGGCAGAAGCTCAGCTTTCCCAAGTTCGACGTGACCGTGCGCTACAACGCCCTGACCTACTCCCACCTCCAGACCCTGTGGGATTTCTACATGGCCCGCAAAGGGGCCTATGAGGCTTTTTATGTTTACGACCTGACCCTGCTGGAGTCGATCTCGTTTAACCAGGACGGCCTGTATGCCGGCACGGGCGACGGGTCCACCGAGGTGTTCGACATCCCGGGACGCTCGACGTCTTCGGTCACGGTGTACAAGGACGGCGTGGAGCAGACCCTGACCACGGACTACGTCCTGTTGACCGGCGGCGGGGCCTCCAGCGCGGACCGCATCGATTTCGTGACCGCGCCCTCGGCCGGCGAGATCATTACCGTGGACTTCACCGGCTATCTGCGGATCCGGGCCCGGTTCGCCCAGGACCGCCTGACTCGCGAGCTGTTTATCCGCAACCTGTTTTCCGTGGGTATCGAGCTGAAAGGACTGGCCGCGGCATGAAGACTTTTTCCGCCAACCTGATCGCCGCGCTGGAAGATGAAGAGGCCACGGGCATCGTGCTGCTGGACATGCAGTTCGCCACGACCCTGCGCTATTCCAACGCCGAGATCCCCTGGTATGACGCCAGCAGCAACCTGTATACGCCGGCAGCCATTGACTTCGGCGCCGTCAACTACGCGCCCTCCGGGGCCGTGGACACCATGAAGATCGGCTTTCCCAATATCGACCTTGGCATGTCGGCCGTGGTCCTGGGCCAGGACGTGATCGGCAAGACCGTGATCGTGACCGTAGTGATCCTGGACACCACCGATTTTGCGGTGGTCGATACGTTCGAATCTTTCCGGGGCATTGTCGATGACTGGGCCCTGGATGAGGACCAGGTTACATTCGACCTGGTCAACGAGCTGATCCTGTGGCGCAAGGAGACCCTGCGCACGGCCTCATCGTCCTGCCCCTGGCCGTTCAAGGGCGACGAGTGCGGGTACTCGGGCGGCGAAACCGCCTGCGATCGCACCTACAACCGCTGCACGGCCCTGGGCAACACCGACAACTTCGGCGGGTTCCGGTTTCTGCCGTCCATCATGGAAAAGGACATCTGGTGGGGCCGCGTGCCCGGAGTGTGATTTATGGGATTACCTTTAGCAGCCCAATTTTTCATCGGCATGGTCATCTCGTACATGGCCTCGCGGATCGTGGCCCATCTCACCGAGCCGGATATGCCGGACCTGGAGATGGGCAAGGGCACGGGCCACCTGGTCAACCGCAAATCCACCAAGGAAACCCTGCCCCTGGTGTACGGCAAGGTGCGCGTGGGCATCAACCAGGTGTTTATCGGCACCACCGGATCGGACAACGAGTACCTGCACATCGTGGGCGTGATCGGCGAGGGGCCCATCGAGGGCATCGTCACGGAAGCCTCCGTGGCCCAGCTGTTCCTGGACGGCGAGATCTACACGTCCAAGTCCGCTTACGTGTACTACGAGATTTTCACCGGCACCAGCACCCAGACCGTGTGTTCGACCCTGAACACGGCCATCTCCGACTGGACCGACCCGCTCAAGAACACGGCCTACATCTACATCCGGCTCAAGTATGACCGCGACGTGTGGGTCAAAATCCCGGACATCACCCTGACCGTGGAAGGCCTCAAGCTGTACGATCCCACGGCCGCGTCCACGGCTTACTCCAACAACGCGGCCCTGGTGGCCTACGATTTTCTGACCCGGCCCTCGACCCGCGGGGGCATGGGCCTGGACAACTGGCACGCGGCCCCGCCGGCCACCCCGCGCATCGATGCCACGGCCCTGGAGGCCTGCCGGTCCTACTGTGCCACCAAGGACTGGACCTTCAATGCGCCCATCTCCGAACAGCAGTATTTTATCGACAATTTCCAGCTGATCCTCAACTGCTTCAGGGGCGGCATGATCTACTCGGAAAGCAAGTTCAAGCTGCGCTTCAAGGATCTGAACCACGAGTCCCAGATTACGTCTCTGGCACTGACCGACGACAACGTGGTGAGCGTGGGCGGCAAGTCCACGATCCAGGTGCGGCCCAAGGCCAAGGCTTTCGACCGGCCCAACGCGGTCAAGGCGGTGTTTTACAACGAAGACAAAAAGTACATCGAGGACGAATACAAGCTGCCCGACGCCACGGCTCTGTCCGATGACGGCGACTACCGTGAAAAGGAGCTCATGCTCTTGGGCCTGACCGACCTGGACAAGATCCAGGCCATGTGCAACTACTTTCTGGAATATTGGCGCAACGGCAACGCCATCTCGCTGCAGGCCACGGACGAGTTTTTCGCCCTGGAGCCCTGGGACTGGCTGGGCCTGACCCACACCGTGCCGGGGTATGACGACCAGGATGTCCGCGTGGTGGACATGGGCCTGGATCCCACCGGCCATTCCGTGACCCTGGTGCTGGACGAAGAAGAAACCTCCCTGTACGACGACACCTACCAGGCCTCGACCCAGGACTGGTACAACACGACCCTGCCGGACCCCACGGCCGCCGTGCCCTCGGTTTCCGGCGTGTCCCACGCCGAGGAAGTCTACAACTACCGGGGCCGGTCCTTCACCCGCTGGAAGATCGACTTTTCAGCGCCCGCCGCATCCTCCTACCCCTTCTGGGACTATGCCGAGATTTACCTGGCCATCGGCGAGTCCAGCCCCAGCGCCTCGGACTACAAGTACATCACCAAGTCCGGGGGCGACTATGTGCTGGACCCGGTGGAGGAAGGCGAGATTTACTTTGTCAAGATCCGCTCGGTCAACATCTTCGGCGTGCGCGAGGATTTCGATTCGTGCTACACCGTGTCCACCACTATCGTGGGCAAGACCGCCGTGCCCTCCAACCTGTCGGCCATGACCGCCGTGGCCAACGGCGACAGCGTTTCGATCTTCGCCACGCCCATCACGGACGCGGACATCGAGGGCTACGAGGTGCGCCTGGGCGACGCCTGGGACGGCGGCATCTTCATATCGTTCAACAAGAACTGCTCTTTGCGCCTGAACGGCGTGCGGCCCGGCACGCACACCTTCTGGATGAGCCCCAAGGACAACGCCGGCAACTATTCGGCCACGCCCGTGTCGGCCACCGTGCAGGTCTTCATCCCGCCGGGCTTCACCGAACTGGCCACCTACGGGTCCTGGTCCTGGGATTTCGACGGCATCGGGACCCACGACAACACCGAGCACACCACCTACGACTCCGGGGACGCGCTCAAGTGCTCGCACACGTCCGACGTGCTGACCGGCACCTGGACCTCTCCGACCCAGGACCTCAACGCCGTGGAAAAAGTGCGCATCTGGGGCGACTTTCTGACCGCTTTTTCGGCCTCGGCCACGACCTGGAACGGCGTGGCCCCCGGATCCACGACCTGGAACGACCTGGGCGCGGCCCTGACCTGGAACGAGATCTTCGAACCCACCGAGGCCGGCCAGATCCAGGCGACTTTGCAATATTCCACGGACAATTCGAACTGGGATGAAGTGGACTTTTTCGAGATTCTGTGCGCCGAGGTCGAGGCCCGCTACATCAAGGTGGAGATCACGATCACGGACCCGACCTTGGACAGCAACCTGTATCTCAAGACGCTTAACATGCTGGCCTACGAAGGCCCCCAGGAGCCGAGCTGATGGCGATCGACATAAGAGCGACCCAGGTTATCAAGGAAGATGACGGCGTTTACACCGCCACGATCGAGTTTTTTGACGATGCAACCGGCGCCGTGCTGCAGCGCTTCACGGCCCAGGGGACCACCAGGGCCGAGTTCAAGGACCTGATCCAGGCCAAATACGTCAAGCTGCAGGCGGCAGAAACCCTTAAAGCCCAGGCCACGGCCATCTTGCAGCAGGCCATCGCCGACGTGAAAAGCGAGGTTTAGAAATGGGCCAGACCTTTACAGACGACTGTTTTGCAGGCACCCACGTGGCCCAGACCGATATGGGCAACATCGAGACCAACTTCGCCACCCTCAAGAGCAATTTCTCCGGATCTTCGGCCCCGTCCAACCCGGTGCCCGGGCAGATCTATTTCGACACCACCCAGAAGCTGCTTCACTTCCGCAACCAGGCCGACGACGACTGGCTGGGCCTGATACCGGGCGACACGGACCAGAAGCTGTGGATCTACCGCAACGACACGGTGGACGGCATGGCCGTGGACTCTTCGGTCACGGACCGGGTCCTGGCCATCAAGGGCGGGTCCAATGCCTACAATGTCAACGGCGGCAACACGGCGGGAACCTGGACGCCAGTGGCCCACACGCTCGCGATAAGCGAAATTCCCTCGCATGATCATGGCGGGGTAACCGGATCCGGCGGCCATGTTCATACTGGCAGTAATTTTGGAGGGCCAAACCCAGAATCAACCGCTCCGCAAGGGACTACTGAACACACGCACACCATATCCAGCCAGGGCGGGGGCGGTTCGCATAGCCATGGCGATGGGTCGGCCCGTATCGCCGCGGCCGTGGGCACCCTGCAATATCCGGACGTGGCATAGAAAGGAGCCTTATGAAACAAGCGAAAATCAAGGCGGCCGTGATCGAGGCCCTGCAATCCAACGAGGCACAGCAGATCATCGGCGACATCGTGATCAGCGCCATGAACCAGGCCTTGACTCGTGAGATCCGGTTTGAAGACGGCAAGACCGAACCCGGCCGCGTGGTGGAGAAAACCGAAAAGTGCAACATCCTGGATTTCATCGCCAAGTACTTCCCCCACGTGGAGGCCTCCATCCGGGGCTGTCAGTCCGACGCGGCCCAGGCCCGCAACCGGTCGGCCTCGGTTTTGGCAGTGCTGCGCGACATTGAGGACCGGCAGCTTCCGAATCACACCCTGCAAGCCCATGGCGAAGCACCCCGGATGATCGAAAGCGGCAACGGGGCCGACCGTGGGTGATCTGCTGCTCAAATACTGGCCCCTGGTTCTGGTTCTGGGCGGCCTGTGCGCGGCCTGGGGCAAGATCCGCTACCAGGCTGGGTCCGGCGAGCGGGCTTCGGCCAGTCTGAAAAAA
>Ga0180435_10002404_pt1 | contig 19110 bp, 21 predicted proteins | sample SS_ome_3_FD_132467 | JGI IMG/M metagenome (GOLD analysis project Ga0180435, IMG submission 132467) | Hypersaline lake sediment archaeal communities from the Salton Sea, California, USA - SS_3_S_1 metaG | ecosystem: Environmental > Aquatic > Non-marine Saline and Alkaline > Hypersaline >...
ACTTGAGATGAGGTTCCCGAGCGCATTTTCAGTCGTTCGCTCTGGATCGTTGTACAGCATGAAGATGTGTCCGAAGTTGGCTTCGGTTGCGCGCATGAGATTCAATCGATCTTCGCGCGGACCTCGAAGCGTCTTCTCATGCGCATGCACGCGTTCGGGCTCGAGTTTGCCAAGCGCAATCACGCCTTTCCGCGTGAGCTTCTGGCCCGCGAACTCGTAGGTCTGATGGTAAGCGTAGATTGCTGGCTCGTCTTCGCGAATCAGCGTGTTGTCCTTTAGCCAGGCTTCCAGACACTCAGCTGCTCGCGTGTAGACGTTGTTGCCAGACGAATCGTTGGCCTCGCTCAGGCCCTTGATAATGCGAACGATATTGAACGGACTGGCATTCAGCCGCTCTTCCTGCACATCGGGATACACCCGATCGTACGGAGGTGCGACCACGTCAGTGATGGATCCTACGACGTCCGGGTTATACCTGTAGCCACGAAACGGGATGATCTTTGCCATGGGTTCTCCTACGATGCGCTGGTCTGCGCGAACTGGATGACGATCTCCGCAGCTTCCTTGCCGACACGTGCCTGCGCTTCGACCGTCGCAGCTCCGATGTGTGGCGTCAGCGAGAGCGCTTCTCGCTCAAACAGCGGATGACCTTCTGCAGGCGGTTCGTTCTCAAACACGTCGAGTGCTGCACCCGCAACTTTCCCAGCATCCAGTGCATCTGCTAGCGCCGCTTCATCAATGGTGCCTCCGCGCGCGCAGTTCACGATCCGAACTCCATCCTTCATCTTGGCGAACTCGCCAGCGCCGATCGACGCGCCAACTTCGGGGTCAAAAGGAATGTGAAGAGAAATGAAGTCGCTCGATGCAAGCAACTCGTCGAACGACACCATCTTCACGGTGTCGGGCATCGGGCTTTCGCTGATGTAGGCATCGTAGGCGACAACCGTCATGCCCAGCGCCACCGCTTTGGTGGCAAGGGACTGACCGATGCGACCAATCCCAATGATCCCGAGCGTCTTGCCGTCGATTTCGGTGCCCTTGAGCGCTTTCTTCTCCCACTTTCCGGCTTTCATCGAGACCGTTCCACGGCCGATATGCCGCGCAAGCGAGAACATGTGTCCAAGCGCAAGCTCCGCAACGGAGTTCGAACTGGCAGCGGGCGTATTTCGGACAGAAATGCCCTTACCTTCAGCGTATGGGACGTCGATGTTGTCCAGCCCTACGCCGGCACGAACGATTAGCTTTAAGTTCGTAGCTGCATCAAGGATTTCGGCTCGCAGTTTCGTGGCACTTCGAATGACGATCGCATCATAGGCTGCGATTTCAGTCTTCAGCTGCTCAACGGACAGGTCCGTTTTCTCATCGACCTCGAGTCCTGCGTCTCGCATTGCAGCAACCGCACTGGCTGCCAATGGATCCGAGGCTAGTACTTTCAAAGACATGGGCCCTCCTTGGGTGCCTACAGCCCGAGCACGGTGTCGATCGCTCGGAGAAGTCCCTGGATCTCGTCAATCTGCGTATCTCCCATATGTGCAATACGGAACGTCTTGTTCTTGATGTCGCCGTATCCATTGGAAATTCGAAGGTTGTAGTCGTCCGCCAGAGTCTTGATGAGGCCGGGGACGTCAATGTCTCGCGTGTTCAGAACGCTGGTCAGCGTTTGGGACCAGTATCCGGCCTCAGGGTAGATGTCGAAGTGTTTCTTCGCCCAATCTTGAGCCAACTTCGCCATCGCGGAATGCCGAGCAAACCGTCCCTCCATGCCCTCTGCCAACATATCGTTGAGCTGTGCGTTCAGTGCATACATGTGCGGAATCGCAGGGGTCGAGGGGGTCTGATTCTTCAGATGCGACTTGTGCATGTGATTCAGGTTAAAGTAGTAGCTGCGCGCAGGCACCGTCTTCGCACGTTCGAAGGCACGCTCGCTCACTGCGGCAACTGCAAGTCCAGCAGGCAGTGCAAACGCTTTCTGAACGCCAGCGAGCACGAAGTCCAGCTTCCAGGCATCCGTATCGATCTTCGCACCAGCCATGCCGCTCACAGCATCGACCAGCAGGAAGACGTCCGGGTACTTGGAAACGACTTCAGCGATCTCCTGCAGCGGGTTCATCAGACCGGTGGAGGTCTCGTTGAACACGAGCGTGACTGCATCGTAGTTCCCGGTTGCCAGCTGCTCATCAACCATTTCAGGTTTGATGGCTTCATTCCAGGGAAGCTCGAATGCGTCACACGGCACGCCATTGCCAGCCGTAATCTGGTGCCAACGCTTCGAGAATGCGCCATTCACTAGGTTCAAGCAGCGCTTGGCGACCAGGTTGGTCACAGCTGACTCCATTGCACCAGTTGAAGATGACGTGTACAACAGCACGGGATTCTTTGTATAGAGAATCTTCTGCAGCTTGGGCTGGATGTCCGCGTAGAGTTCGCCAAACTCCGGTGCGCGGTGGTGAATCTGCGGCGTTGCTAGTTCTTTGAGAATCTCAGGACGTACCTGAGTCGGCCCTGGTGTGTAGAGTCGCTTGTGCATGTCCCCTCCGTATGGGTGTAAATCGAGTCGTGGGGAGGATATCACGCGGATTGGCGCACCGCAATGCACGCAATTAGGACCTCCAGGTCGTTTGCATGTAACGGGTAGCGGACTAGAATCTTCTCGGAGGCGGCCCCATGAACCCACTAGTTGCTGGAATCGTTCTGTTACTCGCGCTCGTTGTCTGGATCGCGCTTGCGACCTCGCGAATTGCGCAGATGCGATCGCGCGCGCGGTCGAGGTGGCAAGCAATAGAGCAGCAGCTGCAGCAGCGGTGGGAACTGATTCCAAACGTCGTGGCATCGGTTCAAGAGCACGCACCGCAGGAGACCGAGATCTATGATCGCGTTCAGGCAGCGCTTGCACGCTCCCGCGCTGAAACCAATCCCCGTGCGTTGGCGCTTGCAGAGGAAGGCCTGAAGGAGGTCATGAAGAAACTGTTCGAACTTGTCGCACAAGACTCGGTGATTCGGACAGACAAGCAGTTCAACGAGCTCGCGCAACGCCTTGAACAGGTCGAGGACGCAATCCAGAAAGCAAAAAAACACTACAACGCAGCGACGCGCAACTACAACCTTGAGATCCAGGCCTTCCCCAAGAGCTTCCTGGCAAACCTGTTTGGTTTTCGAGATCGCCAAACCTACTCGATCACCGACAAAACCGAACAACGCAGCGCCCGAACGCACTTCTAGCATCCGAACGCCTGGGCTGGGAGGTCGGGGTACCTGCTGAACTCAGCGCAATTTGAGGATCCAACGGGAATGGAAATCTGCTTCCATCTTCAAGCAGGGGTAGTCGAACCCGGATTCGTCTGCTAGAATCGATGCGACCAAAGGGGGGACATGTGATCGAATCTCGATCCAATCGTATGAGAGTTGCCAGCGTGTTGCTGGCTGTTCTTCTTTGTTCTGGCGTCGTGTTTGCTACCGAAGCCCAGACCGAGAGCATTCCTTGGGAACAGGCATCTCCGATTAGTTGGTCCTTGTTCCAAGGTCCCCCGCCAAGCGACGCAGCACACCGTACTGAGGCTGCTGCCATTCACATGACGCTTCGTTGGCGCGTGAGTTACGCCATTAGCTCCTCTGGTGGCAACTGGAGCGGTAGAGTGAATGAGGTCACGGTCACCAACACCATGGAGCCCGGTCAGTCCTGGGTGCTTTCGAGCAAAGCCGATGCCTACATCTTGGCGCATGAGCAGACGCACTTCGATTTGAACGAGGTCTACCGACGCAAGATCGAGTGCGTGCTGCAAGCCATCACGTGCAGCGGCTCCTCGCAGCAGGGCGTGCTTGATTCACTAAATGCCCAGATCCGGGATCAAGCAGGGGCTCTCTTGACCAAGGTCAGCGAGATGCAGGCTTTGTACGACAGCGAAACCAGCCACAGCAAGAATCAGGCCATGCAAGCCCATTGGGATCATCAGGTTCAGCTCTGGCTTGAGAATCCGACGGCAGCACCCTAGCGTCACTTCGCGGCGCACTTTCTGAAACCGAACCAGCTCCCGCGTGTAGATCCATTGCGAAACAGGAGCCAATCCTCCATACCACGCACGAGCACCTTGCCCGTAGGGACGGGCGGCGAGCACAACCCTCGCCGCCCGCTCTCTCTTGTTGGATACAGATCTAAACGGGACGGATGAATCGGCCAGCAAAGGAGAGCTGTCCGAAGGCTACACCCCCGTCGCCAGAGGGCACCGCGCGATTTCGGAACAGGCGGAGGCCCGCGCTTTCCAGTCGATTGAGAAGCACTTGGGTGATGGCCTCGTTGTACGCGACCCCTCCAGAGAAGGCCACATCTTCAACATCGTGGCATTCCGCCAGGCGAATCGCGAGTTCTGCGATCCGTTCTGCCAAGAGCGCCTGCGCCGTTGCAGCAAGGTCGCGAGGAGCAAAGCCTTCGCTCTGCTGAACGAGACGGGTGAACAGCGATGCAACATCCAGTTCGAGCCGGTCGTTGGCTTCCAACAGGAAAGACTCACCTCGTAGAACGTCTAGGACCTTCCCTGCAATCGCAGATGCCTCCAACTTCATGGCAGGCTCGCCCTCATAGGTTCGTGTGCTACAGATTCCGGCCCAAGCAGACACAGCATCCAGAAAACGTCCGCAGCTTGAAGTCAGCGGCGCGTTGATCCCGCGCTCCACCTGCTGCAGGAGCACGCCAGCATCAGATGATGACAACCCACGTTCGATCAACAAGGACTCGACGCTGGCAAGGTCAGACCCGCCTGTAACCAAGTACGATGCAGCCATTCGGAGGGGCTGGGCAGATGCCCGATCGCCGCCAGGCATTGGGACGGAACGCAAGGATCCTATGCGTTCAATCCGGCGGTCAGCCGCAAGGAAGAACTCGCCGCCCCACGCCGCACCATCCCATCCGAATCCGTACCCGTCCAGGATGATGCCGATCGCATGCTTAAGGTCGTGTTCCACCAGCACAGAGGCGAAATGCGCCTCATGGTGTTGGACCGGCTGCACTTCGGCGCCATGCAGTCTAGCGAGCTCTGCAGCCAAGCCGGTAGTCATGAAGTCAGGATGGGCATCACAGAGAATCCTTGCAGGGGGCGCGGCATGCGTGATGGCATAGAGATGGTCGATCGCTTCAGTCAGATACTCCAGGGTCTCAAGATCATCTACATTCCCGATGTGCTGTGAAGGCGTCACCCGGCCCTCTGCGTAGATTGCAAAGGTCAGATCGCTTTCCGGTCCCAGCGCGAGCATGGGCGTGGTTCCGAGATCCCGATCAATGGCTTGTGGCACATGCCCACGAGAGCGGCGTAGGAAGAGCGCGGTGCCTGAGACCACCCGCTGCACGGAATCGTCACACCGCGCAGCGATTGCCCGGTCATGCACTAAGACATGATCGACGACATCCTTCAACTGTGAGTGAATCGCATCGTTCTCAATCAACATCGGACGACCTGGCATATTGGCGCTGGTCATGACCAACGGGAACAGCAACTCGGCAAGAAGCAAGTGGTGCAATCCGGAGTATGGAAGCATGATGCCCACCGTGTGCAAACCAGGTGCAACGGCGTCAGGCAAAACACTCGCGCGCTTCCGAACCAGGACGATGGGGCGCTGAATGGACTCCAGTAGCGAGATTTCTGTATCCGTGGGTTCTGCGATCTGTTGGAGTTGCTCGGCGGTAGCCATCAAAGCGAACGGCTGTTGCCTACGGCCCAGGCGCTGTCGAAGCTCGTCGATAACTTCTGCATCTGTTGCCGAACAAGCAATGTGCGTCCCACCGATGCCCTTGATCGCGAGGATCTTGCCAGCACGCAACGCCTCGATGGCACGCTCCAATGCCTTGTCGGTTACCCCATCGAAAGCAAGCGTTGGACCGCAAGCGTCACAGGCGGTGGTTTGTGCGTGATACCTGCGATCCAATGGGTCCGTGTATTCGGCATTGCAGGAAGCACACATCGGGAAGTCCCGCATCGTGGTTTTGGGACGGTCATACGGCAATCCGTCAATCACGGTGAACCGAGGGCCGCAGTCGGTACAGCTCGTAGCCCAGTAGCCGTGGAATCTTGAGTCACCCAAGAGCTCCGAGACGCAGGCATCGCAGATGGCAATGTCCGGTGGAAGCAGCCCGCTCCCAGAGCCGTCCTCGGTTGAGGGGAGGATCTCGAAGGTCTCGCTCTGCTGCGGCACAAGCGATTCGATTGCGACGCTGTCGATGCGGGCAAGTGGCGGTGCCTGGGTTGAGAGTCCCTGCGTGAACGCGCGGATTGCATTGTCAGCGCCTTCAAGCTCAATCTCTACCCCAGCATCTCCTCGATTCCTCACTGTGCCTGCGAGCTGGCATTCGTGAGCCAGGCGGTAAACGAAGGGGCGGAATCCAACGCCTTGAACAACCCCGTTGACAAGGACGCGCACCCGTTCGATCTTCATCCCGGAGGCTCATCTTCCTGGGTGACTACCAGCCGGTCGACAAGAAGCTCTCTCCCAGTAACTACAGTGACATCTTGTTCGCACTTGGGACAACTAAGAATGGGCACCGCGAAGTGGAAGCCTTCATCTCGGACATGGTCAACACTTCCCTGGTACCCACAGTTCGCACAGGTCACCGATACGGGAACGGTCTCGACAATGAGCTCTGCCCCACGTAGTGGTGTGTCCTCTGCCAGCAGTTCAAACGCGTTTCGCAGGGACGTGTCCGAGAGAATCCGCAGCTCGCCCTTGCGCAGGACGACACCCGTGATCTGCCCGTCGATTTCCTCGACCTTCGGGAGCAGAGCGGAGATCAACTCGCTTGCTACGGAGTACTCGTGCATGAGATTCCTAGCGCGTCGAGAAGCTTGTCGATACCGACATCGTGCCTGGCATCTGTCAGCACGATCCTTCCGTGAGGATTGATGCGTCCATAGTCGTCAACAACCCGCTGTGGGTCCACGCCAACAGCGTCCGAGAGGTCGGTCTTGTTGAGAACAACGAGATCGGTTGTCGCGAAGATCTTTGGATGCTTGCGAACCATGTCATCGCCCTCAGTCACTGAGATGACGACCAACGAAACGGAGCTACCCAACGGGAAATCCGCAGGACAGATGAGGTTCCCGATGTTCTCCAGAAAGAGCACATCGAGTTCGTCCAGCGGCAGTTCCTTGGCCGCATGCTCCACGCGATGCGCGTCCAGATGACAGTCGTCTTGCGTTTCCAAGCAGATCGACTTGGCACCATGGGAAAGGAATCTCTGATGGTCATCGTCCCCAGCCGAATCCGCGGCAATCGTACCCACGGTCTTGCCCTGTTCCTGGAGTCGGTCAATCAGCCGCTCAATCAGCGAGGTCTTCCCGCTTCCGATCGCACCCATCACGCTCGCGACGAATACGTTCTTCGATGCGAACAGCTTCCGATTCTCCTCAGCCAGTTCTAGCTGCCGTTTGAGGATGTCTTCACCGTGTAATCGAACGTCGTGCATGCCCCCTCCTTCGGGGTGGAATGATACGGAGGGCAACCGCATACTGCAATGGCTACTTCGTGCAGTCGTCCGGGTGCCGAAACTTGCACTTCCACGGACATCGAGTGACGCTGAGCAAGCAACCTAGGAAGCGACACCCGTCATTGATGCAACCCCGTTCATAGAGGAACATTACTGGACTTTGCGAGTATATTATGCACTGTGAGAGACGCGGCAAGGGTCTCCCAAGGAGGAACGAGTATGAAGCGTGCAGCACTCATCATTGGAATCTGTCTTGCGTTTGCAGTCTCTGGGCTAGCCAGCCCGACCATCGAGGTGGACAGTCCGGAATATGACTTCGGATCGGTTCTCGAGGGATTCGCAGTAGAGCACACATTTGTGATCCAGAACGTTGGCGACCAGACGCTTGAGATCGAGTCGGTCCATGTGTCGTGTGGATGTACCGCAACAACACTGGCGACCAAAACGCTGGCTCCCAACGAGTCCGTGGACCTCAAAGTGCTCGTGGATACAGCAGGCTTCAGCGGCCTGATCTCCAAACTCGTGACAATCCGCTCCAACGATCCGGATACGCCCTCCTACGTGCTCCGCATCACTGGAACCGTCAATCGCGCAGAGGCCTATCACATCTCTGTCGGGGACATGAACTACCTGTTCTATCTCCTGATCGACGTTCGCACGACGGATGAATATGCAGCCGGACACTTGATGGGGGCCATCAATATCCCGTTTGACGAACTTGAAGACTGGTACGATCGCCTGCCAACCGGCGTCCTCACGATCGTGTACGATCAAACTGGAGAGTACGGCGACGAAGCCGCCCTGTTGTTGAATGCTGCCGGATTCGCAGAAGCGCGAAGCATGCTCGGCGGACTCAATGAGTGGCAGCGGCAGTACCAGGACAAGTTCATCCTGACGTCTGCGGAATAGCCTCAGATCTGTCCACGTTCGGTGCGCTCGAAAGGAGATCCGTTGCGCAATCCACGCCAAATCCTGCTCGTTCTTGCTGTGTTGCTTGCCCTCGCAGTCCCAGCGTTCTCGCAGACGACGCTCGTATTGTTCCATGAGGTCGGATGCTCACATTGCGCACGTACTGAGGCGTTCCTTGAGTCCATTCACCCGAACTACCCAGATCTGGAGATCGTCCACTATGAAATTCACGATGAAGCCACGGAACCCGTGCTTTCGGGTCTGCTGGCGGCCTACGATGTAGAACTCAGTGCCGTTCCCATGCTGTTCATTGGAGACGTCGCCATGATGGCAGACACGTTCTACGGGTACAACGAGGAGCCCTACGCTCCGTCCGGCAGGGCCGCAGAGATGACGCTGGAGCAGGCCATTCAGCGCGCCATCGAGCAGGGCGCAGGCTCGCCGCTTGATCGCATTCAGGAAGGCGAATCCACCTCCTTGTCCGAGGGGCTGACAATTCCGGCAGTGATCATCGCAGCAGCGATCGATTCGGTGAACCCTTGCACTTTCGCGGTACTCGTTCTGCTTCTGGGCACGCTGATTGTGGCCCAACGTAAGGGCAAGAAAGGGCTCGTCCTGAAGGCTGGGCTGGCCTTCACGCTTGCCATCTACATCTCGTATTTCCTGATGGGGATCGGTGTCTTCACAGCAATTCAGCGCGCCGGAATCCAGCGGCAGTTCATCATTGTCGTGTCTTCGCTCGCCATCCTGATTGGGCTGTGGAACATGAAGGACTTCTTTGCTTATGGAAAGTGGTTCTCTATTGAGGTGCCGAAGCGATGGCGTCCGGCAGTCAAGCGATTGACCTCTTCTGTCGTGTCCATTCCTGGTGCCTTCGCGGTGGGTGTGCTTGATTCGTTCTTCCTGCTGCCATGCTCGTCTGGCCCCTATGTCGCCATCCTGGCGCTGCTGTCCAAGAACACCTCATGGACCAGCGGCATGTGGTACTTGCTGCTCTACAATTTCATCTTCATCCTTCCGCTGTTGGGGATTACGTTTGCTGTACACCTCGGCTACACCACCACAGCACGCGCTGAACGCTGGCGCTCCGAGCGACTCAAGATCCTTCACCTGATTGCCGGCATCCTGATGTTCCTCATGGGCGCTGGCATGCTGATTGCCGTGCTCCTGGGTTGGCTGTAGGATGCATCTCATGAAGAAGACGGCGCTTGCATTGACGTTGTTCTTGCTCTTCTCTGCGTGTGCGCTTGCACAGCAGGATCCCTACATCATCGTGTTCTACGAAGAGGGTTGTCCCAGTTGTCTTGAACTGGAGGACTTCCTGCTCGCACTGGCCCCTGACCTCACCGATCAAGAGATTGCTCGCTATGAGATCAGTGCTCCAGGATCCCAAGAGCTACTCACCGCACTTGCCGCAGCATACGCGATTGAAGTCAGTTCGGTGCCGATCGTGTTTGTGGGTGAGATCGCGGTCACTGGCATGGGACGAACTCAGGAATTTGCACTTCGAAACGCGTTGGGTGACTGCGAAATCGAGGGATGCGTCTCTCCAATCAGCCAGCTGCCCTCTTCAAAGCTTCGTGCAGAGATTCCTCGGCTCTTCATACTCCTGGTCCTGTTTGCGTGGCTCTTCCTGCAGCAAATGAACTGATCTCACAACCGCCAGCCATTCGCGTGTATACTGTGTTGCCTACGGAAGATTGCTGGTCTGTCGAATGGGGTCGAGATGAGCGAGCAGAAGGACTTAGGAGCAGCGAACCGCAGCAATGAATGGCTGTTGGATCGACTGCGGCGCGCATCTGATGGCGAGCAGGTCGGTCAAACCCCTCAGGAACTCCGAGCAGAAATCGTTGAGCGCAACGTCGGCCTCGTGAAGTCTATCGCGCTCAAGTTCCTCAGTTCAGGTGAACCACTCGACGATTTGATCCAGGCAGGGTACATCGGTTTGCTCAACGCCGTTTCCAACTTCGATCTTGCCCGCAGCAATCGCTTCTCGACCTATGCCTCGTACCTCATTCAGGGCGAAATCCGTCACTTCATTCGTGACAAGCACTCTACCATTCGCATTCCGCAGTGGGTGCAGACCATGAACCGAAGATTGAAAGAGGCTGAGGAGGCGTATTTCCAGAAGACGGGACGTCCGCCCACACTGTCCGAGCTTGCCGCTGCCCTCGAACTGCGAGAGGACCAGATCACGGCCCTGCTGCGCGGGCGTGAGTCCATGACCTATGTGTCAATCGATCAGGATCGGAGGAGCCAAGACCCGAACCCGGCACCGCCGACCACGGAACATCTTCGTGCCAAGGACGGAGAAGACCTACCGTTTGATTTCCGCATGCGGATTCTTGCAGCGATCGAGCAGCTGACATCGATCCAGCGGCAAGTCGTCGCAGGTTTGTTCTATGAAGGTAAGAGCCAGTCGGAGATTGGAAGCGAACTCGGCATTTCCCAACGTCAGGTCTCAAGAATGAAGGAGCGAATCCTTGATGAACTGCGCGACACGTTCCATGTGGACAGACCGGAGAACTAGAAACTGATGATTCAAGGCATAATCGTCATAGCATGGGGGAGATCACGGTGAAGGACGCAAAGAGCTCACATGACCTTCTGACACTCATTGGCTCAGCCATCGAGCAACTCCAGCGTGGTATTGAGTTGTTTGAGACATCCTCCAAACGTGAGGGAGCAGCCTGCCTGGCCACGGTCATTCAGTCGATCGATGCCTATCTCGCACATGCGCAGGAAGATCCCTTGCTCCAGCTTGCACGCATTGATTCCTCTGACTTGAGTGACGACCTGCAGCACGTGAAGCTCGATCTCGCAGCCGTCATCCACCAAGTTGAGGACCCCCGGGAAAACTAGCATGTCCGCAGCGCAACTCGCACTGGTTACCGGAAGCACGCGCGGCATCGGCCTAGCCATTGCCAGTGAGCTCGCAAGACAAGGATTCACGCCCATCTTGAGTTTCCGGCGGAACCCTGAGCAAGCAGCTGACGCACTCCAGGTGGTTCGCGCCATCGATCCCCAGGCCGATGCAATCCAGGCCGATGTCACGGATGAAGAGGAAGTGTCTGCACTCGTTGCTGCCTGCGAAGCGCGTGGAGCCATTCACGTCCTCGTGAACAATGTGGGCGAGTTCATGTTCAAGCCATGGCATGAGGTGCAGGGGGAGGAATGGGACCAGTTGCTGTCAAGCAATCTCCGCTCCACCTTCTTGTGTTGCAGGACGGTGGTTCCTCACATGAGAGAACGCCGCACTGGAAACATCATCAACATCCTCACCATGCACACTCAGCGCATTCGTGCGGTCCCCAATACGCTGCCCTACGCAATTGCCAAGACCGGAGGCGCATTCCTGACCAAGACGGTGGCAAAGACGGAGGCAGTTTTCGGCATCCGCGTCAACGCAATTGGCCCTGGATTCGTCGCATCAGGCGAACACACGCCGCCAGAGTCGGTGAAGCGTGTTCCCATGGGAAGACTTGCAGAACCCAGTGATATTGCCAACACGGTCGCGTTCCTCGTGTCTGAGGATGCATCCCATGTCACCGGCCAGATTCTAGACGTGCACGGCGGGGCATTGCTTTAGGCAACACCCCGCCGTCCATTGATTCCTACTGGATCTCAGATGCTAGTTGCCGACCTCCGTGCGGTACGAACCGTTCTCCTGCGTCACCGTAATCACGGTGGTCTGCTGTTCCGAAACCGTGACCTGCTGAGTAATCGGAGGGTCTGTATCCAGGATGACCGTGTACGTCCCAATCGGAAGCTGCGGTCCAGCCTCACCGAGCACGCCTTCGTATACGACATTGCCTTCTAGGTCGTAGACCGTGTAGGAGAATGGAGCAACCAGGCTCAGTGCCGCCCGCAGTTCGTCGCTGTTGTTGGCATCGAAGTACAGACCGCTTGTCGTCGACGCAATCTCCAATAGCTGCTCTCGCGCCGGGATATTGCGCGCGATATCGAAGCCGACGACATGGAACTTGAGATCATAGCCCAGGCCCAATAGGTCTCGCGCTGCTTGTACGGGGTCGCCACCGCAGGTCTCGATGCCATCACTGATGAGCAGCAGTAGCTGGGGGTCAGTGATCTGCAGCAGGTCGTTGCCGGTCTCCTGCAATGCCAAGGCAATTGGGGTTGCGCCTCGCGGCTCAATCTCAAGAATATCCTGTCTCAACTGGGCACGTTGAACCGGACCAACCGCAGTCAGCAGTTCAGTTCGGCAGTTAAGGCCAAAGATCCGCACGCCGACCTGCACGTTGCTGGGCATGCTGTCCAACAGATCGATCAACACGTCTTTGGCAATATCGATCTTGACCTGACCATCAATGGTCTCTGACATGCTGCCAGAAACGTCAAGTACGATGAGAAGTGTATTCGCAGTGTTCTCAAACGAGAATGCGAGATCGCCAACCGGGAGCAGTTCGAGGCTTCCGAACGCTTCGCCAGTGTACACAATCTCTTCGGTTCCCATCGCTCCAACAGCGTCAATACTCGGTCCAGGGCAAGCCGAGTGGTCTTCATCTGCTGGAACATCGCTGAGGCGAACGAATCGGTAGATGTCGCCCTCACTGACATATGGCGCAATGTCAATGGCACCGGGATAACCAACAAGCTCACCCACGAAGATGAAGTTGACTCCATCCTTGCTGATCTCAACTCTGGCAGGATGGCTGTTGGTGTTGTACACGAACAGATCGTCCCCAGGGACATCGATGAGCGTATTGTCAACGAACTCAAGCACCAAGTAGCCGCGATTGTCGAGCACGCTCAACCGCATGCCGAGATTCACAGCATTGGTGTCACAGCCGTTGCATCCTTCGCATCCATTGCCACAAGCATCTGGAGGACCGAGTGCTTCCTCGGGATCGTCATACGCAGCGCGAACACAACTCGCTGCCAGATAATCGATTACGCGATCCGCAAATGCCGCATCACCCAATGGGAAAGTAACACCGTAGTAGGTCTTGGATTCAGCAAACGCCCCGAGACTTACCACCAACGAGAAACACAACACAAAGAGAATACAACTGGAGACCGCCCTGGCCTTCATCCCGTCACCTCCGCGCCGTGGGATTTCACCCTCATCTCACCAGTTCCGTTTATCATAGGACGAATTCCTGCAGAAGGCAAATTCAGCGTGTTTGCGAAGCCTTTTCTGCGCAACGATTTCATCTGTGTTGACGGGTCACATTCCGTCCGCTAAGATCTCGCAACTTGCCGAGGTGGCGGAATTGGCAGACGCGCATGGTTGAGGGCCATGTGGACATTATGTCCGTGCGGGTTCAAGTCCCGCCCTCGGCACCAAACTGAGCATCGGAGCGCACCTATGCGAATCCTATTGGATGTCATGGGAGGAGATCATCCTCCAGAGGAGCTCGTGCGTGGGGGCGTCGAAGCAGGAAAGCGCCACAAGATTGAGGTGTTGTTCTCCGGCGATGCAGAAGTCATCCGGCGCACTCTCCAGACCCTAGAGATCAAAGACGATTCTCAATTTGGCGTGCTTTCCACCACACAGATCATTCAGATGTCAGACGCTCCGGTGCGTGCCGTGCGTGACCGCCCGGACTCTTCACTCGTACGTGGGCTGCAGGAACTGAAGGCAGGTCACGTCGATGCACTTGTCTCGCCTGCCAATACTGGGGCCGTTGTCGCTGGGTCGCTTTTCATACTCGGTAGAATCCGTGGAATCCCTCGACCCGGCATCCTGGCCACACTTCCCACATTGAGTGGACAGGACATTCTGGTCATCGATGTTGGCGCGACCGCAGACTGCCATCCGGAACACCTCGTGCACTTTGCGCGGATGGGCTGTACATACGCACAGGAGATCCACCGCATCGAGAACCCCTCCGTCGGACTCCTAAACATCGGGACCGAGAAGGGCAAGGGGAACCGGATGACAAACCATGCCTACGATCTCTTGGACACCTCAGACGTGGCCTTCGCGGGCAACGTTGAGGCCCATCGATTGCTGAGCCACAGGCCTGTCGATGTCGTTGTGTGCAGTGGATTTGCTGGAAACGTGTTCCTCAAAGCCACCGAAGGCGGGGTCAGTGGAGTCACCGGGCTCTTGCGACAGTCGATTTCTAGCTCTCTACCGGCGAAACTAGGCGCGGTACTCATGAAGGGTGCCTTCAAACGCCTACGAGCAGCACTCTCGTACGAGAAACGAGGGGGCGCGCCTCTTCTGGGCGTCAATGGCATCGTTGTCATCGCGCACGGCAGATCGAATGCGGAAGCGATCGGCAGTGCGATCGAAGTCGCCTACCGGGAAGTGAAAGCGGATCTGGAGCAACGGATCTCAAAAGGGATCGTTCGAGAGGAATAGCATGGGCGCTAAGATTGTAGGAACCGGCAGCTACCTGCCGCCGACGCAGCTCAGCAATCACGACTTGGAACAGCGAGTAGACACTTCGGATGAGTGGATCGTCCAGCGAACAGGCATCCGAAGCCGACACGTGCTCTCTGAACAGGAAGTTCCGTCCGACATGGGCGTGCGAGCAGCGGAGCAAGCCTTGGCAGCCGCAGGCGCGACTGCTGAATCCGTGGATCTAGTGCTCACCGCAACCAACTTTCCTGACATGATTTGTCCGGGATCTGCACCCTTCATCGCAGAGGGAATCGGCACAACCAATGCGCCCTTCTTCGACCTCACCGCAGGCTGCTCCGGCTTTGTGTATGGTCTTGCCGTGGCAAACGGGTTGGTGAAGTCGGGCATGTTCCAGCGGCCGTTGGTCATTGGTTTGGAAGCCCTCACACGGGTTACGGACTGGTCAGATCGCCGCACTTGTGTTCTGTTTGGGGATGGAGCAGGAGCAGCCTTGCTCGAGCCTGGAACTGAGCATGAAGGTATTCTCGGGACCGCGATGTATGGCGACGCCGAGAAGTCGCTGTTCCTGCACATGCCTGCTGGAGGCACACGTACGCCTGCCTCCACGCAAACCGTCGAAGCGCGTGAGCACTTCCTGAAGATGGAGGGCTCCGGCGTCTTCCGAAACGCGGCCCCGATGATGGAAGCCGCCATGTTCCACGCGCTCGAGGACGCCAAGCTTGAGTTGAGCGACATTGACTGGATCATCCCGCACCAGGCAAACCTGCGCATCGTCAACGCCCTGGTCAAGAGATTGGACACATCCGAGGATAAGGTCATCGTCAACCTGGACCGGGTTGCAAACACTTCAACAGCGTCGATCCCCATCGCACTGGATGAAGCGCTTCGAGCTGGAACCATCCAGCCCGGGGAACTCGTCGCGATGACTGCCTTTGGCGCTGGCGTCACCTACGCTGCCGCCATTGTGCGCATCTGACGATCCACAAGGAGTCATCTATGTCTGAAACCATTGCCTTTCTCTTTCCGGGTCAGGGAAAGATTCCCAACTCGCTCCCAACCGGAAGCGACCGCATCAACCCGTTGGTTGAGCTGACCCAGCAAGCCGGGCTCGAGCTCAGGGCTTGGATGGAAGCTGGGGACGAATCACGCCTTCGCCAAACCGATGCCGCCCAACCCGCACTCTTGCTGGACAGCCTGAGCCGGGAGGAGCAACTCCGCACTGCGGGATGGACGCCGGCAATTGTTGCTGGACACTCCCTAGGTGAGTACGGAGCACTCGTGAGCGCACAAGTCCTCGAACCAGAGGATGCCGTGCGCGCGGTCATTGAACGCGGACGACTGATGAACACGGTTGAGGGCACGATGGCCGCGATCGTGAAGCTCGAGATTGAAGCAGTCGAAGCTCTGTGTGCTGAGATCGGTCCTGAGGTTGTAATTGCCAATCACAATGGACCCACACAGATTGTGGTTTCTGGAACCTTCGACGCGGTTCAAGCGCTCTGCGAGTCCGCAGTTGCTGCTGGCGCGCGCGCCTTCCCGTTGGAGGTCTCCGGCCCCTTCCATTCCCCAGGCATGCGACCCGCCGAGCGAACTCTCGCTGCATTGCTTCAAGACCTGGAGTTTTCAGCCCCATCGATCCCGGTCGTTTCCGGGGTTGCCGGATCGCTGCAATCGGATGCCAGCGAGCTCAAGAACCTGCTCTGCGGACAGATCACTGCTAGGGTCCGCTGGGTCGATGTCCTGGAACAGCTCAAGCAGTGCGGAGTGACCACCGCGATCGAAGTCGGTGCTGGTGATGTGCTCACCAAGCTGGGCAAGCGTTCCGGTCAAGATCTACGTTTCATTACCTTTGAGGAGGCCATTCATGAAATCGGCTGAACAGCATATCAGCGTGGTTACTGGCGCAATCCAGGGTATTGGCAAGGCCATTACAACAACGCTTCTAGCCCGTGGCGGCACCGTCGTCGGCATCGACATGAACGAGGATGCAGGCAAGGCGTTGGAGCAGGAACTGGATCGTTTCGAGTTTCTGTCAGCAAACGTCGCAGACTACGAGCAGGTCGAGCGCGCGATGAACGCTGTGGTTGAAAGCCATGGACAGATCGATGCGCTGGTCTGCAACGCCGGCATCACAAGAGATCAGCTCCTCCTTCGGATGACTGAGAAGGAATGGAACGATGTCATCGCCGTGAATCTCACGGGGACGTACAACTGCATTCGAGCGACTGCGCGCCAGTTCGTGAAACAGCGAGGTGGTTCGATTGTCGCCATTTCGTCTGTGATCGGGCTCACTGGGAATGCCGGGCAGGCGAACTATGCTGCATCCAAGGCCGGCATCATCGCGCTCTGCCAAAGCACAGCCAAGGAGCTGGGCTCGCGCGGCGTGCGCGTAAATGCGGTTGCCCCAGGATTCATCGAAACCGGCATGACGGCTGTGCTGCCCGAGGATGTGAGATCCGCGATGCTTGACCGGATCCCGCTCAAGAGCATTGGCACACCAGAGGACGTAGCCCAGGCTGTGGCCTTCTTGCTTTCGGAAGGGGCTTCCTATATAACTGGGCAAGTACTTGGAGTAAATGGGGGGCTGTATCCCTAAAACGCCCAACACGAGGGAGGTTCATACGACATGAGCGATGTCGCGGACAAAGTAAAAGCAATCATTTGCGATCAACTGATGGTGGATGCGGAAGAGGTCAATGACGACGCTTCGTTCGTCGAAGATCTCGGCGCAGACTCTCTGGACACTGTCGAACTCATCATGGAGTTCGAAGACGAATTTGGGATTGAAATCTCGGATGAGCAGGCAGAGAAGATCTCCACAGTCAGTGAGGCGGTCGCATATCTTGAGAAGCTGTTGGCCGAGAAATCAGCCTAACAACAAACTGAGTACGAACGAGGGACAACGCCGAATGGTTGTCCCTTTTCGTTTGGTAGCGCTCTAGGGAATACGAGAGGTGGTGCCAGATGGCAGAAGGCGAGAAGCGCGGTAGGCTGGGGGGGAAGAGTGCAAATCCCTATCACGAGGACAAGAAGTATCCAGAACCAACGCGTTGTCCTCGATGCCAGCTGATCTACCACAACGGACGATGGCAGCAGGGCGATCTCTCGGGGATTGACCCACACAAGATCCATGCCAGCCAGTGTCCCGCGTGTCGCCGCGAAGTCGACCGCCTACCATCCGGCCTGCTCTATCTGAAGGGGAGCTACTTCGAGAACCATCGCGAAGAGATCCTGAACATCGCGAAGAATCAATCCGAGGCTGCCGCTGCGCACCGCCCGCTCCAGCGCATCATGTGGATCGAGTCTGACGGAGAATCCACGGAGATTGCCACCACCGACAGTCACCTCGCGACCCGCATCGGCAAGGCTATCGAAGGTGCCTGCAAAGGGAACCTCACGATCAAGCACGCAAGTGATGCACAGCTGGTTCGCCTGTATTGGGAGCGCGAGGACGCAAAGGATGACTGAGCTAGGAAATCGAGCCCTCTCCGAGTTCTTGGAAGCCGTTTCCTCGAGTGACCCAACTCCAGGGGGCGGCAGTGTTGCAGCCGTAGTGGGGGCACTTGCAGCCTCACTGGGTGCAATGGCTGCTGCCATTCGCGCCAACAAGCAGACCGACGAGTCGGATCAGACCCTAGCCGCTGCTTTCGAAACGCACCGTGCGGCCTTCATGAGACTAAGCAGAGATGACGAGGCCGCATTCGAGCAGGTCATGGCAGCGTTCCGGCTACCAAAGTCCGATCCCGGGAAAGCCAATCGCCTTGAACAGTCTCTTCTCTGTGCTGCAGAGGTCCCGTTGGATCTTGCCGGGCAATGTCGCGATCTACTGCTCGATCTGGAACAGATGGCGTCGCTCGCTACGCAGCATAGCGTGAGTGATGTCGGTGCAGCAGCCTATCTTGCTGGAGCGGCTGCGCATGCAACCTTGCTCAACGTCGACATCAACTCGCAGATGATGAACGATGGGAGCACTCGATCCGACGTCTCTTCCAGAAGGCAAGCCCTCGCCAAACAATGCGCTGAACTCGTTGAGACGGTCACAGCATCCGTTCGCCAACGCATGACGGCCTAGCCAAGCGGAGTCATTCGCAAAGGACCCCCGATGTCAAAGCCTGGACTGGAGCGCTATCGAGAGATCATCGATGACTGGCAAGCGTTTGAGTCTGCCTGCAGCGAACCACTACCCTTCATCGCGCGCACCAATACGCTTCGAACAAATGCATCTGACCTTGTGGAACGCATTGCAGCTACTGGTGCCGGTGCGTGTCAGCTCCCATGGGCAAGCGAAGCGATCGAACTCGATCGTGCCCCTGGCGGACTCATCGAGCACTGGCTTGGTCTGCTCTACGCCCAGGAAGCCGTTCAGCTCCTTCCGGTCATTGTGCTGGATCCCCAACCT
>Ga0180435_10002409_pt1 | contig 19099 bp, 20 predicted proteins | sample SS_ome_3_FD_132467 | JGI IMG/M metagenome (GOLD analysis project Ga0180435, IMG submission 132467) | Hypersaline lake sediment archaeal communities from the Salton Sea, California, USA - SS_3_S_1 metaG | ecosystem: Environmental > Aquatic > Non-marine Saline and Alkaline > Hypersaline >...
AGCTGCGCCCAAATAGGAAATGGACGAGAAAACGGTCGCCAGTGAGAACACGACTATTCCGGCCAGCCAATAGAGCACAGGGCTGACACGAAATACGCCGGCCTGCCAAGCGATGGAACCATCCGACGACATCGCGGCAAACGCCCCCCGCCCCGCGGTCAGCCAACTCGCCACCACCAGAACTGCGGCGAACCAGAACAAGACAAAGCCAACAACGGCGGAGCCTCCCGCCCTCGCCCGTGGATCGCCCAGTCGCAACCACCCCACGCCGAATACGAGTGCCGGTATCGCCCCAAACAGAATGGCCCAAACGCCGCGCTGCGCCGAAATCAGATCAACCAACTCCGGCGACAACGGCCCCAACCCGACACTGATTTCGTGGAATTCAAACGAGGCGGGGTCCGACCATGGCCAGGTGACTTGATTGCCCCAGCAAATGCCGAGCACCCAACCAATCAAAAGCCAAACGGCCGCCGAGACGAGCAACGACCGACCGAGCCGACGTGCGGAAAACGTAATATGCAAACTCCGTAGCCGCGCTGGCAGCGATTTCTTCTCCGGCGAGTTAACTCGCTGTTTTGCGGGCGGCTGCTGTTGCGGCTGTCCTTTCTTTTTTTTGCGGCGACTGGCCATTACTGATCCTCCTCCGTGACTGGCGAGGTTTCAGCAAGACCTTTCAGATACCGAGCCAACTCGTCAGCCGATTCGCACACCAGCCGCCCACGGATCGCCGAGTGGCCCAGCCCCATTCTCGGCGACGCATAGATCGTTTCCGCCGTAGCCGCGGAGGCGAGCAACGTCAATCGCTGCTGCATTTTCGTTTGCGAATGCCGAACCTCGCGCACGCCGCGAAAGCTCAACCGCTGTACAAGCGAGACGTTGCGAACCCAGATGTCAACTTCCTCGCCCACGGGTACGTGCAGTTCATTCGCTGCAAACAGGTCGTCGAGCGTACCAAACTCACCGTCCTCGCCAGGGTATTGAACCTGCCAGAAGAACGGCCAAGTGGTGATGATGGCATGCAGATCTCCCTCGACATCCTCTGGCCGGACGACCAACGACCCCTCGGAAACGAAGTTGACATCTTCAAAGGGCAGTGAACGAACGTAGTCAACCAGCGCCCATACATCGTCGGAGGTCAACTCGGGCGAGATGGGCGGCATCGGCGTGCCCTCGATCCCATCGAAGATGCGGCGGAACAGGTCGGCATCGTGTCGTCCACCTCGGTAGATTCCCAATCGCAGGTTGTGCGGCAGGATGTTGCGCGGCGGCAACGCACCTGCCGCGATGTACTGCTTCACGCGGTCGGGGCGGGCCGGTTCGATCTCCGTCGTCCAGTCGTCGTACTGGCGTCGGTCGCCATCACCCATGCCCGTTTCACCGTGACAACTCGAACACTTGGCAACCGGGCCGTAGAATAGGGTGCGACCCCGACGAATCGACGCCGCGAGATCGACGTTCGGTCGCGACGGCACTTGCGTCACCAAATCTCCCGCAAATTGCCACTGCCCGACGATCGGCAACACGATCTCTTCGAAGAGAAACTCGTCCGACTTGTCGAGCCGCTCACCGTCATCGGCATCGAGTTGGGCGGAAGCGTCGATCAACAGTCGCTCACACTCGCCGCGGACGGATAGGTATTTTACATACTGCGTGAGAGAGTCGATCTCTGCATTGTCAAGCTGCGGAAAGCCAGGCATCGCCGTGCCGGGGACTCCCTGATGCAACGTACGCGCCAAGTCATCGTCGGTCGGTCGCACGCCGATCGGTGTTGACTTATAGGCAAACTTGCCGGCGCGAAAGTCCCGGGGATAGGGATTCATCTGCCAAGCAGTCGGGCCCAAACCGTCCCCCGACAAACCGTGGCAGTGGGCACAGTGCTGCCGATAAAGCCCCCCGCCCTCTCGAACCGGGCCGGCGGCGGCAGCGATGACATCGAGATCAACCACGCCCGCCAGTTCTTCGTCGTCGGGGAAATCAGGGGCATCGGGCGTACCAAACAGGTTGGTCAGCACTTCGCCCAAATCGGCGAGCTGCCGATCCGTGAGATCCGTCTTCGTTTCAAGCTCGTACTTGCGAATCAGAACGCGATTGAGATCAAACGAAATCGGCGGCGGCTCACAACCTACGACGAAAACGATCGATAGCGCCAACAGCGCAAGCGGCAACCGCACTCGCGGAGGCGTGCGATGAAAGAGGTGGCCGGCGACTTGTCTCATCCCGATTTCCATAAGCCACCAACTTACGAGAAACACGCCGCGAGGGCTACCGCCCCTGCCCCAACCGCATCCATCCCTTCGGCTCTGCCTCAATCAACTGCTCGCGCTGCGGTAGGATTTCAGGGCGCGGACGAACACCCAGCGGGAAATGGCAACGCTCAACACCGCCGCAAGCAAACCGAAACCGGTCAACCACCACTCCCACGGCTGACGCGGCGAGATTGGCTGGGCAAGCAACCGAGCCGGCACGTTCACCACCACCAAAATCGGCACGATCAGCGTGAAGAAGTACATCAGCGGAATCCCCCAACGAACGTTGTAGATTTCCATCGGGTACCGCGAAAAGTTAGTCAGCGAAAACCAAAAGTTGTTCAGCGCCTGATTTCGCCCCAGCCAAACGCTCACGGCCGCAAGCACGATCATCAAGCTATACAAGATCGCGACTCCGCAAAGCATGAACAACGGGTACAAAACGGCAACCAGTGGCGAGACCGAGAATTGAATCGAGGAATCGCCAGCAAGCTGAATCAGGCTGTACGTCAGTAGCACGGCCGCTACCGCCATATTGGAAATCGGCGTCCAGTTGATCTTTTGCAGCGAGATCAGGAATTGGGTATCGATCGGCTTGAGCAACGCGAAGTCGAGTCCGCCGGTGCGAATCAACTCGCTGAACTCGATTGCATTGGGCATAAAGAACATCTGCACGATACCGTTGATGAACATCGTGGTCGCCAGGAACACGAAGAATTGATACTGCCCCCAGCCCGTGCCGTAGCCGATCTCTGGGGCGTAGCGAAAGATCAGCAGATAGAAACCAAGGTTCATCGCAACCCAGGAGGTCGAGGCAAAACACTCGATCCAGAAATTCGACCGAAACGACATATCTCGAACCATGCTGTTCCGCAGGAACGTGGCGAGAATTCGTAAATAGGGCGGTCGGTCCGACACGATCGAATCACCCTCCGTAGCCACTGTAGCGTTTCAAACCGAAATGCAGCATCAGGCGACAAGCCACCATCAAAGCAACCACCCACGCCGCCTGGATGTTCAGCCCGTTGATCAACGCCTGCCCCTCAATCTTGCCCAGGAAAACGGCCGCGGGAAAGTACGCCAGGTATTTCAGCGGCAGCAGCGAAACGACCGTCAACCATGGCTCTGGCAGCATGTCGAGCGGAAACATGTGGCCGGAGAGGAAGAAACTCAGCAGCATATAGACGAATAGCAGCGAGCTGACCTCCAGAAACCAAAAACCGATCATGCCGATCGCCGTCTCCAAGAAGAAGCCAAGCAAAAACGCCATGATCAACGAGGCGACGAAGGCGACGACAGTCGCAGCGTCCGGCGGCGCATCGAAGAAACCTCGGCAGAGAAAAAACACCAGCACAAACGGACCGATCGCAACCGAGTAATACGCCAGCTTATGGGCGACCCGCCCGAGCAGCAGAAAACCAACGAGATCAACCGGCTGGATCAAAAACTTCTTGATCTCGCCGTCCCGAATCTGCCGCGCAATCCCCGACGCCAATCCCGGCATACTCGAAAACGCCCGAGCCAGCATCGAAAGCAGGTAATACGCCACCATGTCGTGGTACGTGTAGTTGAACAGTAGCGTCTGGTCGTTTCCCGTTTGTTGTCGCACGGCCTCGAAGATCGCGTACCAGAGAAAGATTTGCGTAATGATGGGCAGAAAGCGAAATAGCGTGCCGAGCGCAAAATCCCCCCGATACACCAGCCGTTCCTCGAGGCTGATGCGGAAGATGATCCACCACTTTGTCAGCGTTGCTTGCACGTTTGACGCCACAATTCCATTTAGGACTTCTCCACTTGAGCAAAGACCTCCGCGATCACTTCCTCCAACGGAGGGTCCTCGACACTCACATCTTCCAGCGAGTACGCGGACAGTACGGCGGACAGAACCTCCGAAACGTTCTGCCGGGCGACTCGCAATTGGGCCTTGGGCGGCTGCATTTGCACAACCTCACCGAATCGCGCAAGGTCACCCGGCTCCTGGCCATCAGCAAACAACAGGCTGACGATCTTGTGACCGCCAAAACGCTCGACGATCTCGGTCAACGAACCATCGAACTTGATCAAACCCTCGGCAATGATCACGACCCGTTTGCAAAGAGCCGCCACATCTTTCATGTAGTGGCTGGTCAGTAGCGTGGTGGTCCCACGCTCCTGCTGATAATTCCGCAAAAACTGCTGGATGTTGTGCTGAGCAACCACATCTAGACCGATCGTCGGCTCGTCGAGAAACAGCACGTCGGGCGAGTGCAACAGAGCGGCGATCAATTCCATCTTCATTCGCTCGCCGAGCGACAGTTCGCGAACGGGCTGTCCCAGCAGGTCGGCGACGCCAAGCATCTCCGTCAACTCGCGGCTTGTCCTCTCGAACTCGGCCGGGTCGACACGGTAAATCTGCTGGTGCAGCCGAAAGGACTCCTGGGCCGGCAGGTCCCACCAGAGTTGGTTCTTTTGGCCCATCACCAATGCGAAGCGGCGGCGGTAGGCGTTTTCTCGCTTCCAGGGCGTGTGCCCCATCACGGTCGCCGTGCCTGAGGTAGGCGTGATTACGCCAGAGAGCAGTTTCAAAGTGGTTGTTTTGCCAGCCCCGTTTGGCCCGAGAAATGCCACAAACTCACCCGGCTCAACCGACAGATCAATTCCGTCGACTGCACGGACTTCGCGATACTGCCGACGAAACAGCCCCTTCAGCGACGCCCACAATCCTTCCCGCTTCTGGTAGACCTTGTAGGTTTTGACGAGTTGATCGAGTTGAATGATCGGCATGTATGTTTCCGCGATCGGGGAATTCGAGAAGCTACGCAACCTCGTCGCACAGTTCGCCCCACTGCGAGACGCGTGGATCAAACTCGCCGAAGATCTCGACAATCTGATCGTGGACCCACGACCGGTCAAAGTTCTCTCCCTGCGTGCGCAGGACCTGCTCGACATCTGCCAAGTCTTTGCGGCGGAAGAACATCATTTTGAAGACGCACAACGTCTCGGCGTCCCAAATGCGAACTGACTGCCCTTGAAAAGAGACTTGCCGAATCCGCTGTTTGGCAACCGCGTAGAAGGGTACAAGCGGCAGAAAGACGTCAAGGCGAGTCCCATGAAAATGCACCTGGCAAAAACCATGCTCCCGCAACGAGGCGACGGTTTCGGCGGTTGAGCATTCGCAACCGATTTCCTGCAAGAATTGAACACACCCAGTCGGTTGATCCGTTGGCAGAAAAAGTGTCACGTCGACATCGAGCGTGCCGCGCGGTTGCCCCCAGAATCCCAACGCAAACGCGCCGCCCAGGGCGTATTCCTTCCCACGCTCCTCAAGGATCTTTGCGAGTTGCGTCGCAACCACAGACGCCTTCGGTAGGTTGTCATCGCTCGTTGACATTGGCCGCGTGCTTCCGCAAAAACTCCCAGGTTGAATCTGGCCACGGTGCAGGTTGACTAGGCGGCAAACCAGCTTTTCGACGAGCCGTTTCCAGTTCGGCGGCCAATTCGCAGGCGGCATCAAGCATTTCGCCCCGTTGTTCCATCGAGAGCGATCTAAGTCGATCCGTCTCGGTATCGACTTGCTGCGGCAACTCTCGCGGAATGCCGGCCAAGCGGTTTTGAATGTCTTTATTGGTCATCATCGCACCCTCACCTCCCATCATACACGGGTGAGGGGGATGGGGTGAAGGGACGCTCCCTATTCCACACTCCCGATTCTCGCCCTTCCCTTTCGCGTTGTCGCATTCTGGCTGATCGACTAAAATCCCGAAAGTGCGCGAATTAACTGTGCCAGCATACACTCCCGCATGGGAGCCCAAGGGAGTTTTACCATCGACGGCGCCACGCAACGCAAATCGACTGCCGATTGTCCGTTGCGTATTGGCATCGGGCATGACACCCACCGCACGGGGCCAGGCGACGGATTGAGGCTTGGCGGCGTGGATGTCCCCCACGATCGCAGTATGGTAGGGCACAGCGACGCCGACGTACTACTCCACGCGATTACCGATGCGATCCTCGGCGCTGCCGCCACGGGCGACATCGGCGAGTTGTTCCCCGACAACGATCCCGCCAACGCCGGCCGCGATTCGGCCGAGATGCTGTCGATCGCCGCCGCGCAAGTGAACCGACTTGGCTTGGTGATTGTCAATCTCGATACGATCGTGTTCGCGCAGCGACCTAAATTGGGACCGCACAAGTCGGCCATCCGTCACCGAATTGCCGAAATCCTGGGAATCTCGCCCGATTGCGTCGGGGTGAAAGCGAAGACCGCTGAAGGACTCGACGCCGTCGGCCGCGAAGAGGCAATCGCGGCGCAATGCATTGCCTTGTTGCAGCAGAAATCTGAAATCTGAAATCCAAAATCTGAAATCAATCGACCATGAATCTCCGCGTCTACAACACGCTGACCAAGAACAAGGAACCGTTCAAGACGGTCACGCCCGGCAGGGTGGGCATCTACCTCTGCGGGCCAACCGTTTACAAACCAGCCCATATTGGCCACATGGTGGGGCCGGTCATTTTCGACGCCATCAAACGATATCTCGTCTATTGCGGCTTCGACGTCACCTGGGTCGTGAACATCACCGACGTCGACGACAAACTGATCGCCGAGTCCAATCGGCGCGGCATAACGATGAGCGAGGTCGCCGAGGAGAACATTGCCGACTACCTGTTCAATCTGGAGCAGTTCGGCGTCGACACCGTCGATGAGATGCCGCGCGCCACTGAGTATATGGACGAGATCATCGACTTCATCCAGTCGCTGACCGATCAAGGTTTCGCCTACGCGGTGAACGGCGATGTCTTTTTTGACGTCATGAAAGATGAAGGCTACGGCAAGTTGAGCAATCGCTCCCCCGACGAACAGCAAGGCGAAGGCGGTGGGGCGGCGTCGAAAAAGAAGTCGCCCGGCGACTTCGCGCTTTGGAAATCGGCCAAACCGGGGGAACCGTCCTGGGACAGCCCCTGGGGCGACGGACGTCCCGGTTGGCACATCGAATGCTCGGCGATGAGCCGCAAGATCCTCGGCAAGACCTTTGATATTCATGGTGGCGGGCTCGATCTGGTCTTCCCTCACCACGAAAACGAAATCGCGCAAAGTGAATGCTGCCACGGCCAACCGATGGTCAACTACTGGATGCACAACGGTTTGATGCGCGCCTCGGCCGAAGCCGGCAAAGTCGGCGGCCGTGGCGATCGCGAGCAACAGGCCGAAGGCGGTAGCGGCAAAATCAGCCGTAGCGAAGGCGCCGGTGGGTTGGCCGACTTGGTCAAAGAGCAAGGCGGCGAGCGGTTGCGGTTCTTCCTGCTGAGAACGCACTACCGCAGCACGATTGTATTTGGCGACGAAGGTCTCACCGAGGCCGGCACGGCGCTCGATACGTTCTATCGATTCTTCGAGCGATACGAACGCGTGACCGGCGAGAGCTTCTACGAGATCGCGACAGCGACCGTTCGCAGCGAGGGCGAGTTCGAGACCAATGGCAACGCGATGCTCGCCGAGGTCGCCCGGCGTCGCAACGGCTATCTCGATAAAATGGACGACGACTTCAACACGGGCGGTGCGGTCAGCGAGCTTTTCGACCTTGTCCGCACGCTCAACAAGTACGTCGACGAGCAGAACCTCGAAGAGTCACCCGCCGCTGACAAGATTGCGACACTCAAACAAGGAACGAAAACCCTGCGAGAGTTGACGCTTGTGCTCGGCCTATTCCGCGAACCGCCGGCGACCGACGAAGGTGAAGATGACGACCTGGTCGGCAGTTTGATGGACCTACTAATCGACATCCGCGCCAGCGCCCGGCAGAACAAGGACTTCGCCACTGCCGACAAGATCCGCGATTCGCTCGCCACGGTCGGCATCACGATCGAAGATCGCAAAGGCGGCACCGGCTGGCGACGGGGTTAGAGCAGGGATCAGAGGTCGGGGATCGGGGAGTCGAGCCGCTTGCGGCTTAGCAGATCAGCAAGGACGCCGGCGTGCCTACGGAAACAAAATGTCGCATTCTCGGTATCGACCCGGGGCTGAATATCACGGGCTACGGCGTCATCGATGTCACCATTGAGGGGTTGCGGGTCGTCGAGGCCGGCGTCGTTCGCGGCAAGTCGCGTGGCTCACTTCACGAACGTGTTCGAGACATCTTCGAAGGCGTGCAGGATGTCGTTCAGTCGCTAAAGCCCACGGCGATGGCGATTGAAGAACTCTATTCACATTACAAACGCCCCAAAACGGCGATCCTGATGGGGCACGCACGCGGCGTGATTTGCCTGGCCGGGGCCTTGGCCGAAATCCCCGTGCTCACCTATCCGTCCACGCAAATCAAGCGTATCCTCACCGGGGCGGGGCGGGCGCCGAAGAACCAAATGCAGGAATCGATCCGCAATGAATTGGGGCTTTCCGCCGTACCCGAGCCCGCCGACGTCGCTGACGCGCTGGCCGTCGCCATCTGCCACTACCACTTGGGCGAACGAAGAAACAACAAATCCGAAATCTGAAATCCCAAATCAAAAGTCCTTCATGATCACAAAAATAACCGGCACGCTGGCAAACATTGGCGAAACAACGCTCACCCTCCAGGTTGATGCGTTCGAGTATGAAGTCCTCATCCCGGAATTCACGCGCCGCCAGTTACAGACGAAGACCGGCCAGGAAGTCAGCCTGCACACGATCCAATATTTGGAAGGCAACCCGATGCAGGGCCGATTGAGCCCGCGATTGGTCGGTTTTCTGACCGACACCGAGCGCGAGTTCTTCGACCTCTTCTGCTCGGTCGACGGCGTTGGCGTGAAAAAGGCGCTGCGGGCAATGGTGCGGCCGGTACAAGAGGTCGCCACCCTGATCGAAGAGCAGGACGCGAAAAACCTCTCCGGCTTGCCCGGAATTGGCCCGGCAACCTCGGAGCGAATCATCGCCAAACTGCGGCGCAAGGTACCGCGCTTCGCACTGCTGATTAGTGAAGAGTACGACCACGCCGCCACGGTCGAACGCGATGTCGTCAGCGAAACGTACGACGCTCTGCGAGCACTGGGGCACAGCGAAGCCGACGCCCGCAAGCTGGTCGACCGCGCCCTGGCCAAGAAGAAGAACTACAAGGACGTCGAATCGCTCATCAACGCCGTCTATCAAGCCAGCCACGAAGAGTAGACCACCGCCGCTTGCGGCTTAGCCAGGCAACCCCAACAACCCCTGTTCGGCCATCTCGACGAAATCAATCAGCGTTTGCCGGATGCCGTCCTCAAGCGTCGCTCTGGGCAAGTCGGCAAAAGCCTGTTGAATCGTCGAGTCTTCCAAGTCACAGACGAACATCGCTCGCTCGGCCGCCTCATCAATGCCGATGTCGGCAACGTCGGCCATGCCCAATTCGGTGGCGACGTCCTTGGCGATCGTCAAAAACTCGCCTACGTCGACCGTCTGACCGCAGATGTTAAACGCCCCGAAACCTTCAAAGGGTTGCAGTGTGACAGCCGCGAAATGCGCCCCGACGTCCTGAACGTAGTGATAGTTTTCTCGACCCTGGTACGGCATGCGAAACGGTACGGACTCGCCGCGGTGTTTTCCCAAAGCGATCGCCTTCAACGCGTTGGTGGGCGCAGAAGTCTTGCCGCGATCCCGCCCTTTGCCGTAGGTCGTATTCAATCGCAGGCAAATGGTCGGCACACCAGTCGACTCCTGAAAGAGCCGCGCCAGATGTTCGCCTGCCACCTTCCATATTCCGTAGAGGTTTGGCGGCAGAAGCGGATCGGCCTCCTTTACGGTTGTCCCCGAGTAGGCGCTACGCGGCCCGTAGACGGCCCCCGAACTGGCGAACACGAATCGCTCCAACTTGTCGCCAAGCGACTTCGCAGCGGTCAGCATCTCCATCGTACCACCCACATTGATGTCCATTCCGCGAACGGGATAGGCGTCGCAATCGGGGCTCTGAAACGCACCCAGATGGATGATCTGCGTCGGTTGGATGTCGGCAATCAATCGGGCGACCGCCTCCGAATTGCTGATGTCGCAGGAGACCAGCTTGATCGCCTCGGGGATCTGTTCGCCGAACCAGAGCTTGAGCAACCCCGGATTGCAGGAACGAGTGGCGATCACCAACTCCGTCGCCCCACGCTCGAACAACTCGAACGATGCCGCCGCCCCGATGCACCCCGTCCCACCCGTCATCAACACCTTGCTCATATCATCCTCGCCAGTTCAATTGAAGTCCGTAGGGTGGGACGAGCAAGCTACTTGAAGGTGGGCCGTCGGTCGGTCGCTCGATCTTTCGGTCATCTTCACACAAAAGACATGGGGAAATTGCTTGCGACGGCCCACCAGAGCGACTCGCGCGACCTAGTCCCACCCTACGCCTTGTCGCTACGTTGCGTTCACCGCCAACACCGCCTTGGGCGTACGGGCCGACATTGAATCTTCCATCGCCTGCAACACGTTGTCGAAATCGTAGATCTGCGAGTAGGCCTCGACCGGGAACTCGCCGCGTGACAGGAGCGTTTGAGCGGTCAGAAAATCGGCTCGGTTCGATCCCATCACCCCGGTCATTCGCTGCCCCGACCGGACGAACGAAGTCGCCTCGAAATTGACGGTCGTTGGGTAGGTCGCGATCACGCAAATCTGACCTTCAAGCTGTACCGCCAAACCCGCCTGCGACAGCGCCGCCGGTGCGCCCGCACATTCCAGCAGCACATCGACCGTGCCGTCTTCGTACTCATCGCCGAATCTCCGTCCGTCGAGATCATCAATTCCGCTCTTGAGTTGTTCGTGTAGCGGCTCGTTGGCTGAGACGACGATCGGAATGAAGCCACGATCCTGAGCCAGCTTCAGCCGAGCCTCACGATCACGGTTGATGCCGGTAATCGCGACCCGGGCTCCGACCGCCCGAGCCATTTCCGCCGCCATGAAACCAATGATGCCGCAGCCGGTGACGACGACATCCATGCCCGGCTGGATATTGCATTTTTGGGCGAGGGCCTGAACGACGACCGAAAGCGGTTCGACGACCGAACCTTGCAGCGGGGTGATGCCCGGCATCAGCGGGATCAACCGGTCGGCCTCACAGACCATCCGTTCAGCCAAGGCACCGTCGCGGTGGAAACCGAGGATCTTTTTGCGACGGCAGTAGTTCCACCGCCCCTGGCGGCAGCCGCGACAGCGAGGATCCTGGCAGCCCAACTGGGGAATGGCGGTGACGATATCGCCAACCTTCAGGCCGCCAACGCCCTCGGTGCTGGGTCCGAAACCCAAGATGCGGGCGCTGCACTCATGGCCGATGGTCCGTGGTCGCTCGACCCAGGAGAAATTCGGTTTTCCCAGGCTGGCGCTGCCATCCGAACCGCACACCCCAACGTAAATCGGCTCGAGCAGCACTTCGCCCGCCTGCGGCTCAGCCAATGCCGCGTCCTCCACGGCCAGGTTTCGCGTCAGCGAACCATCGTCTTCGAGCGGATTTATGTACTCCTCGCCGTTCAGTCGCAGTGCTCGGGTCGTCTCGGGCATTTGTCTTCCTTTCATTCACGTGGCTGCGTTCGGCAGACGAGTGTACCCAACTGCCATACTGCACTCTGGCGAGTGCAGCTACGCCCCTCAATCGTGCGTTGTCTCCGGGAATTGCGGCACCCAACGATCGGGGTCGGTTGGCGGGATGTTGTTCTCCGGCCGCCCTTCATACCACATGATGTTCTTGACCGGGGCAACCAGTTCCGCGATCTTGTCCAACAGCCCCTCCGGGATTTCGAAGTCGAGCGAGGCGAGGTTGTTCGCCACTCGATTCGGCGTGCTCATACTGACAACCGTCGAGGCGACATGCGGGTAGTCGAAGGCATACTTCATCGCGACCTGTGCGACATCAACACCGTGACCACGACAAAGCTCGATCAGTTTCGGCTGAATCGCCAAAAGCGGCTCGGGGCCACGATGCCACTCCGGCAACTCGCGTTCCGTGAGCAGCAACTGCATCAGCGGCGCCGCATTGAATACGCCAATTCCGCGATCCTGGGCCAGGGGGATCAGTTCCTCTTCAAGCTCGTCTTCCACCAGTGTGTAGTGCCCCCAGGACATGATCGTATCAATCTCGATCTGCTCGGCAATCAACCGCAGATAGCGAACTGGCAATCCCGTGATGCCGATGAATCGGGCCTTGCCGCTCTGCTGCACTTTACGGGCAGCCGGCAGCGTTTCATTGATGATCTGCTCGCGATCAGCGAATTCGACGTCGTGAATCTGGTAGACATCGACATAATCGGTCCCCAGCCGAGCCAGTGATTCATCGATGCTCTCGGTGACTCGTTTGGCAGAGTAATCGAAGGTATCGAACTTGTCGCGGCCGCATTTCGTGGAGATCACAAACTGATCGCGTCGGCCGGGCAGGAAATCCTTGAGGGCTTCACCAAGCCGCTGTTCTGAGAGTGTGAACCCATAGAGCGGTGCTACATCGAAGTAGTTCACACCATTGTCGATCGCCAGTGCGACCGCCAACTTGCCTTCGGCGGGATCCCGCTTGCCGAACACGTCTCCCATCGACGACGCCCCGAACCCCAGGATCGACACTTCCAGGCCTGTATTGCCGAGCTTCCGGTATCTCATCAACTTCTCCCTGCATGTGGTTGGCCTGCCGACTACACGACGCCGTGAATACCGCTTGTCGAGCAACCGGGCTAACAGCGTACGAGAATCGCCCAGAGCCAGCCAGTAGGGGCGATTTGCGTCGCCCTTGGCCGGCACAACACCGATTTGCTATATTGACGCGGCTTGGTCAACAACCGTTCACTACCGTTTGGCACGTTATGGCCCGCGAAACGATTATCTCTGCCGACGACTCGCAGGAAGAGGTCGACCGCTATTTGCGGCCCACGCGATTGAGAGAAATGGTCGGCCAGCGGGACGTGTTCGCCAGGCTCGACATCGCCGTCGATGCGGCCCAGAAACGAGGGGACCCGCTCGGGCACATCCTCTTCGACGGCCCGCCCGGCCTCGGCAAAACGACGTTCGCCACCTGCATTCCTCGTGAGTTGGGTGTCAATGTCCAGATGACGAGCGGCCCCGCGTTGACCGCCCCGAAGGATTTGGTGCCCTATCTAACCAACGCCGATGAGCGTTCGGTCATCTTCATCGACGAAATCCACCGCATCCCCAAGGCCGTCGAGGAGTACCTCTACACGGCGATGGAAGACTTTCGCGTCGACATCGTGCACGGCGAAGGAACCAACGCCCGTACCCTCAACTTGCGTTTGGCGGCGTTCACGCTGATTGGGGCAACGACCCGAGCCGGTTTGCTCTCGGCCCCGCTGCGGGATCGCTTTCAGATCCGCGAGCACCTCGATTTCTACTCAAACAAGGAACTGACTGAGATTTTACTGCGAAACGCCAACAAGCTTTCGGTCGAGATCGAAGAAGAAGCGGCGATCGAAATCGCCCGACGCTCGAGGGGCACGCCGCGCGTCGCCAACAATCGGCTCCGCTGGGTGCGCGACTACGCAACCAGCAAGGCCGATGGCCGAATCACGATGGTGGTGGCCGACAAGGCGATGGCGATGGAGGGGGTCGACTCGGTCGGTTTGGGCCGCCAGGACCGCAAATATCTGGAAACAATCATGCGCGTTTTCGGCGGTGGGCCGGCGGGCGTCGAAGCCATCGCCCACACGATGAACACGTCCCACGACACGCTGGCGGACGAAGTCGAGCCGTTTCTGCTTCGCAGCGAATACGTTGTCCGCACGCCCCGGGGACGGGTCGCCACCGCCAAGGCCTATGAGCATCTCAACATGACCCCGCCTGTCAAAACCGAGAAAGACGACCAGCAGAGCCAACTTTTCGAGTAGACCGCCCGTTTTCAGGGAGGTGGACTTTGATCTGTTTCGACCGAAACGGCCTTTCAGGCGTCGGAAAAGGCATGTGAGACCGCGCCTTTCAATTTCCAATTTCGTCTATAATGTATCTGGCCAGATACATCGGAAAGGCTCAACCATGAACCGACAGGAAGTTCTCAAACGCATTAGTGTTCGTCCCGATATCTGCTTCGGGAAGCCTTGTATCAAGGGACATCGAATTTGGGTGTCGCTGATCCTGGATTTTCTCGCCAGCGGTTGGTCGTTCGAAGACATCCACGCGAACTATCCCGGGTTGGAGGACGCGGATATTCGCGCCTGCATTGCTTACGGTGCCGAGATGTCGCGAGAGCGGGTCGTAGACATTGGGGGATCGGTCCTTGCTGATCAAACTTGACGAGAACCTGGGGGATCGGGGGCGACAGATTCTACGGGAATTCGGCCATGAAATTGCGACCGTCGCGGAACAAGGGCTGGCCAGCGCTGACGATGACAGGGTCGCGAAGGTTTGCCAAGCCGAAAGCCGATGCTTGGTTACGCTCGATCTCGATTTCTCGAATCCCTTTGTGTTCCCACCGGAAGAGTATTCTGGGATCGCCGTTATTCGTTTGCCACGCCATCCAACTCCAGCGGACCTTTTCGCAGCCGTGACGACGTTGGGAAGGGCTTTGGAAAAGGATTCCGTTGAGGGTAGTTTGTGGATTGTGGAACGAGGCCGAATCCGCCAGTATCTGCCTCGTGACAGAGATTAGGGGACCGCGCCCCGGTTGTCCGTCGTTTTGCTAGGGTGGGAAACGGGGAAAAGTGACATTTCCCCCCTCGGTTGACAGCAAAACCACCCGGCCGTAACATGGTTGGTTTATCAAAATCGGGCGGACGTAGGTATTGACGGCCGTCTTTTCCCACTTTTTGAGTGAAGTCGATGGCAGTTCCGAAACGAAAACACTCCAATTCGCGCTCCGGCAAGCGGCGTTCGCACGACGCGCTGAAGGCCCGGCAAACCACGGTTTGCCCCCAATGCAGCTTCGTGCATCCCACGCATGTTGTTTGCCCCAATTGTGGCCATTACATGGGCCGCAAACTCGTTGAAGCGGAAGAGACCAGCAGTTGAGCAAGATCGCGTTCCTTTTTCCCGGCCAGGGCGCACAGACGGTCGGCATGGGCAAGCAGCTCGCCGATTCGCTCCCCGCTGCGCGGCAGCTTTATGACAAAGCGGCCGACGTGCTGGGCTACGATCTGGCCGAAAAGTGCTTCGAAGGCCCCGAAACCGAACTGGATTCGACGGTCATCAGCCAACCGGCCCTGTTCGTGACGAGCTTGGCGGCGCTTGAGTCGCTCCGTAGTGAATCGCCCGATGTCGTCCTCTCATGCGAGGCGACAGCCGGGCTAAGCCTGGGCGAATACACGGCAATGGTGTTCGCCGGCGTCATGGAATTCGACGACGCCCTGCGGGTTGTCAAACGCCGCGGTGAGGCGATGCAAGCGGCTTCCGATGCGGTCGCCAGCGGGATGGTCAGCGTGCTGGGGCTGGAACGAGTACAGGTCGAACAGATCTGTGACGAAATCCGCGGCGACGGCATCTTACAGGTGGCAAACCTGTTGTGCCCTGGCAATATCGTGGTCTCGGGCGAGAACGCGACCTGCGAAAAAATCGCCGAGGCGGCCGAAAAGGCCGGCGCCATGAAGGTGATCCCTCTGGCTGTAGCCGGGGCTTTCCACACCCCCATTATGCAACCCGCCGTCGAGCAACTTGCCGAGGCATTGGCCGATGTCCCGATGCGAAAACCACGCATTCCAGTGGTCTCGAATGTCGACGCCCAGGCGCACGACGACCCAGAACAGATTCGAGATCTGCTCATCAAGCAGGTGGTGTCGCCCGTTTTGTGGGAAGATTCGATGCGAAACCTGCTAGACCAGGGGTACAACGAGTTTTACGAAGTCGGCCCGGGCCGTGTGCTACGTGGCCTGCTTCGCCGTATCGAGCGAAAAATCCCCTGCCAAAACATTCAGGTTTAGTCGACTCTGTTAGCGACGCTTGTCGTCGCGCTAACTCGTTTAACCGGAAGCCGAAGGCGACGTTGCTGGGAAACGGATTAGAGACGTCGCCTACGGCTACGGGTAAAACAAATAACCGAACAACGACCAGTATCAATCAGAGGAAACACACACCATGCCGGAAGAAGTACTTGGCTCACTAAAAGCTGATCTAACGGATCAAATCGCTATCGTCACCGGTGCCGGCCAAGGCCTGGGGCGACAAATCGCCATCACCCTCGGTGCAAACGGCGCGCACGTGGTTTGCCTCGACCTGAACCAGGAATTGCTCGACGAGACGCTCAGTTTGGTAACCGAAGCGGGCGGCAAAGGCGAGGTTTGCATTTGCAACGTGACCGACAAAGAGGCGGTCGACAAGTGCGTCGACGACGTCGCCGAAAAACACGACAAGATCGACATCCTCATCAACAACGCTGGCATCACCCGCGACACACTCATGCCGCGAATGACCGACGACGAGTGGGACTCGGTGATCAACGTGAACCTCAAAGGTTCGTTCCTCGTCGCCCGAGCCGTTTCGCGTTACATGATGCGAGCCCGCTACGGCCGAATCATCAACATGGCGAGCGTCTCGGGTGCCGAAATGGGCAACCCCGGCCAGACGAACTACTCGGCCTCGAAGGCCGGCCTCGTCGGTATGACGCGCAGCCTGAGCAAGGAACTTGCGGGTCGCAAAATCACGATCAACGCTGTGGCGCCCGGTTTCATTCGCAGCGCGATGACCGACGCCCTCGGCGATTCGATTCAAGACCAAGTCAAAAAGATGATTCCCGCCAAACGCATGGGCGATGCCTACGATGTAGCGGCCTGTGTTCTATTTTTGGCGAGCCCGGCCGCTGCCTACGTCACGGGTCACACGCTCGTGGTCGATGGTGGCATGACCGGTTAAGAAATTGGGGACCAAAATTGGCGAATTGGGTAGTTTCTGCCGGCCAGGGCCCGCCCTGGCGCCGATTTGCCAGGTTCAGCCCTGGCCGACCCTTTCGCAAAGTGAGATCGGAAGTCCAACGGCGGCAGCGAACGCAGCCGCAAACCCAACGGACGCAAGGATTTAGGCAGTAGGAAACAACCTCGGCCGATTGCCAGACACGGCTTGACCTGCCTTGCAAAGATCCTCTATTCTGTTTGGCTTGTTGGACTTGGACATTTAACCAGGGATTAAGCGGTGCATGCCGACTGGGTCGGCATGGCGAAGCGTGTTGCTTCCCGCTTACAGGGTGAGAATTGGAGGACCGTCAAGTGGCCTCGGTTGCTGATCGCGTAATTGAAATTGTTGCTGAACAGTTGGGAACGGACAAAGAGAAAGTCACTCGCGAGACATCGTTCGTGAACGACTTGGGCGCCGACTCGTTGGACACCGTCGAATTGGTCATGGAACTCGAAGAAGAGTTCGATATCAATATTCCCGACGATGCTGCGGAAAAGATCGAAACAGTCGGTCAAGCGATTGACTTCATCGAACAAGGCGAAGCCCCCTAACCAAACGATTGCGATGAAACGCCGCGTAGTGATTACTGGTTTGGGCGTGGTGACCCCGCTCGCCTGCAAGGTCGATGCGCTTTGGAAAAAGGTGCTCGACGGCGAGAGCGGAATCCACCCAATCAAACTCATCGATACTTCTTCCTTCAAGGTGAAGTTCGGCGGCGATGTGTATGATTGGGATCCCAGCGGATACATCACACCCAAGGAAGTGAAACGCATCGATCGGTTTACGCAATTCGCGTTGGTAGCGGGTACCGATGCGATCACCGACTCGGGCATCGACTTCTCGAAGGAGGATGCCTATCGCTGCGGCGTGATCCTAGGGTCGGGCGTCGGTGGCCTGTCGACCATGGAAAACCAGGTCGAACGCCTGCTGACGAAGGGTCCCGATCGGGTTTCTCCGATGACCATCCCCAAACTGATGCTCAATGCAGCGGGTGGCCATATTTCGATTCGGTACGGCATGAAGGGACCGAACTATACGGTCGCCACAGCCTGTGCCAGCGCCACCAACGCCATCGGCGACGCCCTGAAAACGATTCAGTACGACGACGCTGACGTGATGATCACTGGCGGTACAGAAGCGGCCGTCACACCAATGGGAATCAGCGCCTTCGCGAATATGAAGGCTCTCTCGGTGCGGCACGATGAACCGCATCGGGCAAGTCGACCGTTCGATCTCGATCGAGACGGTTTCGTGATGAGCGAGGGTGCAGGCGTGGTCGTGCTCGAAGAGCTCGAGCACGCCAAAGCCCGCGGCGCCAATATCTATGCCGAAGTTATCGGCTTCGGCGCCAGTGGCGACGCCGGCCATATCACGCAACCCGATGCGGAAGGCACCGGCGCGGCCCTCGCCATGGAGCGAGCGTTGCGAGACGGCAAGCTGAGCCCCGACGAGGTCGACTACATCAACGCCCACGGCACGAGCACGCCTCTTGGCGATAAGGCGGAGACCAAAGCCGTCAAACTCGTGTTTGGCGACCATGCCCCGAAACTCAGTATTTCCAGCACGAAGAGCCACCTTGGTCACTCGCTGGGCGCCAGTGGCGGCATCGAAATCGTGCTCGCAACCATGACACTGCTGGACAACACCGCCCCGCCAACGATCAATCTCGAAACACCGGATCCCGATTGCGACCTCGACTACACCCCGCTGACGCCAAAAGAGCGTGAAATCAACATCGCCATGAGCAACAGTTTTGGGTTCGGTGGTCACAACGCCTCGGTCGTCATCGGCACGCTTCGCAACGGCCAGTAGAGTCGTCAGTTGACGGTTGTCAGTTGATCGAGGCTGAGTACACATCTCACAGTATCCGGGCCGCTACGTTTCTTTCCGTAGATCTTCTCCCCTCCATACTCTCTACTTGCTTCTCCCACAATCGAGTGGAGAGAAACGGGAGAGAAACGGGGACAGGTCCAATCCTGTTCGGCACGATTGTAGCACGGGCAGACGGGTGGGGCGAGATGCGTCGGAGGAGCAGGTGCGGGGCGAGCGGGGGAACTCGTAAGAGACACGCAAGCGG
>Ga0180435_10002410_pt1 | contig 19093 bp, 19 predicted proteins | sample SS_ome_3_FD_132467 | JGI IMG/M metagenome (GOLD analysis project Ga0180435, IMG submission 132467) | Hypersaline lake sediment archaeal communities from the Salton Sea, California, USA - SS_3_S_1 metaG | ecosystem: Environmental > Aquatic > Non-marine Saline and Alkaline > Hypersaline >...
GATGGTCTTGGCTTTTGCACTTGCTATCCTACTCGTCAATTACGCTCAGATAGCGCTGGCGATGGTTGTATTGATACTGTTTATGGTGACGCCATTTATACGCATAATCAAGAATCGACGGGCTATGCAGCGCACTAGTCAGTAGCGGTTTCAATAAGCTCGGACTCGTTCTTCACCATACTTAACCTTCCATCTTCAGCGATGATCCCTGTCTCAATATCAGTTCGGCTGACATGACTGTCTTCAGGTATCAAATAACCCGGCTTGTCGGAGCAAACTTTAGTGATAGCGCATGCTTTTTTTTAGATAGCTTGCTGTGTATACAGTTGTTTCTTTGGCGTGGATTGTTCAATATAGCTATTTTACTTGCTGATCAATAAGAAATGATCAATATATCGCTCGACTGAGGTCTACCCTGGTCGACTAAGAATGTTAAACGAAGTGATAAATTATGATATTGCCGACAAGTTATATGAAATTGCCACTCTACTGGAAGAGCAGCGGGCAAATCCTTATCGTGTGAGCGCTTATCGCCACGCGGCCGATGTTATTCGAAGCCTTCCACTGCCGGTGAGCGATATCGTGACGCAGGAGGGCTTGCAGGGATTAGTGGCATTGCCTGGAATCGGCGAAGGCATCGCACGTTCGATCTATGAGTACGTAGCACTGGGGCATATGAGCCGGCTGGAAAGTTTAAAGGGAGGACATGATCCGATCGCCCTGTTTGAAACTATCCCCGGTATTGGTCCGAAACTGGCACATCGCATTATCGAACAGTTGCATATCGATAGTCTGCAGGGGCTTGAGCTGGCTGCACATAATCACCGGCTGGAGAAAATCCCAGGCTTCAGTGCCAGCAAGGTGGCCATGATTAAGGCCTGGCTTGCCCAGGTGTTAGGAGGGCAGCGCCCGGGAAAATATGACGCAGAAAAATACGACACAGGTAAAGACGCTGGCAAAGACAAAGGCGCAGATGAATCCTTTGCCGAGCCCTCGGTGCGGCTGATTCTGCAGGTAGATAAACAGTATCGACAAAAAGCCGGCGCCGCTGAGCTGCCGATGATTGCGCCGAAACGTTACAATCCGGAAGGCAAAGCCTGGTTGCCTGTGATGCATGTTAGCAGGCAAGGCTGGCACTTCACCGCGCTGTTTTCGAATACGGCGCGGGCGCATCAATTAGAGCGTACCCATGACTGGGTGGTGATTTACTTTTCCGATGACCAGCATCATGAAAGCCAGCACACGATAGTGACAGAAACACGTGGCCCATTAACCGGGCAACGTGTGGTGAGGGGACGTGAAGCAGAGTGTCGTGAGTATTATTCCTCGCTGCAATAGTGGCTACAGATAAAAGGGGGTATTTTTTGGGGTCGGAGTAATGGCCTGTAGATTTTTACGCTGTGAGATACGCGCTGTAGGCTTATCACCGACTATCTATGTCTTTATTTAGAACTCGGCAGTAGCTCTAAAACCTAATATCACACCACTTGGCCCTGTGTCAGTTTTATACTTATCCTGTTGATACTGTATATCCGCAGTGAGTGCGAAGACCTCACCCATTTGCCAGCGATAGTAGGCTTCGGCGACCTGAGAGTTTTCGATATCGAGACTGCCGCCGTATAGATAGGCATAGCCCACACCGATGTTATCCCCATTGCGACCCCATGCGCTGCCCTTGATATCGATCCCGCCCGAGTAGATGGCTTCATATTCATCAGCCGCTTTGTCGCTCTGCCAACCCAGGCGTATGAAGGCACCCAACCGGTCACCAAGTTCCTGATCGAAAGACAGTAATACACTCTCGTGATTTTCGAGCTGGGTGCCTGCCGCGTTGAGGAAATCTTTACTTGTACCGGCGATAACCAGTCGATAATTACCCGCACCCAGGCTGCTGTCCAGGTGGTAACCGGCTTGCAGGCCATAGAAGCCATATTCGTTTCCATCATCGTTTTCGCCGATGTTCATCACTACCGCCCGTATATCCCAGGAACCGAAACCCCATTCAACTGCGGCGCCGATGTCATAGGAAGGTATGAACACATTAGGACCGTTGGTCAATGCCGCATTCATGAACTGGGTGTATTCATCATTCGCATAGGCATTTTCATCGAGGTAGTCGGTAGCATCGATAATACCGAAAGTAGCCCCTAGAGTGCTGTCATTGCCGGTATCGAAAGTATGCTTGTACCAGGCAGTCAGCAGGGTATCCCGGTTGCGTCCATTAATGTTCCTCAGATCATCTTCGCTGGTCGCCGCCCAGGAGGATAGCTGAAACGGTGACTTTGTATTCAAACCATTGGCGGCTGTGAATCCCAGTTTGAAGAAGACTTCATCGGCCTCGGTGGGTCGAAAGCTGAATTCAGGCAGAAAGGGGACCTGGCTCTCGCAGGTATCGCTGAAGCCGGGTGCATCAGTTAACTCCTGACACTGCATACTGCCAGCCAGTATGCCGCCGATGGATAGCTGGTCGTTAACATCATAGGCATTTGCAGGGGAGCTGATCAATAACAGTGCTAGTGCTGCGAATTGGTATAACTTGTTCATACTACAGATAAAAAAGGTCTTGATTGCCATAATTATCTGACTGAAGGTCTACAGCAATCGGTCGATGGAAATCAGGCTGGATAAAAACGCTCTCGTGCTAATAATAGGAACTGTTCGTATGCGCGTATGATAATTATTATCATTTGCCATTACAAGACTTAATCCAGAATACTTTAAGGGTTTATTTTCTGATCGTCGTATAAGTTAAACTGCAGGTTTCACTTTCAACTAGAGACTTACGCGATGAAATACGAGCTATCGGTTCTAAAACAGATAATCACCACTGCGGCATGTGAAGAACTGCTGCCACGTTTTGCTGATGTTCAGCGCCGTATCAAGGTCGATGGCAGTTTTCTTACCGAAGCAGACATGGCAACCCAGGCGCGTATCTCACAGGCGCTTAAAGAGCAATACCCGGGGACAGCGTTTTTGGGAGAAGAGATGAGTGCAGAAGAACAGGCTGAGCTGTTGAACAACAGTGATTCTCTGTGGTGCCTGGATCCACTGGATGGCACCAGTAACTTTGCCGTAGGTACGCCATACTATGCGATCTCGCTGGCCCTGATCGAGCGCGGGGTACCGACGTTCGGTATCGTATACGACCCGAACCGTGATGAGTGCTTTGTCGGTGTACGTGGGCAGGGTGCTTTCCTCAATGATGAGCCGCTAACGGTTAAAGCGGTTGAGCTGCCGCTGTCGCAGTGTACGGCACTGATCGACTTCAAACGTCTTTCTCCACGTCTGGCAATGGATCTTGTATCACAGCGTCCCTATGCATCGCAGCGCAGCTATGGCTCGGTCGCGCTGGACTGGTGCTGGATGGCAGCGTCACGTGTTCATGTCTACCTGCACGGAGCGTCGAACATCTGGGATTACGCGGCGGGGCAGCTGGTCTTTCAGGAGGCGGGTGGGTATTCATCGACGCTCGAAGGAGAAGATATCTACGTCAATTCGCTCAGCAAGCGCTCCTCTGTCGGCGCACTTGATCAGGCGACATACGATCAGTGGCATAGCTGGCTGCGCGAGCATTCAGACTGATGGAAGATTCAGCGAAATTACTCTTAACCCAATATATCACACTGATGTTTCAATTCTGATGTTCGACTTTTTTCGCAGCTGGTTAAACCGCCGTATCATCAAGCGTTCGACTGTTACCGCATCGCAGTGGGAAAAAGCTATATTTTCACTGCCTATACTAAAAGGTTTAACTGACAGTGAAATTGAAACGCTGAAAGAGTTAGCGATACTGTTTCTGCATCATAAAGAATTTGAAGGCGCGCATGGCCTCGATGTGACGCAAGAGATGAAACTGATCATCGCCCTGCAGGCGTGCCTGCCGATATTGAAACTTGGATGGGGTGTCTATGATGGCTGGATTACTGTCATCGTGTACCCGGCTGGTTTCATGCCCACACGTGTGATCAGGGATGAATATGGTGTCGAGCATCACGTGCAATCGAGCCTGGCCGGCGAGGCCTGGCAACGCGGCCCGGTGGTACTGGCCTGGAATCAGACCGAGCATGCCGGTGTGATCGATGGCCATAACCTGGTGATCCATGAGTTTGCCCACAAGCTGGACATGCAGAATGGTGCAGCCAACGGATTTCCGCCGCTGCACAGCAACATGAGTGTACCGGCATGGACCAGGGCCTTGTCAGAAGGCTTTGAATATTCGAAAAGAAGATGTGACCGTGGAAAGCATATCGGCGTTGATTGCTACGCCGCGAGTTCACCCGCAGAGTTTTTTGCGGTGCTAAGCGAGGTATTCTTCGAGCGCCCGGGTGTCATTAAGCAGCGTTATCCCGAAATCTACCATCAGTTCTGCCAGTATTATCGCCAGGATCCTCTCGAGCGATTATGAAATAAAACAAGGGCAGAGTCGTTAGAACTCTGCCCCTGTTGATTACATAGCGAAAGTTGCTACACAGCTAAAAACTTACCGGCAATGCCGTGCAAGCGGTACAAAGAATCCGGCAGCAAATTCGACGGCTGACGGCAGGTCGAATATCTCGCGCGTCTCGGGGGATTCAGCCAGCCATTCACGGGCTACCTTCTCGTCAGCCAGGAACATCATCTCCATGCAGAGTGAAGCAGCGCAGACGGTATCTGTTTTCGCTGCACCCCAGTTAATGCCGAACCAGGCTTCCAGCGTTCCGGCGGTAAAGGTGGTGCCATTCTGTTCGATATGGATTGCTTCTCTGGTGACACGGCATTGTGAGTCGATCATGGTCGGCGTGTCGAACATCGGGCTGACGGCGAGCGCATCCAGGGCACACATGCAGTGCGCGGTGACGCCATTGATGTGGACCTTGTGTTCACGTTCTTCCGAGGTGAACGGGTAGGCACCTGACGGATTACCGGCATCATCGAGCACGATGAGCTTGCTGGCGACGACATTGTTCAGTGCCTGCTCTGCATCATCGACCAGCTCGGCCACTTCGTCGCGCGTCAGCGTGCTGCCTCTCTCTGCATAACTGTTGAGCAGTTTGCAGTAAAGCGAGGCATCGTCATCACTGAGAGATTTCAGACCTGCTTGCAGCGGTAAAATATCGTTCAGTCGTAGTAAAGCATCATTTACTTCTGTACTCATATTGGATCCTCATTTGTATGCAGTTATCAATTTATTTGAGATTAGTATACTGATTTGGAGAATATATTATTTGATCGAAGATATGTACAGGATTTAAACATGGTTACTTTAGATGATTACTTTAAGTATAGTAAAGCAGTACTGAATTCACACAGAGAGACGCTGATATGGATACCCTGGTAAGCGCTGAGTGGCTAAAGCAGCATATCGATGACCCAGACCTGGTTGTGCTTGATTGTACGGTTGTTACCATGCCTGATGAGGATGATCCGCGTGGATTAAGTAATGTCAGCGGGCGACCGGATTATGATCTCGGTCACATACCAAATGCGGGCTTTGCTGAACTGAAAGGGGAGCTGTGCAAGACCACGGGTGCTGTCGAGTTCGATCTATTGAGCCCTGAACAGTTTTGCGAAGTCATGGGCAGGTTGGGTGTAGGTGATGATTCACGCGTGGTGCTCTACGATGCCAGTTATACCGCGTGGGCGGCGCGGGTGTGGTGGATGTTGCGCTGGGTTGGTTTTGACCAGGCAGCGATCCTCGACGGTGGACTTGCCGCGTGGACATCGACGGGTAATGAACTTTCCCTCGAGCCTGTCTCTCATCCAGCTAAAAAGTTAACAGCGAAGCCACGCCCTGAGCTGATCGCGCACCATGATGAAGTGCTTGCCGCTATCGGCGATGACTCTGTTGTTCTCATCGACACCTTGCCGGAAGAGTTTTATCGCGGCGAGATGAGCATCTATCCTCGCGCGGGACATATCACGGGTGCGGTGAATATCGACGGCCTGGGATTGCTCGATAACAGGGGGCATCTGCTGCCGCAGCAGGAGCTGGAAGCGATGCATGAGCTTGATCGCAATGCCCGTGTTATTACCTATTGCGGTGGTGGCATCGTTGCATCGACCGATGCATTTGTGCTGACAAGATTAGGATTTAACAACGTGGCTGTTTATATCGCATCATTGGAAGAATGGACGACAGATCCTGACAATCCGATGGAGACAGGTGAGGGGTAATAAGGAACTCAATAAATACAATATTGCTGAATATGATACTTACAGACTGGAATAAGATTTCTCGATAATTGCTCCTGCATTATTCTATTTACCTGCACTGACCTCCATGGATGGAGGAAATGCATCAAGATTGTTGGGAACAATCTATGCCATGCAGGCATCACCTTCGTTCGAAATGACAGCATTAGTAATTCATGCAGCCTATATCTGCCATCCCGAACAAGTTCATCGACTAAGTAATCTTCTTCAAACCATCCTGTAACTTCGGGTATTTCAATTCGAGGTCGAAATCCTTCAATAGTTTGCTGTTATCGATACGTCTCGATTCTGCCATATACGACAGCATGCCTTCGGACAGCTGATGCTGTGCTTCTGCCATTGATATCGCTGGCGGTGCGGGTAGATCGAGTGCTTTCGCCACACCGGTGAAGTATTCATACATGGTACCCGGGTGGCCATCGGTGATATTGTATGTACCGGTAATTTTCGTGTTCAGCAATGCCCGTTCACAGATGTTAACCAGGTCCACAGCATGGATGCGATTGGTGAAGGGCGAGTCCTGCTGATTGACGATGGGCGCACCGCTCTTTATCCTGGCTAGCGGTATCTTCCCGGGGCCGTAGATGCCGGCGACTCGCAGGATGATCAGCGGGATATTCTTTTCATGGCAAAACGCTGTCACCTGCTGCTCTGCATCGGCGCGGCGCTTTGCGCGGTCTGCCGTCGGATTTAATGGCGTGCTCTCCTCGATCCAGTCACCTTTGCAGTCACCGTATACCCCGGTGGTGCTGATGAGCACGAATCTCTCCGGTAGCTGACTGTCGATAGCGCGAAGAAAGTTCGTCATGCGTGTGTCAACCTGTCCGCAGCGCGGTGGCGGTGCCAGGTAGAGGATGTTCTGGCCGTCCAGCTCTAACTCGGGCAGTGTGACATCCAGGTCTGCATTATCCAGGTCGATGACGTCGCAGGGGATGCCCAGCTTGTCACATTCAGCCCGGCTGTCCTCGCTGTTGACGTAACCATGTACCAACAGGTCTTTTTCAAGCAGTTGTTGTGCGAGTCTTTTGCCGATGTAACCACAGCCGATAATTGAGCAGGCAGTAGAGTGGGCCATAGAACGAACAATAGTAGAGGGCATGTTTTATTGGTTGCGGGATCGATTACCGAATCAGTTACTGAAGATGCCGGCATTGAAAGGCCCGCTAAAGCCCGGGAAGACGTCGGCGAGATCGGTGCCTACCAGTCGTTTGTTCAGCAGTTCTGAGAGTACGGTGCGCAAGTCGGTGGTAATCTTCAGATCTTCACCCATCTCCAGGTCTTCATCTGCCAGCCCCGGCCAGCTACTGAATACCTTGCCGCCGTTAACTGCACCACCCATCAGGTAGGCCAGTCCGCCGGTGCCATGGTCGGTACCGGATGAACCGTTCTCAGCGACGCGCCGGCCGAACTCGGTGTGCACTATCACGGTGATACGCGGCATGCGTGATGACCCCATGTCGGTATAGAACGCACTGAGTGAACCCGCCAGGTCAGTGAGTGACTGATTGATATAAGTCTGCAGGTTCTCGTGGTGATCCCAGTCGTCGGAATCGATGCAGATGACTTCCACCGGCAGGCTGGATTTGATGAGCTGTCCAGCCTGAAGCAGTTTAGTGCCCAGTGCGGATGTTGGGTAAACCGCCCCGTTCTCCGGCAGCAACGCAGCGATATTGGCTGCCTGCAACTCGCCGATGGCAGCCAGCGCTGCCTGCGCAGGCGCCTGGAACGGGGCAGTACTGCTGTACAGGTTGCCTAGTATATCGAGGTAGCCGGAATCGATAACTTCCTGGTCAAAACCAAATTCATTGATATTGCTTATCGCCAGCGGTTCATCGGCGCCGAAAAGCGACACTGCGACATTGCCGCTGATCGAGACCATGCGAAATGCCGAGCTGGATGCCGCTGGGCTGTTGTTCATGTGGCGACCGAGCCAGCCTGTGTCAGGCCCGGCTTTGTCTACCACGCCGCGCTCTACCAGGCCCTGTGCGCTGAAATGCGAGCGTGAACCGTGGGGGACACCAGTGGCATGTACCAGTGCAAGGTCACCGGCATCATAGATGGGTTTGAGCGGCGACAGCGCCGGATGTAAACCGAAAAAGCCGTCCAGGTCGATGACGTTACCGACGGGTACGTTAATGTTGCCGCGCTGCAGGTAGTAATCAGGGTCAGCATAGGGGACCACGGAGTTGAGGCCGTCAGCAGCGCCGCGCTGAAAGATGCATACCAGGATGTCACGATCGGTGTGTAGCATGTCTCAATATCTCCTATCGCAGCTGAAAATAAGCTGAACTGATCAACACCGCCGTCACTACCGGTGCGATGGTCTCAGCAACACCAGCAGGTAGTGTCTCATCTTCTGCATAACCGGCTTCGCTCACCATCCAGTCGAGCATGCTACTGCGATCATCATCCGACAGCGGACGCATCAGGATATTGTCGACAAGCGCGTCGAGCAGGCTGGCTATGTTGTCTGCACTATTCGTCAGGCTGTCATAGTCGATCTGGAATACATCGATCTCCGGGATATACGGTGCAAAACTCAGGAACGACAGCCGCCACCGATTGAGCAGACCGCCGGTGTTGGCCCAGTAATCCTTGGTGTCAGGGTAGCCGTCGGGTGTCGGCCAGTAAAAAGGAGACTGTCCAAGGATGAGCTGTGCATAAAAGAACAGTATGCCTTTATCGCTGGGGTAGTCGGTGTCTGGCGCCAGCACACGGAGTGCTCCGGCCAGGTATTCAGCTGGCCTGGTGAATTTGTGGTCGGCTGTATTTCTGAAAGCATCACTGGCGAACAGCGTGCGCAGCATCATTTTGATATCACCATTGTAAGTGGTGAATGCATTGGCCACTGCATCGACGGTATCTGTATCGGGTGAATCAGAGATAAAACGCCGGCATAACTTGGTCGCGATGAAGCGTGCGGTGGATGGATGCGAAACCAGTATATCGAGCACCTGTTCACCATCGATCTGTTGGCCGCCTGCAGCGATGGTGTTACCGAGCACCTCCTTTTCTAGGATGTCGTGCACCGCAGGTTCATATTTGAAGGAGCCTGGTAATCCACTGGGATCACCGGGGAAACGGATCGTCCAGCCGGTGAAACAACGTGCGACTTCTTTCACATCATCCTCGGTGTAACCACCATCGACGCCAAGCGTGTGAAGCTCCATAAGCTCACGCGCATAATTTTCGTTCGGTGCGGCGGCAACATTTAAAAAATTATCGAGGTAGAACAGCATCGATGGGCTGCTGGCCGAGGCGCCAAGCAGATCTCGAAAATTACCGAGCGCATGAGTACGGATGACATTGCGGTCATCTTCAGGTTTCAGTACAGGACCAAAGCCATTCAACAGGTGGATATTGAAATGGTCAGACCAGAATTCCACCATGACCTCATACAACTGTCGCTGGCTGAATATCTGGCGATACTGCGTGGCGCCGACCATTTGTTGTGCCACGACAGCGATATTATTCGGAAAACCGCTAACCAGCTCTGCCGGTGTCTGAGTGGTCAGCGGGAATAATGTCTGGATGGTAGTTTCGAGGTCGCCATCCGGGATCGACTGGTAATCTAGCTGGTTTTCCAGGTAGGTATCGATACCGAGACTTTGTATGCTGCTCAGTGAGTCACGATGGACGCCGAAACTGGTGCGTTTGAGCACATTGTATTCAACTGAGGCCGGCGGCAGTGAGACGGTCGGAGGTACTGGGATTACGTCATCAACAGGAATATCTTCATCGGGATCATTGTTCGAGCTATCATCGCTGGAACTGCAGGCGGGCAGTGTGGCAGCCAGTGCGCCATAGCCAAGACTCATGCCGATGCCTTTGAGAAAACTACGGCGGCTATGGACGCTGTCGAGTACCTCACGCAGCTTCAAACAAGCGGGGGCATCATCGTGCTGAATTTTGTGAATACGTGGTGGCAAAACGGTGTCCGTCCTATTAGCAGTTTATATATACCTGAGGGATATCTGCATGAAATGAGAGGTTCAAGCGACAATATTACTGAAATATTATAGCAGAGCACTCTATAACTCTCTTAAACGTACTCTATAGCCGACGAATGGTAGTAATATCCACGGCTGAAGAACGGCTATGCTAAAGCGATGTTTGCGGATATATTAATGATTCAGTGTGCTGTTTAAGGTATTCTGTGTTAATGATATATCAATTGCGTATGAATGAACGCGTATAAATGAGCTAAAGCAGAGAAGGGGGCGCTTGACCATGAACAGGACCATGAGACCATTGTTTTCAGGGAAGCAGGTTACAGGGCTGCTGCTTCTGTTTTTATCAGTTTGTATGCTGGCTATTCCCATGACTGCTTTCTCGATGCCAGAGAGCGGTGAGACGGTGTCCAAGCGCGGCACTATCGATGATGATTTCTATGCGGCCGGCGGAACCGTCGATATCAATGCCGTGGTTGCTGGCGATGTTGTCGCTGCCGGTGGTGACCTGTTCATCGGCCACCATATCGAGGGCGATGTGATCGCCGCTGGCGGTACAATCACTATCCGTGGCGAAGTTCTGGATGATGTGCGCACGGCCGGCGGTGATATTACTGTCGATAGCATTATCGGTGATGACCTCATCGCCAGCGGCGGCAGGATAAAACTTTCACCGGATACCCAGGTTTCAGGTGAGGCATGGCTGGCTGGTGGTGATGTCTATATTGCCGGTACGGTTAACAGGGATCTGGTCGTCGGTGCCGGTAGCGTCAGCATCGCGGGTGTCGTCCATGGCGATGTCAGGATCGAAAGCGGCAGTCTGGAGATTCTCGATGGTGCGCTTATCTCTGGCGATGTGTACTACAGGGGACCCGGCGAAGCATTTATTCACCCTGACAGCAAGATCACCGGTCAGCTTCACTATGAGCAGGTCGACTGGGAACGGCCACACGAAGGTATGGGCATCTTCTTTGCCCTTAGCATGATCGTCGCCAGCATCGTCTTCTACAAACTGTTTCCCGGCTTTACCCAGTCTACGACCGACAGGTTATCGGCTGATCCGCTGAAGAGCCTGGGTGCTGGCCTGGTCACGTTCATCATGGTGCCTGTTATCGCCGCATTGCTGATAGCGATCGTGGTCGGTCTATGGGTCGGCCTGAGTATCATGGCGCTCTATCTTGTCGCGTTGATAACTGGCCTGCTGATGGCGTTTTTCGCTGTCAGTGACTGGAGCGCCAGGCGCTTCAATATCGATGTATCTACGAATAAACGCAGGCTGCTGGTCACAGCCGTTGTCATATTCGTAATTGCGCTATTAGGCAATATACCTGTTGTCGGCGGTCTGATAATGTTTGTGCTGCTGCTTACCGGCCTCGGTGCCGAAGTGATGCAGTTGAGGATGCTCTACAAGCAATAGATCCTGCTCGAGCTTTCATGTAGATGCCATCAATTTGACTGGCCAAGCGGCTTCACTGCCTGCGTTTCATCAAACCAGATGTATTCGTCGAACTGATAAGGCAGCAGGGCGTAGTAGTAATGTCGCTCTATCTCATTACCAGGGTCGTAGGTTACACCGATAGCCCGTTGCATGCGTTTTGTCATCAGCCTGTCTGTTAGTTCGGCATAATCTGGCTGTCGTAGCGGTAACAGGAAGTTGTCGTGTTTAACCTGGTGGAACAGGTATTCATAACTGTCTTTATGCGATGACGGCAGCTGCATGATTTCCATCGGGCCTTTCCATCTGGCTGAGGCGGCCACGGTGCCGTGATCAGTACCGAATCCGATATGGTAGGAGTCGTCGGCGAAGGTCTCGCGGACCAGCTGGCCGAGATTGTGTTTTCCTGAATGGGCTATCTGCACTGCACGGGCATCGCCGATGTGTGAGTTATGCGCCCAGATAATGACTTTTTCAGCTGGATGATGTTGCAGGATAGCATTCAGGCTTTCCAGCATATTCGAATCACGCTGGTTCCACGACGTATTATCTTCGTGATACAAGGTTCGAAAATAGCGCTCGCCGTTGACTACCAGTCTCGCGTTCTGTTCTGCGTTGAAATAGGCCTGTTTATCGATCACTCTGTAGGCGCTCTTATTCTTTTGAAGGATATTAAATACCGCTGATACACCTGCACTGCAACCAGTGTCATTACGTGATCGCATCATGTGGCCATTCATGACTCGACTATCCATTACATGACTATACTGGGACGGGTCACGGGCCCATCGCTTCATACAACTGTAATGCCAGCGTGCGGCATCTGCTGCTTCCGGATCGATGTAATTCAGGTAATCAACAACCATATCGATTGAACGGTACAGATTATAGAGATCCAGGCCGTAGAGACTGACTGCACCTTCTTTTGTTTTAACTTTCTCGTTATAGTCTTTTAGCCAGTGAGTAAACTCCTGGAAAGAATGGTTGGCCCACATCCAGTCAGGGAAGCTGGTAAATGGTCTGTAGTGCTGTACTGGTATCCTGGCTTGACCACGAATAACAGGCCCTCGAATAAACTGATCGACGATGACAGCATCAGGCCAGTCAGCTTCGAGGGCGATGAGGGTGAAACCTTTGTTCTCGATAAGTTCACGCGTGATACGTGCGCGCATATCGTAGAACTCGGCCGTGCCATGTGTGGCTTCTCCAATCAGGACGATACGTGAATCACCGATACGCTCTAGCAGTCCGTCTAGATCTGCTGTCGCAATGTCACTGAAGGGCTCACTGGCTTCATCGATCAGCCTGATCAGAGTGGTGTCAGCGTTCTTTGTTGCAAGATCAGCCGTAACATGCTGCAGACTCACCGTGGTGAGGAGTAAAAGCAACATCAATAGTGATACGGGCAGCCAGCTAATCTTGAACCGACCACGTCTGAACCGATCGTTACAGGATAGCTTGTTATGGATTTCATGCATGTTAAATTAGTACCGATGTTATATTCTTATGGTGACCTTACTTCGATAAAGTATCAAGCTTTTATAGGTTAGTTAAGATCTCTCGATAATTGATCCACAAGCAGTTATATAGTCGGCCCTTATCGGTTAACCCTGTATGATAAGGATACGTGGGTAAGTAACGTTCAATCTTTAGGTGATCCATGCATCTGATCTGGCCAGGTTTCAATGACAACGACACGCTTCTCATCGACATGACGAACGAGCCGTTTCATCTGCCAAAAGCTTCCTTCTATCTTAACGGTCAGCGCTTCGTGCGCAAGGATGAGCTGCACGTCACGCTGCTCGGCAGCAAGCTGGGCAGGCTGCTTCAAGACAGGCAAGCTAAAGACCCAGGTACCGAAAAAGCCATCAAAGCCATATTCGAAGCCATCGACTGGTCATACGCTCAAACGGGGCCGTGCCACCAGCTGTCTAGACAGAAAGGGGCGGTCCGGCAGGGCAGCATCATCATGCTGGTCGATATGCCCGGGATGAAAGTTTTTTATGACGCTTTAATGAAAAAAGGCTTCATCGAAAAAGACACACCACTGCCGCCAGCCCATGTTACGCTGTATACATATAAAAACCCGCATGGCATCGGTGTAGCGAGCAAGGATGTTCTCGATGCGCTGTCGGTCAGGTCGCTTTCTATCGACGAGCTTGAAGCGCTGTATGAGAACCACAGCTAAGCAGCTTGATTACTTACAGCTGGCTATGAGGAAAGATGCATATGAAGACCAGAATTATCATAAACGGCAGCGAGATAACTAATCCTTTTACCAAGGCGCTGATGATGCTTGCAGGTATCATCATCGCTGCCGTGGTTACCGCACTGGTGATCTTCGTACTTTTTCCCCTGATCGGGATCGCTGTAACTTTATCGGTCGGTGTTATCGCGATTTTCGTGGTCGCGATCATGATGAGCGTGGCCGTGCTGTCGTTGGTGACGATGCTCTATTCATGGCTGTTCGGTTCAGCGGAATTTCGGGTTGAACGTTACCGCAGGAAGTAGATAATAAAACAGGTTCTACATTCAGGGTCAAACATAAGAAATTAACAACATATTAGGTTTATAAAATATCAGCTTCAAGCAGGAGTTTATTTACGATGCCCAGTGAGCAAAGAAGTCAATCATCTCGAGGTATTTTCAGTTTTCTGGTCGTGCTGTTATTGATGGTCATCATCGGTCTGCAGCTCTGGTATATGCTCGATATCAAGAAACAGCTGGATAGCATACAGGGTGAATATGATTCACTACAGTCGATCATCAGCGCTACACCGTCCGGCAGCGAACAGGTCGCCGCGTCTGCATCGTCCAGTACAGCTGCTACCTCTAATGATCAATCTGCAGAGGATGAAGCTGGCACAGCTGAAACGGAACAAGCGCAAACTTCTTCAGATAGCGATACCACAGGGAGCGATACAATCGCATTGGCTGATAACGATCCTGCAAGCTCAGCACCTCAAAATATCCAGCAATACGATACCCGGAAAAATCTTCGGAAACCTCCTGTAAGACAGTCACAGCCGAGGAATATCAATCCGTATTATCCGCCTTTCCGTGCTTACCCTGAACCTTATTCAGGGCCGCAAGCAGGTCCTCATACCGGGCCATATTTGGCACCAAACTGGGATCCATACGAAGACATCAGACGGATGCACCAGGAGATGCGTGAGAAAATGGAGCGTGCATTTGATGACCGGCTTTATGGTCACCCCTATGGCATGCCATACAGGCAACCTGGCGATAGCCAACGTCAGCAACAGGACTTTGAATACCACTTCAAGGAAAGCTTCTCTTCACCGAAGTTGAAAGTACAGGAAAATGCTAAACAGTACTTCATCAGCGTCAACATTCCCGGTGCGGATGAGAACGATGTTTCCGTCAAACTGGAAGGTCAGTACCTGACCGTGATAGGTAAGCAGAAGACACAGCAACAGCAGTCGGATCCTGAAGGGCACTTTACTTTCAGTCACAGCCGTTCAGGCAAGTTCCGACGCACTATTACACTGCGCGAGCCAGTCGATGAGAAAGGAATGCAAACCCGTATCGAAAACGGTGTGCTGATGATCAGTATCCCGAAACGGGTGCTTTAGCCAGGGGGTGTAAGATCTCTCGATAATTGCTCCTGCATTATTCTATTCACCTGCACTGACCTCCAAGGATGGAGGAAATGCATCAAGATTGTTGGGAACAATCTATGCCATGCAGGCATCACATTCGTTCGAGATGACAATATAGGGGACAGTGAATTACTTATCCTGTCATTTCGAACCTTGTTTTTTGGTGAGAAATCTTTGAGCAGAATACAGGCCTATATTACAGCCCAGAAGATCAATACTTCTCGTTTTCCGGCCATTCACTGGCATCGACCACGTCACGATAGGCATGCCAGGTCGCGTGTCCGATGAGTGGCAGGATAAAGATAAAGCCAATAAATAATGTTGCGAAACCAGCGATAACGAATGAGACGATCATCAGCGCCCAGATAAACATGGTTTTCTTGTTCTGAAGTACGGCATTAACGCTGGTTACCACCGCTGTGATGGCATCGGTCTTGCGGTCCATGATCATCGGCAGTGAAAACGCGCTGGTGGTGAATACGATGGTAGAGAATACAGCACCGATGGCGGTACCGATACCCAGGAAGAGGGCGAGGTCGACTATCTCGTATTCAGCATTTTCCGGGAAGAAGATATGGATCGCAGTGGCAGAACGTGCCCAGAGCAAAAACACTACCAGCAGGATGAAGGAAAAGATCAGCATGTCCTTGAGATGACCGCTGCCTTCTTTCATACAATAACCAAAGACGGGAGAGCGTCCCTGTTCGAGCTGATTGCTGAACGAATACAGACCGATGGCGAGTACCGGTCCGATCAGTAGAAAACCCGAAGCCATACCCAGGTACAGACCTAGCGTTCCGAATGACCAGAAGGCGTAGGCGAGGGCATAGCTTAGCAAGGTTAAAGCCAGCCCATAGCTAAGAGAGACCGCTGGGGCTGCTTTCATATCCTTGAGACCCAGTTTGATCCATTTCATCGGTGCATCTGTCGGAACGATGTTTACTTTCGCAGTAAACGGAAGCAGCTTTTCTTCACTATCTGCGTTCTTCGTAACGTGCTCACTCATACTTCAAATCCTTCTTTGGTAAATTTATGAGTCGAATATATCGTTACGAATCCTTTTCATCAAGTGAAAACTGATAATAATTAAAGCTAAATCAATAATATAGATGATTTTAATATAGTTATATTATGATGTGATGAGATTGAGGCAGCAGGGTGTGGAGTGATAATTAAAGATTACTCACCATAAATATCATGGTGCGAAATGACAGCTTTGTGTTCTCTCCATGCTTCAGCACCTCTGCGGTGAATTACTATTCTATACCTGTCATCTCGAACAGTTACATAGTGAGAGATCTTAAACTCATGAAGCTAAAGATTTCTCACCATAAATAACATGGTTCGAAATGACAGCCGAGTGGCAGTCTAGCGAAGCCTGGACAGGTAGTCCGCCACAGCATCGAGTTCTGCGTCAGACAGGGTTTTAACTTCCTTCAGCATCGCATCATTGGCGTTCTTGCGGTAACCATCCCGGATCCACTTCAACTGACGTAGCAGGTAGGCGTGATGCTGGCCGCTCAAACCTGGGAAGAAGGCTTCATTGTTACCTTCGGCGTTGTTACCGTGGCAGTGGATACACTGCTTGCTGTAGATGCTCTTGCCTAGTTCAACATTTTTGCCGTCGCCAACGCCAGGATCTGGCGCTTTTTGCATCGTTTCAATATAGGCAGTTACATCACTGATGCCCTGCAGACCGCCGATCTCTTTCGGATCAGTGAAAGGGTACATGGTCGGGTTGTCACGGTTCCTGGAACGTATATCTGCCATCTGCTTGATGAGGACATTGCGATGCTGGCCTGCGATAACCGGGAAACTGCCATCTTTCTTACCCCAACCGTCTTTCATGTGGCAGGTGGAGCATAAGTTATAGATTTCCTTACCATTTTCAATATTCGGCTCCAACTCGATCGCCTGAATTATATTTTCACCAATATTAGCATTTGTTGATATAGCGCAAAGCGGAGTAAAGCCAGCAAGTGCTAATATTCCACCTGCAAGAAAGCGTTTGAGTGTGTGTCGGCGTGCTTCTTGGATTGATTTTTTAGCTAAATGATTGAAATACATATTTTTTCTTGCTTATTTGAGAGGTGTGGTTGATTTGGCGCGTAGCATACCACTACTGGCTGAATATTTTTAATAACCCAAATCAATCTTTGATGAAAACGATGATTAATTTTAGAACAGTTTTACTGCTTGTCGCGATGGTTCCTGCACTGATTTTCGCTACAGGTGCACATGCCAAGCTGCTGAAGAATATAGAAACAGACGATGCTGACATCGAGGTACGCGTTTTTCCTGCTAAAGGTAATGTGCTGCTGTTAGGCTTCCCTTGTGATGAAGGTAAGAGCATCGCTGAAGAGAAAACAGCGCAATCTCTGGCCGATGATGGTGTAGAAGTCTGGATGCCTGATATGCTTGGCGGCTTCATGCTGCCCAAGGTAAAGAGTAGTCTGGCCGAAATCACGACCGAAACCATCACAGCGATCATCGCAGAGGCACTCAAGACCGGTAAGAAGGTCTACCTGATCGCCAGCGGTCCGGATACCGAGCTGTTGTTACGTGCTGCCAGTGAATGGGAGGAAGGACATGATGAACCTGTTTCAGGTGCAATCCTGCTGTTCCCCAGGCTGTTCAAAAGCACTCCTGTACCAGGTGAGACCCCTGAGTATGTCGATGCCGTCGGTAAGACCCATCTGCCAATCATGCTGCTCGAAGGCGGCCGTACACCAAACCGCTGGGGGCTGAACTCACTGAGCAATGAACTAGAGAAGAGTGGTAGCGAAGTTACTTCGAAGATTATCCCCAAGGTGCGTGGTTACTTCTTCAAACGTCAGGATGCCAACCGTTCTGAGGATGTCGTTACCTCTCAGATGGCAGGTCTGATCAAGGTCAGTTTATTTTATCTCGGTGAGAACGAAATCTAATGATGAGAAATCTTATATTGGGCTCAAGCATGTTTAACATATTCAAACCAGTAACTTTATTATTCGTCATTGCGGGGCTGTCGTTGAATGGTGTTGCCAATGCTGCGAACCTGAAACCGGTCGATGGTGATCTCGATGCACCGGCCCTGGTACTGAAAGATCTGCAGGGTAAAACGCATGACCTGAAAGATTACAAAGGTCAGGTCGTGCTGGTACAGTTCTGGGCAACATATTGCGGCCCATGCCGCCAGGAAATGCCGTCGATGAACAAGATGATGGTCAAGATGGGGGATACACCATTCACTATCCTTGCGGTCGACATGGGTGAGACGGAAGCTGAAGTGAAGCAGTTCGTCAGCGAGGTTAAGCCTGAGTTCACCATCCTGATGGATGAGGAAGGTACCAGTATTGCTGACTGGCGTGTATTTGCCGCACCATCTAACTTCATCGTCGGACCTGACGGTAAGATCAAATACACCCTGTTTGGTGGTGTCGAATGGGATTCAGACGAGCTTGTCGAGAAGATTAAAGCCGTCGCACTCAGGTAGTGCGCTAAATGCTCAGGCCTTGAAGATTTCTCAAAATACTATTAGTACCGCATGCTAAACCTCTGGCTTTTCGGGAGGGTAGCTTTTTCTTCACGATCCGCTAATCGTGCTATCGTGTTTCGTTGGATAGTTCGTCCTGTGCTTTATCCGCTCTCGAACGCTGAGAATCAGCGTCATTATATGGATCATTTGCTACCGGCTCACTGGCACAGCCGGTGAATGCCAGTGCTGCCAGAACTAATAGAGTAGCTTTACATATCGCTTTCATTTCGTCGTCCATACTGTTAATTATTTCATTGCAGTTTAACAACTCGACACCTACCATTCATCGAATATTGTCGAAAAAGTGACAGAATTCGCACAATTATTCGAGTCAATCACTATAATCGGCATAAATGATACTGTTTATTGCGTCCCA
>Ga0180435_10002411_pt1 | contig 19089 bp, 15 predicted proteins | sample SS_ome_3_FD_132467 | JGI IMG/M metagenome (GOLD analysis project Ga0180435, IMG submission 132467) | Hypersaline lake sediment archaeal communities from the Salton Sea, California, USA - SS_3_S_1 metaG | ecosystem: Environmental > Aquatic > Non-marine Saline and Alkaline > Hypersaline >...
TACGCTCGGGGAGAGTACACGATAGCGGATGACTATCTGTCGAGGGTCTTTTCCCGTGTGGATGACAATCCACAGGTGATCAAACTGTTGAGTGCATCGCGTATCAAGCTCAAGAACTACCGCGGTGCGATCGAAGTGCTTGAGCCCTTCGTGGACGGAGTAGAAGCTCCTGATGCTCAAGTGTTGGCTATGCTGGGTACGGCTTATCAGATGGCAGGCGACAATGCCAAGGGTACAGAATTGATGTCCCGGGCTGTTGAGATCGATCCCGAACAGGCTGTTTTGCGGACTCAACTGGCAGCAGGTCGTATTGCTTTGGGGGACGCTGAAGGGGCCATTTCCGACCTCGAGGCGGCAGTGAACCTTGGCCAGGATCTTGTTCAGGCTGACGTGTTGTTGGTTCTTGGGTACTTGAATCAGAAACAGTACGACAAGGCGATTGAGTCGGCGACTGAATTGGAGAAGCGCATGCCTGAAAGTCCGATTCCTCCGAATCTGACTGGCTTGGCTTATATGGCACAAGGGAAATATGCAGAAGCCGAGAAGAAATACCAGACAGCAATCTCGTTAGATCCGTCTTTCACCGTCGCCAACATGAATCTTGGGCGCATGGCGCTGCTGAAGAAGGACGAGTCTGAGGCGCGCGCCTATTTTGAAAAAGTGATCAAACAGGCTCCTGGTCATGAAGGTGCACTGTTGGCTTTGGCAGCGATTGAAACCAGGGCTGGCAAGCCGGCGGAGGCTGAACGCTGGCTACGCGAAGCGAATCGACTGAACCCCAAGGCATTACGCCCAGTGTTGATGCTTTCGGAGTTACATCTAAAAAAGAACGAGCCATTGAAAGCGGTTAATCTGCTGTCCGGAGTGGATGAGGCAGCGGCCAGGAACCCAGCAGTGCTTCGTCTTAAAGGCATGGCGCAGCTGCAGTCTGGGGAGTTCAGTAGTGCGAAAGCGAGTTTTCAGCAATTGGTTGAGCTCCAACCAAAAATTATCGAAGGTTGGTTTCAACTGGCGCGTGCACAGGCGGCTTCCGGCGACCCAAACGGATCAAGGGAGAGTTTCGACAAGGCTATTGAATTGGACGCGAACCGTAAGGTGCCGCTGCTTTGGGTCGGTAAGGGCGAACTGGAGCTGCGAGAGAAACGTTACCAGGAGGCCTTGGACTTGGCATTGGAAATGCAAAAGCACTTTCCATCGAACGCCATGGGATACGATATCGAGGCAGCTGCTTACCGAGGTATGGGAAAAAATAGCAAAGCCCTCAATGCCGTGGAAAAAGCGGTGCGTGCAGAGGGTAGCTCCAAGCGTGTAAACCTTTTTGCGAATACGCTAGTAGCTTCGGGGAACTTGCCAAAAGCCGTATACATGCTCGAAGAATGGCTGGAAAAGAATAAAGAAGACAGTATTTCGTGGGCTACTTTGGGTATGGCGTATCAGCAAATGGGGAAGTCAGATGATGCGCTTACGGCCTATGAGGAATCAGTGAGGTTGACTGGCGCCAACCCGGTGATACTCAACAACATGGCGTGGTTGTACATGGAAAATGATCCAGCTCGTGCCACCGATCTGGCTAGGCAGGCGTATGAGATTGCTCCAGAGCGCGCTGAAATCGTGGATACCTATGGATGGGTCCTGTTTCAACGGGGAAAGCACACAGAAGCTCTGAACATCCTGCAACAAGCGCTGGTTATCGCACCGCAAAATCCCGAAATTGCCCTGCACGTTGCTGATGCTTTGCATCACCTTGGAAGAGATGGCGAGGCCAAGCCCTTGCTACAACGTATTGTGGAGGATCATCCGCATACGGCATTTGCGGCGCCGGCGCGCAAAATGCTGAAAAAAATCGGTAATTAAGCTGGAGCCACGCGGACGAAAGTGGGCGCGGTTCTTAATAGTCGCTCATTGAGCGGTTGTGGCGTTTAGTGAATCAAAGCACCTTGCCGGCAGCAATCAATGCGCTACCGTAGGCTGCCTCTGTATGCTTGGCTGCGTTGACCGGCACACAGAGCAGTCGCTCTCTAATCTGCATCCACGCTGCGTTCGCTGCCCCACCACCGCTGGTCAGAATGCTGCTGGGATAAGGGGCGCCGAGTTCTCGCAGCTTCAAATACCCTTGATATTCGACACGTGCGATACCCTCGAGTAAACCATGCAGGAACAACGTGTCGTTGTCTGGTCTTGGCAGCAGACGCGGAGGCAACTCTGGATCGTTGATTGGGAAGCGTTCGCCCCTGTCAGGCAAGGGGTAGTAATCCAGCCCGCTATCTTGCGTGGCATCAATTAAATTGCTTAGCTCCGCCAACCGTCGCACGGAAAAGTATTTCAATAGCACTGCGCCACCACTGTTAGATGCCCCACCTGTCAGCCACTTGTTGCCGATACGATGGCTATAGACGCCGAAGTTCGCGTTGAACACGGGATGATCAGAAAATACTTTTAGCACCAGCGTGCTTCCAAGGGCGGTGGCCGCTTGGCCTGGGTCTTTTACCCCGCAGGCAATGGTGGCTGCATTGCTGTCGGTGGTTCCGGCGATGACCTGCGGCGGCTTGGTCAGTTGCCAACGTTCACAAAGCACCCGGGCCAGTGGCGCAATGGGTTCTCCCACTGGTATGACTTTCGGCAGAAGCTTCATGTCGATGGGACAGTCGTTTAACCACTCTGGCCAGCAACGATTGACTGGGTCGTAGCCCATTTTCAGCACATTGTTTTCATCGCTGATGCCGTAGCAGCCAGTCAGCTGGCCGACAATCCAGTCGGCCTGGTGCAGGGCATAACGCGCTTCGGGTTGAGGGTTCCGTGACAAATAACACAGCTTGGCCAAGGCTGAACTTGCGCCGTGTACGGCTGCGTGCGGCGGGGCCAACATGGAGAGCGCTTTTGCCTGAGCGGCCGCACGCGAGTCGTTATACATCAGGGCATACCCAAGAGGATGACCCGTATCGTTACAAAGCAGCAGGGTGCCGGAGGTACCATCAATGCTGATCGCTTTTGGCAACAGGTCGTTATTGATTAACAACTTGTCGAGTACTTCCAGGCAGGCTTGCCACCAAAGCCTTGGGTCCTGCTCGACCTGTCCTGCAGGAGAGGGGCCTGGGGCAGGAAGGTTTATTCGAGCTTCGCGCAGAACAGCGCCTTGGTTGTCGATGGCGCAGCAGCGAACTCCCGAGGTACCGAAATCGATACCGATATAGCATTCGCGCGTGCGTATCGACATTTGCCTCAGGGCAGGGTGACTGGCTCCGGCGCCTGCCAGTTCGGATCACGGTGTTCGGCTACCACGGTCGTGTAAATGCCACCGCGCACGTTGAACTCGGCGGTCAGGCGCATGAAGCGGGGTTTGGTGGTTGCCGCCAGATCGCTGAGGATTCGGTTGGTAACCGCCTCATGGAAAGCCCCCTCGTCGCGGAACGACCAGACGTACGTCTTCAGCGCCTTCAGCTCGACGCACAGCTTGTCGGCAACGTATTCCAGGTGTAGTTCGGCGAAATCCGGCTGCCCGGTTTTCGGACAAAGACAAGTGAATTCCGGTATGCGAATGCGGATCGTGTAATCACGTTCGGGCTGGGGGTTGTCGAAAGTTTCAAGCTCTTTGCTGGGTGCGGAAGGCATGTGAATTACCGGATAGTTAGACCAGGCGCGCGATTATACGATAAAAGTCTCTGATCGGTGCCTGACTTTGTCCTTGAAAAGCGATTAAAAGATATAAAAAACAAATAGTTATTACTCCTGCTTCTAGTGTTTTCTTATAAAGAGTCTCGCTTGTCTGCGGGCAATGCGATCAGGTATCTTTGCGCCCCATGCGATTGGAAAAAATCAAACTCGCGGGCTTCAAATCCTTTGTTGACCCGACCACTGTCCATTTCCCCAGTAACCTCGTCGGCATCGTCGGCCCGAATGGCTGCGGCAAGTCGAATGTTATCGACGCGGTGCGTTGGGTCATGGGCGAAAGCTCTGCCAAGATGTTGCGTGGCGAATCCATGGCAGACGTCATCTTCAACGGTTCGAGTAGCCGCAAGCCGGTCGGTACCGCGAGCATCGAACTGATCTTCGATAATGCTGACGGCAGCGCCGGCGGCCAATACGCGCAGTACAGCCAGATCTCGGTCAAGCGACAGGTCACCCGGGATGGCCAGTCCCTATATTTTCTCAATGGCGTGCGCTGTCGTCGTCGCGACATCACCGATCTGTTCCTGGGAACCGGCCTGGGTCCCCGAAGTTATTCGATCATTGAGCAGGGAATGATCTCGCGCATCATCGAGGCGCGCCCTGAAGAGCTTCGCGTCTACCTCGAAGAAGCTGCCGGTATCTCAAAGTACAAGGAGCGTCGCCGCGAGACCGAGAACCGTATTCGTCATACCCGGGAAAACCTCGAACGACTGGATGACCTGCGTGAAGAGGTACAAAAACAACTGCGGCACCTCGAGCGCCAGGCCGCCACGGCGGAAAAGTACAAGACCCTTAAGGATGAGGAACGGCGTGCGCGCGCTGAACTGATGGCGTTAAAACTGTCCTCAATGCGGCAAGACATCGAACAACTCGATCGCAAGATCGCCGAGCAGGAAAATGCCCTGGAAGCGGCGATTACCGAGCAACGCGGTATAGAGAGCAGTATCGAGGAACAACGTGCTGCGCATATGGAAGCCAATGAAGGTTTCAATGCCGTACAGGGGCGTTTCTATGCCATCGGTTCTGAGATAGCGCGTCTCGAGGAGGCGATCCAGTATGCACGCGAGGCGCGTCGCCAGCAGGAAGCCGACTTGCAGCAGGTTGAACGCTCTCTGCAGGACGCGCAGGCATTGAGCCAGCAGGATGAGAGCAAACTGCAGGAACTGGCAGAAGAGCTCGAACGTGATCGTCCGTTGCTTGAAGAGGCCCGCGAGGCAGAACAAGCTGCGATGGAACAGCGCGAGGCAGCCGAGTTGGCCATGCAGGACTGGCAGGCCTCCTGGGAGACCTTTAACCAAAAGGCCAACGAGCCGGCGCAGCAGGCGCAGGTCGAGCGTACCCGGATCAACCACCTGGAGCAGCAGGAACAACAGCTCAAGCGTCGTATCGAGCGCAACCAGGAAGAACAGCAGCGACTGTCCGATATCGAACTGGAAGCCGAGATCAGGGAGCTGCAGCGTCGCGAGGAAGAGTCGGCGGCAGCACTTGAAGCGTCGCGCAAAAAGGTCGAGCAAGCTCGTGCCGCTATCGAGCAGGCGCGCGAGCAGATTCATACGCGCCAGGAGTCGCTCAACGAGGCGCGCTCAGAGCTGCAGACGTTGAAAGGCCGTTTGTCTTCGCTAAATGCCCTGCAGCAGGCAGCCAAGGGGGACGATGACGAGGCGCTCAACAGCTGGTTGCAGTCCAATGGACTGCAGGCCTCCAAGCGCCTGCTTGAATCGATCACGGTGGAATCACGCTGGCAGACGGCGGTGGAATTCGCCTTGGGGCATCACCTGCAGGCTGTCATGGTCGAGCAGCTCGACGGCTACAGCAACGATGCCGCTGCCTTACAACAGGCAGGGGCGCAGCTTTTCGAAGCAAACGGTGGAAAAGCGAGTGCCCGCCCGGGTTCTCTGGCCTCTGTGGTCAAAGGGCCCGCAGGTTTGATCACGATGCTCAACCCTGTGCGTCTGGCCGACGATTTGTCTCAGGCTGTATCGCAACGCAGCCAGTTGGCAGACGGGGAATCGTTTATCACACCCGAAGGCATCCTGGTTGGAAATGGCTGGCTCAGTATCCACCGTAGTGGTGGCGCTGAAAGCGGCGTGCTGGCGCGAGAGCAGGAGATTCGTGAGCTGAGCGAACGCGAGTCCGAACTGGAGCCGGATGTTGGTGTACTGGCCGAAGAACTCGAAGCCAGTCGCGAAAGTCTCAAACAAACCGAGGCACAGCGCGACGAGGCCCATCAGCAGCAGGATCGTACCGCCCGTTCGTTAGCCGACCTGCGGGCATTACTCAGTGGCAAGCTGGCCAGAGCGGAACAGATTCGTCAACGCGTTCAGGGGCTCGCCGAGGAGGGCGAGGAACTGCGTGGCCAACTTGAAGAGGGCGCCGGTGAGATGGAAGAGGCGCGTTCACGCCTGCATGCTGCGCTGGAGCAGGTCGATGAGTTGGGCCGGCAGCGCGAGAATATGAGCAGCGAGCGTGAACAGTACCGCCAGAAGCTGGATGAGGCTCGACAGGCGGCGGGCAATGCCCGAAACCGGGTGCACGAGCTGGCATTGCGCGTCGAAGCGATGCGGACTTCTGAAGACTCCCTGCGCTCCGGTATCGATCGCATGCAGTCACAGCTGCAACAGCTTAACAACCGCGCCGAGGAATTGCGCGGAGGCCTGGAGAACAGCAAGTCGCCGGTCGGTGAGCAGCAGGTCGAGCTGGAAGGAAAGCTGGAAGAGCGCATCGTGGTCGAAGGCCAGCTGGCGACTGCACGCAAGGCGCTTGAGGCTATCGATCATAGTTTGCGTGAGCTGGAGCAGGGGCGTCACACCGTTGAGCAGCGCGTACAGGATGAACGCATCCGCCTCGACAAGGTGCGCATGTCACGCCAGGAGATCGTGGTACGCGGCGGAACCCTGGAAGAGCAGTTGGCTGAGACCGGCTTCGAACTGGAAGCCTTGGTCGAAGAAATGCCGCAGGAAGCCGAGGTGAATGCCTGGCAACAGCGTGTCGAACAGCTTGCCACACGCATCCAGCGTCTCGGCCCAATCAACCTGGCGGCCATCGATGAGTTCAAGGAACAGAGCGAGCGCATGGAATACCTTGATCGCCAGCACGAGGATGTCACGAAATCGCTGGAGACCCTGGAAGAGGCGATTCGCAAAATCGACCGTGAAACGCGTACCCGCTTCAAGGAGACTTTTGACAAGGTGGATGCCGGCTTCAAGGACCTGTTTCCGAAATTGTTCGGTGGCGGTCACGCCTACCTGGAGCTGACCGGAGAGGATCTGCTCGATACCGGCGTGTCGGTCATGGCGCGCCCGCCGGGCAAACGCAACGCCTCCATTCACCTGCTGTCGGGTGGTGAGAAGGCCCTGACCGCGGTGGCGCTGGTCTTTTCCATTTTCCAACTAAATCCGGCACCATTCTGTATGCTGGACGAGGTCGATGCGCCGTTGGATGACGCCAACGTCGGGCGCTACTCGAGCCTGGTCAAGGAGATGTCCGAGCATGTGCAGTTCATCTTCATTACCCATAACAAGGTCACCATGGAGATTGCCAACCAGCTTTCCGGCGTGACCATGCAGGAGCCGGGTGTATCTCGCCTGGTGTCTGTGGATGTAGAGGAGGCCGCGGCGATGGCCGCAGTCTGAGAATAGAGATCAGCATGGATTCAGATCAGCTACGTTTTCTTCTGCTGGTGCTCGGTGTGGCACTGGTGGTCGGTATCTATCTGTGGGATCGGTACAAGCGCAGCAGGCGTGATGGCCCCGCGATCAAGATGGCCCGCAACCTCAAGGAGCCGGATTTCGATCTGCCGGAAATCGACGACGACGTTGGCGAGGTGCGGGTGCGTCGGAGCCATTCGGAGCCCGACAACGAGCCGTTTATCGAGATGCCGGTCGAAACGGAGCCTGCTCCCGAGTCCGCACCTCCACCCGAATTGCAGCCCGAATCCCTAAAGGCAGAAGGCCCGGCTGAAAGTGACGAACTACAAGTCGAAGACCAGAAGGTTGAAAAGAGTGCTGATATCGATAACGGTGCGGCAGGTGGCCTGAGTGAACTGGGTCTGCGCTTAGATCAGCCGCTTTCGCCGGAAAAGCTCGAAAACATTCCGGTACTGGAAGAAGGCATGACAGCGAACGCAGAATCGCAGTTCACGCTCGATCTGGAGTTCAATGCACACAGCGATAGCGATTACCTGAGCCTGGATCCAGCGCTGATGGACGAGGTTCCTCGCCATATCGTTCAGATCAATGTGATGAGTAAAGGTCGGCCCTTCACGGCAGCGCAGATTCAGAATGCGGCGGCGCAAGTCGATCTGAAGTACGGTGAGATGCGTATCTACCATCGTGAAACCGATGCCGGACAGGTGCTGTTCAGCATGGCCAGCGTGGTCGAACCGGGCACCTTCCCCAAGGGCGGGGACGAACAATTCAGTACACCCGGGATGAGTCTGTTTACCCAGTTGCCGGGGGTGCGCGATGGTCTGGCCATCTACGCTGACATGTTGTTCACCGCCGAACGCTTGTCCGCGATACTCGATGCCGTGTTGCAGGACGAGAGGCGCCACAAGCTTACGAGGCAGAGCATCGAACATACCCGCGAGGGCATTCTCGAGCACCGTCGACAGATCCAGCTTCTACGGAGCCGTCATTGAGTCAGCGTGACGACCCGCGCGCACGGGTCGAGAAGCTGCGCGATCAGATCGATCACCATAACTACCAGTATTACGTCCTCGATGACCCACAGATTCCGGACAGCGAGTACGATCGCCTGCTGCGTGAGCTGCAGCAACTGGAGGCGGAAAATCCGGACCTGATTAGCGCGGATTCGCCGACCCAGCGGGTGGGCGCGACACCGCTTGACGCCTTCGACCAGGTCGAGCACGTCGTCCCCATGTTGTCGCTCGACAATGCCTTTGGTGACGAGGAATTCGACGACTTCGACCGTCGCGTGCGTGACCGTTTGTCTGGCGAAGCCACTATCCTCTATGCAGCCGAGCCCAAGTTGGATGGCTTGGCGATCAGCCTGCGTTACGAGGATGGGCGCTTGGTGCAGGCCGCTACACGCGGCGATGGACGTACTGGCGAAAATGTCACGCAGAATGTGCGCACCATCCCCTCGGTGCCATTGCGCCTGATCGGTGAAGGCTGGCCGCCAGTGCTGGAGGTGCGTGGCGAGATTTTCATGCCCAAGGCGGGGTTCGAGAAACTCAATCAAAGACAGCGTGACCTGGGCGAGAAAACCTTTGCCAATCCACGTAACGCGGCGGCAGGTAGTCTGCGCCAGCTCGACTCGCGCATCACTGCGCAGCGCCCGCTGGCCATGTTCTGCTACGGCTTGGGTGAGGTTGTCGGCCACAGCATGAGTGGCACTCAAAGTGGCACCATGGCCCTGCTGAAGGAATGGGGATTACCCATCTCTCCCGAACTCGCCCTGTGCGACAGTCCGCAGGCGTGCCACGATTATTTTGCGGCGATCGGTGAACGTCGCGATGGGCTTGCCTACGATATCGACGGGGTGGTGTTCAAGGTGGACCGGATCGACTACCAGCAACAGCTGGGGTTCGTGGCGCGTGCGCCGCGCTGGGCAATTGCCCAGAAGTTCCCGGCGCAGGAAGAACTGACGGTTGTCGAGGATATCGAGTTCCAGGTTGGCCGTACCGGCGCGCTGACCCCGGTAGCACGACTGCAGCCGGTTTTCGTCGGCGGGGTTACCGTCAGTAATGCAACCTTGCACAACATGGACGAGATCGAGCGCAAGGATGTGCGTGTCGGCGATACCGTCATCGTGCGTCGAGCCGGTGATGTGATACCGGAGGTAGTGCGGAGCCTGCCGGAAAGGCGTCCTGAAGGCGCAAAAGCGGTGCATCTGCCCGAGGGGTGCCCTGTCTGTGGTTCGGCCGTGATCCGCCCTGCAGGCGAGGCAGTGGCACGTTGTAGTGGCGGCCTGTATTGCTCGGCGCAACGCAAGGAGGCGATCAAGCACTTCGCTTCACGCAAGGCGCTGGATATCGAAGGGCTGGGAGACAAGCTGGTCGACCAGTTGATCGATGCGGAGCTGGTTCACGACCCGGCGGACCTGTTCGCGCTGCAAAAAGAGCAGATTGCAGGTCTTGAGCGGATGGGGGACAAGTCTGCCGCCAACCTGGTCGATGCGCTCGCAAAATCCAGTGAGACCACACTGGGGCGTTTCCTGTTCGGTCTCGGGATACTGGGTATCGGCGAGACTATGGCCAACACCCTGGCTACGGAACTGGGTTCGCTGGAGGCGATTGAGGCACTGAGCCTTTCCGACCTGGTTGAAATCAAGGAAAGCCAGGCCGGGAGCCTGCAGCAAGCATTGGTTGTCTCCGGTGAGCTTTCCCAGCCCTTGGTAGAGCTTGATCCACCAGTGGGACTGAAATGGTGCAAGCAGGTTCATATGGCCACGTTGGCCGAACGATTTCCGACCCTGGGTGAGTTCCTGGATGCCTCCCCGAAGGAAATCGCCACGATACCCAAGATCAAAATCGAAGGGGTTGGAGAAGTCCTGGCAGAGAAGCTTGTGACCTTTTTTCGGCAACCGCACAATCTCGAGGTGATCGATAAGCTGCGCGCGGCCGGTGTGCGCTGGCCCGATCCGGAGGTGCTGGCGAATCCAGATAAGCTGCCTCTTGCCGGTAAGACCTTCGTCCTGACCGGTAAGCTTTCCCAATCGCGCGATGTCTACAAGCAACGGCTGTTGATGCTGGGGGCCAAAGTGGCCGGCAGCGTGTCGAAGAATACCGATTACCTCGTGGCTGGGGAGGCGGCTGGTTCCAAGCTGGCCAAGGCCCAGCAGCTCGGGGTGGCGGTATTGGACGAGGATGGCCTGCTGGCCATGCTGCCACCGGAGGGCTGAACAGGCCTCTGGCCTTTACCGGCCGATCTATCTGGCGTCAGGGTCGAAGCCCTCGGGCATTTTGCCTGCCAGGATGTAGGCAAAGCTGATTACCTCCGCAACCGCCCGGTACAACTGCTCCGGTACTTCATCACCCAGGGGGATTTGTACCAGCGTCGCTGCCAGTTCGGCATTGGGGTAGAGCGGTACATCATGTTCCTCTGCTAACGCCAGGATTTGCTCGGCCAGGTGATGGTCGCCCTTGGCGGTGACACGCGGTGCAGTGCTGCCGTCGTAATTTAGAGCGACGGCAATAGTGCTGTGGCCACCGACCACTTCCGGTTGGTTTTCGCGGGATTTTTTCAAGCGTGTTCATCCAGCAGGTTGTTCGGGGTGCTCCGGGTGCGCGGGGACGGTCCGGTCAGGCTGCTGATCAAGCCGATTTGAAGGCCGGCCTTGGCGAGGGCCTCTTCAAGTCTTGGAATGGTTTGTCCTATCAGCTTGGCTGTACTTTCGCGTTGTGACCAGAAGCTGGCAGTCAGGTGCTCGCCACGCAGGTTGATGCGGCTGGAGATTTCTCCCAGGTTGTCGAAGTTGAATTCGATATCGACTTTCCAGACCCGCGATGCATCTTCTTCAGTCTGTTCCGGGTCCTGGTCGCCCTGAATGCGGATGTGCAGGTGGTCGAGCTTGTCCGACAGCTGGATTGGCATCTCGAACTGCCAGACCTGGCGCCCGGGCTCTTCGTTTGCCAAAGTCCCTGCCTGGTGAGACTGGATGCGTCCCAGGCTGCCCTCTACCAGTCTCTGCAGCCGGTTAAGCAGTTGATCTCCGGCGCCCAACTTGCTTTCGGCCTGTTGGCCGGTAGCAGCATCCACAGGCTTTGATGCCTCGGAACCCTGGGGAACCAGATGGCGTAGCAACTGGTTGAGTAGGCGTTCTCCGGCAGATGTCGAAGTGGTTGTTTGTGCCTGGGCTGTTAACGTCGTTTGAGCGCCCTGCGATGGTGTTCTTGCAGCAGGGGTGAAAAGACGCATTAGCTGCAGCAGCTGGAATTTTTGGTCTTTGTGTGAAACCTGGCCCCGCGATAAGCGCGGTTCAAAGAAGATGCCGGAGTCATCCAGTGCCTGCCTGACATTGGATGCAGATACCTGGCGTGGTGTTGGCGCGTCGGGAACCAGCACCCGCAGTACCTGTTGTGCCGCAGTACCACCAGTCTTCGGGGGAGGTGGAAGCTGCCGCAGGCTCTGCTGTACTTCGCTGGGTGGCAACTGGCGCGCCATCGCGTGTTGCAGCAGGGTTCGGACCGCCTGGCGTGCGTCGTTGCGCATGATTTTCAGTTCGGGTTGCGGCAGGCCTTTCTCAACCCTTAACTGCAGTTTTTCTCCCTCCTGCAATTGCACGCGTGTTTTCGCCATCAGTTCGGCTCGGCCAACCAGCAGTTTGGCCAGACCATTTTGAGTGGCAGCAGCCACGCGTGCCTGCAGCAACTGCCCGGGTTTGAGGAGCTTCAGCAGACTGATACTGTCGATTTTGGAGAGGTCGACAGCTGGCTGTAGGGCAGCGGGAATCTTCATGCAGAATGTGTTGCTGATTGGGTAGCTTCAACTATAAGTATCGTCATGCAATCGGAAAAATACAGTTTTTTCCATCGAACAGTCCTGCTATTCTTGCGCTGCCCAAGGTGGGCATATCCAATTGATCTCAAGGAAGGAGACCATCATGAAAAAGAATTTTCCCTCTATTGCTGCGGCCCTTTGTCTGGGGGTTGTAACAATGCCTTATACGTCTGTACACGCCGGCAGCTGCAAAAACCTGACCGAAAATAACTGCAACACGGACACGAAGTGTACCTGGGTGGAGGGATATCAGCGCTCAGATGGACGCAACGTGAAGGCCTATTGCCGAAATCGCCCGGCAAAGGCAACAGCCGACTTGCTGTCAACGCTGGACAAATCAAACCGCTGATCGATACGAACACCTGCCTCGGCAGGTGTTCTTTTTTTGCGGCTCCCGAGTTGCTAAGGTCAGGAAAGGCATGCATGGCAAATTAGGGTATGGCTCAGGATCCGATCGTATTCACCATCTTCCTGGTGTTCAGTGGCGCGGCCCTGTTCGCCACGCTGGCCCTGTACGCACGCCAGTCGTTATTGGTCGCCTATATTTTGCTCGGGGTGCTGCTCGGCCCCTGGGGTTTTGGGCTGGTCAGCGACCCGGAATTGATCCGAGGAATATCTGAATTTGGCATCATGTTCCTGCTGTTTCTGCTGGGCTTGAACCTGCAGCCACAGGAGTTGATTCGCTTGGTGCGAAAGACCACGGTGGTCACCGTGCTCAGTTCAATTCTGTTCGCGGTGGTGGGTTATCTGATTGCCTATGCCTTTGGCTACTCACACATGGAAGCCGTGCTGATCGGTGGTGCCTCGACGTTCTCCAGTACCATTATCGGTTTGAAGTTGTTACCCACCACGATTCTGCATCACCAGCGGACCGGTGAGGTGATCATCAGCATCCTGCTGCTACAGGATCTCTTTGCAATTGTTTTATTGCTGGTAGTGCAGGGTTCGACTTCAGGTGACGTGCCAGTGTTGGAGTTATTCAAGCTGTTGGCAACGCTGCCTGCGTTGGTCCTGGCTGTCTGGTTGTTCAATCGTTTTGTCCTGTTGCCCCTGATCCAGCGGTTTGATCGTATTCAGGAATACGTCTTTCTGATGACGATAGGTTGGTGTCTGGGGGTGGCAGAGTTGGCTCATGCGGTTGGGCTTTCAGCCGAGATTGGCGCCTTCATTGCTGGTGTCACCCTGGCTTCCAGCCCGATTTCCCTGTTTATCGCCGAGAGTCTGAAGCCGTTGCGGGATTTTTTCCTGGTGCTGTTCTTTGTCTCGCTGGGTGCCGGTTTCGACCTGGGAATGATCGAAGAGGTTTTGTTGCCAGCACTGCTGCTGGCTGGGGTCATGATGCTGTTGAAGCCGCTGGTATTTCGTCGCTTGCTGTTGCGTACGGGTGAGTCAGAGAAACGTTCTCACGAGGTTGGCTATCGCTTGGGGCAGATGAGTGAGTTCTCGCTGTTGTTGGCGGTGTTGGCATTAGATATGGCAGTGATCAGTAGCCAGGCCTCCTACCTGATTCAATTGGCGACCTTGCTGACGTTTCTGGTCTCTTCCTACCTGGTCGTACTGCGGTTTCCGACACCGATCGCGGTGTCCGACGCGCTGCGTCGAGACTGACTACTACCAGCCGTTTTTGTCACACAACATTCATTTTGTGTTTCTAGACTGCCCGGGAAAGCAAGAGTCGAGAAAAGAAATGAGCAAGCAAGAACGTGTACAGCCAGGGCATCTGCCTTTTACCGACCCCGAGCGCATTCGGGAAGAGATCGCCAGTCTGGAATCCCGCCTGGATGAGATTGGCTACGATGGTGATTGTGCCTATGAAAAGGCGATGATCCGTTTTTTTGAACAGCAGGTCGCCATGCGACGTACCTGGTTGGAGGCAAACTGAGTCGGCACCGGTTTCTCAGGAGACCACTTTCAGACGTTGGCTTTGCCTGAGCTCTTCGATGAATTGTTCGTGATTCAGTGGGGGCCTGCCCAGGAATCCCTGGTAGTAAGAACAATCATTGCCGCGCAGGAATGTCAGTTGTTCATAGGTCTCCACGCCCTCAGCAATCACCTGCATGCCCATGTGGTCGGCTATTCCCAGGATGGTTTTCACGATGGCTGCGTCGTCCGGGTCATTGTTGATGTCCTGCACGAAACTCTTGTCGATTTTGAGTGTGTCCGCGGGTAGTTGCTTGAGATAGGACAACGAGGAATAGCCGGTACCGAAGTCGTCGATGGCAAATCGAAATCCCAGCGCCTTGAGCGCAAGCATGCGCGCACGGGCCTCGTTGCCGTCATTCATGATGATCGTTTCGGTGATCTCGAACAGAATCCGCCTCGGGTCAGCCCCGGTCAGTTCGAGGGTGCGCTTTACCTGCTCCACAAAACTGGGTTGGTGGAATTGCTGGTGACTCAGATTGACCGCGAGGTAATCAGGCCGCAACAGGGAGCGGTCGGCAGCGATGGCCGCCTGCACGCTGAACGCCTCTTGTAAAACCCAGTCGGCCAATTTCAGCATCAGGGCGCTGTCTTCGATTTGTGGCAGGAAGCGGTCAGGTGCGATTTCACCGTCTTCGGGGTGTATCCATCGCAGCAGCAGTTCAGCGCCGAGCATGTGACCGTCGCGAATTCTCAACACCGGCTGAAAGTACAGCTGCATTTCGCCATTCCGCATGGCGTTGCGCACCTCGCTTTCCACGCGCATCCGCTTGGTGGCCTGTTCGTCCATCTCTTCGGTAAATCGCGTGACCTTGTCTCGCCCGGTCTGCTTGGCGTTGTACATCGCCAGGTCGGCGTGGCGAAGCAGCGTTTCCATGGTTTCACCGTCACGTGGAAAGGTGACGTAACCTATGCTGCCAGTGACGTACAACTCGTGTCCATTCAGTTCGTATTGCTGGGTCATCAGGTGCCGCACCTTGTCGGCGATTTCCTGAATCTGTTGTTCCGCTTTTTCCTGCTCGGTGCCGAGTTGTTCGATCAGGATGACAAACTCGTCACCCCCAAGGCGCGAGATGGTGTCTTCCTCGCGCAGACCGTGACGCAGACGAAACGCCAGCTCCTGCAGCAGCAGGTCGCCGATGGAATGGCCAAGCGAGTCGTTGATACGTTTGAAATTATCCAAATCGATAAACAACAGCGCACCGATCTGGCGGCTACGATGGCTTCGCTTGAGAGCCCTGTTGACCCGGTCGGTCAGAAGTGTCCGGTTGGGCAGGTCTGTCAATGTATCGTGGTAGGCGAGGTGTTGAATCTGATGCTGTGCACATTCGTGTTCACTCAGGTCGCGCCCAATCAGCAGGATCATGCTGTTGTCTTCGCTGTCCAGTACTGAATACGAGAGATCAAGGGTGATGCTGATACCCCCGGTGGCTAGGAGCTGGCATATCTGGTGACGTTGGGGTGCCTGAGTCAGTGCGTCCTCAAGAAAAGCGCGAAGCACCGGAGGGTGTTCCGCCAGTTTATCGATCGGTCGGCCGAGCAGCTGTTCGCGCGAATAGCCCAGCATTCGTAGGACTTTGGGATTGCAGTCGACAATCTCGTGGGTTGTTGGGTGAATCAGGAATATGGCGTCATTGGCTTGCTCGAAAATTCTGCGCATGCGTTCAGAGGCGCTTCGCAGTCCACAATAACGTCGTGACAGTTGATGTTGCCTACGGTGTAAAAGGTCCCCTAGCGGATCGAGAGAGCCAAGGTCCTGGCGTGTCGCCGACGGTTTTCGCTTAAGTGACAGTTGAGCAATTTGAGCGTTCAGTGCGGTGGTATTTCGTTGCAGGGGCAGGCCGAAAAAGACACCCACCAGCAAGGTGGTCAAGAGGCCCAAAGCCAGGCTGGCCCCGATAACGGTTATTTGCGGCTCTGGCGGTAGCAGATACATCAACATCAACGCGGAAACCCCCGTGCTGATAAGCAACACGCTGCTGAGCAGGGCGATGAGCGTCCTGAAACGCTGAATGGGGCGGCTTGCTTGGGGCATTGTATTCTGCGGTCGTGGCTACCGGCAGGCCGGCCGGTTTATAGTCAGTGAAACCCGTTTAACTCGAGAGTATGTCGGAGGCTTGGAGTCCAACCCCAGCAACTCTCCCGCGGACATTATATAGAGGATTCGGCATGACCCCCGAAGCTGCCGATGTTGCCTTGAAGATTCAGCCAATTGCGAGAGTGGTTTCCCCCTATCGGGAAAAATTCGGAATTCCCCGCCAACCGGGGCTGGTGCCGGCGGCGCGCGGTTTCCTGCAGATGCTGCCTGGTTACGATAACCCGAAGGCTTTCGAGGGCATGGAAGGATTCAGTCACCTATGGGTGATCTTCGGTTTCCACGAATGCGGTGGTCAATGGCGTTTGCGTGTGCGCCCGCCGCGCTTGGGGGGGAATCGGGAAATGGGGGTTTTCGCGACTCGCTCGCCGTTTCGGCCCAATAATCTGGGCCTGTCCGTATTGCTGTTTGACGGGCTGGAGGATGCGGAAGAGGGTATCCGTCTGAAAGTCTCGGGGCTGGACCTGCAGGACGGTACCCCGGTATACGACATCAAGCCTTACCTCCCTTACGTGGATAGCGTTCCGGATGCCTTGGGCGGGTTTGCCAACCGGGAACCAGAGCAAAAGCTGGCAGTCGAGTTTTCTGTGCAGGCGCGGGGCGTACTGGACAGCCTGGCAGACGAGGGTGCCCTGCAGGCGTTGATCAGCCAGTCACTGGCGCTGGACCCACGTCCTGCCTACCGCCGGGGGGAGTCGCAGGAGCGCACCTACGGCATGCGCCTGGGTGATTACGATGTGCGCTGGCACGTGGCGGGGAAGCAAGTGACGGTCGAGCAGATTCTGCCTATTCGGTGATCTGGTCCTTCCCGATGGCGCTGAAGGCGGCGATTTGTTCCGGCGTGGCCTCGTTCTGGTACTGGGTTTTCCAGTCATCATAGGTCATGCCGTAGACTAATTCTCGGGCCTGGTCGTAGTCCATCTCCACGCCTACGTCCCTGGCGCCGCCCATCAGCCACTTGGACATACAGTTGCGGCAGAAGCCTGCCATATTCATCAGGTCGATGTTCTGCACGTCTGTGCGCTTCTGAAAATGTGAGACCAGCTTGCGCCAGGCAAGGGCTTCCATCTGCATTTGTTGTTCGGGTGTCATGGTGTTCTCTGACAAAGTCAGTGGAGCAGGTTGAACATGCGACGGCGCGCCTGCGCGGCCAGCGGGTTCTCGCCCAACATGTCGAATAGCTTCAGCAGTGCCAGGCGCGCGGCGTCGTCGCCATAACTACGGTCTGTAGCCATCAGCTTGAGCAGCAGGTCAATGCCGGCTTCCAGGTCCTGCGCGAGGATGGCGGCGAGGGCGACCTTGTACAGGGCCTCGCTATCGTTGTCGTTTTGGGCCAGGCGTTCCTGCAAGGCAGGCACCTCCTCTGCTTTTGGGGCCAGGTCGGCGAAGTACATCTGGCCGCGCAGGATGCCGACCTCCGGGCTGGCTTGTTCCTCGGGCGGCAAGGCGTCCAGGGCAAAGTTGGCAGCGTCGTAGTTGCCGAGGGTGGCGTGCGCCTGGGCCATGGCGCGCAGGATGCGCGTGTTGCCGGGGTCAGCGGCCTGAGCCGGGCCGAGGAGTTCCAGGGCACCCTCAATATCACCGGCCTCCATCATCTGTTCGGCAGCCAGCACCACGTTGTCCGACTCGCGCGGCAGATGCTTGTCGAGGAAGGCGCGGATTTCACTTTCAGGCAGGGCGCCGGCAAATTCGTCGATCTCGGCACCGCCCTTGAAGAGCTTGACGGTGGGGATGCTGCGGATTCCGAATTCAGCGGCGACCGCCTGTTGTTCCTCGGTGTTGACCTTGGCCAGTATGAATTTGCCGCCGTATTCGTTGGCCAGCTGTGCCAGGGTCGGCATCAGTATCTGGCAGGGTTGGCACCAGGTTGCCCAGAAGTCCACCAGTACCGGTACCTGGTGAGAACCGTTGATGACAATCTGCTCGAAGTTCTCGGTGGTGATGTCGAAGATGTAGGGTGAATCGTGCATGGTAAAAACTGCTTGTTTGGCGGTTTGTTGGTGCGGGCTTGATGTCCGCGTCCGTGTCCCCATATAGGACCGCAACAGGAAAAATTCAGGTGTAAATGATGTCAGATTCCTTGCATTTGGTCTGCCCCGCCTGCGGTGGGGTAAACCGTGTCCCGTCCGACCGGCTGCAACAACAACCGAACTGCGGCCGCTGCAAACAGCCGCTGTTTCAAGGCAAGGCCATTCCTGTGGATGGAAATGCCTTCATGCGCCAGCTGCAGCGCAGCGATGTACCTTTGTTGGTGGATTTCTGGGCGCCCTGGTGCGGGCCATGCCGCATGATGGCGCCTGCTTTCGAGCAAGCCGCAGCCCAGCTCGAACCTCACGTACGGCTGTTGAAGCTGAACACAGAAGATGAGCAGGCGATAGCGGGGCAGTTCGGAATCCGCAGTATCCCCACCATGATCCTGTTTGCCGGTGGTCGCGAGGTCGACCGCATGTCCGGTGCCCTGGATGCCTCCGGCATCGTGGGCTGGGCACGCCAGGCCGTTGCCAAGGCCTGATAGACCTAGTCAGGTTGGGCAGGCGGCCTTATCGGTAGGACGCAATACCAGCACCGAGCAGGGTGCCCGTTCGGCCACATTCTGGGCGCAGGATCCTAGCAATACGCTATTAAGCCAACCCTTGTCGCAATGCGGCAGGATGATCAGATCGATCTCATTTGCCTTGGCCGTGTCGATGATCCGTTTCCAGTGCGTGCCCTGCGCAACGCTGTGCTTCACTGGCTTGCTGAACGCCTTCTCCGCGAATATCTTGAGTCGTTGGTTCATCTCGCGCATGGCGCGTTTTTCCGCTTCCGGCGGGAAGTAGCTGGCGACAATGGCCATGCCGAAGCCAGGGACTGCTGTCATGACTTCGATTTCCGCTCCGCAGTTACCGGCGATGGTTTCCACATCGGCGGCCAGTCGGGTGGCGAAGTCGGCGTGCGACAGGTCGA
>Ga0180435_10002413_pt1 | contig 19078 bp, 14 predicted proteins | sample SS_ome_3_FD_132467 | JGI IMG/M metagenome (GOLD analysis project Ga0180435, IMG submission 132467) | Hypersaline lake sediment archaeal communities from the Salton Sea, California, USA - SS_3_S_1 metaG | ecosystem: Environmental > Aquatic > Non-marine Saline and Alkaline > Hypersaline >...
CCGGCGCCGGGCGATCGGCCGGATGCGAGCCATCCTGGTCGATCTGATGGCCACCGGGGAACTCGACCAACGTTCGCGCTAGCCGCCGCTCACTGGTCCGTTTCCCCCATCGCTGCTCCTATCACATCGATGTCGAACCAGGAGAACGAGCCAACCCGCGATCGTTCTCCCAAGGAACTCAGCGAGTTCGTAGAACTCGAGGAGTTCCCGGAATGCAGGAAGGAAATCCCGAGAAGCATCACCCCGGGCCCCTCCTGGACCTCTTCTGTTTTCCGCGCACCGTCGTTCCCGGGTTCCTGAGCGGCAGGGTTTCACAATGGTTGCCGGCAACGGGGCATGCATGCGTCCGCAGGTTGGATGTATCTGATGAGCGCTAGCTCTCCATCGTCTCGGCGAAGGACTGGAGCGCTCGTTTCTGCTTCCCGGACAGTCGTTGGGGCACGGTGACCGTCACTTCGACGAAGTGGTCTCCCTTGCCGGAGCCGCGATGGATGTTGGGAATCCCTTTGTGGCGAATCCGGAACACGGTGCCGGGTTGCGTGCCGGACGGGATGGAGAGCTTCTCCTCACCCCACAGTGTCTGCACCCTGATCGTGTCGCCCAGGGCAGCTTGCGGATAGGTGATCGTGGCTTTCGAGTGGATGTCGCGACCGTCCCGCGTGAATTGCTCATGCGGGATGACTTCGATCACGATGAACAGGTCTCCTGACGGGCCACCCTCGACGCCGGCGTTTCCCTGACCACGCAGCCGCAGGCGCGAGCCATTGTCAACGCCTGCCGGAACGGTGATCGAGATGCGGCTCTTCTCCTTGACGCGTCCAGATCCATGACAGCGAGTGCACGGAGACTCGATGACCTCTCCGGTTCCACCGCACTCGGGGCATGTCCGAACATTGATGAAGCTGCCGAGCAGCGACTGCTGGCGATACTGAATCTGACCTTGGCCTCCACAGGTCGCGCAGGAAGACTTGGAGCTTCCCGGCTCCATGCCGGATCCGGAACAGGTTTCGCAGGCCACCAGCCGGGGCACGGTGAGAGACATCTTGGTGCCGTGTGCGGCGTCTTCCAGGGTGACGCGCAACTTGTACTCGATGCTCTCCCCGCGCTTCGATCGCTGCTGTCGGGTGGCGCCGCGTGGCGCTCCCTGTCGAAAGAAGAGATCGAACAGATTGTCGAAACCGCCGAAGCCGAACTCCTGGTACGCCTCGCGGGCACGGTGGAAGTCGTTGCCGCCGAAGGTGAATCCTTGATCGGGGCCGGCGTGGCCATACCGGTCATACTGGGCGCGTTTCTGCGGATCGCTCAGTACCTCATAGGCCTCAGCGACACGCTTGAACTGCTCTTCTGCGTGCTTCCGGTTGTCCGGATTGCGGTCCGGATGAAGCTGCTTCGCCTTCTGACGATAGGCGCGCTTGATCTCAGCTTCTCCCGCATCCCGCTCCACGCCGAGTAGTTCGTAGTAGTCTCGCTTGGCCACGCCGCCTCCTTGCTGCCGGGCTAGTCCTTGTCGTACTCTGCGTCGATGTACTCGCCTTCCGGTTCGCCATCGTCTGCGTCGCCGCTGGGGGCATCCGTGGAAGACTCGTCTCCGGCAGCGTCCTGGGTCTGCTGGTAGGCCTGGGTCGCGATCTCCTGAGACGCCTTGCTCAGCTCTTCCATGGCTCGGCGGAGATCCGCCACATCAGCGTTCTGATCGAGCTTTTCGCGAAGCTGACGGATCAAGCCCTCGACCTCGGAGCGCTTGGCGCCGTCGACTTTGTCGCCGAGATCGGACATCGCCTTCTCGATGGAGTAGATCAGCTGGTCCGCCTGGTTGCGGATCTCGATCTGCTCGGCCTTCTGCTTATCCTCTTCGGCATGGGCTTCCGCTTCCTTGCGCATCTTCTCAATCTCGGAATCATCAAGACGCGAGGAATCGGTAATGGTGATCGACGAGCTCTTGTTGGTTGCCTTGTCCTTGGCCGAGACGTGCAGAATGCCGTCGGCGTCGATGTTGAATGTGACGTCGATCTGCGGGACGCCGCGTGGGGCGGGAGGCAGTCCGGTTAGCTGGAACTTGCCAAGCGACTTGTTGTCGGCCGCCATCTTCCGCTCTCCCTGGACGACATGGACTTCGACCCCGGGCTGGTTGTCATCCGCGGTGGTGAAGACCTTCGACTTCTCGGTCGGTATCGTCGTGTTCCGCTCAATCAACGGCGTGGCGACGCCTCCGAGCGTTTCGATGGACAGGGTCAGCGGCGTGACGTCGAGGAGCACGATCTCATCAACCTCTCCTGCCAGGACGCCCCCCTGGATGGCCGCACCTGCGGCCACGACCTCATCCGGATTGATTTCCCGGTTGATCTTCCCCGGGACGCGGGATCCAATGAGTTCCTGGACCTTGGGAATGCGAGTCGAGCCACCGACCAGTACGACCTGATCGATGCCCGATGCATCCCGGCCGGATTCCCGGAGGGTCGAGTCGACGACCGAGATCGTTCGCTGCAGAAGATCGTCGATCATCTGCTCGAACTTCGCCCGGGTCAGCTTCTTCTCCAGGTGCTTCGGGCCGCTGGCGTCGGCGGTCAGGTACGGAAGATGGATGGTCGTCTCCATGCGGCTGGAGAGCTCCTTCTTGGCGGCCTCGGCAGCGTCCTTGAGACGCTGCATGGCGCTGGCGTCCGGGCGAAGGTCGATTCCCGTATCCTTGCGGAACTCCTCGGCCAACCAGTCGATGACCCGCTGATCGAAGTCATCTCCGCCAAGACGCGTGTCCCCGTCGGTGGCCAACACGTCGAAGACGCCATCCCCGATCTCAAGGATCGACACATCGAAGGTTCCGCCGCCCAGATCGTAGACGAGAATGGTCTGCTCGTGCTCCTTGTCGAGACCGTACGCGAGCGCGGCAGCGGTTGGCTCGTTGATGATCCGCATGACTTCAAGACCGGCGATCTTGCCGGCGTCCTTGGTCGCCTGTCGTTGAGAATCGTTAAAGTAGGCGGGAACGGTGATGACGGCCTTCGTGACCTTGCCGCCCAGATGTGCCTCGGCATCCTGCTTGAGCTTCTGCAGGACCATGGCGGAGATCTGCTCAGGGCTATACTCTTCGACATCGCCTCCTGCGGTGATCTTCACGCGATGATCCGTGCCCATCTCACGCTTGATCGATGCAATCGTGTTCGTTGGGTTGGTGATGGCCTGGCGCTTCGCCAAGCGTCCAACCAGCCGCTCGCCGGAATCCACGAAACCGACAACCGACGGCGTGATGCGCTCTCCCTCTGCGTTGGTGATGACCTCGGGCGTACCGCCTTCGAGGACGGCAACGCAGGAGTTGGTCGTTCCAAGATCGATGCCGATGATCTTCTCTCTCATTGCTCCTCCTCACTCGCTTCGACGCCGGGTCCTCGGCTGACAACCACCTTGCTGACTCGCAAAGGGCGTTCATTGCGCAAGTAGCCGGACGAAAGCTCATCTATGATCGTGTTCTTCTCTTCTTCGGAATCCACACTGAGCAACGCCTCGTGAAACGTCGGGTCAAACGGCTTCCCGATGCATTCGATTCGCTTGACACCACGGGTTTCCAGCGTCTGCTCGAATTGGGCGCGTATCATTTCGAGACCGGATACAAGGGCCTCCGTGTCGGCGTCTTCGGTGTACGTGGCGAATGCACGTTCGAGACTGTCGTATAGCGGCAGGAAATCGAGGATCGTCGTGTCCGAGATCCGTTCCTCGAGGGACGCGGTCTCGCGAGCGATTCGCTTCTTGTAGTTGTCGAACTCGGCTTGCAGGCGCTTCAAGCGATCGATATGCTGCGTCTCCTGCTCGACGAGCTCCTGCAGTCGCTCCTGCAGTGCCTCGTCTGTCTGTCCCTTGTCTTCTTTGGCGCGATTCTTCATGGCGATCCGGTCTTCTCCTGTTCAGCTTGTGACGTCATCAGCAACGACTCGAGCCGCCCCGCGATGTAGGTGGCGGCCGACAGCGATCGGCCATAGTCCATCCACAGCGGTGCGACGACGCCGAGTACACCGCCGTGTGGGCGGTAGCTGCAGCTGATGACGCTGAAATCCTCCATCCCGTCCATCGGGAAGTCTCCGATGTTCACGACGACACCGGGCTCCTCGCCACGCACGCGTTCCAACGCGGCAACGAACTCCATCTTGCTCTGCAGGGACCGGCTGAGGACGGCAAACCGCGCCATCGCTTGCTCCGGGATCATCCGCTGCAGATCATCAACCAGATTCAACAGGCCGTCGGTCTCCACGCGCTTGCTCATGCGGCGGTCGAGAAGCTGCGAAAGGACGAGCATCGCTTGCCGGGCCGGTCGTTCGTACCACTCATCATCATCTTCCGTGTGCGCCAGCTTGCGGATGCTTGCCAGGCTGGAGCCTCGCAAGGTCTGGTTGATCGTGTTGACGGTCCGAGCGATTTCTTCATCAGAGATGTCGACCTCCAGGGGCAAAAGCCCATGCTCGATGATTCCCAGATCGCTGATCACCGCCAGGAAGACGAGACCTTCTCCCATTCTGTGAAGGAGTACTCGTTCCAGTTTGGCTTGCTCCAGTTCGGGACGCACGGCGAACGCGGCATAGCCCGTGATGTCCGCCAGAACGAACGCGGTCTGGCGAATCGTCTCGCCAACATCCAGGCAGCGAGCCGCATAGGTTTCGACGATCTCCAGCCGTTCCTCGCGTGTTAGTTCGCCCAAGTCGAGCAACCATTCCACGAAGAATCGATATCCCTGGGTTGTCGGAACGCGTCCCGAGGATGAGTACGGCTTCTCGATGAACCCGTGGGCTTCGAGATCGTTCATGTCGTTGCGAACGGTCGCCGAACTGACCGTGAGCCCATAGTCCTCGAGGATCATTCTCGAGGAGACGGGCTCGCGCAGACGGATGTACCGGTCTACGATCTCTTTCAGGATCAGTCGTTGTCTCTCGGGTAGGCTCTTCATGGTTCTTAGCACTCACATTAAGTGTCTGCTAATGATAGACGGGGCATGACGGCTTGTCAATGAGAGGTTGACAGATGTCTGCATCCTGTCTATAGTGGTCGCAAGATGACTGGAGCCGAACGTACCGCCATTCAGACGAACCAGGCGACGACCTTCGGCTTCTATTGGTATTGGTTTATGTCCGGCTTCTCCTCGTCGCGCTAGCCCAGCGGCTAGCCAGTAGACGAGAAGGAGAAGTCGGAGAGGACCGCGGACGAGACGTCCGGGGTCTTTTTCTTTTGCCAGGAGGTGACGCGAAACAGGACAAGAAGCTTGGAGCCCGTCCGGCCACTGTCTGCAAGCACCGTGTGCCGGACGGGCGGGGTCCGCCGCGGCGTGTGGCGCCGTTCGGCAGAAGGCAAGCGTAACCGCAAGGGAGACGCAATGAAACGAGTCACAGCAATCGCAGTTGGTTTGATCCTTATGATATCTGTCTTTGGCGCAGTGGCGGCCGATCTGACGATCGGCATCTCCAAGATCGTCGAACACCCGGCGCTCGATGCCGTAGAGCAAGGCGTCATCGACGCACTGTCCGCAGCCGGCTATGAGCGGGGCGAGAATGTCGAGTACATCCTGGCCAGTGCGCAAGGTGATTACAGCGCGGCGATCGCCATCGCCCAGAACTTCCAGAACCAAGGCGTCGATCTGGTGGTCGCCATTGCCACTCCTACGGCACAGGCGGCGGTCGAGGTCTTCTTGGGCACCGAGGTGCCGGTAATCTACGCGGCAGTGACGGATCCGGTGGGCGCGGGACTGGTGCTCAGCGCGACCGATCCAAGCGAGAATGAGAACGTCACGGGTGTGTCCGACATGATCCCGGTGGCCGCCCACATCCGCCTGCTCATGGATCTGCTGCCGGAGCTTGAGGCCGTCGGCATGGTGTACAACCCTGGAGAGGCCAATTCCGTTACGTTGACGGAGATGGCGATCGATGCCGCTGAGGAAGCCGGCATTGATCTGGTCACTGCCACGGCCGATACCACGGCCAACGTGCCGCTGGCCGCGCAGTCGCTGATCGGTCGGGTCGACGCGTTCTACGTAACTACCGACAACACCGTGGTCAGCGCCATTGATGCCGTGCTGGCCGCCGCTGAGGAAGCCGGCGTGCCGTTCCTGATGGCTGATCCCACGAGTCTCGCAAGCGCCACGCTGACCGCAGGGTTCGACTACTACGAGCACGGCTTGACGGTTGGCGATGTGGTGCTCAGCGTTCTCGAAGGGACGCCGACCAACGAGATCCCGGTCACCTTCCAACCGCGTGCCGAGGTTCAGCTGAACCTGGACGCGGCGGCTCGCATCGGATTGATCTTCCCGGAGGACATCGTGGAGCAGGCGGCCGCGCTGATGTACGGCGGGCGTGTTTGGAACGCAGCCGAGTAGCGTGGCCTGAGGGAAAGGAGAAGTGGTGGTTGCTCTACTGGTTCACTCGCTGGAACAAGGCTTCGCCTACGGAATCGCGGCGCTGGGTGTCTTTCTCACCTATCGAATCCTCGATTTCCCGGATCTGACTGTGGATGGTAGCTTCGTCACCGGGGCCGCCATCGCTTCTCTCCTTCTCTTGCAGCACGGATTCGATCCGTTCTCCGTGCTGGCGCTCGCCTTCGTCTCGGGCGTCGCAGTCGGGTGTCTCACAGGCATCCTGAACACGCGATTCGGGATTACCAATCTGTTGGCCGGTGTTCTGACGATGATCATGCTCTACTCGATCAATCTTCGGATCATGGGTCGACCCAACCTATCCTATCTTCGGGCGACGACATTCAAGACGGTGGTCGAACCGGCTCTCGGATTCCTCGGTGACTATGCGATCCTCGTCTTCGTCGGGCTCTTGACGCTCGGCGTGAAACTCCTCCTGGACACGTTCCTGCGGACCGAGCTCGGGTTCGCGCTGCGGGCGACCGGAGACAGCGAATCGATGATCACCGCGCAGGGCGTCAACACGAAAACGATGAAGGTGATGGGACTCGCGTTGTCCAACGGCCTGGTGGCGCTCTCCGGAGCCTTGGTTGCCCAGTACAGCGGATTCGCCGACGTGAATATGGGAATCGGAACGATCGTTGCTGGCCTGGCAGCGGTCATCATCGGCGGGACGCTGCTGCGATCGCCGCGGGTAGGCTGGATGACCACCAGCGTGCTCCTGGGCTCCCTCGTCTATCGGCTGGCCATGGGGCTGGCATTGCGCTACGGCTACGTGATCGGTTTCGAGGCAAGCGATCTGAAGCTGATCACCGCACTTCTTGTGGTCGCGGCGCTGGTCTTGCCCACGCTTCGGGAACGACGCCGAAGGAGGGTCAGCGCATGCTAAGACTTGATGGTGTATCCAAGACGTTCCAGGTCGGCGCTGATCGCGTGGATGCAATTCGCGGGATCGATCTGGAGCTTCGACAAGGCGAGTTCCTCACGGTGATCGGATCGAATGGCGCCGGGAAGAGCACGTTGCTCAACCTGATCGCCGGCAGCTTCCTTCCAACCACCGGTCGCGTATGGCTTCGAGATGAGGATGTGACGATGGTCCCCGCGCATCGGCGAGCTCGCTGGATCGGCCGCATCGTGCAGAACCCGCTGGCAGGGACGGCACCCTCGATGACCGTGGCCGAGAATCTCGCTTTGGCATCGAAGCGGGGACGAAGAACGCTTCGACCTGCGCTGACACGTCGGACCGTGCGCGCGTTTCGGGAACGTCTGTCTGCGCTCGGTCTCGGCTTGGAGGATCGATTGCAGAGCCGGGTGGGGCTCCTTTCCGGCGGCCAGCGCCAGGCACTGACGGTCCTGATGTCGACGCTTGCCTGTCCTGAGATTCTGTTGCTCGACGAACACACGGCGGCTCTGGATCCGCACAATGCGCAAGCGATCACGTCGTTGACTCGCGATTTCGTCGGGGATCTGGGGCTGACCACCGTGATGGTGACCCACAACATGGAGCAGGCGATCGATGTGGGGAGCCACTTGGTGATGATGCACAAGGGAGAGGTCATTCACGAACTCTCCGGGCGAGAGAAGACGGGATCCACGGTGGAGGATCTGGTGCAGCTCTTCTCGTGCCATCACATCACCGACGACGAGCTGCTCCTGGAACCGGCCTGCTAGGAGAGAACGCCGGCTATTGGATGCGTTCTCTCGTGTGTTGCGTCAAGGATCATAGCCAATGCCACCGCGTGAGCTTGCGACGGCCAAAGGCGACGATATCGACGCTGGTTGTCTTGCGACCATCGGCCCAAACCCGATGTCTCTAGGGAATGCAGAAGGAAGTCCTCGAGAGGCAGTGTCTGAGAACACTCTGGGACTCTCTGTTTTCCGTTCATCGTCGTTCCTGGCTTCCTTAGCGGTATGGTGTTGGGTGTTGCTTGCCATCATGCTGGTGTCGAAGCTCTGATGACTGATACCACTCACATCGAAATCATCAAGGAGAACGAGTCGAGAGCGATTGTTCTCCCAAGGAGTTCGGAGAGTTTCCGGAGTACGAAGCGCTCGCGGAAGGCAGGAGGAAACCTACGAGAAGCGGTATCAGAGGGATCTGTTCGGCCTCCTCTGGTTTCCTCAGTGGTGTGGGTTCTCGATGGATTGGCGGCACGGGCGAATTGCGGCGGCTGAGTGATCGCTTGAGTCGCGCTTCCGGTGCGAGCAGCTATGCGTCCCGGCCGCAGCACTTCTTGTACTTCCTGCCGGATCCGCACGGGCAGGGGTCGTTCCGCCCCGGTTCCTTGACGGCGGTTGCCGGGCGGCGTTGTGTCGTCGCGCCCGGGGCCGTGGACGTGGTCGTCGTTGGGGCGGCCATCTCCGGGTGGACATACCGAACGGACTCGTCCTGACTCCTGCGGGGCTGGCGCTCGCCAGCCAACGTAAGCCGTGGATTCAGCAGCACGCCAACCACCTTCTCGGCGGTCCGGCCGAGCATCTCCTGGAAGAGCGCGAAGGATTCCCGCTTGAATGCGACCAGGGGATCTCCACCACCGAACGCGGTCCAGCCGATGCCGCCCTTGAGATCGTCGAGGGTGTACAGGTGGGTTCGCCACGCCTCATCGATCGTCGTCAGAATGATGTAGCGGCCGACCATCGCGAACGGCTTGCCGAGTCTGCGACGTTGAGCGACCAGGGCATCGCACAAGTGCTCGGCCGTCTTCTCCGTCAACGCTCGCTGATCGAGATCGTGAAGGCTGGCTGCCGTCACCGGCGCATAGGTCGTCATCTCCTTGGCGAGGCCTTCCAGATTCCACTCGTCCGGCGGCGATGCGCCGCAGTAGTTGCTCACGAGATTCTCGGACACCTCGGCGAACAGGTCGGAAAGGTAGTCATCCAGATCGGCGTCGTCCGGCGGCAGCGCTTCCTGCTGATCCCGCGGCGGCAGCAGGAACCGATCGCGGACCGCGTAGATGGCCTCCCTCTGTTTGGCAAGGACAAGATCGAACTCCAGAAGTCGTTTCCGGATTTCGAAGTTCCTACCCTCCACCCGCTGCTGGGCGCGCCGGATGGCGTTGCTCAGCAGATTGTGTTCGATGGCTTCTCCCTCGCCCATGCCGATACGGTCCATGACCGGACCGATCCGGTCGCCGCCGAAGATACGAAGCAGATCGTCTTCGAGCGAGAGGTAGAATTGGGACGAGCCCGGATCTCCCTGACGTCCGGCCCGTCCGAGGAGCTGGTTGTCGATCCGACGAGAGTCGTGGCGCTGACAACCGATGACGTGGAGCCCGCCGATCTCAGCGATCCCCTCTTCCAGCTTGATGTCAGTTCCGCGGCCGGCCATGTTCGTGGCGACGGTAATCGCGCCCTGGCGGCCCGCATCGGCCACGATCTCGGCCTCTTTCTCGTGGTACTTCGCGTTGAGTACCGTGTGTGGGAGCTTCCGGGCCTTGAGTAGCTTGCTCACCAGCTCCGACTTCTCGATTGAATTGGTCCCGATCAGCACAGGGCGACCGGCGTTGTGCATCTCCTCGATGGCGTCCGCAATCGCGGTGAATTTGGCTTTGGAGGTCCGGAAAATCAGGTCCGGTCTGGCCTCACGGGCAAGCGGACGATTGGTGGGGATCACCAGCACCGGCAATCCGTAGATCTGCTTGAACTCGTCTTCCTCGGTCTTGGCGGTTCCCGTCATGCCGCACAAGCCGCGATACATCTGGAAGAAGTGTTGCAGCGTGATCTGGGCCAGCGTCTGGGACTCCCGCTGGATCGTCATGCCTTCCTTGGCTTCGATCGCCTGATGCAGACCGTCGGAATAGCGTCGGTCCGGCATCAGCCGTCCGGTGAACTCATCGACGATCATCACGCGGCGGTCCTTGACGATGTAGTGCTGTTCCTTCTTGAACAAGTGGAGGGCGCGCAGGGCATTCTCCAGATAGTGCATGGTCTCGGAATGCTCAGGGGAGAAGAGGTTCTCAATGCCCAGCGCCTGCTCCGCTTTGTGGATTCCTGGATCCAGGAGGGTGAGGCGTCGCGATTCCTCATCGATCTCGAAATCCTCGTCACGGCGGAAGCGTCGGGTGAGCGTGGCGAACTTCTTGTACATGTCGTACGACTGTGCCGTTGAGCCCGAGATGATGAGCGGCGTTCGTGCTTCATCGATCAGGATGTTGTCGATTTCGTCGACGATCGCGAACTGCAGCGGACCTTGGACCTTCCGGTCGGTGGTCATCACCATGTTGTCGCGCAGGTAGTCGAATCCGAATTGGTTGTTCGTTCCGTAGGTGATATCCGCGGCATAGGCGATCTGGCGTTCTTCCGGCGGCATACCCTCTTGAAGTAAGCCAACCGACAGGCCGAGGAACTCATAGACGGCTCCCATCCACTCTCGATCGCGGCGTGCCAGGTAGTCGTTGACCGTGACCACGTGGACGCTTCCGATGAGGGCGTTCAGATACGCCGGGAGCGTTGCGACAAGCGTCTTGCCTTCTCCCGTCTGCATCTCGGCGATCCGCCGTTCATCCAGGGCGATGCCGCCCAGGATCTGCACATCATACGGGCGGAGCCCGATCGTGCGTGTCGCCGCTTCGCGAACCACGGCGAACACCTCGGCGCGCAGCGCGCGGCGATCCTCGCCGTTGGCGAGTCGGGAGCGGAACACATCGGTCTGCGCCTTCAGCTCGGCGTCCGACAGGCTGCCGATCGAGTCGGCAAGCGCATTGCACGCCTCGAGTTCGCGTTGGTAGCGCTTCAGCTGCTGCGAATTCGTCTGTCCAAGGACGAAGTCGACGGCGTTACGAAGGGATTCAAGGGCCATGGCTGATCACGCCGGTCAGTATAGGAACGGCCTCCAAGGCTTTCAAGCCGCGGGTCCTCATGGAAGCTGGGCGAGTCGCCGTTCCATGGCCGCGCGCTGACCGAGAAGCGTCGTCAACTCGGATTCGAGCAGAATCGTTCCCGCAACGGTCTGCGCCGTTTCGAGACGGGCCCTGATTCGCTGCTCGTCGCGAGCCGCCCGTTCGAGTCCGGCCAGATAGACTTCTTCGGCCTTGACGGTCTTCCCCCTGGTGGCGAGCAGATCCCCGAGTGCGATGTAGGTGGCGAGGTGCGACGGCGTTTCGGCCATCAGTTCCTGCAGCCGGGCGATCGCAGCCTCCGGATGGCCTGCTTCCCGATCCAGGAGTGCAGCGAGGTACAGTGCATCGGCACGGAGGTCCGGTGGAGGGAGGGCGTTCAGGACCAGCGCAAGCACTTCGTGCGCCTCGTCGAATCGTCCGCGACTACCGAGGATGTCCGCGTACTCGAGGTACACGCGACGGTCGGTGAACAGCGGAAGGCCGATCTCGAGATGGGCCGCGGCCTCATCGAGCTTCCCCTGAACCCCTTCGGCATTCGCCAGGTAGTAGTAGGTCTGCCTCGGGCAGACATCGAGTTGGAGGGATTGCTCGAACAGCGTCTCGGCCGTTGCCGCGTCGCCGTCTCGAAGATGCGCTACGCCCTGTCCGATGAGCAGGTCGGCCCGCGCATCGCGGACTGCTAGTACCAAGATCAGACAAGCCAGTCCTGCGGCCAGACCGGTGACGGCTCGCATCAACCACCGTGGAGGGTGGATCGACAGGGTGCCCCGGTCTCCGTAGGCTCTGGACCACGCCAGTCCTGTGATCGCAGCGAAAGCAAGTGCTGAGGCCGGAAGGTGGGCCGGGAAACTGACCATCGCGTGTCCGAGGAAGGAAAGCAGACCACAGGTCAAAAGAATCAGATCGAGCTGATTCGCGCCGCCCTCCGCGTGGCGAATCCGCTGCCAGAGGCCGGCGGCAAGACACCCGAGGAGGCCGATGCCTGCCAAGATGCCCAGTCCGCCCAGTTCGGCGGCGGCCTGGACGAAGTCGTTGTGTGCTTGGGCAGCGCGGTTGACCGGCAATCTCGCGATCTCGACCGACGACTCCTGCACAAGCCGGGCAGTGTATGGGATGTACTGGAGCTTGTAGTGGCCCAGACCGATGCCAGCCACCGGATGATCGGACAGCATTCTCATGCCGACGCGCCAGTACCACAGGCGGGATGGGCCGGAGTTCTGCGTCCACAGTGCCTCGATGTTCGCGGGCTCGAAAACTGCCGGGGCCGGGGAGCCTCCTGTGGCCCACGGCAGAACGACCCATGCGAGGATCGCCACGGCGAGCAAGCCGGCAAGCCATGGCGCCGAGCGGCGACCCTCTCCCGCAGGGCGGAAGATCAGCCAGGCCACGGCGAGCGCGATCGATGCCATGCCAAGGACAAAGACCACCGCGGTCTGTCGGACGATCAGTGCGGTGAGCAGCGTAATCAGGATCATCCCTCCGGTGACGAGACGGGCCGGCAGCCGCCGGAACCGCAAGAACAGGATGAGGGATGGGAAGGCCGTGTAGGAAAGGAAACCGCCGAGGTAGTTGCGGTTCCCCATGAACGACAGAATGCTCGCGGTTCCCGGCTGTGTGGTTCCTCCCGGGAGGACGCCGGCGTACTGCAGGGACCCGTACCCGGCCGCCACCGTTGCCGAGGCGAGAAGCGAGAACAAGAGGAGCTTCGTTTCTCCGTGCGTTTCCACGGTGGAAGCGATCAGCAGCCCCAGCTGGCTGAAGGTCAGGATGAGCGCTAGGCTCTGGAGTACCACGCAGGGACTCACCGCGTTGGCCAGGGAGCAGAGGGCAGACACGGCAAGGAGAACCAGCGGGAGGGAGATCCATGGCAGGCGCACGAGGCGGCGAGGATCTGTCCAATATCGGATGCTCCACAGGATGGTCAAGAGGCCAACGAGGACCATCGCAGTGATCGACTTTCCGTAGCTGTAGTCGGTGACGCCCGGCCAGTAGGCGAGCGGGATCACGAATAGGGCAATGGCCAAGCCGCCGAGCAGCACTCGACGTAGCATCCCCGTTCCGGAGGTGGGAGTTTCCGTCGTTTCCACGATGAACTGCATTGTACGTGCAGTGGGCTGCTCGAACCATGGAAAGCCAACTCAACGTGCGGGGCGCGCGTCGATTCTAGGGCAATCTGTCCAAGCGCTCCCGAACCAAATCCCGCTCGCTGTGCAAACGGGAGATGGAGCTGCGCAGAGATCCATACTCAGCCAGCGGCATCTCGGTGGCTGACGAAAGCTTGTTCTCCGCGCTGCGGAGCTCACGCTCGATGACGGCGAGTGCGCGCTGGAGCAGCGTGCGTGCCTCTTCGGTGTCTCCTTGAGCCGCCACGATCGAAGCGAGCAGGATGTAGCCCACTTGGAAGGATGGATCCTCTTCGATGACGCGGTACAACCTCGACGCGGCCGCCTCCAGATCTCCTTCCTTGGCCTCAACCAGCGCGAGGATGTAGCTCGCCTTGGACGCGGCCGCGCGACTCGGGTGGGAGTTGAGCAGTAGTGTCGCGGTCTCTCGTGCCTCGTCGAGACGATCCTGGGTGGCTGCCAGGTCTGCGTAGTTGACGTAGGTCGACTCGTCGGTGAACCGTGTCAAGCACACCTCGAGCGCTTCGAGTGACCTATCCGGCTGCCCAAGCGCGAGGTAGGCGCTCGCCAGGTAGCTGTAGGTTTGTCGCGCGCAGAAGTCGTATCGCAGGCTCTTCTCCAGTGTGGCCACGGCCACGGCGTTGTTGCCGCGCTGCATCTGGGCGACGCCCTGTCCCATGAGCACGTTGGCATGCAGATCGCGCAGGGCGATCACAGAGACGACCACAGAGAATAGGGTGAGCGTAATGCCAAGAACGGTCGCCGGAATCCGTGGGAGGTGAATCCGGAAGACGCCGCGTTCGCCATAGACCTGCGAAAAGAGGATGCCGACGAGCGTTATGGCGACCAGAGCGGATGCGGGCAGGTGGGCGGGGAAGCTGACGAAGGCATGGGCCAGGAAGGTCACCAGTCCAGCGATGAGAAGCAGCATGTCGAGTCGCTTCCAGGCGCACGTCGATCGTCTCAGACGGATCCAAAGAGAGATGGGCAACAGCACGAGCAAGCCGGCCAGTGAAAGGGTCCCCAGGATTCCCAGCTCGGCAAGGACCTGCACGTAGTCATTGTGGGCCTGGGCGGCCCGCGCGATGTAGAAGTCGAAGTCGGCGCCCCGCGGCGTGGAAAGGAACTGCGCCTTGTAGGGGATGAAGGCGAGCTTGTAGTTGCCGAGGCCGACTCCGGTCACCGGATGGGCCTTGAACATCTCCCAGCCCACCCACCAATCCCACGAGCGTACGCCTCCCGCGTTTCGTTCCCACATCCGAGCGATCCACGACTGGCCGTCTTCGGACAGACCGACCACCGAATTGAGCGGTCCGCTCGGGGTGGCGACCAGGAAGGTGAGAACCAGGGTTAGGATGAGCGTCAGCAACTCGATGCGGCGGGCCCGTAGGGCTTCTCCGGGTCGGAAGACGGCCAGTCCGACAAGCAGAGTGAGGAAGGCAAGAGCTGCGGCCACCGGCACAGCGGCCTGCTGCAACAGGAACGCCATGGCGAAGAGGAAGCAGATCGCCGGGATCGCCAGGAACCGGAGGACTCGGAATCGCGGGCGGATGACCAGCAACATCGATGGAAATAGCATGTAGATCAGAAAGCCGCCGAGGTAGTTGCGGTTCCCCATGAACGAGATGATGTTGCCGATGCCGCTTCCCCCGGCACCGCGCGCCATACCGAGGTACTGAAGCAGACCGTACAGTCCCGAGGCGAGTGCCGCAAGGAGGAGGGCACCGATCAGGAGTCCCACATCGCGAGCGTCGCGCACGACCTGCGAGAGCAAGAGCCCGAACTGCGCGAAGACGACGAGCAGTGCCAGGCTCTGCAAGACAACCAGACCGCTCATCGCGTGAATCAACGACAAGAGCGAGGCGATGACGAGTCCCGCGAATCCAACGAAGATCCACGGCAGGCGGATCCTCCACGCCGACTTCCGCCAAGTGTCCAGCGTCCAGAGGACTGTCAGGACCGAGACCGAGACGATCATGACAATCGTCTTCCCGTATCCGTACTCAGTGATCCCCGGCAGGATGAACAACGGGACCGCGAGAACGAGGAATGCCGCGGTATAGAAGATGATCCGATCCAACGGAATGGAGAATGCGGGTTTCTTGATGATCGATTCGGTCGGCTTCTTCATATCGTCGGATTATAGGGACGCCTACGGCGAGTCGGCAACGCCCTCGTCCGCGAACAGAGATCCGATCATCCCGAGCGCGTGCGTCAGCAGCCCTGGGTGGCGCATCAGGGTGCGCGGCAGGGCATGCAGCTGATCGATGTCGGCGGTCTCGGCAAGGAAGCTCAGTAGCTCCGGGTGATTGGCTGACTCGATCAGGCGATGGATCTCCGTGTCCGTCATTCGCTCGATGATCCGACGGATCGCCTGGCCGAACCGAAGCTCCTTTCCGATGAGGTCGTCACAAGCCGCATCGTACGTTGATAGAACCGCCGATGGTGAGTCCTTCGCCAGGGCCCGCTGGGCGGCCAGACGTCCGGCCGGTTCGGCACACAGCCCTCCGGTGTACAGCCCGCCGCCACTGATCGGCTTCACCTGTCCGGCCGCATCGCCGACCAGGAGGCCGTATCGTGCAGCCGAGGGGCTGACCGTTGACAAGGGGATGGCTCCGGCGGTCCGCTCGACCACGCGGTGTCCAGCGTACCGGCGCGCGATCCAGCGGTTCAGTCGTTCAACGACGTTCGAGCCCGGTGGACCGGCCATGCCGATGCGCAGATTCCCGTCTTGTCCCGGAACCGTCCAGAGGAAGAATTCCGGTGCGATGTCCCGGCCCACGGTCACGGTGACGACGTCATGAGGGTGCGGAGCGCGAAGCGTCACTTGGCAGGCGGGGAAGACGACGCGTGGGCGGCGGAGTCCAAGCCAGCCGGCAACGCGACTGCGTGGCCCGTCGGCCCCGATCAGGATCCCCACATCCACAGAGCACTCGGGTTGGCCAGAGGGCCGGACGACAAGCCGGCTGTTCGAGAAGTCCGTCACCTGTGCAGGTCGAAGGATCTCGACACCGGCGGCTTCGGCATGCGCCAGAAGCTCGCGGTTGAGTGCTGCGCGGTCGACAACCACCGCTTTGGTCTCGTCGCTTCGAAGGCTGAGCTTGATCGCGTCCGGGCCCTCGAGGTCGATTCCTCGAATCTTGCCCACCACGCTGCTCGACGATGCGCCGAGGATGTCGAGCGTCTTGGCGGTGATCAGGCCGGCACAAGGCGCCGGTTCCTGGGGCGTCCGTCGCTGCTCGACCAACAGTACCCGAGCTCCTTGCTCCGCCGCGTGGCGTGCCGCCACAGCCCCGATGGGGCCGCCGCCCACGACCGCGACGTCGTACCGAGCCACGATCTAGAACCCTTCTCGTTTCGGGGCGCGCGACATCATCGTCTCCATGAGCTGAACCGGATCGGCGCGTCCTTCGAGGAGCACCTTCACCGCGTGGGTGATCGGCATGTCTATCGAACGAGCCTGTGCCATGTCGTAGACGATCTCGGTGGCGAAGACCCCCTCGGCGACCATTTCCATGTCGGCCAGGATTTCGGCAAGCGGTTCGCCTTGGCCAAGACGATACCCGACGTGGCGGTTGCGGCTGTGCTGGCTGGTGCACGTTGCCACCAGATCTCCGAGACCCGAGAGGCCGAAGAAGGTTTCTTGTCGTACATCGAACGCCGCGGCGAAACGGACCATCTCGGTCAAGCCCCGAGTGATCAGCGCGGCGCGGCTGTTGTCTCCGTATCCCAAACCATCGGAGATGCCGGTCGCCAAGGCGATGATGTTCTTGATGGTCGCGCACAGTTCCACGCCGCGGGGATCATCCGATAGATAGACTCGGAACCGAGAGGTTGCGATCTCGGTCTGCAGTCTAGCGCCAAGGCTGAGATCGTGGCACGCCAACACGACGGCCGTCGGCATGTCACGCCCAACCTCTTCGGCGTGGCTGGGACCACTGAGAGCCATGGCCTGGGTCCCGGGAAGCCCATCGGCGATGACCTCGCACATCGTGGTCTGCGTTTCACGGTCCAATCCCTTGGACAGACTGATGCAGGCTTCGGCGGTTGTTTCCAGACTGGAGATCTTCTGGATGAGTTCCTTCATGGCGAACGACGGCACGGCCAGGAAGAGGGTCTCCGCATCGAGTGTCGACGCTAGATCGCTGGTGACTGCGAGATCCGGCGGTAGGTCGATGTCCGGCAGGTACCGCGCGTTGACACGCGACGTCTTGAGATCGGCTGCCTTGGCGGGGTCGCGGGCCCACAACGTGGTTTGATGGCCTTCACGGCACAGCAGCCGGGCCACGGCGGTGCCCCACCCGCCGGCGCCCAGCACCGAGACGTTCATGTTCCCGTGGATGCCACGTCGAAGGGCATCAACATGCCTGCATGCTGCAGGATCCACTCGACCGCGACATCGATGGGATCCTCTTCCTCTCCCACCGCGATGTCCGGTGCCAATCCGATCCCGTTGACTGCGCCGCCGTTGGGCCGGAAGTACTCTCCGGTGGTGATCTTCAGGGCCGATCCATCGTCAAACTCGATCAACTGCTGGAAGACGCCCTTGCCGAAAGACTGCTCACCGATGAGCACGCCCATGTTGTTGTCGCGGAGCGCGCCGGCCAGAATCTCCGATGCGCTGGCGGTTCCTCGGTTGATCAGGATCGCCGTCGGTAGATTGGGGAGGCGGTTGCCGCGCGCGTAGTAGTTGCGGCGTTCGCTGAGCCGGTCCTCGGTTGAAACCACGACGCCGTCGTCGACGAACCGGCCGGCGAGGGTCGTGGCCGCCGACATCAGGCCGCCGGCGTTGTTTCTGAGATCGAGGATGAGTCCGGTCATCTGATCCATGTCATACGAGGCAAGCACCTCATCCACCTCGTTCACCGTATCCTGCTCGAAGCGGACCAGCCGGATGTAGCCGATGGCGCCATCATTCAGCATCTCGGTTCGGACCGCGGCGATCTCGATCAGATCGCGAACGATCGGGATATCGACGATCGTTCCATCCTCATGACGGACGGTGAGGACTACCGTGGTACCGGCCTCGCCGCGGATCTTGACGGAAGCTTCCAGGGTGGTGATCCCATCCGTGGGCTCCCCGTCGATCGACAGAATCTGATCGCCCGCCTGGACCCCGGCAGCCTCCGCCGGCGTGCCGAACAGCGGTGCGATGACCGTGAGGATGTCGTCGACGATGGCGATCTCGATGCCTACCCCGGTGAACTCACCCTCCAGGCTTTCCTCGAATCGTTGGAGGTCGTCCGGATCCAGGAACTCGCTGTACGGGTCGCCCAGATGCTCGACGACGCCCTTCATCGCGCCGTATAGCGCTTCCGTGTCGTTGATGAGTTCCGGCTTGTAGAAGTAGCTCTGAATGATCTGATACACCTGGTAGAGCGGAGAGAACAGATCAGGCTGAGTCTGGTGGGCGCCTCCGACGCCGACAACCACCACCAGAATGAACATCGGGATGAGTACAGCCAGTGTTCGGCCCCAGCGTGTTCGCATCATTCACATTCCTCCTTGCCCGCAGCTTCTGCGTCGTCTGTCAGGCCGGCGTAGCGACGCTGGGCTTCCGTCAGCTGATCGATGGATGTTCCCAGATGCTCGAGTTTCATTCTCGCTACGCGGTCGTCGATCTCTCTTGGTACCGGATACAGGTCGGCCGGGAGGCTCGCACCGCCGGCGACATGACACAGGGTCAACGCCTGGAGTGCGAAACTGATATCCATGATCTCCACCGGATGACC